>Ga0210139_1000324_pt1 | contig 10018 bp, 8 predicted proteins | sample Browns_TuleB_D2_FD_184855 | JGI IMG/M metagenome (GOLD analysis project Ga0210139, IMG submission 184855) | Wetland microbial communities from San Francisco Bay, California, USA, that impact long-term carbon sequestration - Browns_TuleB_D2 (SPAdes) | ecosystem: Environmental > Aquatic > Marine >... | reverse complement strand
GGGGACGTTCATCCAGCGCTACGCGATCACCCGCAAGGTGCTCGACACGGCGACCAGCGTCCTGGTGGCGGGGGGCGCGCGCACGGGGACGCTGCGGCTCGGCCGTGACGTCGCCGCGCTGCCGTTCCTGCCCATCCCCGGCGCGGACGTCTCCGGGCCGGTGTTGGTGCTGGCCGGTACGACGACGGACACGGCGCAGCGGTTCGGCGGGCAGGACGTGAGGGGGGCCTGGATCGTGGCGCCGGCGACCGCCGGGCCCCAGGGCCCCGCGGGCCTGGGGGCTGACTGGGCCAGCCTGCGGGCGGCGATCAGGGCCGGCGCCCGCGGCGTCATCTTCGTCTCCGACCGCCCCGACTCGGTGTGGACCCGGATGACGGCCCGCATGACACGGCCGTCGCATGCGCTCGAAAGCGCTGGCCCGCAGCAGTCCGAGGGCGTTCTCCTCGAGCTGCGCGACGCGGCGGCGCGCGAGCTTCTGGGGGTGGACGCCGCCCTGCTGCGGCGCACCACCGGTCGCACGGTGCAGCGTCTGGAAGGGGTCACGCTCACGCTGCGTCCCCATTTCACCGTGCTGAGCCGCATCACCGCGCCGAACACGGTCGGCATCCTCGAGGGGAGCGATCCCACCCTGCGGAACGAGTACGTCCTGTTCAGCGCCCACATGGATCACGTGGGCGTGGCCGCCAACGGCCGCTGCCAGGCGCGCGGCGGGGACTCGATCTGCAACGGCGCCGACGACGACGCCTCGGGCACCGTCGCCGTGATCGAGCTGGCGGAAGCGTTCGCGCAGCTCCAGCCGCGGCCGCGGCGCTCGATGATCTTCCTCACGGTGAGCGGCGAGGAGCGCGGACTGTGGGGCAGCAGCTACTTCGCCGACCACCCGCCGCTGCCGATGAGCCAGGTCGTGGCGGACGTCAACATGGACATGGTGGGGCGGAACTGGACCGACACCATCGTCGTGATCGGCCGCCGGCACTCGGACCTGGGCGCCACGCTCGAGCGCGTCAACGCGGCGCACCCCGAGCTGAACATGCGGGCGATCGACGACATCTGGCCGCAGGAGAACTTCTACCGCCGGTCGGACCACTACAATTTCGCGCTGAAGGGCGTGCCGATCCTGTTCTTCTTCAACGGCACGCACCCCGACTACCACCAGGTGAGCGACCAGCCGGACAAGATCGACGCCGAGAAGGAGGCCCGCATCGCCCGGCTGGTGTACTACCTCGGGTACGAGGTCGCCCAGGCGAGCGAGCGGCCGAAGTGGGACCCGGACAGCCTGCGGCAGATCGTCCCCGGGACCAACCCCGGAGCCAACTAGTGACGGTGTCGCAGATGGCAGATGGCAGGCTGCTATCTGCCCGCTGCCATCTGCTGTAGCAGCTCCGCATTGGTCTTCGCGCGACGCAGCAGCGCCAGCAGGGTCTCGATCGCCTGGGTGGGCGGCAGGCCCGCGAGCCGGCGGCGCAGCTCGGCGCGTCCCGCCACCTCGGCCGGGCCGCCGAGCAGCTCCTCGCGTCGGGTCCCGCTGGCGGCGACGTCCACCGCCGGGAAGAGGCGCCGGTCGGCGAGGTCGCGGCGCAGGCGCAGCTCCGCGTTGCCCGTCCCCTTGAACTCCTCGAAGATCACGTCGTCCATGCGGCTCTCGGTCTCGATCAGCGCCGTGGCGATCACGGTGAGCGACCCGCCGCCGTCGGCCGCCGGCACGGCGCGCGCGGCGCCGAAGAGCGCTTTCGGCTTGGCGAGCGCGTTGGCATCGAGGCCCCCCGAGAGCGTGCGACGGCTGCTCGTGCCGGTGGTGTTATGCGAGCGGGCCAGTCGCGTGAGCGAGTCGAGCACGATCACGGCATCGCGGCCCATCTCGACCTGCCGGCGGGCGTGATCGAAGACCATCTCGGCCACCGCCACGTGTCGCTCGTGTGACAGGTCGAAGCTCGACGCGACCACCTCGCCCCGTCCCCAGTCCACCATCTCGCTCACTTCTTCCGGCCGCTCGTCCACGAGCAGGATCAGCAGCACGGCGTCCGGATGGTTCAGGGCGACGCCCTCGGCGATCGCCTGGAGCATCACCGTCTTGCCGGCCTTCGGGGGCGACACGATCAGGGCGCGCTGGCCGAAACCGAGCGGGCACACGAGGTCCACCACCCGCTGGATATCGGCGGTGCGCGGGCTGGAGGCCTGCGGGGATTCGAAGTGCAGCAGCCGGGAGGGGTGGACCGCGCCGAGCTTCGCGAAGTCCGGGCGCGCCGCCGCGCGCTCGGGCGGCAGGCCGTTGACCGACGTGACCCGCCCGTTCTCGAGCGTGACCAGATCGCCGCGCCGCAGGCCGGGCAGCCGCACGCCCGGGTCGCCGCGACCGGGGAGATAGCCGTTCGCGGCGAGGCGCAGCGCGCCGCCCCGCTGAGTGGGGTCGAACCAACCGGTGATGGGATTCATGCAGTCGGAAGCATTACAGTACTCAGAGCACGGAGAAGTTGCCAGACGCAGGGATGAAGGGGTCGCGAGCCGACTATATTAGCGCCAGCATGCGCCAGTCCCACATCCGCAACTTCTGCATCGTCGCTCATATCGACCACGGGAAGTCCACCCTGGCCGACCGCTTGATCGAGCTGACCGGCACCCTCGAGAAGCGCCAGATGCGCGAGCAGGTCCTCGACACGATGGACCTGGAGCGCGAGCGCGGCATCACCATCAAGCTCAACGCCGTGCGGATGCGCTACACCGCCCGTGACGGGCAGGAGTACGAGCTCAACCTCATCGACACTCCGGGGCACGTCGACTTCACCTACGAGGTCTCCCGTTCGCTGGCGGCGTGCGAGGGGGCGATCCTGGTGGTGGACGCCTCGCAGGGGATCCAGGCGCAGACCCTGTCCAATCTCTTTCTGGCGCTCGACGCGGGGCTCGAGATCATCCCGGTCCTGAACAAGATCGACCTGCCCGGCGCGGAGCCCGACCGCCGCGCGCGGGAGATCCACGACCTCATCGGCTCGAAGCCCGAGGAGATCCTGCGGATCTCCGCCAAGGAGGGCCGGGGCGTCCCCGACGTGCTCGACGCAGTGGTGCACCGGGTGCCGCCGCCGCGCGGCGATCGCGATGCGCCATTGCGGGCGCTCATCTTCGATTCCTACTACGACCGCTATCGCGGTGCCATCCCGAGCGTCCGTGTGGTGGACGGCGTGCTCGAGCGCGGCATGCGGCTCGCCTTCGGGTCGCACAAGGACGACACCTACGAGGTGGACGAGGTCGGATACCTCCAGCTCGGCCACAAGCCGGCCGAACGGCTCGAGGCCGGGGAGGTCGGCTACTTCGTCGCCAACATCCGCGGCGTGAAGGAGACCCGCCCGGGCGACACGGTGTTCGACGCCCGCCACCGCGACATCCCGCTCCTCCCGGGGTACCGCGACATCCAGTCGATGGTGTTCGCCGGGCTGTATCCCACGAACGCCGAGCAGTACGAGGAACTGCGCGACGCGCTCGCCAAGCTGCAGCTCAACGACGGGTCGCTGCACTACGAGCCGGAGACGTCGATCGCGCTCGGGTTCGGGTTCCGCTGCGGCTTTCTCGGCCTGCTCCACATGGACATCGTGCGGGAGCGGCTGGAGCGCGAGTTCGACCTCGACCTCATTTCCACCGTTCCCAACGTGGAGTACCACGCGCATCGGACCGACGGGACGATGGAAATGGTGGAGAACCCCAGTTTGATGCCCCACGGCTCGACGGTGGACCGCGTGGAGGAGCCCTACGTCAAGGCGCGCATCCTCGTCCCCGCCGACTACATCGGCGGGATCATGCGGCTCGGCCAGGAGCGCCGCGGGGTGTACGGCGGCATGCACTACGTGGACCCCACGCGGGTCGAGTTCCACTTCGAGTTCCCGCTGGCCGAGATCATCCTCGACTTCTACGACAAGCTGAAGACGATCTCGCGCGGCTACGCGTCGCTCGATTACGAGTTCCTCGAGTACCGGACGTCGGCGCTGGTGAAGCTCGACATGCTGCTCAACGGCGAGCCGGTGGACGCGTTCAGCGTGATCATCCACCGCGACAAGGCGTTCGAGTGGGGCCGCAAGATCGCGAGCAAGCTGAAGGACCTGATCCCGCGCCAACTGTTCGAGGTAGTGATCCAGGCGGCCATCGGGACCAAGGTCATCGCGCGCGAGTCGATCCGCCCGCTGCGCAAGAACGTCACCGCCAAGTGCTACGGCGGCGACGTGACGCGCAAGCGCAAGCTCCTCGAGAAACAGAAGGAGGGGAAGAAGCGGATGAAGCAGGTGGGCACGGTGGAGATCCCGCAGGAAGCGTTCCTCGCCGTGCTGCAGGTCGAGTAGCGGCGCCCTGAATACCGCCCCCGCGCTGGTGATCCAGACCGCCTTCCTGGGCGACGTGGTCCTGACCACGCCGTTGCTCGAGGCGCTCGCGCGTCGCCACGGGACGGTCGACGTGGTGACCACGCCGGCCGCCGCGCCGCTGCTCGAGACCCATCCGGCGGTGCGCCGCGTGATCCCCTACGACAAGCGGCGCGCGGATCGCGGCCCCGGGGGCCTGATGCGGCTCGCGCGGACGCTGCGCGCCACCGGCTACGGGATCGCGTATCTTCCCCATCGTTCGCTGCGCAGCGCGGTGCTCGCCCTGCTGGCCGGGATCCCGCGGCGCGTGGGGTTCCAGGACGGCTGGCCGAGCCTGTACACCGGCGTGCGGCCCCGCCCGGCGACCGGGCACGAGATCGACCGCCTCCTCGCGCTGGCGGACGAACGGCCCCATCATCAGAGGGCCCCGTCGCTCGGCGTCACCGCCGGCGACCACGCGGCCGCGGAGCGAGTGCTGCGCGAGACGCGGGTGAGTGCGCCGTTCGTGGCGCTCGCCCCGGGCTCCATCTGGGGCACCAAGCGCTGGCCGGGCTACGCCGCCCTGGCGGAGCGCCTCGCGGGGCGGGCCGCGGTCGTGGCCGTGGGCGGTCCGGAGGACGCCGCGCTGGGCGAGGAGATCGTCGCGGCGGCCGTCGCCGCCGGCGGGTCGGCGGCCAACGCGTGCGGGCGGCTCGCCCTGCGCGAGGCGGCCGCGCTGATCGGGCGCGCGGCGGTCCTGATCACGAACGACTCGGCCCCGCTGCATTTCGCCGCGGCGCTGGGCACGCCCGTGGTCGCCGTCTTCGGCCCGACGGTGCCCGCGTTCGGGTTCGGGCCCCGGGGGCCCCGCGACGTGATCGTGGAGCGGATGGGGCTCCCCTGCCGGCCGTGCTCGGCGCACGGCCCGCGCACCTGCCCGCTCGGGCACCACCGCTGCATGCGGGACATCCCGGTGGAGGACGTGTTGCGAGCGATCGAGGAGACCGGTGCGCTACGTCATCGGGATTGACATCGGCGGGACGAACCTCGTCGTCGGCACGGTAGCCGAGGACGGGTCCGAGGTGCTCGGCCTCGTCTCGGAACCGACCCGCGTCGAGCGGGGGCCCGACGCCATCATCGACCGCATCGCCGCGCTCGCCCGCGACTCGATGAAAGCCGCCGGGGGCCGCGACATCCTCGGCGTCGGCATCGGTGCCCCCGGGCCCCTCGACCGGAAGTCCGGCATCGTGCTCCTCACGCCGAACCTCGGCTGGACCAACATGCCGGTGCGCGATCGCGTCGCCGCCGCCGTCGGGTTGCCCGCCACGCTCGACAACGACGCGAACTGCGCGATCTTCGGCGAGTGGTGGCGCGGTGCCGCGCGCGGCGCCCGCCACGTCGTGGGCCTGACGATCGGCACCGGCATCGGCGGCGGGATCGTGATCGACGGCCGCATCTACCACGGCGAGTCCGACATCGCCGGCGAGATCGGGCACATGACCATCGACTCGACCGGCCGGCGCTGCAAGTGCGGCAACTACGGCTGCCTCGAGGCGTACGCCTCGGGCCCGGCCATCGCGGCGCGCGCCGTGGAGGGCATCGAGGCCGGCGCGGAGACCGCGCTCCCGACCTACGTGAAGGACGACCTCTCGCTGATCACGGCCCAGGTGGTCTACGAAGCCGCCAACGACCATGACGCGTTCGCCCTCGAGGTGGTCCGCGACACGGCGAAGTTCCTCGGTGCGGGGGTCGCCAACATCATCAACATCTTCAATCCCGGCGTGGTGGTGATCTGCGGCGGCGTGACCCTGGCCGGCGACCGACTGTTCGTGCCGTTGCGCAGCGAGGTCAGCCGGCGGGCGTTCAAGCCGGCGGTCCAGGTGTGCCGCATCGTTCCCGGCGAGCTGCCGGGCACGGCGGGCGTCGTGGGGGCGGCGGCGGCGTTCCTCGCACAGACGGGGCAGATAGCATGAAGCGCCTCGGCGTCGTCGGCGCGCTGGTGTGGGATACCATCCACGGCCGCGACCCGGCTCGGGGCCCCGTCGAGGAATGGGGTGGGATCGCGTACTCCCTGGCCGCGCTCGACGCGACGCTCGGGCCGGACTGGGAGATCGTGCCCCTCATCAAGGTGGGGCGCGACCTCGCCCCACGCGCGGCCGAGCTGCTGCGCGGGTTCCGGCACGTGGCCCCCGCGTCGCGGTTCATCGAAGTGCCCCAACCGAACAACCGCGTGACCCTCCGCTATCACTCGGCGGAGCGCCGCTGCGAGCAGATGGCGGGTGGCGTCCCGCCCTGGACGTGGCCCGAGCTGGGCCCGCTGGTCGCGGACCTGGACGCCCTCTACGTCAACTTCATCTCGGGGTTCGAGCTCGACCTGCCGACCGCCCAGCTGCTGCGCCGGGGCTTTCCGGGCTTCATGTATGCCGATTTCCACAGTCTCTTCCTCGGCAAGCTCCCCGACGGCACGCGCGTGCTCCAGCCGCTGGCCGACCCGGCGGCGTGGTTCGCGTGTTTCGACGTGGTGCAGCTGAACGACGAGGAGCTGGCGCAGGTCGGACCGGACTCACTGGCGGTGGCCGCGCTGGCGCTGGGGGCCGGCTGCCGCGCGCTGTGCGTCACGCTCGGGTCGCAGGGCGCGGTCGTGCTCAGCGGCTCGCCCGTCCGCTCCATCCGGCTCGCCGCAGGCGACTCCGGGCTCCCTCCGGGCGATCCCGGCGACCCGACGGGATGCGGCGACGTGCTCGGCGCGGCCGCCGCTGCCCGCCTGCTCGCGGGCGCACCGCTCGAGGAGGCGTTCACGGAGGGCGTACGCCTCGCCGCGCGCAACCTGAGCGGCCGCGGCGCGAGCGGCCTGCGCGACCATCTGCTCGGACGGCTGGCGGCGCGATGACCCGCCTGGTCGAGGTGCCGACGCAGTTCGACGACCGCACCTTCGACCAGTTCGCGGCCTCGTACGCGGCGGCGGCGATGGACGGTGCGCGGCTGCTCTTCGACGCGCACGCCACCGAGTGGGCGTCGCCCTACGGGCTCGTCGGCCTGCTGGCCGCGGGCCAGGCGGCCGGCGGCGGCGAGAAGCCCCTGCTCACCGTGCCGACCAATGCGGACGTCGCCGGCTACTGGGCACGAGCCGGGTTCTTCCGCGAGGCCGCGGAGCTGTTCGAAGTGCACGGCAAGGTCCCCCGCGTGCGGCCCGCCGAGGAGAGCGACGTACTGTTGCCGGTGACGCCGGTGCGGGCCGCGGAGGACGTGCACGAGGTGGTGAGCCGCATTCAGCAGCGCGCCTCGGCGATCCTCGCCGCGAAGGTCGGGCTCGATCCGCGGGCGACGATGGGATTCGCTATGGCGCTTTCGGAGGCGTGCCAGAATATTGTAGAGCACGCCGGCACCGGGGGCTGGGTCGCGGTGCAGAGCTACCGCTGGCGCCGCCGACTGGCCCGGCGCGTGGTGGTGATCGCGGTGGCCGACGCCGGAGTAGGTTTCCAGCACTCCCTCGAGCCGTCACAGGCCCGTCGCTTCGGCGGCCGGTGGGGCGATGCCGCGGCCCTCGAAGCCGCGCTGATCCAGGGGGTGAGCCGGTTCCGCGATCCGGGCCGGGGTCAGGGCCTGGCGGGGATCCGGCGGTACCTGACGCGCTGGAACGGCAAGATCGCGATCCGGTCGGGGACCGCCCGCATCGCCATCGTGCCCTCGTGGGACGACGACGTCCCGATGCAGGAGGACCTGGCGCCATTTCCGGGTGCGCAGGTATTGCTCATAGTCCCGGAGCAGGATTCCGCCGAGCCGTGATAACGCACATCGATCTGCAGGCCGTCCTGCGCACGTCGCTCGCGGCCCCGTATGCCGACCTCGTGACCCGACCCACCGGCCGTGCCGTGCGCGCCTCGATCGAGGAGGCGCTCGACGCCGACGCGGCCGTCGCGCTGCTCGACTTCACGGGCGTGGGCCTCATCGACTTCTCGTGTGCCGACGAGATCGTCGCGAAGCTCAGCCGCGAGGTGCGCGTGCTGCTGGTGCGGGGGCTCACCGAAGGCCACCGCGAGGCCCTCGAGCCCGTGCTCGAGGCCGCCGGACTCGCGGTCCTGTGCGCGCAGGCGGACGGCACCCTCGACGCCGTGGGCCGGCAGGCCTCGGCCGAGTCGCTGCTCGAGGAGCTGCTCCTGCGGCGCGTCGCCACCCGCACGGCCGCCGGCGCCGTCGCGCTCACGCCCGCCTAGCGCCAGGCCCGTGAACCGCCGCCGGCTCGGCCTCTCGACGCGCGCCATCCACGGGACCCCCGGCCCGCGTCCCGAGGGCACGCCGGTCGCGCCGCCGATCACCCAGAGCGCCACGTTCACGAACCCCGTGGGCGTCGCCCGCGAGGTGCTGTACACCCGCTACGGCAACAACCCCAACCAGGTCGCCATCGCCGACCGGCTCGCGCAGCTCGAGGGGGCCGAGGCGGCGATCTTCGTCGGCAGCGGGATGGGCGCCGTCGCGCTGGCGCATCTCGCCGTCCTGCGCCCGGGCGACCATCTCCTGTCGAGCGCGTGGATCTACGGCGGCGTCCACCGCCTGTTCACGCAGGAGTTCGGCCGGCTCGGCATCGACGTGACGTTCGTCCAGCCGACCCAGGCGCGCGCCTGGAAGCGCGCGCTCCGCAAGACGACCCGGGCCTTGTTCCTCGAGACGCCGACCAACCCGCTGATCCGCGTGATCGACGTCGAGCCGCTGGCCCAGCTCTGCACCGCGCAGGGGCTCGCCCTGCTGGTGGACTCGACGTTCGCCACACCGGTGAACTTCCGGCCGCTCGAGCACGGCGCCGACGTCGTGATCCACAGCGCCACCAAGTACCTCAACGGACACTCCGACGTGATCGCCGGCGCGGTAGCGGGCTCGGAGTCGGTGGTCGAGGAGGTGCGCCGCCTGATGCAGATCTGGGGCCAGGCCCTCGACCCCTTCGCGGCGTGGCTGATCGACCGGGGGATGCGGACCCTGGGCGTGCGGATGGAGCGGCACAACGCCACCGGTCTCGCCGTGGCCGAGTGGCTCTCGCGCCAGCGCGGGGTCACGGCGGTCCACTACCCCGGCCTGGGCTCGCACCCGGACCACGAGCTCGCCGGCCGGATCCTCGGCGGCTACGGCGGGATGCTCGGCGTCGAGCTCAAGGGCGGCGCGCGCGCCGCCGAGCGGTTCCTGCGGGCGCTGCGGATCGTGACCCACGCCCCCAGCCTCGGGGGCGTCGAGACGCTCGTCTCGGAGCCGCGCATCACGTCGCATGCGAGCCTGACGTCGGAGCAGCGGTCGGAGGCTGGCATTCCGGACGGGTTCCTGAGATTCTCCCTGGGACTGGAGGATGCAGACGATCTCATCGCGGACATCGCCCAGGCCCTGGCCAGCATCTAAGTGATCCGGCTCGCGAACGTCTTCAAGGCGTACCCCAAGGGCGACCTCGCCCTCAAGGACGTCACGCTGCAGGTCGCCAAGGGCGAATTCGTCTTCCTGACGGGCCATTCCGGCGCCGGCAAGTCCACCATCCTGAAACTCGTCTATGCGGAGGAGCGCCCCACCTCGGGCGAGGTGAAGGTGTCGGGGGTCAACGTCACGCAGCTCCGCCCGCGCGACGTGCCGCTGCTGCGGCGCCGCCTGGGCATCGTGTTCCAGGATTTCCGCCTGCTCGAGGACCGCACCGCCGAGGAGAACGTCGCCTTCGCGCTCGAGGT
>Ga0210139_1000323_pt1 | contig 10036 bp, 10 predicted proteins | sample Browns_TuleB_D2_FD_184855 | JGI IMG/M metagenome (GOLD analysis project Ga0210139, IMG submission 184855) | Wetland microbial communities from San Francisco Bay, California, USA, that impact long-term carbon sequestration - Browns_TuleB_D2 (SPAdes) | ecosystem: Environmental > Aquatic > Marine >... | reverse complement strand
CCCCGGCGCCAACCGCCTCAGCGATGAGGCTGCGCAGCCCTTCGAGCTCGCCCGCCGGGTCGCTGGCCCAGCGTGAGGCGTTGAACTGGAAATGGTCGCCCTGCAGGAACACGGGCCCGCGCCACCCCTCGCGCAGCGCGGCGGCCAGGATGACCGTGGCGTACTCGTCGGGGCGCTGGTCGGTGTAGACCATCTCGCTCTTCGCGATCTCGAAGACGACCGGGCCCACCCCGCGCTGGAGGGCAACCGCGAAGACCTGGCGGGCGGTGAGGTACGCGGCGGCCCGGACGTTGATGGCCGGGACGGTGAACGCGGTGGGATCGAATTCGCCACGACCCCGCGCGGCGTAGAGCTCGGCAATGGACGCCGAGGGAGAGCCGAGTGACTGGCTCGCGGACCAGATCACCCAGCGAGATGCCTCGCGGGCGTCGAGGTCAGGATGGAAGACGGCGTCGCGGACGAGGCGATCGGTCAGCGGGCCACGGAACGCGTTCGCGTCATGGACCGTGAGGCCGGCACCGGTGACCGCGGCCGCCGAACCGAGGATCGTCGTCAGGTCGTCCGTCGCAGTGGAGGTCATGTGCCCGATCCTAGCCCAGCCATCCGATGCCGGCGAGGATGGTGAAGGCCAACAGGGGTGCGACGACCAGGCCAACGAGTGCCGCGACGATGTACCAGTCCCTCCCCCCGTGCGGGTCGGCATTCGGTCGCGCGGCCTGGCGCGATGCCCAGAAGACGACCGCAGTCAAGAGGACGACATAGAGGATCGCCGCCAGACCGATGAGGGCCAGCACCAGGTCGCGGGCCGGGCCGCAGTCCAGGGCCAGGACCGCATTGGGCCCACAGGGCGCCCCGCTGGCCGCGACCAGGATGATGGCCGCCGCCGCCAGAACGACGGCCGACCACCCGAGGTGGACGAGACGAAGCCGATCCAGGGCGGAGGGTGCGCCGGCGTCAGCCGGCAGCCCGAGCCGATGCCGCGGCGGCCTGCGCCTCCCGCCGGGTGATCCGTCGGAACTCGTAGTACAGGTAGGCGAGCCCCACGGCGCCCATCCCGGCGGTCATGGCGCCCAGGAGCAGGGCGATGAGCGGCAGGCTGAGCGGAATGAAGTGGCCGCCCGCGACGTTGAAGACGAAGTACGGGATCAGGAGCAGCACGACCGCCACGTAGTTCGCGAGCACGAACAGGCGGAGGAGCAGCCAGCCCGGCCCCTGCCGGCCACGGGAGGCCTGGACCGCGATGCCCAGGATCACGACCAGCACGACGTTGGTCCACGCCACGCCGTTGGCGACGATGAAGCCTACCTCGGCGGACAGCTGGAGGAAGGGGATGTACTGGGTGATGCCGTAGTAGACCGAGTTCGGGACGTACGTGAACAGCCAGTAGATGAACAGGAACATGGGCACCGCCTTCATGGCGGCGATCAGCCATGTCTCCGAGCCGAAGATCAGCCAGGTCGCGAAGTCGTCGGCCTCACCGATCAGCCGGGCAAACAGGCCGCGCCGGCGCGGCAGGGCGTAGCTGGTCATTCGTGGCTCAGCAGGAATGTGATCAACGCCTGGAGGCGTGAGTCACTGAGGGCGTCGACCGGGTGCGGCGGCATGCCGGTCGAGTTGCCGCCGTTGTAATTGCCGGCGGAGTCGCGGATCCACTTCTCGAGGAACATGCGCGGATCGGTGTCGTAGTCCTGCTGCATCTGGGCCAGGCCGGATGGCGGGGCCGGCAGGTCGGCGGTGGCGACGAGCGAGGTGCCGATGGTCTGGAGGTTCGGACCGATGCCGCCCTCCAGGTTGGCACCGTGGCATCCCGAGCAGCCCGCGTCGACGTAGACCTGGGCCCCGGCCTCCACCGTGTTCGGCACGTCCTCCGGCGGCGGGTTGTCGAGGGTCTCCTGGGCCCAGGTGCCGATCATCGTGGTCAGCGCCTCGATCTGCTGGCGCGTCAGTGAGCCGCCGAACGCCTGGCCCCAGGCCGGCATCTTGCTCGCGGGGTTCCCGCTGCGGACGATGCCGCCCAGCTGGATGACCCAGTTGACGTAGTTGTTCGTCCCCTGCGCACCGCCGGTGGCCAGCCACTTGTTGGCGAGGGCCAGCGAGTGCAGGTTCGGAGCCTGCGTGCCGTCCGGGTCCCCGGGAATGACCCCGCCCGTGCCTTCCACGCCATGGCAGCGCGCGCAGCCGGCCCCATACGGGACGAGGTGAGGCGCCTGGGCGGTGACCACCATCGGCGTGCCGATCCCGGACGCGGTGACCGTCGTCTCGCCCTCCGCGTCGAACTTCACCGGCGCGCTGCCCTTGTCGTCAACCGTGACCTCGAACGGCCGCGCACCGGTGCCGGTCACGGTGAGTTCGCCACCGGTCTCGTTCGAGATGTTGATGCTCGTGTTCACGAACAGCGTGACGGCGGTCTGCTCGAAGCCCGCGTCGGTGACCTTGACCGTGATCGTGTAGGTGTCGTCGAACAGGAACACGAGCCGGCCGAACTCGAGCTGCTCGTCCGCGGTCTGCGTTTCGAACACGCCGCGCCGGGGAGCGTCCGTGATCCAGTAGAACGTGGTGAAGGCCGCGAAGGCGACCATCAGCGCCACGCCGAGCGCCTTCATCCGCATCGGCGTGCCCCTACCCGACGCAATGCTGGATGTCCTCGGTCTTGCGGCTGTCGAACGTATCGGTCCCGATCGGTGGGCCGCTGATCTTCACCGAGGTGTTGACGATGTAGACCCCGTCCTCGATCCGGTGCTCGAACCGATCCATGCCGCGCGGCGCGGGGCCGGCCCGCTTCTCGCCCAGGACCGTGTACTTCGAGCCGTGGCACAGGCACTCGAACCAGTTGCTCCGGTCGCACAGCTGGGGGATGTTGCACCCCAGGTGAGGGCACTTGCGGTACATGGCCAGGATGTCCATCCCCGGGTCATCGGTCTCTTCGCCGGTCCCGTCGACCCGCGCCTTGGCCGCCGGCACGTTCACGATGAACAGGCGCGCCTTGTTGTAGATGAACGGCAGTCCGCGGACCCACTCCGGCTGCTGGGAGACGATGTCCGCAGCCTTGCCAATGGCCAGGTTCGGGTCGCCGAGGCCGCCCTTGAGGTTCGGCCACAGGAACAGGATCGTGCCGCCCGCGAACTGGAGGGTCAGCAGGCCCACGCCCACGCCCACCGCGCGGCGCAGGAATCCGCGGCGGCTGATCTCCCGGACCGGAGGGCCCGGCTGCTCGCCCCACTCGGGCGGTTGGCTGCTCATGCGGGCCTGTTCACAACGTGAAGAAGATGCCGTCCCAGGGCCAGACCCAGTTCCAGCCCGGGCCACGGAAGAACGCACCGATCAGGGTGACGGCGATGCCGAAGAACATGAGGGTCAGGAAGAAGATCCAGACCATCTTCCGGTCCTTGGCCGCCCGGAACGGCGAGCGGTCCACGTACGCGATGAGCGCCAGGCCGATGAAGTAGACCGGCGGGATGAAGATGCCGGCCACGGTCGGGTTGAAGTAGGCCAAGATCTCCTGCAGGCCCAGGAAGTACCACGGTGCCTTGGCGACGTGCGGCGTGACGTTCACCGTGGCCTGCTCCTCGAGCGGGGCCATGACGAGGAACGACATGACCAGCAGCATGGCGGTGATGAGGCATGCCATGAGGAACTCGGCCCGGAGGAGGTGGGGCCAGGTCAGGACGGTCTCGTCCGGGCGCTTGTCCACCCGGACCATGGACTCCTGGCGGACGTAGGCGAGCAACCGGAATCGCTCGGTGCCCGGCGCTCCGGGTGGTCCGGGCAGCTTGGGGCCGCCTCCGGGGACGGCCGGCGGGGCGGTGGGCGCAGGCGCCTGGGTTGGCGCGTTCTTGTCCGCGGTCGCGTTGGGACGCTTCTCGATCGTCATCGGTCAGCTCGCCCTAGACCGGACCACTGATCCCGCCGTCCTTCCGGATCCGCCAGAAGTGGATGACCATGAACGCGGCGGTGATCAACGGGAACGCGATGACGTGGAAGACGTAGAAGCGGATCAGCGTCTCCTGGCCCACCTCGATGCTGCCCAGCAGGATGAGGTTCGACTCGGCCGGGACGAGGGGCGCGTAGGCGGCCATCTGGGTGCCGACCGTGACGGCCCAGAACGCGATCTGGTCCCAGGGCAGCAGGTACCCGGTGAAGCTCAGCCACAGGGTGCAGAACAGGAGGAACACGCCCACCGCCCAGTTCCACTCGCGGGGCGGCTTGTAGGCCCCGTGGTAGAAGACCCGCATCATGTGCAGGAACACGGTCAGCACCATGAGGTGGGCGCCCCAGCGGTGCATGTTCCGGATGAGCGAGCCGAACGCGACGCTGTTCTCGATGGACAGGATGTCCTGGTACGCGCGGTCGACCGATGGGATGTAGAAGAACATCAGGTACAACCCGGTCACGGTCAGCACCAGGAACAGGAAGAAGCTCACTCCGCCGAGGCAGAACGTGTACGTGTAGCGGACCGCGTGCCGCTTGACGCGCACCGGGTGGAGGTGGAGGAACACGTTGTTCATGACCGCCAGCGCGCGGGTGCGGCTGGTGGTGGGGTACGGCTGACGGATCAGGGAGCGCCAGAAGTTGGACTCCTTGATCAGCCGAATGGGAAGCCAGTCCTGCCCGGGCTGCTTGCGGGTCACCGCTCGACTACCATCCCGGCCTGCTGGCCAACCTGCCCGAGCACGTTGTCCTTGTAGCTCTCCAGAAGCACTCTGCCGTCAGGTGTGAACCGCTCGAGCTCGAGCCGGTCCATCGTGATGCAGTTGGTGGGGCACCGCTCGACGCACAGGTTGCATCGGATGCAGCGCTCCTCGTCGATGATCATCGCGATGCCCCGCGGCCACGACTGGAAGAGGTCGACCTCGGGGTCATCACCACCCACCTGCGCCTTGTCGACCATGTAGATCACGCCTTCAGGGCAGACGTCAGCGCAGAGCCCGCAGAGGATACAGCGCGGTCCATCGATGTTGATGTTGTGGTTGCACTGGAGGCAGCGCGCTCCCTCGGAGACCGCGCTGCGGGTGTCGTAGCCGATCTCCACCAGCCCGGTGAAGTCGCGGCGCATCTCGGGTGGGGCCATGGGGATGTGCTGGCGCGGGATGGCCTCGTAGAAGCGGGGCATGTCGTGGTCGAGGGCCTGGGTGATGGTCGCTCGATTGATCACGGGCAGCTCGGCCAGCTCCTCGTCGCGGATCCCGCCCAGCCAGCGGTCCACCGCCCGCGCACAGCGCCGGCCCAGGCCCGCGGCCTCGATGATCGTGGCGGGGCCGGTCACGTAGTCGCCGACGGCGAAGATGCCCTCCACGCTCGAGGCGAACGTGTTGCGATCGGTGACGACCTTGCCCCGCATGAGCTCGAACTGAAGGGCGTTCAGCTTGCGGCCGTCCGGCCCGGTCGGGGTGGAGCCGTTCATCGGGTGGCTGCCCCACGAAGAGACCGAGCCGCCGGCCACGATCTCGCGGGTGTCGGTCACGCCGATGTGGCGGTTCAGCGCGGCGCCGTACTCGCCCAGGACGTTGTTGTCCGGTGCCTGGCTGGTGCAGGGGATGACCATGTCGCACGGGACGACGAACTCGCTGCCGGGAATCGGCTCGGCCGACCGACGCCCGGAGGCATCAGGCGGGCCGAGCTGGCTGCGCTGGAAGACGATGGCCTTCACCCGCCCGTGCTCATCACCGAGGACCTCGACCGGCGCGGCGAAGTACTCGAAGCGCACACCCTCGAACCGGGTCTCGTGCTGCTCCTCTTCGTCGACCACCATCTCCTCGGGACCGCGGCGATAGGCCACGACGCTCGTCTTGGCCCCGAGGCGCAGCGCGGTGCGGCTCGAGTCCATGGCCGTGTACCCGCCGCCGATGATGACGACGTGCTCGCCCACCCACTGCTCCTGGCCCAGGTTGGCGCGCTTGAGGAAGTCGACCCCGTAGATGACGCCGTCCAGCTCCTCCCCAGGGACGTTCATGGCGACCGGGTACATGCAGCCGGTGGCCACCACGACCGCGTCGTGCTGGGCTCGCAGCTGGTCCATCGTGATGTCGCGGCCGACCTCGACGTTGTAGTGGAACTCGACCCCGTGCTTGGCCACCCAGTTCACGTCCAGCTCGATCACGTCGCGGGGCAGCCGGAACGCGGGGACGCCAATGAGGGTCGTGCCCCCACCCGAGGGAAGCGCGTCGTAGACGTGGACGGTGTGGCCCCAGCTGGCGAGCTCCTTGGCCGCACTGAGCCCCGCCGGCCCGGCACCGATGATCGCCACGCTCTTGCCGGTCGGGGGCGCGACCTGGATGTCGTCGGGCATGTTGTTGGCGTAATGCCAGTCAACGAGGAACCGCTTCATGGCCCGGATGGCGAGCGGCTTGTCGATGTCCGCGCGTCGGCAGGCCTTCTCGCACGGGGCCGAGCACACGTAGCCACAGATAGCGGCGACCGGGTTCGGGTCGCGGGCCAGGATGTAGCCCTCCTCGAACCGACCCTCGGCGGCGAGCATGAGGTAGCCGCGGCAGTTGGTGTTGACCGGGCAGCCTTCCTGGCATTCGATGTTGCACTGCAGCCAGTCGACGCCGACCTCGGCGGTCTGGAATCGAAGCGGAACTGCGTCCTGGGAGGTCACGGGCGTTCGGATCTCATCCAGCGTCCCCTTTGGCTCCCCCTGCAGTCAGCGGCGGAATCCCGGTGCGGACCGGCTCTGCGAGGCGAAAACCGGCAGTTCGATGCTACCCGTCGCCCGCTCGCGGTGTCAAAGAAGGCGACCACGGTTTCCGGCCTCCCTACCGGTTGAAGTAGGTGGTCATGACCCGGCGCACGAGCGGTGCCGCGTCCGAGCCACCGGTGCCCAGGTGAATGCGGGCGAGGACGGTGGCGACGACGATCTGTGGGTCGTTGGCGGGCGCGAAGGCCGGGAACCAGGCGTGCGGATCCGGGCCGCCGCTCTCCGCGGTGCCGCTCTTGCCGGCGACGGGGATGCCGAATCCGTAGAACGCGGCGGTGGCGGTGCCGTACGAGTACGTGGTGACGGCCTGGAGCGTGGAGACGAGGTAGTCGAGATCAGCCCGGTCGACCGGGATCGCCCGGCGGGCCTCCGGCTGCGTGGCGAGCACGACGGTGCCATCGGGCAGGGTGGCCCGCTGGACGAGGCGCGGCGCCCACAGCGTGCCGCGGTTCGCAAAGGCGGCGTAGGCCATTCCCTGCTGCAGCGGCGTGCCGAGGAACGAGCCCTGGCCGATGGCCAGCTGCACCTGGTCGAATGGTCCGAACGGGGAGTAGCTCCCGTCACTTCGGCGGTGGCCCTCGAACCACAGCGCGTCTGGCAGAACGCCCGCGGTCTCCGCGATCCAGCCGATGCCGGTTGGCTGGCCGAAGCCGAAGGTCGTGATGAGATCGGTCAACGCGCGGGTGTTGTGCTCGTAGACGACCATCGAGAGCGGCATGTAGGTCGTGTTGCAGCTGAAGGCCATGGCCTGGGCGAGGTCAACCGAGGAGCCGAGCTGGTGGTCCTCGTAGTTGTGGAACGTGAATCCCTGCAGGTTCCAGGTCGACAGGCACGGCATCCGGGTCGCGGGCGAGGCGACGCCCTGCTGGAGGGCGGCGGCCAAGGTGAATGGCTTGAACGACGAGCCGGTCGGGTACGCAGTCTCCGTCGCGTGGTTCGTCATCTGGGAGGCGCTTGGAGCGGCGATGGCTGCCCCCGCGTACGTCGTGCCCAGGGTCATGGCGTTGGGGTTGAACGCGGGGGCCGAGGCGAGTGCCCAGATGTCCCCGCTGCGCGGGTCGACCACGGCGGTCGCTGCCTCCGCGTAGCGGGCGAGGGCCGCCTCGGCGGTGCGCTGAAGGTCGGGCTGGATGGTGAGCGTCACGTCCGCGCCCGGGACCTCGGGTTGGACCACGACTGGCTCGGCTGATCCCATGGCCGGCTGCGCCATGAGGCTGACCGAGGCGCGACCGCGGAGCAGCGCTTCGGCGCCGGCCTCCACGCCGCGGCGACCGGCGAGCTGGCCCGCCTGGTACCCATTGGCGACGGGGCGGGCCGCGGCTTCGGCATCGGTCAGTGGCGTGGCGTAGCCGACGGTCTGGCCGGCGAGCGAGTCCAGCGGGTAGACGCGCACGCCGTCGGAACGGGTCATGGCCAGGATGGACCCGTCGGCGGCGAGGATCCGGCCACGAGCCGGGAGCGGGCCACGCTCGAGGGCGAACGATCCACCGGTCGGGCCCAGCTCGGGGAACAGGAACTCGGGCGTCCAGCGGACCTCCCAGCCACTCGGGCCGAGGGTCAGGTCCACCGAGCGCTCCAGGACGAGATCACCCATCAGGGTGGTGTGCAGGGTCACCGTGACGGGCACGACCCGCGCCGCGACCGGGCCAAACACCACGCCGCGGGGGTTGATCGCGGGGGCCGGAGTGGCCGAGGGTGCGGGCGTCGGCAGGTCAGGCGGGGCCGGCCCCTCCACGTCGGGTGCGCGCGCCTCGGGGGATCGCAGCTCGAAGCGCGGGGAGCCGATGCCGACGTCCATGCCCGTCAGGCCCACGGCCGTCGCGAGGCTGGCGTGGAGCGCCGCAAAGCCCACCGAGGTGTAGTGCCCCCGGTCAGCCGCAGCCAGGACGTCGTGCATCCCCTGGTAGTCGCCGATCCGCCAGCGAATGAGAAAGCGCTCCACGGCCTCACGGGGCTGGATATCGGTCGTCCACCCGGCACCGGCGACCCGCGAGGGGTGAGCGGCAGGACCGATGGACGCCAGGATTGCGAGCGCGAGTCCGAGGACCACAGCCCGCCGCGCGGGTCGGATCACTGGGCCAGCGTCACCCGGCGAAAGCCCTCGGCGGCCGGATAGCCGGCCTGCTCGCCGAGCTCCTCGGCGCGCTGTCGGAGCCAGCGCTCCGTCTCGGCGAAGTCGCGGAACTGGCTGGCATGGTGTCGGAGGGCGGCCACCTTGCGGTCGAGCGTGTCGCCGATGTCCACCACCTGGTTCGCCTCGTTCGTGGACCACAGGTACAGCTCGGCGACCTTCCACGGCCCGAGCCCGGCCTGGAGGTGCTCGGGGAAGTTGAGCGGGTCACGCGCCGTCGGGAAGACGGCGTCCACCACGACCTGGCCCACGGCGCGGTGGTCCGCATGGTTCACCCATTCGTTGTTCACGAACAGCACGGTGGGATCGTGGCTGATGACCACCTGCGGCCGATGCTGACGAATGGCCCTCGTGATCTGCTCGCGCAGGGCCATGGTCGGCTCGACCCGGGCGTCCGGGAGGCCGAGGAAGTCGACCGATGCCACCCCGATTTCCGCGGCGGCGGCCCGTTGCTCGACCTCGCGGCGGCGCCCAAGCTCGTCCGGATCGGTCGCCGGGTCGTCGGACCCTTTGTCGCCGCGCGTGACGACCAGGTAGGCGGCATCCGCTCCTTCACGGACCCACCGGGCAATCAGGCCGCCGGCACCGAACTCGATGTCATCTGGGTGCGCGGCGATGACGAGCACGCGTTCGGGGGTGGACAGCTGGTCGCGGGCCATCGGTCTTGTCAGGCGGCGTTCGGGCGCGCGGACGCGAGCGTGACCAGGGCATCGCGGTCAGGGACCAGGTGCTCGGTGGCCCACGTCCCGATCCGCGTGTCGTGGGTGAAGAGGACAACCTGGCGCTCACGGCTCAGCTCGTGGAGCAGCGCCATCACCGCGTCGCGGCGACTGTCATCGGCCTGGGCGGTGACCTCGTCGAGCAACAGCGGCGCGGTTTCCCCGGTTGTCACCAGGTGCTGGGCCAGCGCCACCTTCCCCCGGGCCACAGCGGGCTCCCGTTGGAGGGCTGCAAAGGCCGGACAATGGGCACGGCAGGCGCCGCACTTCACGCATTTTTTCAGTTCTTGTTCAACTCTCTTTAAAGGGTCCAATGATCAATACCTTGTTACTATCGAATTCAGGAGCCAGAATTCAGAATCCAGGAGGTTTTCATCCTGACTTCTGGCTCCTGAATTCTGGCTTCTCTTGAAGGGGAAACATTTTCCCAGGATTCAGAATATTCTGGGGGTCCAGCGCCTTCTTGATCGCCTGCATCGCCGCCACCTG
>Ga0210139_1000321_pt1 | contig 10076 bp, 10 predicted proteins | sample Browns_TuleB_D2_FD_184855 | JGI IMG/M metagenome (GOLD analysis project Ga0210139, IMG submission 184855) | Wetland microbial communities from San Francisco Bay, California, USA, that impact long-term carbon sequestration - Browns_TuleB_D2 (SPAdes) | ecosystem: Environmental > Aquatic > Marine >... | reverse complement strand
GTGTGCGGGTGCCGGTGCTGGTGCAGGTCAACGTGGCGGGCGAGGCGCAGAAGGGCGGCTGCGCGCCCGCGGACGCGAGCGACGTGGTGCGCGGCGCGGCGCGGAGCGAGGCGCTCGCCGTCGAGGGGTTGATGACGCTGGCGCCGTTCACCGATGACGAGGGGACCCAACGCCGTACGTTCCGCGAGCTGCGCGTGCTGCGGGACCGGCTTCAGGAGGACGGGACATGGCTGCCGACGCTGTCGATGGGGATGTCCGGGGACTACGGTTCGGCCGTAGCCGAAGGGGCCACGCTGATCCGATTGGGTACCGCCCTGTTCGGGCCGAGGGACACATGAGCGAGGACGACGCTTTCCATCTCACGCCGCTCGACGTGCGCCACCAGGAGTTCCGGCGGACCTTGCGCGGATACGACGTGCAGGGAATCGAGGAGTTCCGGGGCCGGGTGGCCGACGAGCTGGAGCGGGTGATCCGGGAGCGCAGCGTGCTGGAAGAGCGGCTCTCGGCGCTCACCGAGCAGCTGCGGGGCTACCGGGACCGGGAGCGGGCCATGAACGAGGCGTTGGTCGCCGCGCAGCAGCTGCGCGAGGAGATGCGCGGCGCCGCCGAGCGCGAGGCGCAGGTGATCCTGCGGGAGGCCGAGGTGCACGCGCAGCGCTTCCTCGACGAGGCGCGCAACAGCGAGCGGCAGGCCGAGGAGCGGCTGGCCGAGGTGGAGCGCCAGTTCCATGTGTACATCACCGGGTTTCGGCAGCTGCTCGAGCGGCAGCTGGCGGAGCTCCGCACCCTCGACGGGAGCGTCCGCTCGACGTGAGGGTGGCCGAGGCCGTGCGGGCGGTGCGCCAGCACAGCGCGCTCGCTCCGGAGGTGGCGGTGATCCTCGGCACCGGTCTGGGCGGGCTCGCCGAGGCGCTCGACGGGGCGACCCGGATCCCCTACGGCGCGATCCCCGGATTCCCGCGCGCCACCGTCGAGACCCACGAGGGGCGGCTGCTCCTCGGAACGCTCGCAGGCCGGCCGTGCGCGATGATGCAGGGCCGGTTCCACCGCTACGAAGGCTACACCCTCCAGCAGGTGACCTTTCCGGTGCGCGTGCTGCGGGCGCTCGGCGCCACGACCCTGGTGGTCTCGAACGTCTCGGGCGGGATGCACCCGCTCTGGGACCTGGGCGACCTCGTGCTGATCGCGGACCACATCAACCTGCTCGGCGACAACCCGCTGGTCGGCCCCAACGACGACGCCGACGGGCCCCGGTTCCCGGACATGTCGGCGGCGTACGACCCCGCGTTGGGGGCCCTGGCGCGCGCGGCGGCCCTGGCGCAGGGCGTCACGCTGCGCGAGGGGGTGTACGTGGCAGTGCCCGGTCCCAGCCTCGAGACGGCGGCCGAGTACCGCATGCTGCGGACGCTCGGGGCCGACGTCGTAGGCATGAGCACCGTTCCCGAAGTCATCGTCGCCCGCCACCAGGGGATGCGGGTGCTCGGTCTCTCGATCATCACCGACCTGGGCCTGCCCGATGCGCTCGAGCCGACTTCGGTGGAGCGGATCATCGCCGTGGCGCGCGCGGCCGAGCCGCGGCTCACCGCGCTGGTGCGCGCCGTGGTGGAGCGGATGGACTGATGGCGTACCCGGTGCTGGACGCAGGGGTCACGGCGGACGCGCTCGAGCGGGAGCTCCTGGCCCGCTGGCGGTCGGAGGGTCTGTTCCACCGCGTCACCGACGCCACCCGCGGCGGGCCGCCCTTCGTGTTCTTCGAGGGGCCGCCCACGGCCAACGGCCGGCCCGGCATCCACCACGTCTTCGCCCGCACCATCAAGGACCTCATCTGCCGCTACCAGGCGATGCAGGGCCGCTCGGTCACCCGCAAGGCGGGCTGGGATACGCACGGTCTCCCGGTCGAGATCGAGGTCGAGAAGCAGCTGAAGATCTCCGGCAAGAGGCAGATCGAGGCGTACGGAATCGCGGAGTTCAACCGGCTGTGCCGCGAGTCGGTGTTCCGCTACAAGCGCGATTGGGAGGAGCTGTCGGAGCGGGTGGGGTACTGGCTCGACTACGACCACCCCTACGTCACCTACACCAACGAGTACATCGAGTCGGTGTGGTGGCTGCTGCGGCGCCTGTTCGACCGTGGCCTGCTGTATCGCGGGCACAAGGTGCTGCCGTACTGTCCCCGGTGCGGCACCGCGCTGTCCTCCCACGAGCTCGCCCAGGGCTACGACACGGTGCAGACGAACTCCGTGTTCGTGACGTTCCCGCTCGCCGGTGAGGTGGATCGGCACCTCGTGATCTGGACCACGACCCCGTGGACGCTCCTGTCCAACGTGGCGGTCGCGGTGCACCCCGACCTGGAGTACGGGGAGTACGAGTTGGGCGGCGTCCGGTACGTCGCGGCCGTGACGCGGGCCCCGCACGTGCGCGTGGGCGGGCGGCCGCTCGCCGAGGGGCGGCGGGTCGCGACCTTCTCCGGCCGTGACCTCGTGGGGCGCCGCTACGCGCGGCCGATCGACGTCGTGCCGCTGCCGCCCGACGACGAGCGCGCCGTGGTCGTGCCGGGCGACTTCGTCACGGCGGAGGATGGCACCGGGCTGGTGCACCTGGCGCCGGCCTTCGGCGCGGACGACTTCCAGGCCGGGCGCGCGCACAGGCTCGCGATCGTCAATCCGGTGGCGCCGGACGGCACGTTCCAGGGCACCTCGTGGCCCGACATCGAGGGCCGGCTCGTCACCGACAAGGCGACGAACCAGCTGATCATCGAGCGGCTGAAGCGTGACGGCCGGTGGCTCGAGACGCTCCCCCACAGCCACACCTACCCGTTCTGCTGGCGCTGCGACTCGGCGCTGATCTACTACGCCCGCAGCTCGTGGTTCGTGCGCACCACCGCGTTCCGGGACCGCATGCTGGCGGTGAACGCCGATGTCGCGTGGCACCCGCCCGAGGTCGGGTCCGGCCGCTTCGGCGCGTGGCTCGAGAACAACGTGGACTGGGCGCTGTCGCGCGATCGCTACTGGGGCACGCCGCTGTGCGTGTGGGAGTGCGATGCGACGCCGGAGCATCGCGACGTGGTGGGATCGTTCGCGGAGCTGGCCGAGCGCTGGGGCCGGCCGCTCCCGGCGGACTTCGACCCGCACAAGCCGCACATCGACGGATACACGTGGCCGTGCCGCACCTGCGGCGGCACCATGCGTCGCGTCCCCGAGGTGATCGACGCGTGGTTCGATTCCGGGTCGATGCCGTACGCGCAGTGGCACTACCCCTTCGCGGGCGAGGCCGAGTTCCGCGCGCAGTTCCCGGCGGACTTCATCTGCGAGGGCGTGGATCAGACGCGCGGGTGGTTCTACTCGCTGCTCGCCATCGCCGTCGGGGTGTTCGACGCGCCGGCGTACCGCCACGTGATCGTCAACGAGCTGGTGCTCGACGCCCAGGGCCAGAAGATGTCGAAGAGCCGCGGCAACGTGGTGGAGCCGGCGGCCGTCATCGCCGACGCCGGCGCGGACGCGCTGCGCCTGTACCTCCTCGGTCAGAGCCAGGTGTGGCTGCCCAAGCGGTTCGACGCGGCGCAGATCGCCGAGCTCGCCGGCCGGTTCCTCACGACGCTGCGCAGCACCTACGACTTCTTCGCCCGCTACGCCGGCGACTGGACGCCCGCCGCGGCGCCGGCGGAGGCCACCCGGCCCCTCGTCGACCGCTGGCTCCTGGCGCGGCTCGATGAGGTGAGCGGGGCGGTGGGGGCGGCGTGGGGCGGCTTCGACGCCACGGCGGGGGTGCGGGCGCTGATCGACTTCACCGTGGACGACCTGTCCAACTGGTACGTGCGCGTGAACCGGAGCCGCTTCTGGGCGCCCGACCGGGAGCCCGATCCGGCGGCCCTGGCGACGCTGCACGAGGCCCTGGTCACGGTGGCGCGCCTGCTCGCGCCCGCGGGTCCCTTCCTGGCGGACTGGCTCCATCGGGCCCTCGCGGGAACCTCCGTCCATCTGGCACGGTTCCCGCAGGATCGGGAACGGCGGGCCCCCGACCTGGTGCGGGGGATGGCGGTGGTGCGGCGCCTCGCCACCCTGACGCGGGCGGCTCGGGAGGCACGGAAGCTCCGCGTCCGCCAGCCCGTCCGGGGGATCCGGGTGGCCGTTCCGGCCGCGGACCGGACCGAGGCCTTGGCAGCCCTGTTAGATATGTTGGCTACCGAAGTGAACGCGAAGGCCTGCGAAGTGGTCGCCTCGGACGATGCGCTCGTCTCGCTCAAGGGCCGGGCGAATTTCCGGGCGCTGGGCAAGCGGTACGGGAAGGACACCCCGCGCGCCGCGGCGGCCGTGGCCGCGCTCTCCCCGGACGCGCTCCGCGCACTGGAGCGCGGGGAGACGGTGAGTGCCGGCGAGTTCACCTTCGGGCCGGACGATGTGACCGTCGCCCGCGAGGTGGCGAGCGACTGGGAAGTGCAGAGCGACGGGCCGTACGTGGTCGCGCTGGACCCCACGCTGACCGAGGAGCTGACCCGGGAAGGGCTGGCGCGGGAGGTGGTGAACCGCGTGCAGCGGCTCCGCAAGGAAGCGGGGTACGAGTACACCACCCGCATCGAGCTTGCCCTGTCGGGCGACGCCGAGGTGGTGGAGGCGGCGCGGCGGCACCTGCCGTTCATCGAAGGCGAGACGCTCACCCGGCGCACGCTCCTGGGGGGTGCGCTCGACGGGGCCGACGCGACGCAGGACGTGGACATCGAGGGACGCCGCCTGACGATCGCGGTGCGGCGCCACGACGGACGAAAGGGCGAGACCCGCTGATGCCGACGAAATCCAAGTCGAAGGGCCTGAGCAAGAAGCAGCTCCAGCATCTCGAGAAGCGGCTCCTCGAGGAGCGCGAGCGCGTGATGAAGGAGCTGGGCCACTACGACGAGTCGTTCAATGCGACCCTGCAGGCGTCCGATGGCGACCTGTCGAGCTACTCGTTCCACATGGCCGACCAGGGCACCGACGCGATGGAGCGCGAGAAGGCGTTCCTGTTCGCCTCGCAGGAGGGTCGCTACCTCTGGCACGTCAATCAGGCCCTGCGCCGCCTCTACAGCACCCCGGAGAAGTTCGGCAAGTGCGAGCAGTGCGGGGAGGACATCGGATTCGACCGCCTCGACGCGCTGCCGCACGCGCGTCTCTGCATCCAGTGCAAGGCGAAGGAAGAGGATGGCAAGCGCCGCTGACCGCCGGCTGTTCTGGGGGCTGGCCGGCGGCGTCGTCGTCCTCGACCTGGCCAGCAAGTTCGTCGCCGAGGCCCGGCTGACCTACCGTCCCCTGTCCGTCGTGGGTGACTGGGTGCGGCTGCGGCTGGTCTACAACGAAGGCGCGGCCTTCGGGCTCCACCTCGGCGAGTACTCGCGCTGGATCTTCTTCGGCCTCGCGCTGCTGGCGCTCGTGGTCCTCGGTTCGATGGTCCGCGCCACCCGCTCGGGCGACCGCTTCCGCCTCGGCGCGCTGGCGCTGATCTGCGGCGGCGCCGCGGGCAACCTGATCGACCGCGTCCGCAGCGCCCAGGGGGTGGTGGACTTCCTCGACGTCGGCGTCGGCGCCTGGCGGTGGCCCACGTTCAACGTGGCCGACTCGGCGATCACCGTCGGCGCCGTCGCCCTCGCGCTGTCGCTGTGGGCGGAGGGCCGGGAGGCCGAGCGGGCGAAGGAGGCGGGGACGGCCGCGACGTGACCGCCCCGGGCGGAGACGGCGCGATCGTGTTCTGCGTCGCCACCGACGACCCCGGACGCCTCGACGCCTTCCTCGCGGACCGCCTCGCCATCTCCCGCACCCAGGCGGCCCGGCTCATTGCCGACAAACGCGTCACGGCGGACGGCCGGCCGTTGCGCGCGTCGGCGCGCCCCCCGCGGGGCACCGAGATCCGCGTCGATCTGCCGGCGGTCGCGCCACCGCGCACCTACGCCCCCGCCCACGCCGACCTGCGATTCGTCTACGAGGATGACCACGTCGCCGTGCTCGACAAGCCGGCGGGGCTGGTGGTCCATCCCGGTCCTGGCCATTGGGACGACAGTCTGGTGAACGTCCTGCTGGGGCGGGGGACCGCCCTCGCGCCCGCCGGGGGCGAGGGCCGGCCCGGCATCGTGCACCGGCTGGACCGGGACACCTCCGGCCTGCTGCTGCTCGCCAAGACCGACACGGCGCACCGGCGCCTGGCGCGCGCCATCGAGCAGCGACGGGTCACGCGGGTGTACGCCGCGCTGGTGTGGGGCCATTTCCCGCAGGCGGAGTTCGACATCGAGGCGCCGATCGCGCGGCATGCCGAGGACCGCAAGCGGATGACGGTGCGCGCGGGCGGGCGGCACGCCGTGACGCACGTGTCCGTCGTGGCCCGCTTCGCGCACACCGAACTGCTCCGCATCCGGCTCGGGACGGGCCGCACCCACCAGATCCGGGTGCACCTCGCCCACGTGGGGCACCCCGTGGTGGGCGACCGCGAGTACGCGCTCGGCGGGTCGCGGCGGGTCACGCCGTCCCACCGGCGGGAGGCGGAGCGTATCGAGGTGCTCGCCCCGCGCCAGCTGCTCCACGCGGCGGCGCTCAGCTTCGAGCATCCGGCGAGCGGTGAACCCCTCGCCTTGCGGTCCGAATGGCCCGACGACCTGCGCCCGGCGCTCGCCGAAGCCGCCGGGGACCCCGCCTTGCTTGCTCAACGCAACTCCTTGCAGTATCTTGGCTTCTGGAATTCGGATGGGTGACCCCACGACCGTCCGGCTGCTCCTGTTCCGGGTCGGCGCCCTGGTGGGCGCGGTCGCCGTGGACGAAGTAGCGGAGATCCTGCCCCGGCTCGATACCACCCGCATCCCCGGGGCGATGCCGTTCGTCGCGGGGCTCGTGAACGTCCGCGGCACCCTGGTGACGGTCGTCACCGGGTGGCGCGCACTGGGCCAGGCCGACGGGGGGCCCGACGGCGGCGCGAGCGTGGTGCTGCTCCGGCTTCAGGGCGGGCGGCGCCTGATCGGCCTGACGGTCGATGAGGTGGTGGACCTCGTGACCGTGGCGCCGCACGATCTGCAGGACCGGGCGGTGTTGCCCGGTGTCGATCCGGTGCTGGTCCGGGCCGTGGGCCGCCGCGGCAGCGGATCGTACGTGGTGCTCGACACGGCCGCGTTGTTCGCCCCCGTGCTCGCGTCCTAGTCCCGGGAGGGTGGATGAGTCACACGGTCCTGGTCTGCGATGACGCCATCTTCATGCGTACGATGATCAGTGACATCCTGGCCCAGGCCGGATTCGAGATCGTGGGCGAAGCGGAGAGCGGCGTCCAGGCCGTCGAGAAGTACCGCCAGCTCAAGCCCGACCTCGTGACGATGGACATCGTGATGCCCGACATGGGCGGGATCGACGCCGTCCGCGAGATCGTCAAGTTCGACCCCGACGCCAAGATCCTGATGTGCAGCGCGATGGGCCAGCAGGCGCTGGTGGTGGAGGCAATCCAGGCCGGCGCCAAGGACTTCGTCGTCAAACCGTTCCAGCCCTCCCGGGTCCTCGAAGCCGTCCAGCGCGTCCTCAGGTAGCGCATGGATCTGTCGCAGTACGCCGAGCTGTTCCTGGCGGAGAGCCGGGAGCACCTGGGCGCCTGCAACACCTGGCTGCTCGCGTGGGAGCGTGATCCCGCCGCCACCGAGCCGGTCCGCGGCCTGTTCCGCTCCGTCCATACGATCAAGGGCATGGCCGCGACGATGGGCTACGGCGGCGTGGCCGAGCTGGCCCACGGGATGGAGAACCTGCTCGACCGGCTGCGCCGCGGCTCGGGCTCACCGTCTCCACAGCTGATCCAGACACTGTTCCGGGCGACCGACGCGCTCGAGCGCGCGATCGGCCAGGCGGTGGCGGGCGGCGGCGAGGACGGGGGAGTCGCCGCGACCGTCGCGGAGCTCGACCGGGCGACGCGGCGCCTGGAGGGCGGCGGGCCCGCGATCGAGGAGCCGGCTGGGCCCGCGCCTGCCGCGCCGGCGCCGGTGGCGCCGGCGGGGCGGCTCGTGACCGTCGGACTGCGGGCCGAGGCGCAGCTCAAGGGGGGCCGCGGCCTGCTGGTCCTGCGGCGGGCGGAGGCGCTGGGGGCGGTCCACGAGATCACGCCGCCGCTCACGGCGTTCGAGTCGGAGGAGTTCGACGGCCGGTTCAGTTTCCGGCTCGCGACGAGCGCCACGGCGGCGGCGATCGAGACGGCGCTGCGGAACGCGGGCGACGTCGACACGGTGCTGGTGAGCCAGGAGGAGGTGCGGGCGCCGCGGGGCGAGGGCCTGGTGGCGGAGGCGGGGCGCAGCCGGCACGTGCGCGTGGACCTGCGGCGGCTCGACGCGCTCATGGACCTGATCGGCGAGATGGTGACGGCGCGGGGGCGGCTGAACGACCTCGCGGCGCGGCGGCACGACGTCGCGATGGACGATCTCGCCATCCAGATCTCGCGGCTCACGACCGACCTGCAGGCGGAGATCATCCAGGCGCGGATGACGCCGGTCTGGCAGGTCTTCGACCGCTTCCCCCGCTTGGTGCGCGACATCGCGCATCAGCTGGGGAAGCAGGTGGAGTTCCGCGTCGAAGGGAAGGAGATCGAGCTCGACCGCGCGATCCTGGACGAGCTGAGCGATCCGCTGGTGCACCTGCTGCGCAACGCGGTGGACCACGGCATCGAGCCGGCCGCGGAGCGGGCGCGGCTCGGCAAGCCCACGGCGGGAACCGTCGGTCTCTCGGCGGTGCGCGAGCGTGCGAGCGTGACGATCACGCTGACCGACGATGGGCGCGGCATCGACCGCGAGCGCATCCTCGAGCAGGCGAAGCGCGAGGGTCTCGTGGATCCGGGCGTGACGGCGCTCACCGACGACCATCTACTGCGGGTGCTGGCGCGGCCGGGGTTCTCGACCGCCGCCGCCGTGACGAGCGTGTCGGGACGCGGCGTCGGGATCGACGTCGCCATGTCGAAGCTGCGCTCGATGGGCGGTGCCCTCGAGGTCCGCACCGAGCCCGGGCGGGGCACGACTTTCATGCTGCGGCTGCCCGTGACTCTGGCGATCGTGCGGGCGCTGATCGCGAAGGTCGGATCGGAGCGGTACGCGCTGCCGCTCACGTACGTCGCGGAGACGGTCGAGCTCGGCGCCGTGCCGCTGACGACCATCGAGGGGCGCGAGGCGATGCTGCTGCACGATCGGGTGGTGCCCGTGATCCACCTGCGCGACCTGCTCGGCGCGGGCGGGGATCCGCCCCGCGCGCGGCGGCCGGTGATCGTCGTGGAGCAGGGCCAGCGGCGGGCGGGGCTGGTGGTGGACGGAATGGAAGGGCAGCGCGAGATCGTGGTGAAGGGCTTCGACGCGCCGCCGGGCACGCTGCCCGTGTTCAGCGGCGCCACCATCATGGGCGACGGCGTGCCGGCGCTGATCCTCGACGCCGGCGGGCTCCTCTAGGGAGGCGGCATGGACGACGTCCGGGAGCTGAAGGCGCGGCAGCTCGACGCGCTGAAGGAGGTCGCGAACATCGGGGGCGGCCACGCCGCGACCGCGCTGTCGCAGATGACCAACCGGCGCGTCATGATCAGCGTGCCCCGGATCAACATCGTGCGGCTCGAGGAGGTGCCCGAGCTGATCGGGGCCCCGAACGAGGTCGTGGCGGCCGTGCTGATGCACATGCTCGGCGACCTCACGGGCCGGACCCTGCTCCTGTTCCCCGAGCGGGTGTCGCTGCGGCTGTGCGACATGCTGCTGCGCCGGCCGTCGGGCGGCACCACCGCGCTCGGCACGCTGGAGCAGTCGGCGCTGAAGGAGGCCGGCAACATCCTCTCGGGCGCCTACATGAACGCGCTGTCCGAGTTCATGCAGATGCTGCTGCTGCCGTCGGTGCCGAGTTTGGTGGTCGACATGTCCGCCGCGGTGCTGACCACGACGTACCTCAATTTCGGGCACGACCGCGATTTCGTCTTCTGCGTGGAGACCGAGTTCCGCATCGACGCCGAGGAGGCGCTGCGAGGTCACTTCCTCCTGCTCCCCGACATGGCTTCGCTCCGCGCGATCTTCGACGCCATCCGGCTCGACTGAACCGTGACGGCGCCGGCGCTCAGCGACCGGGATGTGGCGG
>Ga0210139_1000319_pt1 | contig 10082 bp, 9 predicted proteins | sample Browns_TuleB_D2_FD_184855 | JGI IMG/M metagenome (GOLD analysis project Ga0210139, IMG submission 184855) | Wetland microbial communities from San Francisco Bay, California, USA, that impact long-term carbon sequestration - Browns_TuleB_D2 (SPAdes) | ecosystem: Environmental > Aquatic > Marine >... | reverse complement strand
CCTATGTCATCGGCGGTGTGGCCATGTTCTGGGTCATTCAGCGCGTCGCAGCTTTCTGAAGGAAGTCTTTATGCTGGATGCGAAGGCCGTCCGCGTGGCCGGAAGCTGGGCCGTAAGGGGACGGGTGTAAGTAGGATGAAGAGCGCGCTTGCTTTCTCCGCCGTCGCCGAGGCCGCGACCGGCGCGGCATTGCTGGTCATTCCATCGCTCGTCGGACGGTTTTTGTTGGGCGACGAACTCACCGGCGTCGCCGTACCCGTCGCGCGCCTAACGGGAATCGCGCTGATCGCGTTGGGGTTGGCCTGTTGGCCGGAAGGCGGTAGAAGCCATGGCGCCTCCCGAGGGCTCGGGGGAATGCTCTTTTACAACCTGCTGGCCACGATCTTTCTCGGCTATCTGGGTCTCGCCGGTCAGTGGGTCGGGCCTCTGTTGTGGCCGGCCATCGCGGTCCATGCCGTTCTGACGGTTCTGCTGGCCCGCGAGTGGCGCAACAAGGCATTGCGGTAGGAAGAGAATGATCGAGTTGATCGACGCGAGATGGGGAAAACGCGATACGGGATACAAGATGGGACAATGAGATGCGAGATACGAGTCAAGAGATGCGAGCTGTGAATCACAAATCCCGGATCTAGCATCAGTCTAAGTGATGGTCACGATCGATTCAGTGACACCCTCAAGGAGGCACTCTGTGCATACGAAACTGTTCAACGGATTACTTGCCCTCGCGCTGGGCGCGGGCATGGCGATGCCGGTCGGAGCGCAAGAGGTCCTGCCTTTTCCGCCCAAGCCCTCCGGCAGCATCGCCGGGCGGACGATGCAGGAGTCGATTTATAGTCCACTTCCGCCCGTGAATCACCTGCCGAAGGATGCGCCCAACATCCTCATCGTGCTCATCGACGATGTCGGCCCCGCCCAGACGGACACGTACGGCGGTGAGATCCACACACCGACGTTGAGCAAGATCGCCAAAGAGGGGATCTCCTACAATCGGTTCCACACCACCGCGATGTGTTCGCCCACGCGCGCGGCGCTGCTGACCGGGCGCAACCAGCACCGCGTCGGGAGCGGCCAGATCACCGAGCTGGCGAATGACTGGGACGGCTACTCGGGCACCATCCCGAAGAGCAGCGCCACGGTCGCCGAGGTGCTCAAGGATTACGGCTACCATACCGGCGCCTGGGGCAAGTGGCACAACTCGCCCGCCGACCAAACCACCGCCGCCGGTCCTTTTGATTACTGGCCCACCGGTTACGGTTTCGAATACTTCTACGGCTTTCTCGCCGGGGAAGCGTCGCAGTACGAGCCGAACCTCGTTCGCAACACGACCTACGTCGAACATCCCCACACGTCCGGCGGCCACAATTATTATCATGTGAGCGAGGACCTCGCCGATGACGCCATTGAATGGTTGCAGCAACACAAGGCCCTTGCTCCCGACAAGCCGTTCCTTATGTATTGGGCGAGCGGCGCCTCGCACGGCCCGCACCAGGTGCCGAAAGAATGGGCGGATAAGTACAAGGGAAAGTTCGACGACGGCTGGGACGAATACCGCGAGCGGGTTTACCTTCGCGCCAAGAAACTGGGCTGGATTCCCCAGAACGCGAAGTTGACGCCGCGGCCGGCCACCCTGACCTCCTGGGACTCGATCCCGGAAGACGAGAAGGCGTTCCAGCGCCGCCTGATGGAGGTGTTCGCCGGATTTACCGAACACGTGGACGCGCAGGTCGGCCGCATCGTCGACGAGATCGACCAGCTTGGTTATGGTCGCAACACGCTGATCTTCTACATCTGGGGTGACAACGGCGCTTCCGCCGAAGGCCAGAACGGCACGATCAGCGAATTGCTCGCGCAGAACGGCATTCCCACCACCACGAAGCAGCAGATCAAGGCGCTCGACGGGCTCGGCGGTCTCGACGTGCTCGGTTCACCCAAAACCGACAATATGTATCATGCGGGCTGGGCCTGGGCCGGCGGATCGCCGTACCAGTACACCAAGCTCATTGCCTCGCACTTCGGCGGCACGCGTAACCCGATGGCCGTGCGCTGGCCCGCCGGGATAAAGCCCGATGCGACACCCCGCGCGCAGTTCCTGCACGTGAACGACGTGGTGCCGACGATCTATGACATCATCGGCATCACGCCGCCGCGCGTGGTTAACGGGATACCGCAAGACCTTTTCGACGGCGTCAGTTTTAGGAGCACCTTCAACGATGCCAAGGCGAAGGAAGTCAAGCACACACAGTATTTCGAGGTTCTGGGCAGCCGCGGCATTTACCATGACGGTTGGATGGCCTCCGCGTTCGGCCCGCGCGCGCCGTGGCTACCCGGCCTGCCGAAGGGCATTCACGAATGGACGCCGGACAAGGACACGTGGGAGCTCTATAACCTGAGCGACGACTGGTCGCAGGCCAACGACCTTGCCGATAAGATGCCGGCAAAGCTTGCCGACATGAAGGAACTCTTTCTGATCGAGTTCACCAAGAACAGCGGCCTGCCGATCGGCGGGGCCCTCTGGGTGATGGTGTTTCACCCGGAACTGCGCCTGATGCCGCCCTACACCTCCTGGACCTTTCCGGGCGCAATCACGCGGATGCCCGAAGTCGCCGCGCCGGCCCTGGGCAACCGGGACAACGTCGTGACGGTTGACGCCGACGTCCCGGCCAATGCGACCGGTGTCCTCTATGCGCTGGGCGGTTTCTCCGGTGGCCTGGCCTTGTACGTGAAGGACGGCACGTTGACCTACGAATACAACTTGTTCGAAATCATGCGCACCCACATTAAGGCAAAGGAAAGACTTCCCACCGGCAAGGTGAAGATCGAAGTCGAGACGTCGTACGTCGATCGCAAACCGGCCGGCCCGCTCAACGTGGTTCTGAAAGTCAATGGCAAGGAAGTCGCCTCCGGTGTGGTACCGGTCAGCGCGCCGCTTGTGTTCACCGCCAATGACGCCCTCGACTTCGGCATTGATCTCGGCTCGCCGGTGGGGCTTGAGTACTATGACCAGGCGCCGTTCAAATTCAACGGGACGATCGAGCAGGCACACGTGGAATACACTAAATAACGGGGGGGCTGGTGGCTGGATTGCGAACTGCGAATCGGTATCCACAGAAAGGAAACAACGATGGATAATAAAAGCATACCCACCCTGATTGTCGCCGCGCTTGCCTTCGCGCTGGCCGCAACCGTTTTCATGGGGTGCGAGCGGAAGAACGACACGGTTTCCAAGGCCGAGAAAGGTGAAAAAGACAGACCGAGCATCGCCGAGACCAAGGCCATTGCGGAGGAGGGGTTCATCTACGGCCTGCCCATCGTGATGAACTACAAGGTCATGTACGAGTATGCGGTCGACCGCAATTCGGGTCAATTCAAGGCACCGTTCAACCAGATCATGAACGAGACGAGCGTGTACACCTACAAGGACACCGCCATTGTGACGCCCAACAGCGACACGCCCTATTCGTGGCTGTGGATGGACCTGCGCGCCGAGCCGATCGTGCTGTCGGTTCCGGCCGTCAATCCGAAGCGCTACTACTCGGTGATGCTGACCGACGGCAACACCTTCAACTACGGCTACATCGGCAGCCGCGCCACCGGCAGTGAAGCCGGCGATTATATGGTCGTCGGGCCGGACTGGAAGGGCGCCACCCCATCGGGCATCAAGAAGGTGTTCCGGTCCACGACGCAGTTCTCACTCGCGGCCTATCGCACCCAGATCTTCAACCCGAAAGACATGCCAAACGTGGTCAAGGTCCAGGCCGGCTACAAAGTGCAACCCCTCTCGGCGTATCTGCATCAACCTGCACCTCCGGCGCCACCGGCCATCACCTTCCCCAAGATTAACAAGGAAATGATGAAGACCGGCTTCTTCGACTACCTCGACTTTGCGCTGCAATTCGCTCCCGCCGGGCCGGAGGAAAAAGACATCCGCGCAACGCTGGAGCGCGTCGGGGTTGGCCCGGGCAAGGCGTTCGACTTCAAAGCGCTCTCGCTCGAACACAAAGCCGAAGTGGGCCTGGGCATGAAGGACGGAGAGGAAAAGATCAAGCAGTACCTCACGGACGGGCTCACAAAAGTCAACGGCTGGATCGTGGTCTCCCCCTTCGGTGATCGCGGCTTCTATCACGGCGACTGGCTGCTGCGCGCGGCGGCCGCAGCCGCCGGCATCTATGGCAATGACGCTGCCGAGGCCGTCTATCCCGTCACCAAGACCCTGGCGAATGGAGAGGAGATCGACGGCAGTAAGCACAATTACACGCTTACGTTTGCCGCCGGGGAAGTCCCCCCGGTCAACGCCTTCTGGTCAATCACGATGTACGACGGCAAGACACAACTGCTGATCAAGAACCCAATCGACCGCTACCTGATCAACTCGCCGATGCTTCCCAACATGAAGAAGAACAAGGACGGCTCTTTGACGATCTACATCCAAAAGGACTCGCCCGGTAAAGCGCTTGAATCCAATTGGCTTCCGGCCCCGGATGGCCCGATTTACATGGCGATGCGACTGTACTGGCCGAAGACGGAACCGCCTTCGATCCTGCCGCCTGGCGAGGGAACCTGGCAACCGCCGACGGTGACGCAGGTGAATTGAGAGGATAAAGACGGATGCGGGATACGAGATGGGGAAAATGCGATACGGGATGCGAGATGCGAGTTACGGGAGGGGTCCTGTGATTCTCCAACGCCCGTCGGTCGAGTCATAGATGCTCGTCATTCCGGGCGTAGCGAAGCGCAGACCCGGAATCCAGGCCTGCCCCCAATGAAAGTTCTTCTGGATTCCGGCTTTGGCCGGAATGACGGGAGTGAGGAGTCGAATTTCAGGGCTCTGCAATTCGGATCCCGCAACTACCGGACGGAGAAAACCGAGAACCATGAAATTTCGGTTATCATTTCTCGCCCTGGCAGCACTGTCGCTGTCGATCGCCGTGGCTTCGGCTGCGCAGGCCCAGAACTCCGCGCCGCCGGATACGAACAAAGTCCTCCAGGGCATGTGCGACTATTTGAACTCCCTTAAGCAGTTTTCGTATCAGGCCGAGGTGTCCTACGACGCGCCGGAGGCCGACGGCCAAAGCGTCCAATACGACTTTGACATGGTCACCTACGTTCACCGTCCCGACCGACTGCGTGTCGATGCGAAGGGGGACGGCATCGACAAGCAATTCTTTTTCAACGGCCGGACCATCACGCTTTATGACCGGAAGGCCAAGATGTACGCCCCCATGGACGTGCCGCCGGATATCGAAGGGGCCTTGGAGAGAGCCAATAAGGACTTTGCCCTCCGTGTCGCGCTGGCCGATCTGGCCAGCCCGAAGCTCTGCGACCATCTCGCTAAAGCACGGGAAGGAGCCCGGGTCTTAGGAGTGAGCCATGTTCGTGGCGTGGCCTCCCATCACCTGGTCCTCGATCGAAAGGATATCCGCGTGCAGGTTTGGATCGAGACCGGCGCAAAGCCCCTGCCCCGAAAAGTCCTGATCACGGATAAGAATCTGCCCGGCTCGCAGGAATGGATTGCATATCTTACTCAATGGAATATCGCTCCGAAACTGAATGATCCCCTGTTCACCTTTGTCCCTCCGTCCGGGGCAGAAAGAATACAGTTTCTGCCGGTAAAGAATTCCACACCTTCCAAGCCGGAAGGGTCTCCGGCCAAGAACGGAGACAAGAAATGACGGCATGGACCCGAAAACTTCTCCCGGCCGCGACACTTCTGGCCATGACCTTTGCGTTCACGCTCCATTTGCGGAATGCGGAAGCGTGGCGAGGCGGATACGGCGGAGGAAGTTTCCGCGGCGGCGTCTTTGACGAAGGATACCGGGGAGGTGAGGCCTACGCGGGCCCACGGGAAACCGAAGCGGTCGAAGGTCCTCGAGGCGGAGAAGCCATGGAAGGTCCACGTGGTGGCGAGGCGATCCAAGGACCGGGGGGAAACGCGGCTGTCAGGGGACCTCAGGGCAACGTCGCGATCGGCGATCGCGCACCGGTATTGCCGGCCGGGGCCAATCGGGTCGTCATATCGGGCCAGACTTACTTTGTTTACGGCCGCGTCTATTATATGCCGTTTTATTACGGGGGCGAGATCACCTATGTCGTGGTGGAAAACCCGCACGATTGATGAATAGAATTGTTTGTTCATTGCGGAAGATATCGCAACAGGACCTGGCCATGCAAACGGTCCTGACCCGCGCCAAATTCGAAATGAACTGTCCGGACGCCACCGGGACGGTTCTTACCCAGGAGGTCGTCCAGCCGGGTGTCGTCGCCCCGGTGGCCGCCGGAATCTGGCGGGCCGAATACACGATCGGCGTGTCGGGCTGCGACAATCGGCATACCTACGTCGTCGTTTGTCCGGACGGCGGAGAGGGCTGTTTTGCGGCCGGCCCCGGACAATTTTTGAAAGAGTAGATGTGGGGCACAGAATCACGAGACCCAAGGATCGTCTAGTGTATGCCGGAATGACACTGTTCGATCGCCATGTGGATCTCGACGGTTAAGACATCTAAGAGCTAAGGCCAATTTTTCATTTTTCACTTTTCATTTTTCATTAGAGGAAGTCAAATAGTAAAAACTCAACCGAGGAGGATCATTAACATGAAATTACACCCCATCTCAATGCTTGTCATCTCGCTGTTCATCACCACGGCCTGCGCCACCATGACAAAGGACATCTCTGTTGATTCCGAGATGGATACGAAGGCGAATATGAGCGGTTACAAGACCTATGCCTGGCTGGGCGCCGCGGCGATTATGTACGACCCCGAAGGCCGTTGGGAGCCGCCGAACATCGATCTGGATGCCGAAATCAAATATCAGATCGACTCGAACCTTCGAAAACGCGGCATCACGGAGGTTGCGATGCAGCCGGATCTGATCGTGGCTTATGCAGCGGGAATCGACATGACCGCGCTGAAACTCTCGGAAGACGCAGAAACGAAGCTGCCGATTCTCAAAAATGTTCCGAAGGGTGCGTTGGCGGTTATCCTGATCGATTCCGGGACGGGCGAACCGGTCTGGGTCGGTGTCGCCCAGGGGGACATCAAGGAAGATCCGCCCGTCGACGTCGTGAAAAAGCGGCTCAGTTACGCCGTGGACCAAATGTTCAAGAAACTGCCGAACTAAACACCGACCTTGGAAGAAGAGAAGATCCGATTGCAGGGACGGACAGAATCTTCAACAGGACTACAAGGTGCAGCAACGATTAATCGAAGAAATTAAAGAGCTGACTCTGGTAGGGCTCTACTTCGTCCTGTGGATTGGCACGCTGATCGTATTGAAGGAGCTCCTGTTGGCCCAGTATGGGATCGATTTTAGCGGGTTGTCGCTGGCGCTCGTCGGCGCATTGGTTCTCGCCAAGGGGGTGCTGTTGCTGGAGCATGTTCCACTGGGGAAATGGGTCCGTACTCAAGCCCCTTGGGTCGACGTCATTCTGCGCACGGGACTGTATACCTTCGGCGTGTTCGTGGTGTTGGTTCTCGAAAAGGGATTTGACGGACGGCACGCGCATGGCGGATTCCTTCCCGCCATCACAGCCGAGTTTGAAGACGTGGACATCTATCATCTGTGGGCCAACCTGATCTGCCTGACCGGTGCGTTGCTCGTATTCAATGTGTTGTCGGTCATCCGGGACCACCTCGGCGAGGCAGGGTTGATCGGGCTCTTTTTGTCGCCGCCGCCGAGCAAGCCGGAGGCAAGACATGGCGAATAGTGAATAATGAAAAATCGAAAACATAGACCGTCATTCCGGGCGGAGCGGAGCATAGACCCGGAATCCAGTCATGCGCGTATCTGGATTCCGGCCAAGTACATGCCGGAATGACCACAAAATGTTCGTCATCCCGGACCACGATCCGGGATCCAGACTTTCTTGAGTTACGAATTCTGGATTCCGGCTAAATTCGTGCCGGAATGACGACAACTATTAGGATTTCGATATTCGAATTTCGAATTTAACCGATCGAGGAATAGAATGGGTAAAAAGCAAAATAGAGTTATTCAGCCAGCATCCTCCGGCAGCTCCAAATCCCGATGGACCTGGCTTGTAATCGTGGCCATCGCTGCGGTGGGCGGCTGGGCGCTTTATGCTCTCCAGCGGCCGGAAATGCCCCCTCCAACGGCCAAGGCCCATTCCACCGTTGAAGGTTTTCAGCCGACCGTGCCGAACAAGACTCCCGCCCCCGGCCCCGCGCCGGAAGGGATGGTCTGGATCCCCGGCGGGGAATTTTCGATGGGCGCGGCCGATCCCGTCGGGGCGGACATGAACGATGTCGGGATGAACGCGACGTACGACTCCCGGCCGATTCATCGCGTCTATGTCGACGGTTTCTGGATGGACAAGACCGAGGTCACGAACGCGGAGTTCGAAGAATTCGTGGCGGCGACGGGGTATGTGACCGTATCCGAGCGGACGCCGACCGCGGAGGACTTTCCCGGCGCGCCGCCCGAGAATCTTTATGCCGGCTCGGTCGTCTTCTCCCCGCCCGATCATCCGGTCCCGCTGACCAACCATCTGCAATGGTGGGACTATATTCGGGGTGCGGACTGGCGCCATCCGTTGGGCCCGAAAAGCTCGATTAAAGAGAAAGAAAACTATCCGGTGGTCCAGGTCGCCTACGAGGACGCGCTGGCCTACGCCAACTGGGCGGGCAAACGTCTCCCGACCGAGGCGGAATGGGAGTTTGCCGCGCGAGGCGGACTGACCGGGAAGCCGTATGCCTGGGGTGATCAATTCCGCCCCAACGGAAAATGGATGGCCAATACCCATCAGGGCCATTTTCCAAACAAGGACACCGGGGCGGACGGGTATTCCGGCATTTCGCCGGTGGCCCAGTTTCCGCCGAATGGCTACGGTCTCTATGACGTGGCCGGGAACGTCTGGGAATGGACGAGCGATTGGTATCGGCCCGACACCTACGCGCAGCTGGCAGCGGCCGGCAGCGTGGCGCGCAATCCCCGCGGCCCCGACTCGCCGTTCGATCCCGACGAGCCCGGTGAAAAGAAGCGCGTCCATCGCGGCGGGTCGTTCCTCTGCACGGAGCAGTACTGCTCGCGCTACATGGTCGGCACCCGGGGAAAAGGAGAGATCAGCACGGGGACAAATCATCTGGGATTTCGGTTGGTGAAGGCGCCGGGATAGTGAAAGGTTAAACTCGAAGCACGAAATTCGAAACAAATTCAAATGCTCGAAAGGGCAATGACTGAAACGAACCGGATTTAACGTTTTGAATTTTGAACATTCGAATTTCGATATTGTTTCGGATTTCGAAATTCGGATTTCGGATTTAAATCATACGAAACCTTTTTAACAAAGGAGTGGAATCATCATGAAAATAGGTAGCTTAAAAGTATCGGTTGTCGTGACGGCGATCATTGCTGTCTGTACGGTCGGTGCCGCCACGGCCATCGCCCAGGAGATCACCGGCACGCCGGGCTCGCCCAGCGCCACGACCACGCTGGATGGCCGTTATCTTCCGAATCCGCCGGCGCCATTCGGCGGCGTCATTACCCTCGACGCATTGAACTCGACACCCTATTGGCCGCCGACGGTGGTCCCGCCCAAAGATGCGCCCAACGTGCTGCTGATTCTCACCGATGATGTCGGTTTCGGGGCGCCGAGCACCTTCGGAGGGCTTATCCCGACCCCCGCAATGGACCGGGTGGCGAAGGCGGGGCTGCGGTACACGCAGTTCCATACAACCGCGCTGTGCTCGCCGACCCGCGCCGCCCTGATCACCGGACGCAACCACCATTCCGTCGGCTTCGGCGTGATCACGGAAATCTCGACGGGTTATCCCGGCTACAACAGCGTCATCCCCAAGGACAAGGCCTCCATCGGCACCATCCTGAAGGAAAATGGCTACGCGACTTCGTGGTTCGGCAAGAACCACAACACGCCGGCGTTCCGGGCCACGCAGGTCGGCCCGTTCGACCAATGGCCCATCGGCATGGGCTTTGATTACTTTTACGGGTTCATGGGCGGGGAGACCAGCCAGTGGCAGCCGGGCAACCTCTATCGCAACACCACGCCGATCCATCCGAACGTGGGCAAGCCGGGCTGGAACCTGACCACGGCGATGGCGGACGACGCC
>Ga0210139_1000318_pt1 | contig 10104 bp, 8 predicted proteins | sample Browns_TuleB_D2_FD_184855 | JGI IMG/M metagenome (GOLD analysis project Ga0210139, IMG submission 184855) | Wetland microbial communities from San Francisco Bay, California, USA, that impact long-term carbon sequestration - Browns_TuleB_D2 (SPAdes) | ecosystem: Environmental > Aquatic > Marine >... | reverse complement strand
GCGGAATGTTGGTCCTAAGGGAGCAGAGCTGGTCTACGGCGGTAACGACAGCCTCTGGATACGATTGGCGGAGACCCTCAAGGCCCGGTACTTCATGCACGTGGCGGAGCGGATTCCGGCCGCCTACGACTCGGCCCTGGTGCACGCGCAACTCGGGATTCGGCAGGGACAGGATTACGACAACTACCACACGAGCGTGCTAACGTCGTCCAACATCTGGTTCCAGTTCTTCACCACGGCCGCGTTGAACTACGTGGCCGCCGGCCAGTTCCTGGTGGACCAGCTCAAGAACACCGGCGACCCGCGATTGCGGGCCTACTACAAGGGTACCCAGGCCGACACCACGGTTTTCGCCGGAGGCCTGCCGGACGGAAGCGATGGTCTCACCCCAAGCACTATCTCCAACTTGAGCGACACCCGACTGGCGCCCGATTTCCAGCAGCCGCTGGTCACTTGGGCCGAGACGCAACTGATCATCGCCGAGGCAAACTACAGCAAGACACCGTCTGACGAGGCGGCCGCCCGGGCGGCCCTGAACACCGTGCTCGCCACCGTGCCGCTCCCGGCAGTGGGAGGGGGTGTCACCGGTCCGGCGCTGCTCAACGCGATCATGACGGAGAAGTACATCCAGCTCTTCCAGACCATCGAGGTCTGGAGCGACTACCGGCGGACCTGCTTGCCGGCTTTCACGGTCTTCCCGACCGGATACACCCGGTTGCCGCGGCGGCTTCCCTATCCGCTGCAGGAGCGGAACGCCAACCCCAGCATCCCGGATCCGGGGCCCGACCCGTTCACTGGAGGGAACTGGAACGATCCCAACCCCTGCCCATGAGGACCGGGCCGGGGTAGCGGGCGCTCAGTAGACGCCGATGCTGGAGCGGTAGAGATCGGTCTCCAGGGTCCAGACGATCTGTTGACCCGGCTGGACCAGGAGATTGTCCGAGTTGTACTGGCTGGGATCGCCCACGGGGTCAGCGATGAGGTAGACCGTGCTCCGGGAGACGAAGTACCGCCAGGGGAGCATGAAGTCGGCAGTGCTGGCGGAGACGGCCAGCCCGACCCGCTCGGGGACGCCGTCGTGGACGATCAGGATCGTGACGTCCTGCCAGTTGTGATTGACGACGGTGAGGGCCACGTCGGCGGCAGGCCCGGTCGGACGAGGCTGTGGATTCCCGTGGCAGGCCAGGCCCACCACGGCGAGAACAATTGCGAGAGTGAGGCGGGGTCGTCGCATGACGGCGTGCTCTCCCACTCGATCATATCGCGCCCGCCCCCTGACCGATAGGGGCGGGCGCGATGCTTTCCGGATCGGCTATCGGCCCGGCTGAGTCACCCCCGCGCCGGCCTTCACCACTTCGCCGCCTTTCATCACGAAGTCCACCTTCATGAATCGGGAGAGGTCGGCCAGCGCGTCGCCCTCGACAGCGATGAGGTCGGCGTACTTCCCGGCCGCGATCGAGCCCACCCGGTCCTCCCACTGCATCAGCTGGGCGGCGCTGATCGTGGCCGATTGAACGGCCTGCATCGGGGTCATCCCGTAGCGGACCATGTAGGGGAGCTGGGACGCCACGAAGGCGTGGGGATAGACCCCGCTGTCGGTCCCGTAGGCGATCTTCACCCCCGCCGCGACTGCCTTCCGGAAGCCCGATCGCTGAGCCTCGGTAGTCTCCCGGTTCTTTCTGAGAATCTCCGCCGGCCAGCCGTCCCGCTTTCCCACGCTGTCGATGAAATCGCCGTTCCAGATGTCGGCCACCAGCCAGGTTCCTTGCTCCTTCATCAGGGCGATCCCCTCGTCGTCGATCAGGGATCCGTGCTCGATCGAGCGGACGCCGGCCCGGACCGCCCGCTTGATCCCCTCTGCCCCATGGGCATGGGCGGCGACGAAGGTCCCGTAGAGGGCCGCCTCGGTCACGGCGGCGTGGATCTCCTCCTCGGTGAATTCCGGGGCGCCCGGCGTGGTCCCCTGGGTCAGCACCGCCCCGGTGGCGATCACTTTGATGAAATCGGCGCCGCCGTGGAGGATCTCCCGGACCCGCTGGCGCACTTCGTCCGCCGAGTTGGCCACTCCGTACCTGAAGCTCCGCGGCAACTCGATATCCGGAGCGGCGCCGCCCACCTCACCCCCGCCGGTCGAGACCGTCACATAGGCTCCGGCCACTTCCATCCGTGGCCCAGGAACCACGCCGGCATTGATCGCGTCCCGCAGGGCGACATCCACGAAGGCCCGATAGGTCCCCACGTCCCGGACCGTCGTGAACCCCGCCATCAGCGTGGCCTTGGCGTGTTCGACGCCGAGAAAGGCGTCCTGGGCCTCGGAACGCTGGAGGAAGATCGTCGGACTGGAGGACTCCAGGTCGCCGACCTGATGGCTGTGGCAGTCGATCAGCCCCGGCAGGACGGTGTACTTGGAGAGATCGATGACCCGGGCCCCTTTGGGAATCGAGCTCGAGCCCGGCTGAACCGACTCGATCTTCTCGCCGCGGATCACGACCTGCTGGTTGGTGAGGACCTTGCCTTGTTCGACGTCCACCAGGCGGCCGGCCTTGATGACGGTAAGGTCCTGGGCCTGGAGGGCGCCAGCAGAAAGAGCGAGTGCGAGGACGGCAGGAAGCGTCTTCAAGCGTCACCTATTCGTTCTATTCGTTCCCCCTCTTGCCTCACCCCCTCACCCCCTCTCCACAATGTGCAGAGGGGGGAGGCACCGGAGGTCAGGGCGTACGGTTTAGCGAAACTTCAAGTAGCCAACTAGCTCTTCAGCCGTGACGCTGGGCAGATGCGATCCCCTACCCACAGCCTAAGCGAGTCTGCCTTCCCCCGGGTAGTGATCGAACTGGTAGTCTTCTCCGTTAACGAACGCCGCACCGACTATTCTGCTTTGTAACGACAGGTTCCTGAAGCGCTCCGAGACAACGAAGTGCCCCGGCAACCCCCTGGCGATGAACAGATCCTCTCCGGACCAAGTGTTAGGCTCAATCACCAGGCGACGGATGCGGTGAATGATTCCTCCGAGCCTGCACTCCGGGCAGATCGGAAGCTTGTCCCGGTGGCCGTCCTTCCGTTCAAGGCCAGAAGCTGCCTGGTCGATGGCAGCCCTGCCAGTTCCCACCGTTGCGAGGAAATATTCAGGCGGCTCGCCCTTTACCCCATGACGCCTCCGAATCTTTACGATCTCTGCCGAATGGAAGCTCTTTATCCCCGCAAGCTCAAAGCCGCTATACCACTGCCTAAACCGGTCGGAAACCAAGATCGCATTGCCTACACCGAATCCGATATCGCACCATGACTTGCCCCAGACCTCGATCTCCGCGCGATAAGGCGGCAACCACGTCTTGAGGCCTGTCCACCGATCACAGACGGGGCATGTCGGGGCGGGGCCTAGATTGACAGGCTCCTCATTGAAATAGTCGGTCCTCGACTCCCGCATTTCCTCAGGAGCCTCCATGACGAAGAAGCTCACTTTAGGGTTCATAGAGGTGAGTCGCCGTCGTCGTATGAATTCCCGTGGCCCGTTCCCCCTCTCCACGGAGTGGAGAGGGGGTCAGGGGGTGAGGATGAGAGGGGGACAGGGGGTGAGGTTGAGGTGAGGGAGATGAGGCTAGGGACTCCGCCGCCGCTCGAACTCCTCCCGCGCCGCCTGAATCCGCCCCAACACCTCCCGCCGCTCGGCCTCGGTGTTCCACCCGCCGAGCGCCGTCACCGACTTCTCCACCCGGTCCAGCCACTTGAGGAAATACTCCGCATCGACGGGAGAGCGGACCGGCACCCCACCCACCGTCACGTAGATCGGACTGGTGGTGGCGAAGGGATAGATGTCCAGGATCGGCTCGGCCGGTTTCTCCGCCCAGGCCCGAAGGGTGTACCACCCGCTCCGATCGATGGAGATCGGAATGGTGAAATCCGCGCTGGTACGCGCGCCCGTGACCGGCAGCGAGGCGATCACTCGGCCGTTTCCGATGACCTCGAAGTGATCGAGTGGGACGATCGAGCGCACCGACCCCTTGACCGTCAGCTGCTTCCCGCCGCTGGGCAGCACGATCTCCGAGCCGATTCCCTGGCCGCCGATCGAGAACTCGAGGAGCGGGCCGTTGGTCGCGAAGCTCTTCCCCGCCTTGAGCGCCACCAGCCAGCGCCGATGGTCCAGCGGGATCCCGGATTGGACGTACACCCGATCGGTGCCAACCGGCCCGCGCAGCGAGGCGTAGTTGGTCATCGCGTCCGTCCCGGCCCCAGCCGGAATCCGGAAGCCGCAGTTGAGGAGCTGATACCAGACCCTGGCCGAGGCCAGGTGATCGCTGAAGCCGACGACCTCGTAGTAGTCGACCTTGCCGGTACCGACGTCCACCGGGAGAGCGTTGGAGAGCGCGACCGTAGTGTCGGAGGGATCAGGGTAAACGTCGAAGGGATGCACGTAGCCGAACAAGGCGCCCTGGGCATGGCCCTCATCGGCCACTCGGCCGTTGTCCGGGTAGGGACTGGCGGCGGCGGTATTCGCGTACGCGGCGTAGCCCGGCAACACCAGGTGGTTGGTGAGACCCAGCAGGCCGGAATGGCCCCAGTAGCTGGTGTGGAATTCCTGGTCGTGGGCGATCAGCAGGTCGGGCCGGGAGATCGAATCGGGTTTGCCGGTGAAGTACGCGATGTCCGGCATCCGGCCCTCTTTGTTGACGATCAGGTTCTCGACCAGGTTGAGCCCCTCGGCACGGGCCTGAAAGGCGAGGGAGGCCGGGGTGGCGCGGTAGTGGCCGGCGTAGTTCATGTGGACGTGGAGGTCGCCGCTGGTCCAGCCCTGGGCTCCCGGATTGGCGATCCGGTCCATCGTCACGCGAAGGGTCTGAAGCGTATCGCGCTTGATGGTGACGGTGCGCCGAACCACTCGATACTCGGGTCCGTGCACGACTTCCACCCGGAGCGCGCCGGCCGGCGCCGTCACGGTGCTGCCGCCGGAGCTGTGGAAGTACCCTACCTCGTACTTCCGCTCGCTCCGAACGAAGGCGTCATCCGCGTGGCGCCAGGCGTCGTCGGGGGCCACGGCCCGGCCATCGGGCAGAGTCAGGGAGATCCGCGCCGGGAGCGGCTTCCGGCTCTGGGCGTCGAACACCACGATCCGGATCCGCCCGACCGGCTGGCGATAGATCCGCTTCCGGGCCTCCACCCGGCTGCGCGCTCCACCCGGCACCGTCACGACCCACAGCGACGTGTTGCCGCCTTCGTTCGAGATGTAGGCGATCCGGGTGCCGTCGGGAGACCAGCGAGGGCAGGTGGCGTCGAACTCCCCGAAGGTCAGCTGGAACGGATTCTCTCCCTCGCTGGTCATCAGCCAGAGTTGGTGCCACTGCCGGCCCTGATAGCCGCTGTAAACCACGCGCTTCCCGTCGCGGGCCCAATCGGGCCGAGCCTGCCAGGTGGTCTCCTCGTAGTGGATCTCCCGCGGAGTGGAGCCCGCTTTGGCCTCGAGTCGCCAGAAGCCTCCCGAACCCCAGACATGCGTGCGATTGGAGACCACGATCAACTCCCGCCCATCGGGTGACCAGGTCGGCGAGATGTAGTGGTCGAAGACGCTGTAGTAATACCGGGGGAGCCCGCTGTCCTTGTCCTCGGTGATCCGCTCGACGTGCTCCAGTTTCCTCGCCTGTACGTCGGCGGTGTAGATGTGCCAGCGGCCCTGAAAGGCCGTTGAGACCCAGGCCAGGCGCCTCCCATCGGGAGACCAGCGCGGCTCCAGATTCACCGCGCCATCCGAGAGCAGGGAGCGAGACTCCAGGGTGTTCACATCCAGGGTCCGGAGCTCGATGGCATCGTCGTGATACGACGCGTAGACCACCAGCTTGCCGTCCGGCGACCAATCGGGCTGGTAGTCGTAACCCGGGCCGGTGGTGAGCTGCTCGGCGGTGGTGTCGCCCAATCGCTGCCGCCAGAGCGATCCCTGCATCGAGTAGATCAGGCTCTTGCCGTCGGACGACCAGGTCACCGCGTTGGGCCCGCTGGTGACTTGCGGGACGTACATCTCGCGGTAGTAGTAATTGTGCGGAAGCTTGATCTGCTGAAGGACCGGTTGGCGCTGGGCCAGGAGCGCACCGGGAGACAGGGTCCAGGCGAGGACCGGCAAGTAGAGAAGGCGGGGGATTCTCCGGTCAGTCATGGGCGGGTACGGGAGACCGCTCGGCTCCCACCTTGACCTGCGTCCCCTTCAAACGGGCGCGCCAGTACAGCACGCCACCCAGCACCATGAAGGCGGAGGCCCCTCCTACCACCTTGAGCTCGAACAGCCAGACGCTCTCGGTACCGGACGGCGGTACCATCGCCACGCCCATGGCGAACAGCGTGAGAAACAGTCCCGCCACTCCCACCAGCACGGCCATCGGCCGGCGCCTCGGGAACATCACGGCGGGAGCCGGCTCGGCCAGCCTCACCTTGATGTAGGTCAGAAACAGGTAGATGAACGGGACGAAATAGATCAGCAGCATGGTATCGAGCAGCACCAGATAGGCTTTCTCGACCGTGGTGCCCTTCCCCACCACCGACAGGATCAGGAACAGGGTCGCCAGCACTGCCGCCACCAGCATCGCCATGTAGGGCGTTTTCCACTTGGGGTGGACCCGGCCGAACCAGGGCGGGAAGTAGCGATCGAGCCCGATGGTGAACGCGACCCTCGCCGGACCGGTCAGCCAGGCTCCGACCCCACCCAGGTTACCGACCACATAGAGACTTGCCGCGATGATCACCAGCCACTTCATGCTGCCCGCTCCAACTGCGATCGCCTGGAGGAACCCGGAGACGATGTTGACGTCTCCTGCCGGCACCAGCCATAGCACCATCAGTGTCCCGATGAGATACATCGCCGCGCAGAGCGGGGCCGCCAACAGGACGGCACGGGGAAGGGTCCGCGCCGGATCCTTGATTTCTCCACCCATGGTCGCGGCCAGCTCCAAGCCCGCGAACGCAAACGCGATCGAGGCCCAGAGATTGAGCTCCCCGAACTGGGTAAGGTCTGGAATCAGCTCTTTCGCCGTGATCGGGTTGGCGGAGGGCTGGTGCAGCATCGCGGTCACCCCAAGGATCGCCAGCAGGAGACCGGGCAGGTAGGTGCCGATGGCCCCCAGGTTCTGCAGCCACTTGCCGGTACTCATGCCCACGATGTTGATCCCGACCGCGAACCACAGCATCACCAGGGTGGCGAAGAAGACGTAGGTGCGGTCGTCGGCCAGCCCGCTATCGCTCTTCCCGAGCGCGAAGGTGAGGATGACCGAGGTGGAAATCAGCAGGTTGGGATAGTACAGAATGTTGTTGACCCAGTAACACCATCCGCACAGAAATCCGTTGCCTTCTCCGAAAGCGCGCTTGGTCCAGAAGTAGATCCCGCCCTCTTCGGGATACCGGTTGGCCAGGTCGCTGACCGCGAGGCCCTGCGGCACGAAGAACAGCAGGCCGGCCAGCACCCAGAGTGTGAGGGCGCTGGGCCCGGCCGCGGCGGAGGTGGCCAGCCAGCGCAGGCTGAGCACGGCCACGATGTTGAACAGGACCAGGTCCCGCAGGCCAAGGCTGCGGGGGAGGTCGTGCGGGGACCCTTCGGCCTCGCGAGACATCTAGTGCGGATCAGTTGCCAAGGTAGAGGCGCTTGGGGTCCAGGACTTCGCGAAGAAGCCGAAGTTCTTCTTGGGAAGGCGGCGAGACCTGCTCCAGGTGGTCTTGCACGCGGAGCGGCCATCCGACATTGGCCTTGACCTCATCGACCGTGACTCCGGGATAGAGTCGGGTGAGTACCATCTCGCCCGTTTCTTCGTCTCGCTCGAGCACGCCCTTGTCGGTGATCACCTTGATCGGTCCCGCGCCGGGCATCCCCAGCTCCGCGCGGCTCTTGCCCTTGCTGCGCTGGCCGGGGCTGGTGATGAAATCCAGCTCCGCGGGAAAGGCCCGGGTGGAGAGCCGGCTGATGATCAGCACCCGCTGAGCGTGAACTGCGATTTCCGCGGCCCCACCGGAGCCGGGCAGCCGGACCTTGGGTTTCTGATAGGGGCCGATCACCGTGGTGTTGATGTTCCCCCACCGGTCCACCTGGGCCCCACCCAGGAAACCCACCTCGATCTTACCGTTTTGAAGGAAAAGCTGGAAGACGTCCGCCATGGAGCAGACCATGAGCGATCCGGTGACCAGGGACGGGTCGCCGATCGAGACGGGAAGTCGCTCGGGGACGGCCCCGACCGCGCCCGACTCGTAGATCAGCACCAGATCGGGCGCCTGAAGCGCCCGCGCCAGGTTGCAGGCCAGGTTGGGCAGTCCGATCCCGACGAAGACCACCTCGCGGTTCCCCAACTCCCGCGCGGCCACCGCCGCCATCATCTCAGAGGGCGAGTACTCAGAAGCCAAAGTTGACCCCCTCGCAGTACCGGTGCGCCGCCCGTAGCCGGTCCTGCAGCTCAGGCTGCTTGGCCAGGTACTCGGCCCGATCCTTTACCCCGTAGACGAATTCCTCGAGATAGCCCTGCAGCCGGGCCGGTTCGCGGGTGATATCCTCCCACGCGACGTAGAAGTCGTTGTCGCGATCGTAATAGCCCTGCGCGTAGGAGGGATGACAGCCCCACGGCTCCACCACCACCGAGTTCACGATCATTCCGGGAATCAGGGTCCGGTTGGGGTCGGCGCGGATGACCGCCTCGTCCACCAGCTCTTCGACCACCACGATCACCCGCTTCGAGGCGAAGGCCGCCTCCTTCTGTACGCCGAGCAGGCCCCAGACCTGGGTGTTGCCACCGGCGTCGGCCCGCTGCGCGTGGATGATGGTCACGTCGGGATTGAGCGCGGGGACCGTGGCCAGAACTTCGCCGGTGTAGGGGCAGGTGACCGTCTTGATCCGGGGATTGGCCACCGGGAGGTCGGTCCCCATGTAGTTCCGCATGGTCCAGAAGGGGAGCCGCGCGGCGCCGGCGGAGACCCGCGCCACCATCCCGAAGTGACTGTACTCCTCGATCTCCAGTGGCGGCGTGCCCTTCTCGACTGCCCGACGAAACGCGTGCAGTGATCCGGCTCCGGGGTTCCCGGCCCAGGAAAAGACCAGCTTCCGGGCACAACCGGCCGCGATCATCTGGTCGTAGATCAGATCAGGAGTGAGGCGGCAGAGCGTCAGGTCCTTGCGGCGCTGGCGGATGATCTCGTGGCCGGCGGCGAAGGAAATCAGGTGAGTGAAGCCTTCGATCACGACCGTGTCGCCGTCCTGGACGTGGGCGGCGATCGCGTCCTTCATCGACTGTACTTTGTTGATCATGCGGTGAGGCCCAGGCCACCCTTGTGCGCTTCCAGCTGGTCCAGCTCGGTCACCAGCAGCTCCGCCGCGCCGGCCAGGTGCTCGCCCAGGAGACGGGCGGCCAGATCGGCGTCACGGGAACGCAACGCCTCGAGCAGTGCCCGGTGCTCCCGTTCAAACGTCCTGCGGTGCCTGAGCATCAGGCCGTGGGTCAGCCAGTAGCGGTCCACTCGACGGAGCAGGCCATCGATCATCTCCCGCAACCGCGGCCGACCCTCGAGTCCGTAGACCAGGCGATGAAAGTCCACGTCGTGAGAACCCCAGACCGCGGGGTCGCTCGAGGACTCGGTGGCGTCGAGGATCCGTGATGCCTGGTCCAGCTGCTCGGTGGTGAGCAGAGGGGTCGCCTCCCGGATCGCGGCGGTCTCGAGGATAGTGCGGATCTGATAGATCTCGCGGATCTCGTCCTGGGTCAGGGCGCTAACCGCGGCCCCGCGGTTCGCCTGATAGGTGACCAGGCCTTCGGACTGGAGCTGGCGCAGCGCCTCGCGGACGGGGATGTGACTTACGCGAAGCTGGCTCGCGATTTCGTCCTGAGGCAGCGGCTGATTGGCGCGAAGCACGCCGGAGATGATCGCTTCGCGCAGGACTTCCGCCACCAATTCGTGGGTGGCTTGCCTGCGGGTCCGCGGAAGGCGTCCCAGAACCGTTACCAGATCGACCAAGAGACCCCTCGTTGCATGAGGATCAGGCGGGAGACCGCCCGGCTTGCGGGATCATATATTATATATTAGTTTGGCAACGTCAAGTACTACATCACATTGTAGTTTCGCCGTAGAACGCCTTTCGGTCGAGGCAAGCATGCA
>Ga0210139_1000316_pt1 | contig 10138 bp, 8 predicted proteins | sample Browns_TuleB_D2_FD_184855 | JGI IMG/M metagenome (GOLD analysis project Ga0210139, IMG submission 184855) | Wetland microbial communities from San Francisco Bay, California, USA, that impact long-term carbon sequestration - Browns_TuleB_D2 (SPAdes) | ecosystem: Environmental > Aquatic > Marine >... | reverse complement strand
TGCCACGCACCACCATCCACGGCCCGGCATCGGGCGCGGCGCTTCCAACGCTCGGGTCGCCCTCATCCATGCCGCGCAGCGAACGAGCGGTCTCGACGGTTTCCTTTTCCTGCAGATCGAGGGCGACCGTCGCGAGACCGGGGACGAGCCGCGCGGCGCGGGTGTGACGGCCCATCCCGCAGCCAAGGTCGAGCACTCGTGCGCCGCGGCGAAGACCGAGCCTTTCGAGCTCGACCGTCAGCACCGCGACGCCCGCATCCCCTCGATGGCTTCGCGGTAGATTTCTGCCGTCCGCTCCGCGGCGCGCCGGGCGGCGACCGGCGGAAGGTCCACCCGCTGGTGCGCGTCCGAGCCGTACGCACCCACCGCGAACCGCGCGGGCTCCAACCCGGCGGACCGGAGCTTGAGCTCGGCGCCCCGGGCCAGATTGCCGGTGAGCAGCCCGACCAGCGCCCGTCCGTCCACTTCGAGCGGCTCGAGGGCGGCGAGCAACTCCGGGACACCGGGCATCACACGGGTCGCCTGCGCCGGACGGGACAGCTCCGCCTCGAGGAGGGACACGTAGCGGTCGCACACCGCGCTCACGCGCGCCGCGTCCGCCGCCCCCGGATGCCCGGCGAGCGCGAGCAGCTCGCGCACGATCTGCGGGTCGGTCTTGCCGTCGAAGCGGAAGCCCTCGATCGGGCCCGCGGTCCCCATCTCGTCCACGAGGGCGCGATGGATCGCGCGGCGGCCGGCGCCGTCGGTCCACAGGAGCGTGCCGTCGATGTCGAACAGGACGAGCTTCACACGGAGGAAGATAAGAGGTCAGGGCTCCGGCCGGCGCACCCCCACGAGGCCGTCGCGCAGGCGCAGGGCCAGGGCGGAGTCGCCGAACAGGTCGTCGCGGGCCACGCCGCCCCGCGACAGCGCACTGTGCACGATCCGCCCGGCGCCCGCCCAGATCGCGACGTGCCCCACGCGCCCCTGCTCGGCGAAGAACAGCAGATCCCCCGCCTCGTAGCCGCGGCCCGTCGGTTCGAGGCGGACCTCGCGACCCGCCGCCAGCTGCTGGTCGGAGTCGCGCGGCAGCGGCATCCCCCGGGCGGCGAACACCGCCTGCACCAGCCCGGAGCAGTCACATCCCCACTCGGTGCGCCCGCCCCAGGCGTACGGTGCGCCGCCGAACCACCGCAGCGCCCACTCCGTCGGCGCCACGAGGCGCGCCTCGGCGCGCGCTTCGGCGTCCGGACGGACCACCCCCCCCACCAGCTGGCCGCGCCGTCCATCCGCGGTCTCGAGCGTGCCGTCGCGACGCGCCGCGAGCCGGGCGCCGAGCGGCAACCGCATGCGCGTGTCGTCGCAGCGGAGCTCGCAGCCCAGCGACCGCACCCCGGCGCGGGTCTCCCAATCCGATGCCCAGTCCGCCGTGCCGACTGCCACGTATCCCTCGTGGATCCAGCCGTGATAGCCGTCGCGCGCGCGCACCCGCAGCCAGGCGTCGTCGCGCTCGAGCAGGACGAGCGACTCCCCGTGCAGCACCTCGCTCGCCCGCGAGATCGCGATCCGCGGCTCGGTCTGGAGCGGCGCCACGGCGGCCGTCGCGATCGCCGCCACGTGGTCGCCCAGCGCAGGGTCGGGCAGGAGCCGGACATCCGCCGCCAGCCCGGCGTCGGTCGCGAGCCGGCGCACGGCGTCGCGGGCCGGGCCGCTCGTCGTGACCCCGCGCAGGGCGCGGAGGCCCGCGCCCCCGGCCTCGACGCGCACGTCGAACACACCGAGCCGGTCGTCCGGCACGAACCGGCGCCGGACGTCGTCCAGGCCGCGCGCCAGCGGATCGTTCACGAAGCGTCCGCCAGTCCCGGCACGGCGGCGGTGCCGCGTGCCAGCCGGACCGCCCGTTCGACCGCCACCGGCACGACCAGGGCGGCGAGCGCCTCGACCTGGAGCGGCGAGGCCGGGGGGACCCCCGCCGTCGTGACGGCGAACGTCACGTCGCCGTCGAAGACCGTCCCGTACGGCGTGATGCGTCGCGCCAGCGCGTCGCTCGCCGCGTGCGCCAGCCCGGCGAGCGCGATGCGGTCCAGGTCGGCGTTGGTCGCGATCACCGCCAGGGTGGTGTTCTGCCCCGGCCCCGTACCGAACGGGGGTGTTCCCGCGGCCAGGCCACGGACCGAGTCGGCGAACCCGCCCCCCGGTGCCCGCGCACCCGCCAACACCGCCCCGGTCGCATCGCGCACGTCGCCCACCGGATTGGTCACCACGAGCGCGCCGACGACGACGGCGCCCTCCTGTACGGCCCACGTGCCCACACCGCCCTTCATCGCCCGCTCGATCCCCAGGATCTTGCCGACGGTGGCGCCGGTCCCGACGCCCACCGACCCTTCGGCCACGTCGAGCCCCGCCGCCTCGCACGCGAGGTAGCCCTGGTCGGGACCGGGCCAGGCGGGCGGGTGGCCGGTGTTGCCCAGATCGAAGATGACGGCGGCGGGGACGATCGGGATGGCGAGCCCGGCGCGCACGCGGAAGCCGCGGTCGCGCTCGCGCAGCCACCGCACCACGCCGTCGGCGGCACCCAGGCCGAACGCGGTGCCGCCGGTGAGCAGCAGGGCGTCGGCGCGGCCCACCAGATGCCGCGGGTCGAGGGCGTCCAGCTCGCGGGTCCCGGTGGCGCGGCCGCGGAGGGCCGCCGCGGCCCGCATCCCGTCGGGCGGCCCGAGCACCACGGTGCAACCCGTGGCGCCGGCCGGATCGGTCCAGTGTCCCACGGTCAATCCGGCGACGGCGGTCAGGGCGGGCGGCATCGCGGCGAAGATAGCGCCGCTTGCTCGGGTTGAGGAGGGCGCGGTACGTTTGCCCGGTGACCACCGCCCCTCCCCCGACGACGATCTTCGTGGTGGACGACGAGTCCGGGATCCGCGCGACCCTCGCGCGCTTCCTCACCCGTCTCGGCTACCGCGCGATCGAGGCCGAGCACGGCGCCCAGGCGCTCGAGCGACAGGCGATCGAGCGGCCGGCGGCGATGCTGTGCGACGTCCTGATGCCGGAGGTGACGGGCGTCGAGCTCGTTCCCAAGGCGCTCGCCCACGACCCGGACGTCGCCATCATCATGCTGACGGCGGTGGACCGGCCCGGCACGGCGGTCGAGTGTCTCCGTCTTGGCGCGCGCGACTATCTCATCAAGCCGGTCGATCTGGACGAGCTGCGCATCTCGCTCGAGGCGGCCCTGCGCTTGCGTCAGCTCGAGATCGAGCGCCGTGATCTGGAGCGCTGGCTCGCGGCGGAGGTGACGGGCCGGACGCACGACCTCGAGGAACGGCTCACGGCGGTGGAAGGTGTGGCACTCGACCTCCTGGCGGCGGCACCCGGGTCACGCCTGGCCGAGACCGCGGTGGAGCGGCTGGCGCAGGCCCTCGACATGACGGCGGACGCGATCCGCGCCGAGATCGCCCGCCGGCGTTAGCCCGAGGTCTTGGCCTGGGACTCGCAGGACTTGCAGCGCTCCACGCCGCGGAACACGCAGATCAGGCAGATGAACGTGCCGCAGTCGCGGCACGGGTACCCCTCCGACGCCCGCTCCTCGTTGCCGCAGGAGCGGCAGCGCATTGCATCCCGCTCCTTCAGATCCTGCTTCGTCATGGCGCCTCAGTTCAGTCCGTAGGACCTAATCTTGTTGATCAGGGTCGCGCGCGAAATCCCGAGCGCCCGCGCCGTCCGGGTGCGGTTGCCGCGGAAGTGCCGCAGCGCCCGCTCGATATGGTGGCGCTCGAGCTCGGCGAGCGGCAGGGGCTGGAACGCGCGGCGCTCCCCCGCCGCCCCGCGCGCCCGCAGCTCGCCCGGCAGGTGCTCGAGCCCGACCTCCGCCGCCCCCCGGGCCGACAACAGGGCCCGCTCCAGGGCATTGCGCAGCTCGCGGACGTTCCCCGGCCAGGGCGCTCCCGTCAACCGGTCCAGCGCCTCGGCCGACCAGGCGCCCGGGCTGCCGGGCACGCGCGGCCGGAGCTCGGCGGCGATCCGTCCGATCAGCGCCAACCGGTCCTCCGGGGCCCGCTCCACGAGCGGCGGCAGGGCGATGGCGGTGACGCTGAGCCGGTACAGCAGGTCCTCGCGGAGCCGTCCGTGCTGCAGGGCCGCGACGAGGTCGCGATCGGTCGCCGCGACGATCCGGACATCGACCCCGAGGTCGCGCGTGCCGCCGACCCGGCGGAACCGGCTGCCATCGATGACCTGCAGCAGCGCCGCCTGCGCGTCGGGCGGCACCTCGCACAGCTCGTCCACGTAGAGCGTACCGCGGTCGGCGAGCTCGATGAGACCGAGCCGGCGCTCGCGGGCCTCGGCGAACGCCCCGCGCTCGTACCCGAACAGCGCCGCCCGCACCATGGCCGGGGGGTACGCCGCGCTGCGGAGTGCGACGAACGGCGCCGCGGCCCGGGGCCCGAGCGCGTGGATCAGGCCCGCCACCCGTCCCTTCCCCGTCCCGCTCGCGCCGGTGAGCAGCACCGGCGCGCGCCCCGCCGCGACCCGGGTGATCCGGTCGGCGAGCTGTCGCATCACCGGTGACGACCCCAGGGCGTCCAGATCCCCGGGCGCGCCGCCGCCGCGCAGGTGCGACACCTGGCGCACGAGCCGGGTCTTCTCGGCCGCCCGGGCTGCCGCCGCCACGATGTGCGACGTGTCCGCATCGCGCGCGACGACGCTCTCGGCGCCCAGCTGGACCGCGCGGAACGCGGTTTCGAGGTCGCGCGCGGCGGCCAGCGCTACGACCGCCGCACCGCGCGACTGCAGATCGGCGATCAGGCCGGGTGCGGCCGCTTCGGGTAACCCGATATCCACGAGCACGACGTCCGGCCCGAGGCGCACCGCGGCGTCCACTCCGCCCGCCACCGCCGCCTCCCGGTGCACTTCGAACCCCGCGCGCTCGAGCGCGTCGCCCAGGGTGCGGCGCATCGCTTCCTCGCGGTCGATCAGGAGCACCGTGTCAGGCACGCGTCCGCCTCACTGCCCGGGCCGGCCGGGCGCCATCACCTGCAGCGCGTGGGGCAGCAGCCGCGCCGTGACCGGCGTCTCACCGGCGGCGTCCCCGTCCAGCTCCACTGGGCGCGCCGGGGGCTCGAGGGTCGCGATCTCGACGACGCGGCCCCGCGCCACCCACAACCGCGTCGTGCCCGTCTCGATCCCCCGCAGCAGCTCGAGGAACGCAGCGACGCTCCCCATCACGCCGTCGGCCCGCAGCGCGATGATATCGAACCAGCCGTCGTCGGGCACCACCGAGCGGCCGAGCCGCAGGAACGGGGGCATCAGCTCACCGCAGTTCGCCACCAGCACCATGGCCGCCAGAACCTCGTGGGCCCGGCCGTCCACCACGACGCGGTGGGCGACTGACCGCACGGCGGGCAGCACGGTGAGGGCGGTCCCGACGTAGGCGGCCATCTTCCAGCGCTGCTTGGCCGCCGCCGCCGTGCCCGCCATCAGCTCCGCATCGAAGCCGGCGCCGCACGCCACGGCGAAGTAGTGCGTCCCATCCGCCCGCTCGACCACACCCAGATCGACGGGGCGCGCGCGCCCCCGCACGATCGCCCGGGCGGCGGCATCGGGCCGGCGCGGCAACCGCAGATTCCCCGCGAGCAGGTTGCCCGTGCCCCCGGAGACGAGACCGAGCGGGATCCCGGTGCCGACCAGCGCGGCCGCGATCTGCATCGCGGTCCCGTCGCCCCCGTAGGACACGAGCACGTCGTACCCCGCCGTCACCGCTTCCTCGGCGAAGCGCCGGGCGTCGCCCGGGCCGTGGGTCGCCAGCGCGTCGGCATGCCAGCCGCCCGCCCGCAGCGCGTCGAGCACGGCGCGGACGGCGGCCCCATCGGTGCGGGCGGCCACCGGGTTGGTGATGACGAGAGCGCGGGTCACGTCAGAACCGCTTCTCCCACAGGAGATCGAGGCCGAGCTGGCGCACCACGCTCTGGGTCTGCGCCTCGACCGCCGGCGCCGCGCAGGTGCGGAGCGGCTCGAAGCTCGCCTCCGCCCGCCACGAGCGGTCGAAGCGGTACTGCATGCTGGCCCCGAAGGTGTTGGAGAGCGAGACGGGCCGCCCCTGGCAGAAGCCCGCGTTGACGATGAGGAAGGTCTTGGGGCCGATCTGCCATCCGGCCGCGAACAGCGCGCCGGAGATGGGGTCCTCGGGCGAGCCGGGGCGGATCTCCACGTAGTCCAGCGGCACGCCCAGGTCAGAGATCAGCATGCGCGACAGCTCCCCCGACACGAGGCTCGAGGCGGCGCTCTGCACCAGGTACCGCTGGGTCGACCCCGCCCCTCCCTCGGTCGCGGCCCCGACGCTGGGAACGCCGAACATCAGATACGAGATGACCTCGGCCTGCGGCATCTCGCGCTCTTCCGCGCGCAGCGTGAGGTGCGGCACGAGCAGCGTCCCGCCGATGTGGGCCAGCACCGTCACCTGCTCCGCGGTCTCACGGCCGGGCAACGGCACGGGGTTGACGATGTGTCGGGCCTCGATGTCGAGCCCGGCATCCAGATCCGGCGTGCCGAAGTACCGCACCGTTCCCTCCGTCACCGTGAACTCGCGGGTCACGGGCCCCACGATGAGCCGGTAGGTGCCCCGCTCCGCCCGCAGCGTGCCCTGCAGACGGTAGTTCTGCTTCTCCTTGTCGACCGTGACGGTGTCGGTGAGCTGGACGTTGGCCTCGGTGGAGCGGAGCCAGACGGACTCCCCCATCACGAGCTCGAGTCCGCGGATGCGCAGGCTGTCCAGGAACCGGCTGCGGAAGCTCGACCGCAAACGCCCGTCGTCGAGCAGCGTGGTGTCGATCAACGCCCGTACCCAGGGCTCGTCGAGGTTGACCACTCGTTTGGCGACCGCGTCGCGGAAGTACCACACGCCCTCGGTCACCGTTCCCTGACCCGACAGGATCGCGCCGTAGACCGGCCCGTCGAGCCGCAGCCGGCCGCTCACCGTGGCGCTGAGCTGGTTGCGCAGGTCCACGGCGGAGAACCGGCTCGCCGTGATCGACACGGCCAGCACGGGTCGCGTCAGGTCCACGAGCCGCAGGTAGCCGCGCACCACCGCCGACCCGGCGCCGCTCCTCATGCTCAACGTATCGAACAGGACCGTGTCGCCGCGCAGGGTGAAGCGCCCGAGGATGTCGTGGTAACGGACGTTCATGGCCGGGATGCGCGCCGCCGCGTCGCGCATGGCGACGCCTCCCGACAGCTCCGGGCGATCCCACGTCCCACCGACACGGACGTCGGCCGACAACACCCCCTGGAGGTCCTCCAGCGTCTGCGTCAGCACGGCGGCCGCCGCGAGATCCACCTCGTCGGCGGAGATCCGGATCGCCAGCGGCTCGGGGAGCCGCCGCCGCTCGACCGACCCGATGGCCAGGTCGAGCGGCAGGTCGTCGAGGCCGATCACCGGGCGGGTGGCGAGCGCCACGCTGCGCTCGATGATGTTCTCGAGCTCGCGCACGTTGCCCGGCCAGTCGTAGCCGTCCAGGGCCAGGAGCGCGCCTCGCGAGAGAGCGCGGACATCCTTCTTGAACTCCTGGGAGTACTTCCGGACGAAGTGGGCGGCCAGGTCCGGGAGGTCGCTCTTGCGCTCGCGCAGCGGGGGGACGCCGATCGGCACCACGTGAAGGCGGTAGTAGAGATCCTCGCGGAACGCGCGGGCCCGGATCGCCTGGCGCAGATCGGTGTTGGTGGCCGCGATGACGCGCACGTCCACCTGGATGGTGCGGGTGCCGCCGAGCCGCTCGATCTCGCGCTGCTGGAGCGCGCGGAGCAGCTTGGCCTGGAGGTCGACGCGCAGGCTGCCGACCTCGTCGAGGAAGAGCGTGCCCCCGTGGGCCAGCTCGAACTTGCCGGGCTTGCGCGAGTACGCGCCGGTGAAGGCGCCCTTCTCGTGGCCGAACAGCTCGGACTCGAGCAGGGTCTCGGGAATCGCGGCCAGGTTCACGGCGACGAAGGGCTGGGCGCGCCGCGGGCTCTGGTTGTGGATGGCCCGGGCCACCAGCTCCTTGCCGGTGCCGCTCTCCGCGGTGACGAGCACGGTGGCGTGGGTCTGCGCCACCTGGGCGATCAGCTCGTAGAGCCGCACCATCTTCGGGTGCCGTCCCACGAGCTGATCGAAGCCGTGGGTGCGATCGAACTCGGCACGCAGGTAGTGCAGCTCCCGCTCCATCCCGCGCTGCCGCGCCGCCTCGCGCACCAGGCTCAGGATCTCGTCCACGTCCCAGGGTTTGGCCAGGTAGTCGTACGCGCCCGCCTTCATGGCGTCCACCGCCATGCGCAGGTGGGGATCGGCGGTGATCAGGATGACCGGGATGGACTCGTCGATCGCGAGGATCCGGGGCAGGATCTTCGAGCCGGGCTCGCCGGGCATGCGCACGTCGAGCAGCGCCACGTCCACCCGGCGCGCGGAGAGGATCGCAAGGGCGGCGGCCCCGTCGGACGCTTCCAGCACCTCGAACTCGTCCTGCAGGATGAGCTGCAGCGACTCCCGCACGCCCGGCTCGTCGTCGATGGCGAGCACGACGGGGCGGGGGGGATAGACCGCCGAGCCATCACCCGCCCCGTCGGTCTCCTTCCGGATACACTGTCTAGTGCCCACGCGCGTTCCCCTCCGTCCCGGACGAAATGAGCGGCACGTTAGGGATCGGCGCCACGACTGTCAAGCGAATTTCTGCCCTTACTGCGTGAGAACGGAGGTCACGGCCGCGGCGCGGTGAGCACCACATACTCGTTGGTGCCCCCGCCTCGCTGGAGATACACCGGCACCGACTCGCCCGGCTTGAGTCCGGCCACCGCCTCGCGGAAGGCCGCCGCGTCGCCGACGGGCCGCCGGTTCACCTCGAGGATGGCGTCGCCGGGCCGGATGCCGGCGACGGCGCCCGCGCTGCCTGGGGCGACCTCGGTCACCAGCAACCCGCTCCGGGCCGACAGACGACTTTGCCGGGCCGTCTCCGGAGTGAGCGGCTCCACCGCGAGGCCCAGGATCTCGTCGCCGGCCTCGGCCTCCATCGTGTCGTCGGTCGGCTGCTCGCCGATCTTGACGCTCAGGGTGACGGTCTTCTTCTCCCGCATCACCGTGACCGGCGCGGCGCGGCCGGGCTCCACCGCGGCCACGCGCTTCTGCAGATCGGGCACGTCCTTGATCGCCGAGCCGCCGAACTCCACGATGACGTCGCCGGGCCTGAGCCCGGCGGCGGCGGCGGGACCGTCCTTCATCACGTCGGCCACCAGCGCGCCCTTGGGCTCCTTCAACCCCAATGAGTCGGCAATCTCCGGGGTGACCTTCTGGATCAGCACTCCGAGCCAGCCGCGCGTGACCTTGCCGCGCTCTTCCAGCTGCGGCACCAGCTCCTTGGCCAGGTTGATGGGAATGGCGAAGCCGATGCCGATGTTGCCGCCGGAGCGGCTGAAGATCGCGCTATTGATGCCGACGACTTCGCCCCGCAGGTTGAGCAGCGGTCCGCCCGAGTTGCCAGGGTTGATGGCGGCGTCGGTCTGGATGAACTGGTCGTAGCTGCCTTGCCCGATGAAGCGCGCCTTGGCGCTGACGATGCCCGCGGTCACGCTGTTCTCCAGACCGAACGGGTTGCCGATCGCCACCACCCATTCACCCACCCGCAGGGCGTCGGAATCGCCGAGCGTCACCGGGGCGAGATCGGGAGCGTCCTCGATCTTGATCACGGCAATGTCGGTCTTGGCGTCGCGGCCGATGAGCTTGGCTTTGTATTCCTTGTCGTTGGCGAGCTTGACGAGGATCTCATCGGCGTTCTCGACGACGTGATTGTTGGTGAGAATATAGCCGTCGCGGTTGATGATGAACCCCGAGCCCAGGCTGCGCTGCTTGAAGGGACGCTTCGGCATGGGGCCGAAGAAGCGCTCGAACGGCTCCCAGAACTCGTGCGGCTCGCCCCCGTGGGGGTCGCCGCCGCGCGGCTCGCCGTGGCCAAACGGTCCCATCTGCAGGCCCTCGGCTTGCGAGGTGGTCGAGATGTTGACCACCGAGGGGCTGAGCTTCTCCACCAGGTGCGTGAAGTCGGGCAGCCCACTGAAGCCCGGTGCTGGCGCCTGCGCACCCGGCGCACCCGGCGTCGGCGTGTCGGCCGCTTCGGGCTTTTCTTCTCCCCAGAAGCTGATGGCATGC
>Ga0210139_1000315_pt1 | contig 10140 bp, 5 predicted proteins | sample Browns_TuleB_D2_FD_184855 | JGI IMG/M metagenome (GOLD analysis project Ga0210139, IMG submission 184855) | Wetland microbial communities from San Francisco Bay, California, USA, that impact long-term carbon sequestration - Browns_TuleB_D2 (SPAdes) | ecosystem: Environmental > Aquatic > Marine >... | reverse complement strand
TGTATTGCAAAAGGGAGACAGCAATTTAAATATTCGAATCTTCCATATCGAACGGTTGCTTCGTGCCGTAGAAGTAAACGATACACTTCAACAGCTGTATTTTGATGTCGAAATATTCGGCAGCCCTCAAGAAGTTGCAAGAGTAGCTCGAAAGGCTTTGAACATTCCATCGGGGCCGATAAGTAACCTTACTGAAGCCATTGAAAACGCAGGTGGGATAGTGGTATTGCACGACTTTGAAACACCAAAGCGGGACGGCCTCAGCTTCTACTCTGCAGGGATGCCTCCGATTATTTTTATTAGTCCGAATATCCCGTGGGATCGATTCAGATACACGTTGGCGCATGAATTAGGTCACATCTTAATGCATCATCCCACTGGAATTCCACGACCGGAAGAAGAAGTTGAAGCTGATGGGTTTGCTTCGGAACTTTTAATGCCGGAAAAAGAAATCCGTTACAAACTTACCGGTTTGAAGTTACAAAAGCTTGTGGATCTGAAAATCGAATGGAAAGTAGCGATGAGCGCTCTGGCACGCCGCGCTTTTAGTTTGAAAAAGATCACAGAACGACAGTACAGGTATCTTTGTATGCAAATGGCTCAAGCCGGTTATCGGAGGCATGAGCCCGCAAGTGGTGTGTTTCCAAGGGAAACTCCCACGCTGCTTTCCGATCTAATTAAAGTTTACTTCTCGAATTTAGCGTACAGCGAAAAAGAGATTTGCCAGATGCTTTGTTTGTTTCCCGATGAGTTTCGTGTTCTTTACAATCCTGAGAATCGCGAAGGCAAAAAGAAATTGGAACTCATTAAATAAACGACGAAACTGACGCATGGCGCAGATCGCGCCGCTTGCAATGCTCGCCGCCTGGCGGCGTCTCGCGCAAGCGGACGCGCCAGCGTGTGGCGGCGGACAACTTTACTGTACCGGAAAGTTTCTACCCGCCCGTCCGGCGCCGCGCGCGTGAGCTGGACACATCATCATACAATCAAAGCGTTCGATGTGGATGAGATCCGCGAAATAATCCGCCCGCTGGCGGCTGCTTCTGGCGACGCCAGAAGCAGCTCGCTTCGACGGAAAAAAAGATGTACGACTCCCCTTATCACGGTGACTATCCATTGGGCGGTTCTTTTGAAATCTCTCCGGACGGAAAGTACCTGATCTCTCATACGGGCACTGTTCTCCGCCTTGCAAGTAGTGTACAGGACGATATGAAATTCATGGCGAAAGTGAATCCGCATAATGCCTGTGCGTTTGGATCACTACAAGATATTTTAGTTACTTGCACCGATCAGAAAATGCTTCAGATCATTTCGTATCCTCAGTTCGAGCTGCGGAAAAGCATAATGCTATCAAAAGCTGCCTACCAGATGGTATTTGATGAAGTAGGAAAAACTCTTTTTGCGGCGCTTGATAATTCCTCAGGCGAAAGACCTTACAGTCGAAACTCAGGTCGCGGGCCAGGGAACATTCTCATATTTGATCTAAGTACGGTGCTTCCCTAAAGCGGAGTTGTCCAGTCCAGCAATAATTTCGCGAGTTCTACCGGAGTGATTGAAATACTTTAGCAAGATCAAAAAACACGATGTCGCCCGAGGGAGGCCTGGAGGCGTAGCCTTGCGTGGGTGGATTGGTGGTCACGGCAGCGACCACACGTTTGTGAGGGACGTCAATCAGGAAGCTGTAAATCGGATGCTCCATGATCAAAGTTTTGAGCGGCTCAAATTCCGGATACGAGAGTATTTGCAGTGAAGAGCTGTCTGTTGAAATAAGAACCACGCCAAGTTTCGGGGCGAACGCGGAAGCCAGATGCCTTTCAATTCTCTTAACCCTTTCCGGCCCTTCTGAATTCTCTAAAGAGACAACATATCCACTTTGAAATACAAGGAATTTCCCGTCGGGCGAAACAGCAAATCGTCCCGCTAAACCAGTAAAGTAGTGTGTTTGGTCCGGCCGCTGTTGATCGCGCAGTGGCAATGCGACAACAGAATATCCCCGGATAGACGCCCAGGAGAGAAAGAGCAGTGAGCCTTCCGGGTTTTTTGCTACATAATTGCGTTCGCCAATGATGAATGCGCGACTGACGATCGTTGTACTGTCCGGATCGAATGCGGCCAGACACGGTTTTCTATCACTCGTACCTGTGAGATAAAACAGCTGGTCATTTCCGGCAACAATCTGGGAAGGAATAAACGGGATGCCCAGTGTTCGCTCGACGTTCATTGATTCGCCATCGATGACCTGGATTGTCCCTATTTGCGAGCTCGAATCGTTCACATCTTCCTCTCGCCTCGCGCAGGTGTAAATACGATCCTTCTCCGATGACATGCAGAAACTTTGCGTGTGGGGAGAAATCTCAACAGTCTTATCGATCTCTTCGTTACGCAAATCGATTCTCCCAAGCGTATTTCCTGTGGCGTCAAGGAAATACGCTTTTTCCAGATCGCTCCCCAGCTCCATCTGACGGATCTCTGCGTTCATTGAAATTCTGGATTCGGGGATCAAAATATTTTCTGCATTTCCAAGATCGGAGAGCTTAAACGAAGGCTCGTTTTCTGGATTAGGTTGAGTCTGATCGCTGGTTCGCCCATTCTGCATCGCGGCGAATTTTGTAGATAGAAAGAAGCCGCCCCCCATCAGGAGTATTCCTCCTAACATCGCACTTCCGAGAATCAAGAAAAGGGTTGCCTTTTTGCCGCGCGGCTCAAGGCGAGTTTTCGTCGCAATCGGCGATTCCAGTTTTGTGCGTTCCGGCACATATGTCGCCTCTACGATCGTACGAGTGGGTTCACGCTGCTCCGATTTTGCGTGCATGGATAGTTCAGCCGTTTGAGCCTTTTCACTTTGAGCCGGCGATCCCACGAAAACCATGCTTCTTGCTTCTTTCGCCGTTTCCGGCCGTTTGCTTCGCTCCATAGCCATTGTTTTCTGAATTGCTGAAGACAGCTCCGGTGGAATGTTTTGTGCGGCTTTGAGAAGGGGCATGAAGGGATCTGGCGAGCCAGTCAGCATCGCGGTTGCCCGATCAAGTGCACCTGCAGGAAGTTTCGCAGTCGCGAGAAAGTAAAGAGATGCTCCCGCCGAATACAAGTCGCTGCGTTGATCAGTTCCTTTCCCCTGAATTTGTTCTAACGGAGCAAACTCCGGAGTAAATCCGAATACGCTTCGGCTGACACTTGTCATGTCCTGAACCGATCCCTTCGCAAGCCCGAAATCGAGGAGCTTGAGCCTCCTTCCGGAATCGACCTTCATGTTCGCAGGTTTGACGTCCCGATGGATGATTCCGTTTTCGTGGAGATAATCAAGGACCTCAAATAACTGAACGGCGATAACGCGTAAATCCGCAGCCGAAAGGGGTTGGCCCGACCTGGAAACAGACACCGAAAGATCGTCACCGGGAATGTAATCCATCACGAGAAAATAAGTTTTGTCTAATGAGAAAAAATCAGATACGACAGGAATGGACGGATGGCGAAGTCGGTTCAACAATTTGGCTTCTCGCTCAAAGGCTTTCAGAATCACAGGCGAATCGACCAGAAGCTGTTTGATCGCCACATCTTTTTGAAGGTTGAGGTCCTGCGCAAGGAAAACACTTCCCATTCCTCCTTGTTTCAGGTGCTCTTCAACCTTGTATCGTTTGTGAAGTATTGTGTTGATCATTCTGAATGAAAAAGCTCATCGAGTTTCAGCAACCAGATGTTTCCCTGTCGTTGTTTGGCTTCGTGATCGTCTGTTCTCTGGTCGACTGCCGCAAACAAAGTTTTGCTTGCCTCGTGCCAGTACATCTTGTAGATCATTCTGGGTATGGAGAGGGTTTCAATCTCTTCAAAATCCGGGTAAGAAAAAACACTGAAGAAGTCTTTTCCTGCAGTCAGTGCTCTGCTCTGGTCCAAGCAAAATGTCGCGTCTTCCAGCTTCGGAATCGTCGTGATGATTTCCAAATCGCCGTCACCTGCTGAGGAGGCAAGTCGAAATACGGCGCCGGAATTTGAAATTGCAACTGAGCCATCAGGGGAAATTTTCAAGCGACCTTCCGTCGAGTTTGCAGAACCAATACGCGCGGAGAAATCAGCTTGATCCTTCCGTTCGTAGGGGGGAGTTACGGTCCATATTTCATTTACACCAGACATGTAGATTCGAGAGCTATTCGGCATCCGGGTAATGGTTGCTCTCGGTGGGATTACAATGATTCTGCTCACGATCGACATCGCGTTGATACTGACAACGGCACCGCCGGAGCTTTCGTATCCCGTAAGGTAGAAAAGCTGATTGTCGGCCGATTCCATGTCGAAAGAATCAAATGGAATCGTAAAAGCTCGATTCTCTTTCATTGTTTTTGCATCAATGATTTGAATTGTTTCCAGGCGCAATTGTCTGGTCGTCTCAAAATTCCTTTTGATTGGAGAGCTACAGAGGTATATCCAGTTGCCGTCCGGAGATATGCTGAAAGTATGAATTTCATGCCGCGCGTGAAATGCGTCCTCAATTTGTCGTTCTTTCATATTGAGCTTTAGAATCTTGTTATTGGTCTCATCGACAAGATAAAGGTAGCGATCGTCCGCACTCGGCAACATCTTTCCAATTCTTGCGCGGACCTTGATGGTTCCTATTACGGGGAGTTTGCCTTCTCCGTCTACATGATCAGGCGTATCAAATCTTGTAAAAATGCCTACTGAATCCTGAGATGGAGTATAGGTTCGCCTGAGCAAGATTCGAGGGACATCTTTCACGGCTGTCCAGGTCAGTAACCCAAAGATTAACAAACCGCAGAGGATGTAGACTTTTCGCTTGAAATCAGGGTATCCGCTCCGCTTTTCTTGTATCGATATCGCGTCCAGGACTGTTCGAGTTGAAGTCTGGTGAACGGTGGGCGTCTGGACAATGTGGCGCGAAGCTGAGGCCACTGCCGGAACTCCGGTAAAAGATTCTAGCATTTCGTGCGCGGATCGCGGGCGTTTGTTTGGGTCCAAATCCAAGGCCCGGGCCAGCACATGAGAAAGGTTTTCCGGAATAATCGGATTTAATTTGTTTGCGGGCCTAAGAGGATCGACTGAACCGTTCAGAATGGCGTCGGCACGATCCAATGCGGAGGGCGGTTGAACACCGGTCATTAAATGATAGAGGGTTGCTCCGGAGGAAAAAAGGTCGCTTCTGGGGTCGGTGCCGGTTGATTGAATCTGTTCCAGCGGCGCATATTGCGGCGTGAACCCGGCAACGCTTTGGGTTTGTCCTGTCGTGCTAGCCTTCGCAAGTCCAAAATCAAGAAGCATCAGACGGCCGTTAGCACTAATTTTCAGGTTGTCCGGCTTAATATCGCGATGAAGAATTTGTGGCGTGTTTGTATGCAGGTAATCGAGCACTTGGAGCAATTCGTTTCCCAGTTTCAGAACTTTGTCCAGGGCAAGAGGCGTCCGCGTGCGTTTCAAAACTGTTGCCAGACTGTCTCCTTTGATGTAATCCATCACGATGCAATAGCTTTCCTGTTCTGGAAAGTAATCAATTACCACCGGCAACGATGGATGCCGCAATTTGCTGAGAAGTTTTCCTTCGCGATCAAAAGCTTCTAATAAAGCGGGGGTGGTTACCAGAGTATTTTTGACCGCTACAAATCTATCAAGGCTCATATCTGTGGCGAGATAGACGGTTCCCATTCCGCCCTGTCCGAGCTGTTCGTGAATTTTGTAGCGATTACGAAGAATGCTATCTGCTCTTAGCAATCAAGTCCCCTGGAAAAATAGTAGCACACGATTCGTTCCTGTTTTGAAGGCCGAACATTGATATCTGTATCCAATTTTGTACACTACAAGTGCACATAAAATTGCATACAAGAGGTTAATCCCATGCCTCAAAACAGGCAAAGCTCATCTTTTGACTTCTGTTACAACTCCGCAGCCGACCGCAAATGATCCTGCGCGCGTAACAAAATACGGTTATTCAGATCCGTCCAGCGACCGAGTTGCCTCGCCGGCGTTGAACCTTACCAGCATTACCGATCCCCGGCGGCAACAATTCCTGGTTTGCCATGCGCAAGCCGGCGGCCTTCAGGCCGAACTCGCTCCGCTTCCGCCGCGTTTCGCTCATTCGGAATTTAGGGCAACGGGGAGAGTTCTTGCGGCTTGGAATGTCGGCCCTTCGCGAGCCGGCAGAAAATTGCCGCTTTGCGGGTAGCAGCAACGCCAGAACAAAAGACGTGCTGTCATTGCTGTTGCAGATTTCCGCAAAGCCGCACTCCCGGCCGCGCCCACTGCGCTCCCCCTCAAGCCTGCTCCGCTTCGCTCCGCATCCTTTCGGGATTCGCTCCGTGCGCGCTTCGCTTCGGGTCTCGTAAACGGAAGAGGGCAAAATTTTCTTGGGGGCTGCGCATGGGCAAAGCTCGGTGGCCGCGCGATCGTTGGCGCGCGGTTCATGCATCTCAGCAAAAAGGAGGCCCGGTGCAAAGGACAAACAGAAATCAAAGGGAACCCAACGTAACAAGAAGCTCGAAAAAGATTGCAGGTCACTTTTCCTCTCGCGGAATGGAGAACGGCTCTGCGGACAATAGGCAAGCGCTGCGATCTTCGCTTACGCACGATCGGCAGGTTTGCCGGTTCGCACCGAAGAGCTCAATGTGCTCGCACTCGATAGACAGAATATTTGGGGTTTTCGAAACAGACCGAAAGATTGTTCTGTTGCCGGTTTAGAGGCTGGGATCTTTCGGCAACGATGTATTCAACCGGGATTTCCATCTCCTTCAACGCTGAGAGATCGCCACTTAATATCCTCTTTTCCAGCGCCAACCGCGGACGATAGTCTATGCCGTGAGACCAAAGATGGCCGGGATAGCCTAAATATGCCGTTCTTCCTGCAAGGCCGGTTACAGGATGAGCTGGAACGTCTGAGATAAGAAAAACACTGGAGGGTGAAGTATCCCTGGCAGCCCAACGTGCAATCTGGAGATCGTAGCGATCATACATATAATAGATAAAATCCCTGGACACGAGTCGCGCAATCGAAAGGCTCCCGGAAGCGGTCAGTGTGAATAGAAGCATGAAGGTCAGGAGCTTGAATCCCAACCCTCGAGAAAACAGCCGGCTTAAATAATTGCCTGTCAGTATTGCCGCGAATAGTAGCGCCCATTCAAGTAGTTTTATGTTATCCCAATCCCACGGCTGAAAAACAATGACGTTTGCCGCAATGAACATAGCCAATGCTGGAAGGAAAACATACCGGTTCGTTTTCATCGTCTGCAGGAGCGAGAGAAGAGCCAGTGGAATGATGAAGCCTGTATTCTTGAACCAAAATAAGATCAAATTTCCCTCCGGGTGTGTCCACCCGGCCTGGAGCCTGAGCACCGGAGAAATCTGCTGCCCAAACCACAGCATGATCGGCAACGAAAGTGCACAGGCCACGGATAGGAAAATTAGAATTCCATCGAGATGTTTTCGCCACTCATTTCCATAGCGAAAGACAATCCATATTGATAGGCTGAGGCACATAAATAGAAAACTATGACCGTGCCACAGCGGAAGGATACCCAGCAGAATGCCGAGCCACACTCCCTGCTTCCGCGAGAACGGGCCGTCTTGATAAAGAAAACACACCGTCAAAAGAAGTCCGATGACAAATCCACTCAGGATCGCTCGTTGCGGAAGCGCCAGGCCGGTAATGAAGTTATGCATCCTGAAAATTGTTTCGTCATTTGTATAGTCGTGGGTCATGGCCCAGTTTCCGGAAAGGATCGAGTGCATAAAGTAGTCGACAAAACCGAGTCCCCATCCCAGGAAAAACAGCAGGAAACTAAAGAAAACTCCCGCAGAGTTTGTAAATCTTTTTGCCAACAGATGGAACAGGGTTACGAACGCAACAAAGTTCAAGATTTGCGGAAGAATCAGCACGTACCGCAGGGACATCCCGAGTTTGAACAGGCAGGCCGCATAGAAGTTCACAAGAAATGGATACCGCAATGGAATGCCCGCATAGAACGGGTTTGAAATCGGAACCCCTTGATATGCAAAGCCTGTAATCTGGGCGAGATGAAAAGCTGTATCGCCGAATAACCCGCCTTGAGAAATGATCAGTCCCTGTGGCCCCGGGGCCAAAACGCGCGTGAAGTAGATATAGATAACGATCGAGCCGATCGTCAACAGAAGAGTCCACAGCGGCCAGGCTCGGAGAAAATCACGAACGGACTCGGAGAAACTTGAATCCGGTAACGGAGTGGACCTGAAGTTGCGTAAAACGCAGAATGCGATCGCAGCAAAAAGAAGGATGCCGATCAATATCAAAGTTGCATCAAACCGGAAAAATAACGCCAGAAAAAAAGTCAGCTCAGCCGAAAAAATCATTCCCAAAGCCGGGCCCCAAAGGAGCCGGGACCATGCAGGCAACCGGAAAGGAATTGCATAGGCAAGGACGATCCCCAGGGTCCAGGAGGCAAGAAGATACGACAGGGATTGAACCGTCATGAATGTTCTGTCCGCATCATAGCATGAACCAGTAAATACATTCAGGACTGTCCGTATCCGTCCGTCTTTTACGGTATTAGTAGAAGAGGTGTTTTGAAAGGATACGATCTATAATATTGTTAGATTCAGTCAGCCAAAGTGGAGGTTGCATATGCGAGACGCATTTATTGTCGCTGCGGCGCGAACCGCGGTTGGAAAAGCGCCAAAGGGAACTCTGCGGAATACGCGTTCCGATGATCTGGCCGCGGCCGTGATCCAGGACCTGTTCCGGCGCGCTCCTGAAATCCGCAAAGAAGATGTGGAAGATGTCATCCTTGGTTGTGCTATGCCGGAAGCCGAACAGGGCTTGAACGTAGCAAGAATGGCGGCTCTTCGCGCCGGATTGCCGGTCGATTGTTCCGCGATCACCATCAACCGTTTCTGCGCTTCCGGCTTACAGGCAATCGCATATGCAGCAGAACGGATCCTCGCGGGCGCTGCCGATTGCATCATTGCCGGCGGAGCGGAAAGTATGAGCCTGATTCCCATGGGCGGACACCGCGTTATGCCGAATCCCGTTCTTGCAAACGAATGCCCTAACGCCTACATCTCCATGGGACTCGGCACGGAAGAGCTTGCGCGCAAATACGAAATCAGCAGGGAAGATCAGGATGAATTCTCATTGCGCTCGCATCAGAAGGCAGTGGCAGCAATCGAAGCCGGAAAATTTCAAGAGGAAATCGTTCCGTTTGACCTGGAAGAAGTCCGGATTCAAAACGGCAAACGAAAAAGGACCAGCCTACGATTTGAGCTGGACGAAGGCCCGCGAAAGGACACAAGTCTGCAGGCGCTCGCGTCGTTGAAGCCCGCGTTTCGTACGGATGGGATGATCACGGCCGGGAATTCTTCTCAGACAAGTGATGGCGCCGCTGCTGTCTTGCTGCTTTCCCGCGATAGGATGGAACAGCTTGGCATCAAGCCGCTGGCACGTTATGTGAGCTTTGCAACTGCCGGCGTTCCGCCGGAGTTATTTGGAATAGGCCCTGTGCATGCCATTCCGAAGGCGTTGCGGCTTGCAGGGATTGCAAAAGAACAGTTGAAGACAATCGAACTGAACGAAGCCTTTGCCGCGCAGGCCCTCGCAGTGATCCGCGAAACCGGCCTGAATCCCGATGTCGTAAATGTGAACGGCGGCGCGATCGCGCTGGGTCATCCTCTTGGGTGTACCGGCGCGAAACTTACTTCGACTCTTATTCAGGAATTGAAGCGACAGAGCGGCGGCTACGGAATGGTGACAATGTGCGTGGGTGGTGGAATGGGCGCTGCAGGAATCTTCGAAGTATAATCAACGTAGACGGAGGTTGTTATGAGCACGGTGACGGAGGCTGTCAGGCTTGGGATGAAAGGAGGCGGGTTTTTGCTCGAGGAAGTTTCACCGGAAGAAGCATTTGCTCCGGAGGATTTTTCCGAAGAGCAGAGAATGATTGCGCAAACGGTTGAAGATTTCATGGATCAAGAGGTCTTGCCCCTTGTCCCGCGAATCGAGGGAAAAGAATTGCAATGCACGGTCGATCTTCTGCGCAAAGCAGGAGATCTTGGGCTTTGCGGAGTAGAAGTCCCGGAAAAATATGGCGGTCTCGGACTGGATAAGACTTCCGCAATGCTCGTTGTTGAAAAAATGACGAAATACGCATCCTTCGCGGTTTCTTTCGGCGGACA
>Ga0210139_1000314_pt1 | contig 10140 bp, 5 predicted proteins | sample Browns_TuleB_D2_FD_184855 | JGI IMG/M metagenome (GOLD analysis project Ga0210139, IMG submission 184855) | Wetland microbial communities from San Francisco Bay, California, USA, that impact long-term carbon sequestration - Browns_TuleB_D2 (SPAdes) | ecosystem: Environmental > Aquatic > Marine >... | reverse complement strand
ATCATTTTCGATCTCCACACGAAGCAGAAAGTTCGTGAGCTGCAAACCAGCGGCATGTTTGTGCCTTCCGTGAATTTGGAGGTGGTCAATGCCGTCACGAATCCGTTTGCGTTTAGTCCGGACGCCAAGATTCTTGCATATGGTGGAAGCACGAGCGTTCAACTTTGGGATGCCGGCACAGGACAGTCGCTACGCAGATTGCGCACGAATTTGAAAGCAGGAGCAATAACGGGTTCCGCCTTTGATGAACAAATGGAAGAAGAAGCAAAAAAACACGGATACTCCATGGAGCAGGCAGCGGAGATGAAACAGGAAATGGGTGGGGTGCTTGAGACCATGAGTGATCCGGACAATCCCTTGAGCCAGATCATGAATATGGGAGCAAAGATGTACGGGGTGCAAGGCGCAGACGCCAGATCTTACGCCGACAAACGGATCCAGTTCAGCCCGAACGGAAAGTGGTTGATCTCCGAAAACCGCGATGAAATCAGGATCTGGGATATTGCTTCAGGAATCCTTCAACAGCAGAAGACCTATATGCGAGTTCCAATTGCCTTTAGCCGCGACGGGCGGCTACTTGCATTGATGGAATTTGATCCGATTCAAGATGGTTCAAACAGTATGGACGACCGGTTACAGGATCTCGTGATTCGCGATCTGGATACATGGAGCGTTTTGAGCAAGACTACATTCACGGGCAAAGTGCAGCCGGAGGAGCTTGCGTTTGCGCCGGACAGTGCATCGCTTGCTGTAAAAATCTCAAATGAAGTGAGAATTCTGGATGTGAAAAGTGGAAAAGCCCTGCGAAATATTCCGGTTGGAGAAGGTTTTTCCGATAAGAGTGTATTCGATGGTTCCGGACGCTATTTTGCGATGGCCGGCAAAGAGGCTTCCGTATCGAATCCTTATGAGCAGTTAAGTGCCATGGTTCTCAGCGCGCAAAAAATCGATTCGAAAGATAGAAAAAAGGCCCAGAAACAGGCCGAAGAGATGCAAAAACAGATGGCCAAAGCTTTCGGGCAGCAGATGAGTGCGCCGCAGCCGACGCAATACAAAATTAAGATTTTTGATTTGAAAAGCGGTAGTCAGGTTCAAACACTACCGTTAGAAGGCCGTCCGCAAGAACCGATTCAATACGGTTCGGCGATGGTTCCGGGTAGCGATACGGAAACTCACCAAATCATTTTTAGCGGAGACGGATCTTTGATTGCGGTAGAAACAACGGAGCAGCAATACCCTGTTGTGAAGATTTACGAAACAGCAACTGTTCGTCCGATCGCAACGATCCGAACCAGCAACAAAATAAATCAAACGGTCCAGCCCACAAAGGCGAACCCGCTTGCAGGTATGTTTAAGAAACAGATGCGCCCCGTGTTTGCTTTCAGCCCCGATCATTCCCGGATTGCGATCAGCTTTCAGGAATCCGGTTACGCTGTCAGGCTCTATGACACCTCAAATGGCCGGCTGGTCAGTACACTCCCGCAGAACAATCGCGTTGAGGCGATCGCATTTCATCCGGATGGGAAATTTCTTGTCAGCTTCATTCGTGATGGAAGCCGGACTGTTTGGGAATTGTCCAGCGGCACTTTGCGCGCGACTTTGATGGAATTCCCTGGACTTTATTTCGCCACGGAATGGCTGGTGGCTACACCGGATGGATTGTTTGACGGCTCGCCGGCGGCCTGGGGACAAATCCAATGGCGCTTATCATCCAATCTTTTTGATCTTTCACCGGTGGAAACGTTTTTCAATGAGTTTTATTATCCAGGGCTTTTATCGGAAATATTTACTGCAAAACGGCCGTCGGCTCCCCGCAATCTTTCTACATTGGATCGGCGTCAGCCGGAGATTCAATTAGAGGGTGAAGGAAAAGGAGATACCCGCGAAGTAAAAATTCGAATTGAAGTGAAGGAAGCAGTTTCAGATCAGCAACATTCTTCCGGCTCTGGCGCGCGCGACGTGCGGTTGTTCCGCAACGGGGTGCTCGTAAAGGTTTGGCGAGGCGATGTCTTGCAAGGGCAATCGTCAAGAATTCTCGAAACCCAGGCCCCTATCGTGGCGGGCGACAACCGTTTCGTTGCATATGCCTTTAACCATGAAAATGTGAAGAGCAAAGATAGCTTTTGGCGTGTTACAGGCGCGGAGACATTAAAGCGAAAAGGCACCGCTTACATTGTGGCAATCGGTATCAATCAATACGAAAATGCGGATTTCAACCTGAAATACGCAGTAGCAGACGCACAGGCTTTTGCGGAAAATCTTTCTGCCGCCCAAGCTCATCTCGCGCAATTCGAAAAAGTTCAGATCGTTTCGTTGTTTGACGAGCAAGCGACCAAAGAAGGAGTTGCCGGGATTCTTAAGGCCTTTGCAGGAAGCGGCGATTCCTCCAGGAACATAAAACCGATTGAGCCTGAAGATGCTTTGTTTGTGTACTATGCCGGACATGGTACTGCTGAAAACTCACATTTCTACATGGTTCCTCATGATCTCGGCTACAGCGGATCGCGCGATCAAATGGACGACACTGCATATCGAGAAGTTCTGAAACACTCGATTTCGGATGAGGAGCTGGAAGAGATGTTGGAAAACGTGTCCGCAGGCCAGACGGTGCTTGTAATTGACGCGTGCAATTCAGGGCAAGCTTTGGAATCGCAGGAGAAAAGGCAGGGTCCCATGAATGCAAAAGGACTGGCGCAGCTTGCGTATGAAAAAGGAATGTACGTGCTTGCGGCTGCGCAGGGATATCAAGCAGCGCTCGAAGCTTCCAGGCTGGGTCATGGTTACCTGACCTATGCGTTGGTGGAGGAGGGAATCAAGACGGCCGCTGCGGACGATCAGCCAAAAGACGGAGAAGTCCTGGTTCGCGAGTGGTTGAACTTTGCCGCTGGACGTGTTCCGGAAATGCAATCTGAAAAAATGCAGGAAGCGCGATTGTTAAAGCACGAAGTTGCTTTTGTTGATGGAGAAGAAAAGATACAGGATCTACAGCAACGTTCCGTGCAACAGCCGCGAGTGTTTTATCGGAGAGAAATGGAGTTCAACCCGTTGATTATTTTGAAACCTTAATTTCACCACAGATACACAGAAAACACTGAGGAGCACAGCGATAAGAAGAGTTTCTTTCCGTGTTTCTCTGTGATCTCTGCGCCTCTGTGGTAAGAAGGAACAATGTCGGAATCACACACGCACACATACGGTGATCGCCCAGGTGGCGACCAGTTGATCAAGGGCCGCTACAAGATCCAGCAGGAGCTTGGAAAAGGCGGTATGGGCGTGGTTTATCTTGCTCACGATACGCAATTGCACAATCGTCCGGTTGTCATCAAGGTTTTGCGCGATGCAAGCGCCGGAGACTGGTTGACGAAAAAATTCCGCCAGGAAATTGAAGCCCTGGTGCGGATCGAACATCCCGGTGTCGTCGGAATTATTGATGCCGGAGAAATGCCGGACGGCCAGTTGTTTGTCGTGATGCAGTTTGTTGAAGGTGTGAACCTTCGTTCCATCCTTTCAAAAGAAGGCAAACAGGTGGATTTCGAACAAACGGCTCGAATTATGGACCAGGTTGGTCGCGCACTCACGGCAGCTCATGACAAGGGAGTGCTGCATTGCGATCTAAAGCCCGAAAACATCATGCTTCAAACATCGCAGCCGGGTGAAGAAATTGTAAAACTGATCGATTTTGGAATAGCAAAGATTCGTGATTCGAAAATAACTTCCGTTGAGCCCACGAAAATAGCCGGAACGATGGAGTACATGGCGCCCGAGCAGCTCAGTGGATCACCCACAACTGCGAGCGACATATTCTCTCTCGGAATCATTGCCTATGAAATGTTGACCGGGCGTAAGCCTTTTCCCGCAAACAATCTTTTGCAATTGTTTGAAGCGCACAAAACCGGTGTGAAGGAGCCGCCCAGGAATTTTCGCCCGGATCTACCTGAGCCGGCCCAGGAAGTCATTTTGCGGGCATTGAATCCTGAACCTGAACAACGCTACAAACGCGCGCGGGATTTCAGCGAAGATCTTCGCGTGGCTTTGTTAAATCCTGCCCGCTTCGCTCCTACAGCGGAATTCACCGGGACGCAAAATACGACCGGGAGTGTCCAAAGAAAACGCAGCTACAAAGTGACAATCATTGCGAATGTGATTCTCATTCTGGTCGCCCTGGCTGTGGCCTGGTGGGCATTCCGTTCGCCCGCAAAGCCGGTCACAACAAACTTCGTTGCGCCGCCGGGTTCCCGCGCTGGAAAAGCGGTGCCTGCGCCGGTTCTTCCGGAACTCAAATTGAACTATCACATAATGATGCAAAAGACCGGGACATCGAAACCGTTCCGGATTGCCAAAGAACTCTTGTTCGAAAAAGGTAATCAGGTTCAGTTGTTTGTGACCGCTCCGGAAACGGGCTATCTCTATATGATCAACGAAGGTCCGGGCGGTTATGTTGTTCTTTTTCCTTCTACTCTGAACAACAACGGTTCGGCAAAGCTTACTGCAAACCAGGAGATTCAAATTCCCGGTAAGGGAACTTTTGTGTTCGATGCGGAAGAAGGAACGGAGAGGCTATGGATCGTGTTTTCTCCGAAGGAAATCTCCGAACTTGAAGCCCTAAAGAGCGTTGCTACTCCCGAAAAAAAAGGTGAGCTGAAAGATCCGGGAATGATTCAAAGTCTGACCGGCTTCATCGCGAACCACCCTGAAGACCAAACCCAATCAAAAAGAGATCTGGAGGCAAATCAAACCGTCTTAAGCGCCAGAGGCGATGCGCTCGTGTATCTGATTTTATTGGAGCACCATTGATATGAAAAAAGTCTTATTTGTTTTCATAGCAGTTGTCTCCCTTGCAGCTTGCGGATTTGCAGAAGAAGAAACTCGAAGGATCTGGGCGGAAGAATACATCAAGAAAGATCAACCGGTTTCAACAACTCCGGCCGCGAAAAAAATCAACCAACCTCAGTATAAAGTCGCTACGCCGGAAGTGGCAGCGGAAAAGGTCAATCAGGAAATGGTTGTTGGGATCACAATCTGGAAATTTCGACCCGCTCGCGAAGGAGAAATGGGCGTGTTGATCGGGAAGGAGAAACTCATTGCCGAGCGAGTTGAAGGAAGCAGCATTCTGGCGAAAGGTGACCGAGTGAGGTTATCGATTGAAGCCGCCCGCGACGGTTATCTCTATGTGATCAATCGCGAAAAGTATGCGGACGGCTCAACAGGAGAACCCTACCTGATCTATCCGACCACCCATCTAACCGGAGGAGACAATCGCACGACTGTTGGCCGTATGATTGTGATTCCTGCGCAGTCCGATCAACCTCCTTATTTTACGTTGAGCCCCGGACGCGCGGATCAGATTTCAGAAATGATTAGCGTGTTCATTACCTCAGAGCCGCTCAAGGACGTTACCATCGGCGCAGAACCTTTGCAGATTGCCGGCGCCATGGTCACGGAATGGGAAAACAAATGGGGCAAGACGATTGGTCGTCTGGAAATGATCAACGGCGCAGGACAATCGCTGACCCCGGCAGAGCAAGAAGCAGGAACTGGTAGCCGCTTACTGAGACATACCGATCCAACCCCGCAATCCATCTACTACAATCCCGATGTAAAAGCGGGCGACCCGCTTTTTGTAAACGTGAACCTTCAATACGAGCCGACACCGAAGTAACTTTGTACCGTCCGTTTCCCGTAGGCTGAAAATCTTGTCTGTAGCAACACAAATTGAGCCATTACCATAAGTGTACAGTCTGAGGGAAGCTCGGGATCGCATGTTAAAATGAACGCATGCTGGATTACAAATCTGCGGGTGTAGATGCAGGGAAAAAAGAAGGAAGTCTCAACCGTTTGTTGGAATACGTCACGCGAACGTTCACGCTAAACCCTTGCAAGCCGTTACTGCCGATCGGCTATTACGCGAATATCATTGACCTGCGACCGATAGGACAGTCCATCGGTATTGCTTTTTCCACGGACGGTGTCGGAACCAAGCTTCTGGTTGCTGAAATGATGGGCAAATACGATACCGTCGGCGTCGACTGTGTAGCAATGAACGTCAATGACATTCTGTGCGTTGGCGCGACGCCCGTATCGATGGTTGATTACATCGCGGTTAGCGAAGCAAGTCCTGCATTGCTGGAACAGGTTGCGAAGGGTCTTTATGCCGGCTGCGAGATGGCCGGTGTGAACCTGTCCGGTGGAGAACTTGCGCAGGTTGCGGAGCTCCTCGCGCGAAAACCGGGGAAGGTAAGCTTTGACATCGTCGGGACTGCGATCGGCACAGTAGATCCGGACCACATCATTGTCGGTCAGAATTTAAAACAGGGAGACATTCTCGTCGGTTTGGAAAGCAGCGGCTTGCACAGCAACGGCTATACTCTTGCGCGAAAAATTTGCTTTGATGTGAACAAACTCTCTGTGGATCAGCACGTAGAAGAACTTGGCCAAACCATCGGTGAAGAACTCCTGACTCCTACTCGTATCTACGTGAAGGAGGTTTTGGAGATGATGAAGCACGTTCAGATCAAGGGCCTGTTCCATATCACAGGTGACGGCTTCTTTAATTTAGTCCGAACCGCTGCGGCTGTTGGATACAGGATTGAAAATTTGCCGGAACCATCTGCCATTTTTTGCTACTTGCAACAAACTGGGAAAATTTCCAACGAAGAAATGTTCCGTGTCTTTAACATGGGGATCGGTTTTGCGATCGTCATTCCAGATGACTCCTCTCAGTGGGAAAAATTACGAATCATTGCAGAGGCCTCAGGGCGTCGAATCCATCGTTTGGGCTATGTCGTGGATGATCCCGCGCGCAGCATTACGATTGAGCCGTACCACATTGTGGGTCGGTCCGGAGCCTTTGAGTCTCTATGACCCGAAGGGAGTTCCTGACTTTCCTTATTATTCTTCTTTTGCCGTTGTTGATAACTTCTTGCGGCAGCGGCTCGGTCGATCGTTTTGCTTCAAAATTGCAGACTCTTGTTTCGGGCGCGAGCATTTCGGATGAAATGAAACGGTTTGCGGAAAAACCGCATCGTGCCGGAACAGATCAGAATCATGCCGTTGGAGATGCTGTGCTGGATTATCTTCAGCGCGCGGGTGGACATGTCTGGACAACAGAATACAGTTTACAACTTCCGGAACCAGTCACTACCCAATTGGAAATGACCTATCCTGTTCATCAGCAGGTACTGTTTTCAGAAAAGGGATTTGTAGAGGATCCTTATTCGGAAGTGGCGCCGCGCGAAATTCCTTTTTTTGCCTACGTTCCGGACAGCGATGTTGAAGCGGAGGTTATTTACGCAAATTTTGGCGATCGTCAGGACTATGCATATCTCAAGAAGCAGGGAATTACTGTAGCAGGAAAGATTGCTCTCGTTCGTTCGCAAGGTATTTGCCGCGGGATGAAACAGCAGGTTGCTGAAGAAGAAGGACTTGCGGGACTTTTGCTCTATCCCGATATTCGGGATCAGGGAGTATGGAAGGTTGCGTATCCGAATGGCCCCGGGATCAATCCATGGGTCGTTCAACGCGGATCGATGCTCAAATTTTATCTGTACCCGGGCGACCCGGGAGCCAGGAATACGGATCGCAAAGAACCAACACTACCTACTGTTCCAGCGATGCCTGTCTCTCAGGAAGCAGCTCAGGCGATTCTTCAACGAATGGAAGGAAGTGTGAATTCGGACTGGGTCGGCGGAATGAATTCGTCGTATCACCTGGGTCCCGGACCGGCGCGCCTGAGGATATCTTGTCGAAGCAAGAAGACCGCGCGAAGAATCCGCAATATCTTTGCATCCCTGGGCGGGGAGGACCCTTCGGAACCCGTGTTGATCGTGAGCGGACACTATGATGCTTGGCTTTACGGAGCTTCTGACCCGAGCTCCGGGACGGCGGTTATCCTCGAGGCCGCGAAAGCGCTTTTTCAGCTTGAAAGGAGCGGATGGAAACCCAAGCGCGACATTGTATTTGCCTTCTGGGACGCCGAAGAATACGGAATGATCGGTTCGACTCAATGGGTGCTCCAGCATATCGCGGAAGTTCGCCACAGGGTTGCTTCCTTCGTCTATGTTGACTCCGTGCGTGGACAACTGTTTGGCGCAAGTATTGCTCCCGGTTTGCGCGGAATGCTCGATCAGGTGCTGGATCAATTCAAGGACCCCAGTACGGAGAAATCCGTTCGCGAATTTCATCTGGAATATGGAATGCCGGGCTACAGTGATGACACGATGCCGTTTTCGAATCTCGCCGGCGTTCCCGTAGCACAGCTCAACTACGGGATGTACTACAGCATGAACCATTCCATTTATGACAATCTCGAATGGATGAACCGCTATAACGATCCAGGATACTTGTACACTGCCAATCTCGCGCGAATCGTTGCGCTATTTTCCATCATTCTCACAAAAGATGCGATGTTGCCTTTTCGCTTTTCGGAATTCGGCCAACACTATCAAAGACAATTCTCGAATCTACAGCCGGAAAAGGAATTCACAGAGTTAGTGCAACTTGCGGGGGATGTTTCGGCACTGGGAAAGGAAATCGAAAGCGTCAATTTTCAGAGGCTGACACAGGAGAAAAGAAGGGAAGTGAACCGCCTTTTGCTTGAAGCAGTTGTTTCTTTTACCGATGAACCCGGCCATACGGAGGAACCGTTTATTTTGCGCAATGTGACGATGGGGCCTTCCCCTCAAAACGAATGCGCCGGCCTGGAAATATCCGGAATTCAGCGAGCCATACAGCTTTCCAGTACAGAGATGCTGCAGAAGGAAACGAGCAGGGCTGTCACTGCTTTTTCCCGCGCGCGAGATCTGTTGCAGCAAGCGCGAATTCTCTTGAGGAATTGAAACCACAGAGGAACAGGCTGACAAGATTGATCGCAGTCGTCCATTGGTATTGATCTGTGGTTCAGAAATGGCTTCCGGACTGAGGTTATAATACAGCGGTGGAGTTGAAGGGAAAAAGAGTTCTGGTTACCGGTGGCGGAGGTTTTTTCGGCTCTCATGTTGTTGACCTGCTTCAAAAAAAACAGTGTCAGAGTCTGGTTATTCCCCGCAGTAAGGAATGCGATCTCCGCGAAAAAAGCAACATCGTTAAATTGTTTGATGAAGCCAGACCGCAGATTGTGATCCATATGGCCGCTGTTGTCGGAGGGATCGGCGCAAACCGCGCGCAGCCCGGCAGATTCTTTTACGATAGCGCCATCATGGGCGTTCAATTGCTTGAAATTTCGCGACAATTCGGAATCGAGAAGATGGTGTGCATCGGGACGGTCTGCTCCTATCCGAAGTTTACGCCTGCGCCATTTCGTGAAGAGGACCTGTGGTCCGGTTATCCGGAAGAAACAAATGCGCCCTATGGTCTAGCCAAGAAAATGCTCCTTGTTCAATTACAGGCCTACCGTCAGGAGTATGATTTCCCGGGGATTTTTCTGATTCCAGTCAATCTTTATGGGCCTCGAGACAATTTTGATCCGGAGACTTCACATGTGATTCCCGCTCTGATCCGCAAATTTGTTGATGCCAAACGCAATCATCTGCTGCAAGTCACGGTGTGGGGAACCGGAAATGCCACGCGTGAGTTCCTTTACGTCGAGGATGCCGCGCATGCCGTTATCGATGCAACCGAAAAATACGATAAGGGTGAGCCGGTCAATCTTGGCTCCGGGCTAGAAATCAGTATTCGTGACCTGGTTTTCCTGATCCAACAGGCCGTCGGATATGAGGGAGCAATCGAGTGGGATCATACGAAGCCGGATGGGCAGCCGCGGCGCTATCTGGACACGAGCCGAGCGTTGGAGGAATTCGGCTGGCATGCAAAAACTCCTTTTGGCCAGGGACTGGCGAATACTATCAACTGGTACGTATCCACTGTGTAAGTAAGGAGATGGGGAGATGAGGCGATTTTGAAAAATATCACCTTATCTCTGAGCTGTCTCCACATCCCCCTTCTTACACAAACTTTCAGTATGCTGTTCTAGAGATTATGTGCGGAATTTGCGGCCTCGTTTCCACAGAACCCGGCAATCCCGAGGAGATGACCCCCCGCGTTCAGTGGATGATGGATCAATTGAAGCACAGAGGCCCGGACGATTCCGGAATCTGGAGTGATCGGTTCACCACCCTCGGTCACCGCAGACTTAGTATCATCGAT
>Ga0210139_1000312_pt1 | contig 10153 bp, 10 predicted proteins | sample Browns_TuleB_D2_FD_184855 | JGI IMG/M metagenome (GOLD analysis project Ga0210139, IMG submission 184855) | Wetland microbial communities from San Francisco Bay, California, USA, that impact long-term carbon sequestration - Browns_TuleB_D2 (SPAdes) | ecosystem: Environmental > Aquatic > Marine >... | reverse complement strand
CGGGAATTGCATCGGGATCCCCCCCGCACGGCCGGCCACGATCGGTCTTTCCTTCCACAGCGCCTCCGACACCACCAGCCCGAACCCTTCCCGAAGCGATTTCTGGATCACGACATCACAGCCCCGTTGAAAGACATTGACCTCCATGCTGCCCACGCCCCCGAGATTTGTGAAGACGTAGATATCCGTATCATTCGCCGATTCCTCCTCGACACGATCAAACAGCGTCCATCCTTCGGGGTCGTCCCCGGCCATGGCGCCGATCAACGCCAACTGCACGTCCGGGATCTCCTGTTTCACGAACCGGTATGCCTGGATCACCCCCAGCGGATCCTTCCAGGGATCAAACCGCGATACCTGAAGGAGCAGGGGCCGGTTCAGATCGATGCCGGAGTCGGCGATCGCCCGTTTGCAGAGATCCATGGGAAGATCCATGTTCTTTGTCGCGAGGGGATCGATCGCCGGAGCAATGAAGACAACCCGCTTCAGCGCCATTCCGGGCGGCAGGAATTCGGGCATGGTAAAGACCGCCGCGTCGTATTCTTCAAGGTAGGGTTTCAGAAACTGGGCAATGTGGGGATCCGGCGCGGAGCTATCAATATGGCAACGCCAGATCCATTTGGCCCCGCGGGGACCGGCAAAGTGCCGTATGGCCGCCGGCTGAGGATCATGAACGACAAAGACATCATAGTCCGTATCGATCAGCTTGGCGCTTTGCTCGTTCACGTGCAGGTAAAGCGCGCGTTCCGCCTCCTGAAACCGATAGTGGCCCCCCTGCAGCGCATTATGGATCGATTTCGTGACGGAGAAGAATTCGGGCTGGCCGTGCACGAGACGCCAGTCGGCGTTAACACCCAAGGCCTGCAGGAGGGGCAGGTATCGCGAGAGTAATTCGGCCACGCCGCCGCCGAACGGCGTCGAATTAATATTGCAGATCCGAACGCCGGCGAGCTGACGGGACAGTGCAATGACTTCGTCGATCAGCTCATCTCCGACCAACGGGCGGTAGTTTTCCACGTTGGTGGACATCGCGCAGCAATGGCGCCCCATCGCGACTTTAGGAAGCATGTTCGCTTCGGAATCCGGGTGTAGGGTTGTCGACTCCTTTTTTCTTTACACGAATTCAGGATCGTATGCGGGCCGGAGGGAAACCCGGTCCGAGTATAACGAAATCGGGAGAAAGGGTCAAGGAACACGGGGCAAGGATCCGGTGGAAAAACAGAATTGTCACCGGCCCATCGATATTGATATAATGACTGGATCGTCATCGAACCCGACTTTGAGGGGCCCCATGAAACGAAGTTTCACCATAGCCGTCCTTCCGGGGGACGGGATCGGAAAAGAGATCGTGCCGGAGGCGGTGAAGGTTCTGGAAGCGATTGGACGTCTCCAGGGGCTCGCGTTTGATTTCAAGGAGTCCGTAGTCGGGGGCGAGGCGATCGACCGGCACGGCCGGCCGCTTCCGGACGAGACGCTGGCCGTGGCCAAGGAGTCCGACGCCGTTCTGCTGGGCGCAGTCGGCGGACCGAAATGGGACGGGCTGGATTCTTCCGCACGGCCCGAGAAAGCCCTGCTGGGTTTGCGGGAGGAGTTGGGCCTTTATGCGAATCTTCGACCGGCGCGCCTGTTTCCCCAACTCATCGATGCCTCGACGTTGAAGCGCGAGGTGATCGAAGGCACCGATTTACTGGTTGTACGAGAGCTGACCGGAGGAATTTATTTCGGAGAACCGCGGGGAATCAAGCCTTACCGCAACGAAGAACGCGGCATCAACACCGAAGTCTATACGACCAAGGAGATCACCCGGATCGCCAAGACGGCTTTCGAGGCGGCGCGAAAACGGCGCCGAAAAGTTTGCTCGGTCGACAAGGCGAATGTGCTGGAGTCCTCCGCGCTCTGGCGAAAGGTCGTGACCGAGGTTCACAAAAATTTCCCGGATGTCGAGCTGTCCCATATGTACGTGGACAACTGCGCCATGCAGTTGATTCGAAACCCGAAGCAGTTCGATGTCGTGGTGACGAATAACATGTTCGGCGACATCCTGAGCGACGAGGCCGCGATGCTGACCGGCTCGATCGGGATGCTCCCGTCGGCCAGCCTGGGCGGCCGGACGGCGATGTACGAACCGATCCACGGAAGCGCGCCGGACCTCGCCGGGCAGAACAAGGCCAACCCGCTCGCCACGATTCTATCGGTGGCGATGATGTTGAATTATTCTTTCGGCCAGGATAAGGCGGCGGCCGAAATCGAACAGGCCGTGCTCGCTGTTCTGGATCAGGGCTATCGCACCGGGGATATCGCATCCCCCGGGACGAAACTCGTCGGCACGAAGGAGATGGGCGATCTCGTGATTCAACAATTGATGAAAGCGTAAGACAAAAACCATGTTGAGGAAAAAAGACAGCTACGTCGTCGCCGTGGTCGGCGCCACCGGGATGGTCGGCCATGAAATGGTCGAAATTCTCCAAGAAAGGAAATTCCCGGTCAAGGAGTTGCGGCTTTTCGCCTCGGAGCGGACGGCGGGCGAGACGGTGGATTTTCAGGACCGGAGTCTGACCGTGAAACTCCTCGACCGGGAGGCCTTCGAGGGGGTCGATCTCGCGCTGTTCTCGGCGGGGGAAGAGGTCAGCCGGGCATATGCGCCCGTCGCGGCTTCGTCCGGAGCGGTCGTGATCGACAACAGCGCCGAATGGCGAATGAAACCGGATGTTCCGCTGGTCGTTCCGGAGGTTAATCCCGACGCAGCTCTCTCCCATCACGGCATCATCGCGAATCCGAATTGCTCGACGATCCAGATGGTCGTGGCCCTGAAACCGCTTCATGATGCGGCCCGGATCAGAAGGATCGTCGTATCGAGCTACCAATCGGTTTCCGGAACCGGCAAGGAGGCGATGGATGAGTTGATGGAACAGACCCGCGCGCTCCTTTCATTTCGGGACGTCGTTCCGCGCGTCTATCCGTTTCAGATCGCGTTCAACCTGCTCCCGCAAATCGGCTTATTCGACGAACAGGGGTCCTCGACGGAGGAAGCGAAGCTGGCCAATGAGACCCGGAAGATTCTGGGCGAGGACGGAATCCGGATCGCCGCCACCACCGTGCGGGTTCCGGTATTCCGGTGTCACTCCGAATCCGTCAATATCGAGACCGAAAAAAAACTTTCGGCCAACGAGGCCCGCGCCATCCTCGCGACGGCCCCGGGGGTGATTCTCTACGACGACCCTCAACGCAGGATATATCCGACGCCGGTCGATGCCTCCGGAAAGGACGCGGTCTACGTCGGGAGAGTCCGCGAGGATACCTCGGTTGAATCGGGACTGAATTTGTGGATCGTGGCGGATAACCTTCGTAAAGGGGCGGCACTAAACGCCATCCAAATTGCGGAGCGGCTGCTCCAGGCCGCCCCCTGACCAAGCCGTTATCATGCCGGAACTCAATTTTCTCGGTCGAACGCTGATTATCACCGGGCTCATCTTCCTCGTGGCCGGAGGCCTCCTGCTCTGGGGGGAAAAGGGGTCCGGGCTGGGCTGGCTCGGACGTTTGCCGGGTGATATTTTGATCGAGCGAAGGAACTTCCGCTTCTACTTTCCCATCACCACCGGTCTGATCCTGAGTATCGTCCTGTCCGTGATACTCTGGCTGATCGGCCGACGGTGACACGGGACCAGACCGGTCGGCGGCGACGAATGATTTTGAGGATCCGTTCAACGTGCATGGCGCTCATCCTGTTCCTCCCGTCCGTCATGATGTCCAGTTCCGCCCTGGCGGGCGAAACGATCCGGGTCGCCCTCGTTCCGGACCTCGTGTCCGTAACGATTTCGGGCCGCCCGGATCTGGTTTTGGCCTCCCCGGACGGCGGCCTCCTGGCCCAGGGCCTGACGTTACCGGTCCAGATTGTCCCGGGTCCCCGGGGACTGACGATTCAGGGTGAGCCGACCGACCTGCAGGAGGTCATCGCATCTTCCACGGGCGGCGTGGTTCGAGTCAACGATCAGGTGTTCGGCGGTAATCTGCATATCGCCCTGCTCCGGGACAAGCTTCGTCTGATCAACGAACTCGACGTGGAGGAGTATCTCAAAGGCGTGGTCCCGCTCGAAATTTCTCCCGATTGGAATTCGGAGGCCTTGAAGGTCCAGGCGATCATCGCCCGCACGTATGTCCTTCATCAAAGGGGAGCCAACCTAGGGAGGGAATACGATGTGCTGGCGACGACAGCCGATCAGGTGTACGGGGGGCGGACCGTCGAAAAGCCCGCGGCGACCCAGGCGGTCATCGAGACCCGCGGACTGGTCTTGACGTACGACGGGGCCTTGATTTTGTCCGCCTACCATTCCACCGCAGCCGGCCCGACCGAAAACGCCGCCGAAGTCTGGGGAATCGATCTGCCATATTTAAGAGGGGTAAGTTGTCCCTTCGACCACAATTCACCTTACTACGCATGGGATCGATCGTTCCCCATGGATACGGTTCAGGAATCGCTGGCCAAAGCCGGATATAATGTGGGAACCATCGCGTCGATAACTCCGTACCGATGGACCGAAGCCGGGCGGATCAGCCGGCTCCGCCTTCTCCATTCCCGCGGTGAATTAATCCTCCGGGCGGAGGATCTCCGACGTATCCTCGGTTACCGGGAGCTTCCCAGCACCCATTTTAAGATCGAGAAGATGGGGCGTAATATGGAGGTCCAGGGGAACGGGTACGGCCACGGGGTCGGACTCTGCCAGTGGGGCGCGAAGGAGATGGCCGAGATGGGATACGGATACGAAAAGATCCTAAAATACTATTATCCGGGCGTCCACGTGGAACCGTATGCCTCCATTACCGCGGCCGGGATTCGCCCATGAACACGCCGGCCCCCCCGCTCGAATATCAGCTGTGCGAGTACGATTACCCGCTCGATGAATCCCTGATCGCCCAGGGCCCGCGGGCGGATCGCGATCGAGCCCGCTTGATGCTTATCGACCGGAGATCGGGAAGGATTGATCATGGCCTCTTCTCGGACCTGGACCGGTATCTTCGGCCCGAAGACGTCCTGGTGATTAACAACACCCGTGTCATCCCGGCCCGTCTGCAGGGCCGCAAGGTTCCCGGCGGCGGACAAGTCGAACTCCTCCTGGTTCGAAGAGCGGACGACGCAAGGCAATGGGAGGCGCTGGTTCGCGGCACGGCGGCCGTCGGACAACAAATCAGGTTCGGCGTACCCGATTCCCCGACCGCGGTCGTCCGCCGGGATCTCGGGGAAGGCCGCAAGGTCATTGAATGGACCGGGGAGGCGCCAATCGAGGCTTGCCTGGATCGACTGGGCCTCGTGCCGCTTCCGCCCTACATCCGCCGGCCCCCAACGCCGGCCGACCGCGAACGCTATCAGACGGTCTACGCCGAAGCCTCCGGATCGGTCGCCGCTCCAACGGCCGGATTGCATTTCACCCACGCTCTCTTGGACCGAATCCGGGCCCGGGGGATAAAAATCGTCCCGGTCACGTTGCATATCGGTCCGGGAACGTTTCGGCCTATTCGGACCGAGGATATTCGGGGGCATCGAATGGATTCGGAACGGTTTGAAATCGGTGTTTCGGCGGTCGAAGCCCTGGAGGAGGCCCGCCGTAAGAAGGGACGAATCTTTGCGGTGGGAACGACCTCGACCCGCGTTCTTGAATCGGCCGCCACGCCGGGCGGAGGATTTCAAGCCGCATCGGGCTGGACCGATCTGTTCATTACACCGGGCCATTCGTTCAAGGGTGTGGATGCGCTTTTGACGAACTTTCACATGCCCAAATCCACACTGCTCATGCTCGTCGCGGCATTTGCAGGTCGCCGGAATGTTCAGAGGGCTTATGCCGAGGCGGTTCAGGAACGGTACCGGTTTCTGAGCTATGGCGACGCCATGCTGGTTTTATAGGAGGCTCCTTCGGAGGAAATGTCCCGGGTATCGAGATACAGGCGGCAGCGTTCGAGGTCGCGGGGTCGATGGCTCCTTTTCCTGGCCGGCGGCGCTGCAACGGCGATTCTGATGGTGGTGATCCTCGTATCACTGGAGGACCAAGCGCCCGTCCAGAGCGCGGCTCCCGAATCTTCCGTCGCGGCGACGCCCAAAAATGCGGCTCCCGGATCGCGACCCGGCCCCCAAGAAACGGAGATTCCGCCCGCGGCGCCCGCACCCGAGACGTTTACTTTTTATGACACCCTGGAGCAACGAAGCGCCCCATCCCCGGGCTTAATGGAGAAACCCTCACGCCCGGCGGTTCGACTCCCGTCCCCATCCACGACGTCTTCCGGCAAGATCGTTATCGTCCCTAAAACAAAGGCGACTCAGTACACGATTCAAGTTGCCGCGGTGAAGGACCGGGCCACGGCGGAGGCCCTGACCAAACGACTCAAGCGAAACGGCTATCCCGTCTTCACGCTTCCCTATGAAATTCCAAAGAAAGGGACCTGGTACCGGGTCCGGGTGGGACATTTTTCAAAGCGGGAGGCGGCCGAGGAAATGGCGAAACAATTATCCGAGCGGGAGCGGCTGACCCCCTACATTGCCAAGGAGTAGGTGCCCCGCATGCCGGCGTCGATCGCGTCGACCCCGACTGGCCTCTTTCCCCCCTACAATCGGATCTTCCGTTCCTTCGCGCTGTGCTCTAAGATAATTAAGGCGGAGTGCAGACGCTGAAGCCGCGCATTGCGGCCCCGGATCGCGAGGGTGTCGTGCATCGGAAATTTCTCGCTCCGAACCACCGTCTGCAGTTTTTTAAGTTGCTGATGGAGTCCCTTGTACCCATCCGAATCAAATTTTTTAAGGACCAAGGGATTGATCGTGAAAAAGCCGTCCGCGACTTCTTTGGCAACCGCCGAAATACTCTTCCCGCGAAGCTGGGATTCTGACATGGCCGGCCCTACTCCCGTCTCTCATAGGAAAGATACCGTATTTTGATCCCCAAGTCAAAACCCCGAAAATCCGGCCGGGCGCGCCAATTGCTTAAATACGGCACGGCATGTATAATGCAGCTGGGCTTCGGCCGAACTCCGCCAAGGTCGGATTAAAAGGCGACGACGGACTGGGAAGGGCGAGCGGCGGGCTCTGAATTTGGGGCGGACCATCGTTCACGATCGGGCTTTTACCCGGAATTTTGCCCGCCATGCACTATGAAATCAAAGGTACTGGTTCTGGATGTCAATCTGCGCGGAGGCCCGGACCCGGTTCAATACGGACATCATGGCGCGCTGCTGCTTGCGGGCCAAGGCATCCTCGACCGCCCGGTTTTCGGCTTCGAGTCGTTTTTCAGGGGTCAGCTTCGAGTCCGTCACGGAGGCCCGGGCCTCCGCCGTTTCCGCGTCCGTGAGAATGATCCCGTCCCGTACAACGGACTTGGCCCGATCGATCAGCAGGTCTTCCCGGACGGATTGCTCGAATTCATCGGCCGTGACATGGCTGCGGGAAAGAAAGAACCGGTAGCGGTCCGGATCGAACTCGCCCCTGTCGTCGTGAAAGGCGGCGTTTCGGGTGATGACGCTGCGTAGCTCATCGACACCGATCACCAGCCGCAATTCCCCGGCCAGCTTTAGCCAGAGGTGGCGCTCGACGAGATTGTTGATTACGAACTGATTGACCATTTCCTCTTTAAAATTGTCCTTGAGGAGATCGCGATAGTAGCGGTAGGCGTTTTCCTTATATCGGAGGTACTGGGCGCGGGTAATCCGGGTGTTGTCGATGCGGGCCACATAGGGATTCTTTTCCCCGGAGAAGCCCCACCATCCCATGCTGATGACGAAGGTGGCCGCGATGAGAAACATCACGCTTCGGTAGATCCATGGATTTTCGATCGCGCCTTTCCGTAGGAGCTTCAGCATCCGGTACCTCGGGTTCGAGAGAATTATGATAGCCCCTTTTTGGTCCAATTGCAACGGGTCTCCTTGAAAAAAAACGGCAATCTGCTATAATAAGTTGTGCTTGGGGACCCATGCGTGTTGCCCGAGCCCCTTCAGGAGAAATCGGATCGTGGTCGAGGTTGGCGAACAACGTCCGGAACCGACGGATGAATACCCGAAAGCGGATGTCGTTCACCGGTTCATTGCAAAATTTATCGATTTCCTCATCGTCGCCGCCCTCGCCCGACTGATCCCTTCGGTCGGCCCTTTTGCCGGTTTGACCTACCTCTTGATTGCGGACGGTTTGTTCGAGGGCCGGAGCGCGGGAAAATGGTTGATCGGTCTCAAGGCCCTCCGCTCCGACCAGGAATCGGTCGCCACCTTCCGAGAATCCATCCTCCGAAATATCCCATTTGCAGCGGGTTACCTCTGCCTGATCATTCCCTTTGTCGGCTGGCTGATCGCCGGGGGGATCGTTCTCGTCGAAGGACTTCTCGTGATCGGCAACCCGCAAGGAAATCGTATCGGAGATGAGATCGCCAAAACCCGGGTGATCGACCAAAAATCTTCCGTTCAGGCGGTGCCCCCGGAACGCACCATGAAGGCGTGACATCGGAGATGGGCGAAGGCGTGGGACAGAAAGTCATCGTCAAATCTCGGAGAGGAGGAGTGTGTGGGCGTAGTCGATAATTTTCTTGGATGGTTTTCGAACGATCTGGCCATCGATCTCGGAACGGCGAACACCTTGGTTTACCTGAAGGGGAAAGGTATTGTCATTAATGAGCCCTCGGTGGTCGCCATCGACAAAAAGTCGAGCAAGGTGCTGGCCGTCGGCGCCGAGGCGAAGAAGATGCTCGGGAGGACTCCCGGGAATATCGTTGCCATTCGGCCGATGAAGGACGGCGTCATCGCCGATTTCGAAATCGCCGAGAAAATGCTCAGCCACTTCATTACCAAGACGCATAACCGCAGCACGTTCGTCCGTCCCCGGATCGTCATCGGTGTGCCCTCCCGGATCACGCAGGTTGAAAAGCGCGCCGTCCGGGATTCGGCCCAGCTTGCCGGCGCAAGGGAGGTGTATCTGATCGAGCAGCCTGTGGCCGCCGCGATCGGCGCCGGCCTTCCCATTGCCGAGCCCTCCGGTAACATGGTGGTGGACATCGGCGGCGGAACGACCGATGTGGCCGTCATCTCCCTGGCCGGAATCGTATACAGCGAATCGGTGAAAGTTGCGGGAGACAAGATGGACGAGGCGATCATGAATTACATCAAGCGAAAATACAACCTCCTGATCGGCGAACCGATGGCGGAACAGATTAAATTTGAAATCGGCTCGGCCTTCCCGCTCGAGGAAAGGAAAACGATCACGATCAAGGGACGGGATCTCATTTCCGGAATCCCGAAAACTCTGGTGATGGATGACGGCGAGATTCGCGACGCGTTGTCGGAGCCCATTAGCGCCATCGTAAACGCCATCAAGGTGGCGCTCGAAAACACGCCGCCCGAGCTGGCCGGAGACATTATCGACCGCGGAATCGTCCTGACCGGCGGCGGGTCGCTTCTCCGGGGCATGGACGTCCGCCTTCGGGAGGAGACCAACCTCCCGGTTATTACCGTTGAGAATCCGCTGACCACCGTGGTCCTGGGTACAGGAAAGGTTTTGGACGAAATCGATCTGTTGAAAAAAGTTACCATCATGTCTCAGTAGACCCACAGACGCAAACCACCATCCGGCTTCGCCGGTGAATCAAGCGAGGTCTGGCTCGGCCGGACCGAGCGCGGGGGAGCGGGGGCATCGGAGGAGCGAAGTCCGCACGCGCCCCCACGGATCATCAGCGGCGACGCTAGCCCCCCCTACAATCGCAAAGGATGCGGTCCGCAAGGACATGCTTCGGCAAAGAGCAAACCATAGACGGATTTTCATTCTGCTTCTGATTCTGCTTCTTCTCGGTGTAATCCTATTTCCGGAGCTTCAGAAACGCCCGCTCTATTTCCTGGCCCGACCCGTGGTGCTCGTCATCACCGGTCTGCAGGCCGGATTAACCTGGATCGGCGGGGGCTTCGGCCACGTGTGGCAGAATTACTTCGACCTTGTCTCCGTAAAGCGCGAGAACGATCTCTTAAAACAGGATCTGGCCCGACTGCAGAACGAAAAGATCCAGCTTTTGGAAGCGGCGCAAGCCGCCGACCGCCTTCAGCAACTCCTCGACTTGAAAGAGGCGGTGTCCTACCATCTGGTGGCAGCGAGGATCATCGGGCGTGATCCTTCCAACTGGTACCGAACGGTGATGATCAACAA
>Ga0210139_1000310_pt1 | contig 10172 bp, 15 predicted proteins | sample Browns_TuleB_D2_FD_184855 | JGI IMG/M metagenome (GOLD analysis project Ga0210139, IMG submission 184855) | Wetland microbial communities from San Francisco Bay, California, USA, that impact long-term carbon sequestration - Browns_TuleB_D2 (SPAdes) | ecosystem: Environmental > Aquatic > Marine >... | reverse complement strand
TTTTGGTTATGCATAGGTGGTCTCCTTGTGTTTTCTTTCATTGAAGCACCGGAGGCCACTTTTTTCATCTACATTCAGCATATGGATTTCGAGCGTTCGGGGAGCAGCCGACAAGGCTGCGTTTCTAATAAGGTGAAAGTCCTTTACCGTCAATTGCTCGGTTCGGACGGTTAGCTAATACGGAGTAGGAGGAGGTAACGAATCCTACGGGGCTCGTATGAGAAAGTCACGGCTGCCCGATGGTGAAGGCCATGAGGGTAGGAGCGATCAGAGTGGCCAGCAAACCTTGGGGCCTGAACATGAGAGAATGACTGCAATCCCGAGATGGAGTCCGTGCTGAAGTCGCTGTAGGGAGCAATGTATCTGCCGACCCTATCCGAACGGGGGGAAGGCCGAAGCTGCATGGGAAGAAACGAGTGAATGCACCATGTGGAGAGCCGGGATAGGGGTCCAAGCACCGAGGGAAAGAGACGCAGAGAATAAGGTCGGGAAGGTCCTGAAGACCAGCAGCGGAGTGGTACAAGCTGCAAGGACTCGATGACGAGAGAAAGAAGTTATCGAGAGGCTTCAGGATTGGCACATGAGGCCGTAGGAGCGAAGAGGGAGAGCGTAATGCTTTTCGGAGCAAAGGGCCTCTAGGCAGATTGCTATAGGGACGAACAGGGAATGCGGACATGAAGGACCGCACAAATCCGTCTGGAGACGCCAATAGCCAGGTTTGAGATAAACTGTAGGAGGAACAAGTGAATGCAGACCATGTTGCTTAAACTTGAAACGCTTGCAGGAAGGTTTCAGGCTGGTGGAGAAATCCAACTGCAACCTCGAACCGGACTCGGGAAATCCGACCGTCCGGGATCATAGGGAGGCTCTGGGAAACACAGCGTGGAAGAAATAGGAACCCACTCCACAATCGAAAGAGTGGAGACCGGTCACTCTCTTCCTGAAGTGTAGTGCGCCCAGTTTCTATCCCAATCTCCGCTGTAGACACCTCCAGCAATTCAAGTCCTCCTAATTTGACAGTGCATACGAATGTACATATACTTACATGAGAATGGAATATGAATGGGACGCCCGAAAGGCAAAGTCCAATCTAATTAAGCATGGCGTCCGATTCGCGGATGCAATTGGAGTGTTTTCAGATCCATATGCAATCACGATTCGAGATGATGACTCTGAAGAGGTGAGATATGTGACCATGGGGATGGATATAACGCTCCAAATTATTGTTGTTTCCTATACGTGGCGTGACCACAAAATTCGTATTATCTCTGCGAGAAGGGCTTCACGCCCGGAAAGGAGGAAATATTTAAAAGGCTTATGAAATCAGAATACAGTTTCGAACGTGGAAAACGTGGTGCCATTGACCCACTGCCGAAAGGGAAGGTTCGTATTACGATCAGAATTGATGAAGATATTCTAGATTGGTTTCGCGAACAAGTCGATCGCGCCGGTGGTGGAAACTACCAAACGCTAATGAATGCAGCGTTGAGAGATTTTGTTCGGACGAGAAAGGAAGCACTGGAGGACACATTGCGTCGCGTTGTAAGAGAAGAGCTGCATGAAGCAAAGATAGGAAAGCGTAAAGCTGGATAAGCGGAGCCGAACGGATATAAAGAAAGGGCACCCCTGAGTTAGTCTGTGGTTGAAAGACTACAACTAACAACGGAGGAGATGCCCTATGAAATCAGAGATCAAGTATGCAGGAATTGACCTGCATCAATCAACCTGCCTGATCGAAATCCAAAACAGTACCGGCGAGACGGAAAGCCAAACAGTAGTAAAAACAGAAGCGGAAGTTCTACGCAATTTTTTTCGAGGATTTGCGAGAACAATTCATGTCGCGCTTGAAGTGGGCACGCAATCGGCATGGCTGTATGAGATATTGAAGCCTGTAGTGACCAGTATCACGGTATGCGATGTGCGAAAGCACAAAAAGAGTGGAAACAAGAGTGATCGGATCGACGCGCATAAGTTAGCGACGTGGCTTCGAATGGGGGAATTAGAGCAGGTTTATCAGGGAGATCGAAACATCCGGAAACTCCGGGATCTTGCGCACGCATATCTAGCGACAGTCAGCGATTCAATCCGAGTGATGAATCGAATTAAAGCGTTTTACCGGAGCTGGTCGATACGTTGCGCGGGTCGTGATGTTTATTACAAGCGGAATCGAGAAGACTGGCTGTCGAAGTTTCCGATCCCAGAGAGTGGGATACGAGCAAGGATTTATTACGCTCAATTGGATTTACTGAAGGAGCAGAGGAAAGAAATAAAGAAAGTATTTCTAAAAGAGGCAATACGTTGACCGGTAGAAAAGATTCTGCGAGGGATCCCTGGATTTGGGCCGGTACGTTCAGCCTTTGCGATCGCGGTGATTGGAACGCCGCACCGTTTCCGAACGAACGACAGCTATGGTCCTACAGCGGCTTCAACTCGCGTTCGCTGGCGCAATTGCAACCTTCTGGCCCGTGACATGGGGAAGGAAACAGGATGGATTATGACTATGCGAAACGAGTTTACCGCCGTTATTGAAAGAGATGGGAAATGGTTCATAGGCTATTGCCCTGAAATTCCCGGCGCAAATGGTCAAGGTCATACAATTGAAGTGTGCCGGGAGAGCCTGGCCGATGCGATCGCGCTTATTCTAGAGGACCGAAGAGAAGACGGTTTGCGCGGCTTGCCGGCTGACGCTCTTCGCGAAAAAGTCACGGTTGAATGAAAGGGAGTCTCTGCTGCGGCATCTCCGTAGGCAGGGGTGTTACCTGAAACGAGAAGGTCGATCTCAGTCACTTTGGTGCGATCCCACGACTGGACAGGTCGAAGCGGTTCCTCGCCACACAGAAATATCGGATCTTTTGACAAAGAAAATTTGTAGGGGTTTGTCCATTCCACAAGTGTCATAACATTAGCGCCAGCGAACAACTCGCTTGTGCGATGCGGCTCCAGGGACGCATTTACCACGCTGGGGAAAAAGCTCATATAATGAGGTTATGAATTTCACCATTGAGTTTGAACAAGAATCAGATGGACGCTGGATTGCCGAAGTGGCTGAGATTCCAGGCGCAATGGTATATGGAAATACAAAGGAAGAGGCCGGCGCCAAAGTCCATGCGTTCGCATTGCGTGTTCTTGCTGAAAAACTTGAGCATCAAGAAGCTTCCTCAGACTTGGTAACGATATCCTTTAACGCTGCATGAGCCAGTGGCCATCGGCTAAACCGAAACAGGTTCTTGCTGCCCTTCTCAAGATCGGATGGATTATTAAACGTCAATCCGGATCGCATCGGACACTATCACGGGCAGGGTGGCCGGATTTCTCGTTTTCGCTTTTCACGATAGGGAAGAAATCGGTCCCAAAATGCTTGCCCGGATCGCAAGACGCACTGGTTTAAGACCAGAGAATCTGTAGGGTAGGCCGCGAACCACTCGTTACAGCCGACGTATCCTGCGCCTCGCAATGTCATTACGGTTGCTTCGGATAGACAGAAATAGCCGTAGGCCTTTGAGCCTCAGATAGAACTTTGTTTACCTTGTTGGCTAACCAGCAATGGAAATTCAGAGCGAAGAGCGAATTTGCTTTATGCTGAATCAAACTCTGCTGAAGATCACGGAAAGGATTCGTGGAATGTTTGCTGACTGAGACAATTTCAACCGCAGCAGCCGGGGTGCAGTCTACGGGCAATTTCCGGTTTGAGGGAAAGTGTGTTCCGCTTGACTTTCTTTCATAGTACAAATCGTTGCACCGGACAGCGCCTGCGCCTCGCATGGTCATGCCGGTTGCAATCAGCTAACGGTCCATCATTTTAAGGGAGAGTTTCAATCTGCTATCATGTTTTGTGTTCGGGTTTGCTCGCAACCGTCATGCCCATGTTCGGTTCCAGCGTGGCCGGTGAGCTCGGGCGTTCGCTGGCGCGTTCCAATCTGCAACTCTTCCTTAGTCAGGCTGGAAGATATCTTCGATTGTTTGTCCGAATAATCGTGCGATGCTGAAGGCGAGCGGCAAACTAGGATCATACTTTCCAGTTTCGATTGCATTCGCGGTCTGACGCGAAACCCTCAGCTTTTTTGCGAGATCTGCTTGCGACCAATCGCGTTGTGCGCGCAATACTTTGAGTCGGTTTTTCATGAGCGAACCTCAGCGATATCTCAACAGTGTGATGAGCAATCCGACGACCCAGCAAGTCATCATCGTTGGTGCGATCCAGTCAAGCGACATTGTCATGAAACCGGCAAGAGCGAGAAAGCCGCAGCTCGTGATGATGAGGTAGTTCGCTAGAAATGCGAATGCCATTGCCTCCGTGTGAATTTTTTGCTCCAGCTCATCCATTCCGCGCAAACTGCGCATGGCAAGAACGGAAAGAAGTAACATGCCGACGATGGGAACAGCAGCGATCAAAAGATTTGCTGATCCCCCCGGATGTGAATCAATAAACCAGATAGCCAGATATAACATCACCAAGATCGCAACACTCCCACCAATACAAACCGCGGTGAATTTGAAAAGTTTTCTCTTATCCACTTTCAGCGAAGTCATAGTCACCTCTTGTCAAGCTTACTTGACAAAAAACAGTATAAGTGACCTTTACAAAAAGTCAAGCATACTTGACAACCTTCATTGCAAGTTGAAGGTTGCCCTTGGGTGCAACGCCAGCGAACAATTCATTCCACCAGACGCATCCCGCGCCTCACTCGGTCATGCCGGTTGCTTCGGCGCCACATTCATTAGTGGTACGAAAAGGAATGGTGGGGTATCATAACCTGTGCACAGGGAAAGCCGTCGCTCAAGGCCTCGGCGAAGTGGCCGGTACGGGGATGGAATCGCCGATGCGGTTCGTCTACAAAGTCAGCGTGATCAAGGGCGGTCGGGTCATCCAGGAAGTGGAATATGAGACGGAACTACGCGACGACAGGGTTTGCGACGACCCTGGAGGAAGCCGTCCAGAAAGCGACGCGCTACATGATCGACTACCTGGTTGGGGTCAGGGGCATGTCCCGGATGGACGCCTACATACTGTGCTCGCTTGCCGGCAATCTCACGATTGCCGAGGCCGTCGACACGCCCAACATGCTGGTGGCGATGCATTTACCCAAGAGTATTTTCGCGAGCTCGCGATGACGTCCATGCAAAGTAGGAACGGCTTCAGGCGGCGCACGACTCGGAGGAGATTATGGATACGCAAACGTTGATAGCTAGTTTAGATGCCGCACCCGGCATTATCATTGGCCTCGTCCGTGAGGTGCCGCCCCAGAACCTCAAGCGCCGCCCTGCGCCGAACAAGTGGTCCGCTCACGAGCATGCCTGCCACATATCTACGGGTGACGCGGCGTTCCTCTCACGCCTGGAGCTGATGCTCTCTGACCCGCTCCCTCAAATAAAGTCTATGGAACCATCAGCGGACGAGGAGGCGGGCTCGCTACTGAGCGTTGATCTGGACGAAGCGCTGGGCCAGTACGTCCGGGAGCGGGCGCGGGTTGTTACGCGGTTGAAGGAGCTATCCGCAGAGGATTGGCAGCGGACGGCCGAGCATGAGGCCTTTAGCCACTACTCGGTATATATAATGTTCAGGCACGTGCTGATTCATGAGATGCTTCACGCCTACAGGATAGATGAACTGATGCTGAAAAAGGATTGGGAGTAAACAAGTGGCTGGACAGGTCGCCGCCTAACAATCGCCACTGGAGAGTCAGTATCCAATGTCGGACATAACGAGAGATATTTTCTTCTACGGTCTGTTCATGGACGAAGAGATACTTCGCGGCAAAGGTATTAATCCGCGGACGCCTCGTAAGGCCATTGTGCCCGGCTACCGACTGAGAATCGGTCAGCGCGCAATGCTCTTGCAACAGTTTGCGGCGCAGGCTTTTGGCATGGTCTTCGCCCTGACTGATCCAGAGATTCAATCCCTCTATGCCGCGCCGGGCCTGGAGGTGTATCATCCCCAGTCAGTTATTGCATCGTTTGAAAATGGCACGTTTGCGGCAGTTACGACGTTCAATGTTCGTGAGACGCAAATTACTGGGGAACCCAACTCCGAGTACGCGGCAAAGCTTCGGGCTGTTCTTAAGAATCTAGGTTTCCCATCTGACTTTTGAATGAGAAAATGACGCCGAACAATTTGTTCGAGCGGCCCAATCCTCGCGCCCTCGCTTCGCCCGGTCGCTGCGGCCGGGCCGCTTAACTCAACCGTTCGCCACCACAATAGGGATGACAATGAGAAAGAAAATTCCTGTCAAAACGGAAACCGAGATACTCACTTGCAGTAGACGCCGATGTGCTGTCTGCTTCGACCTAAAGGGAAGTTTGAAAGAGACAAAGGGTACTTGCCCAGAAAGGTGTGGAGACGGCTTCATTTGACATGAGGAATGTGAGAAGCTCAAGAGAGATCACGAATCGAGGAGAAATGATGGACATTGATGAAAAAGGCAAGAGGCTTGTTTGGAATGGAGTATTCTTGTTTTTGTTAGGTCTTCTAACCGGGTTTGCGATACCCAACCTCACGAACCCACGGTTAGGCGTTGCAGCCCACATGGGTGGACTGATGATCGGCACCTTCCTTGTTGGGATAGGCCTGATTTGGGGGCAAGTTAAATTGAAGCCGTCAGTACAAACGTTTCTCTTTTGGCTTCTCTTGTACGGTGGCTATGTTCACTGGGGTTCTGGGCTCCTCGCTTCCATTTTTGGCACCAGCAAGATGACGCCGATCGGAGGAGCCGGCTCTCCGCCAGTTGCTTCCTGGAAAGAAATGGTAGTGAATTTCGGTTTGGTTTCGCATGCTTTGGCGCTGGTAGTCTGCTGCATGATGATTCTCTGGGGTCTGCGAAAGGGTCGCGAAGCGTAAACACGAGGACGGGGTAAGATAATTAAGAGAAATGTTTTTGCCGGTATTCCGCGAGTGCAAGAAGTGCTGAATGTCGATCAATCATTTTGAATGTAAACAAGTCATGAAAACAAATCTAATTTCATTCTCCATTGCAATATGTTTCTTCATTCTGATCACGCTTATATTTCCAGCCAGGGCCGAAGACAAAGGACCAAATGTGGAAATTACCGTGTCTCTAGTGAACGTCTGGGTAAAAGCGATCGATGCATCTGGCGCTTCAGTTAGGGGCCTAAAGGCTTCGGATTTTGAAATTCGGGAAGATGGGAAGACTGTCCCTATCGACTGTTTTGAAGAAATCGATAACGAAGGCATTGCGGAAAGCGAAGCGCCGAAGATACCTAAAGTAGGGGAGCGCTTTGTACTCTATCTAGACCTTCTGAACACCAGAGCCACGGATTTCGCATTTGTGAGGTCGCGTCTGATGGAGTTTTTGAATCAAATCGAATCACAAAAAAGGGAACTGATGGTGGTTGCGCTTCTTCCCTCCGGAAAACTGGTCGTAGTATCACCATACACATCCAACATTCCTCCAATAAAAATGATGCTGGATCAAGCTAAAGGGAATGCTCAACTGGTCGCGGAAGTTAAGAACAATGAAACTCAAATAATGACGCTGATGGAACGGCTTGAGGTAGAGGAGCCACCCATCATGTCGATCCAGGATCTGGCAAACAGTAGCAGTAATAGGTCCGTGATAAAGAACAACGAGATTTTAAGAAGCGCTTACGGGCTTGTCCAGGAAATCGGCGCAGGCGAGCATCGAAGAGCTGAACTGTCGATGGCTGCGCTTCAATCTTTAGGAGTTCATTTGGCCAGGCAAGCCGAAGATTCTCATACAATTGTTGTATATCTATCCGGAGGATTTAATTCTGATCCGGGTCGGCATTATTACGATCTAATTGAAAGAACCGCTGAAAAAAAAGGACTCCTCTTCGATCGGCAGGTTTATGCCATGCGCGCGGGCAAATCCGATTCGCAATTCTTCGACGTTCAAAACCTTGTGCGAAAAACAATCGGAGTGCTGAATCGTTTGAACGTCACGCTGTATTCGATTGGCACTCGTGGTCTGGAGGCTTCACAAGATGCCACGTCTAAGCGCGCGCCGGATATCCATGAGGTTCTGGAAACGGCCACAGATTTCCAGGGGCCGCTGAGACAGATGGCTGACGAAACCGGCGGTATTTCATTCACAAACTCATCCAATTTCAAATTCGGCTTCGACCAGGTGATAAATGATTTGAAACATTATTATCTACTATGCTATTACCCACCAGAGCATGGCAGCCCAAAGTTTCACGAAATAAAACTTTCTTCCCACTCATCGGGAGTGAAGTTGAGATACAGGAGCGGTTACTTTGATTAAAAGAATTGCCTTGACGGCTCGACAACAATTCTCTGAGGTAACTACGAATTGCTGCGCGCTTGGACTCCATCGTTCGGGGGCAGAAGGGACACTATGAAACGCACGTGGACCATCATCGGGGTAGGCGATGTGCCGAAGAGCTTCAAATGGTACCAGGCTCTATTCGGCCAGCCGGAGACGTTCCCCGCCCACGACGACTTTGGGCAAATCGTCGATTCGGATGGAACTGTCTTGCTCTGCCTCCACGAGTGGGGTGCTCATGAGCATCCCGCCTTGACGAGCCCCGATAATGCGACACCCGGCAACGGGCTCTTGTTGTTTTTCCGAGTCGATGATTTCGACATGGCTCTCCAAAGAGCACGCACTCTTGTCAGCCAACTCGGAGAGGAACCTCATATGAATCCGAGCACTGGAACTCCGGAGTTCTCACTCCGTGATCCGGACGGATACTACGTCACCATCAGCTCCCTCTCTGCGGTCTAACAAGGTGCTATCGCGGAGTATTGGTTCAATATCATCCGCCAGTGCGGGAATGATGTACGCGAATTGCTACACTTTCAACGGAGGTAATATAAAAATATGAACAATATTAAAAACAACAAAAAGGACTTATCACCCGAACAACGCGATGTACTACTCAGAGCGTTAAAAGCCCGTTTTGATAAAAACATGAATCGCCATAAAGATCTGGAATGGACTAAAGTACAAGCAAGGCTGAAAGCTGAAAAATTGTGGTCACTCAATGAAATGGAAAGAACTGGCGGTGAACCGGATGTTGTTGGTCATGATAAAAAGACGGGGGAATACATTTTTTATGATTGTTCGGCGGAAAGTCCTAAAGGCCGCAGAAGTGTTTGTTATGACCGTGAAGCGCAGGAGGCAAGGAAAGCATTTAAACCGAAAAATAACGCTTTGGATATGGCCGCTGCCATGGGCATTGAGATCCTGACGGAGGAACAGTATCGAGAGTTGCAGAAACTTGGAAATTTCGATACGAAAACGTCGAGCTGGGTAAAAACACCTTCTGATATTAGAAAAATCGGCGGCGCCATCTTTGGTGATCGCCGCTACGGCCATGTCTTCGTGTATCATAACGGTGCACCCTCTTACTATGCCGCCAGGGCGTTTCGTGGCTCGCTGAGGGTCTAAGTTTTGCACGGACGCCTGTATTTGAATTTGAAAACGGATCACCTGGGAAAAAGAAAATAGTTTTCGCGGATTCGGGTTCGAGCCTTACTCTCAATTTCGGAAAACTCTTTCTTTGTAGCTCAATGGCGATATGCTGCATAGAAAATTCACTGCACCGGGCCGCCAAAGTCTTTTCAGTTTTACTAACATCATCTTTCTGATACTCTACTTTCAAGAGCCTCTTCTGCAAGGTTCAGGATTCTTGTTGCTATCATCGTATTAGTATTTTTTTGAAGAAGTTCGGTTCTTTGAAATAGTGGGACTTAGCAGCATCGCCCGCAGGCGAGGAGGTGAAAGAGTGACAGGGGACGAAAAGTTTCTTCGCAATATGGCGCACGAATTTGAGGAGGGCTTCAACACCGGTGATGTGGACAGGATTATGCGTTTTTATGGCGACACGTACGTCGACGTCAACTTGAGGAATCCTGTCCAGACAAAGGCCGAGCGTCGCGAGTACTATCGAAAAGTTATAGCGCGTCCCGGAATCCACCTGACCGTTCGGCCGGACGACATCCTGATTCGTGGCGACCTGGCCTTTGTTCGGGGCACCATTTTGTTGACCCAGGATGCCGGAACTGAGACAACACGAAACGAATTGCGCTATCTTGAAATTTGCGAACGGGTGCCGGATGGAACATGGTGCGTACTATGGGGAATGGACGGCCCGGTTCAGGAATATGTAGCGGGATCGCAAGGGAACTAGTGGATTGTAACAGTGGTTTGGCTAGTGATTCTCCCCCCTTT
>Ga0210139_1000307_pt1 | contig 10180 bp, 8 predicted proteins | sample Browns_TuleB_D2_FD_184855 | JGI IMG/M metagenome (GOLD analysis project Ga0210139, IMG submission 184855) | Wetland microbial communities from San Francisco Bay, California, USA, that impact long-term carbon sequestration - Browns_TuleB_D2 (SPAdes) | ecosystem: Environmental > Aquatic > Marine >... | reverse complement strand
CGGGCAGGCGAACTACACGGTCGTTGGCGGCTCGATGGTCGGGCGATCCGTGCTCCAACCCGGCTGGAACTGGGACGAGTACGTCAAGCCCTACACCGATGGCGACCAGAGCTGCCCGATGACCCACAACGAGTACGTCATCTCGGGCCAGATCCGCTACCTGACCGATGAAGGGGACGAGGTCATCGCCGGTCCGGGCGACCACCTGTGGATCGGACCGGGGCATCGCGCCTGGGTGATCGGCGAGGAGCCATTCGTGGCGATCGACTTCGAGGTCGGCGAGTTCGAGGACGACGACGAGGGCTGAGCGCGGGGTTCCGGTTGGCAGACCGGGAGCACCAAGTGCTTTCCCGGGCCAACACGCTCGGCGGAACTGTCGGCGAAGCGGGCGATGAGGAGCGCCGGGGCCACGGCTACTAACATGGGGGCGTGCCAGACAAGCCACGGAGCACGGCTCGCCGACTCGCAGCCGGGGCGGAAGCGGTCGCCGATGCCATGATCGACGCTGGCGAGGCGCTTCCGGGTCGGCGGCGGCACCAACCATTGCCGAACCTGTACGAGGTCCACCCAGAGGCCCGGCTGGCACCACTCCGCGAGCTTGGCTTGTGTGCCATTTCGGTCGACGAAGTCATCGGTACGGCGGTCCAGGGGGTGGCCCAACGCGGCCTGGACTTCCAGCCACTGCCCGCTTTCCGCTCCCCGAACTGGCGCGGGCGCTTTCAGCGCATCCGCCAGGCGCTCGACCGGCTCGAGACACTCCCGCCCATCGACGTCCTGAAGACTGCCGAGGGCTACTGGGTCGTCGACGGCCACAACCGGGTCGCTGCAGCCCGCGCAAACGACCAGGTGGCGATCGACGCCGACGTGCGCTATGCGTTGCTGCCGGGCGAGCCGATCGTTCTCCCCGGCTCGCTCGCCGCGGTGCTGGCCGGATCGGACCAGATTCGGGCCGTGGGTCGCGGCCGGTTCACGCCCGGCCTCGCGCCCGACTCGCGCGTGGGTGATCACACGCTGGACGCCCACGCGGACGACCCAGACCAGCCCCGGTGACCCGTCGGCTCACGCTTCCCTGGCCGAACGCGCGCCCCTTCGTCCACGGGGAAGGCCGGCCGCTCCGGATCCTCGTAGCCTCGGATGAGATCGACCCGACCCTCGAAGGGCTCGCGAACCGGGAACTCCTGGAGCCCGTGGACCTCGTCATCGGCTGTGGCGATCTCGCGCCGGACTGGCTGGCGTTCCTGGCCGATGCGTTCCAGGCGCCCCTGCTCTATGTCCGGGGCAACCACGACCGGCGCGGTCCGTGGCCGTCCCCGCCCGGGATCCCCCTGCCCTCGTCCGGCTGGGACGACCGACTGGTCCGTGGCGTCCCCATCCTCGCTCTACCGTGGCCGGGCCGCGAAGGTGAGCCTGCGCGGCGCGACGAGGGTGCAGCCTGGCGCCAGGTGCTTCGCCACGCGATACCACGCATGGCGCGGCCCCGCGCCGGCGCGGTCGTGATCAGCCACGTGCCGCCCAGGGGAGCCGGGGATTCCCCTGGGGACGATTACCACGTGGGGTTCGCGGCCTATGCGTTCGTCCTCCGGCGCTTGCAGCCCGTGCTGTGGCTCCACGGCCATACGACCCGGGCCGCGCAGCAGGCCTGGCAGGTGCAGCACGGCACGACCACCCTGCTGAACGTGACCGGATCGGTCCTCGTGGAATTGACGCCGCCCGCCTATACGAGTGGGGAGCGGGGGGAGGTCAACGACCCTTAGGGCGAGTGGGGGAGGATCGGGACGGCTGGCCCATCCCCGGACAGGGGAGCGGGCACCTGCTCGGCCATGGGCTGTGGCTCCCGACGGGGTTGACTGGCCTCCGCCCCCCGCTGCTCGGCCTGGATGACGTGGACGACGGCGTTGATCAAGGCCAGGTGGGTGAATGCCTGCGGGAAGTTGCCGAGGTGGCGGCCGGTCTCGGGGTCCAGCTCCTCCCCGTACAGGCCCAGCGAGCTGGCATTCTTCAGCAGCCTCTCGCACAGCCGGCGGGCGCGGTCCCACTCGCCTATCTCGACCAGGGCCGACACCAGCCAGAACGAGCAGATAGTGAAGGTCCCCTCGTCACCGGATAGGCCGTCATCGGTCTGGTCCACGCGGTAGCGGCGGACGAATCCATCGTCGGTCAGCTCGTCGGCAATGGCCAGCACCGTGCGGCGGATCCGCTCGTCGCTCGGGGGCAGGAAGCCGACCAGCGGCATCAGGAGCAGTGAGGCGTCCAGGGCGTCACTGTCGTAGTGCTGGGTGAACACCCCCCGCTTGTCGAGGGCGTGGGTGCAGATGTCGGCCCGGATCTCGTCGGCGGCCGCCTGCCACCGTTCAGCGAGCTCGGCCTCCTCGCGCAAGCGGGCCAGCTTGGCTCCGCGATCGGCGGCCACCCAGCACATGACCTTTGAGCTCGTGAAGTGCTTCGGCTCCCCGCGGACCTCCCAGATGCCCCGGTCCGGCTCGCGCCAGTAGGAGAGGGCCGCCTCCACCTGGCGGACCAGGATGGGCCAGATCCGCTCGTCCAGGCTCTCGCGGCGGGCGTGGAGGTAGACCGAGTCCAGCATGACTCCCCACACGTCGTGCTGGCGTTGGCCGTGCGCGGCGTTCCCGATCCGGACCGGGCGAGCCCCTTCGTAGCCGTGGAGGTGGTCCAACGTCCGCTCATCCGGGACCGGCCCACCGTCGACCGTGTACATGACCTGCAGCTCGCCCTCGGTCCCGGCGACATCGGCCAGGAAGTGCAGGTAGTCGTTCGCCTCCCAGTTGAAGCCCAGGGTGTGGAGGCCCCACAGGGCGAAGGTCGAGTCGCGGAGCCAGGAGTAGCGGTAGTCCCAGTTCCGCTCCCCGCCGCGGGTCTCGGGGAGGGACGTCGTGGGTGCCGCCACGATGGCCCCGGTGGGGGCATAGGTCAGGCCCTTGAGGGTGAGCGCCGCGCGCTGGAGGATGCTCCGCCACGGGTGATCGGGAAAGGTCCCGCGCCCCAGCCAGTGTTGCCAATGGTGGGCGGTCCAGATCAGTCGCCGCTCGGCCTCGTCATACGTCCGGGGCGGCTGCCCGGTGTGCCACGACAGGGCGACAAATCGCGTCTCTCCGTCCTTGATCATCGTCCGGCCCAGCGCCCGGGGACCCTCCAGTCCGAGGTTGATGTCGCTGGTCAGGGTCACTGACTGGGTGGTGCCGTCTGCGCGGCACTGGGCCTGGAGGTACCCATCTTCGGTGAACTCCCACGAACCCAGGATCTGCCCGTACTCGAACACCGGCTCGCAATCCAGGCTGACCTGGACGTGGCCCTGGACGCAGCGCACCGTCCGCAGCAGGACGTGCTCGGCGTCGTAGTCGGCGGGAGCCCTGCGCTGGCTGTGTGAGCGGTCCTTGTCATGGCGCCACGGTCCGATGAGCATCACGTCGCGGACGTTGATCCAGCCCGTATCGGTCTGCCAGGTCGTCTCCAGGATCATCGTGCCCGGGAGGTAGCGCCGGGACACCGGGACGGTGACGTCCGAGGGGCCCAGCCGAAAGCCGCCCGCGTCACGGTCCAGGATTGCGCCGAATACGCTGGGTGAGTCCATCTGCTTGAGGCACAGCCACTCGACGTTGCCGCTGGGCGCGATGAGCGCCGTGGTTTCGCAGTCGGAGAGGAACGCGTACTCCTCGATGGGCGGATAGGCCGGTGCGGAAGCGAAGTGCCCCGTCCCCGCCCGCTCGTCCTGCGCGAGCTTCACCTCGCCCGACATCCGGTTGCCGTCCATGGCCCCACAGTCTGCCTCGCTCACGGGCGTTGCGCCAGCGGTACCGATGGTCCTGGGCAAGATCGGTCCGGTGGGTCCCAGACAGACCGATAGACTCCGAGGGGTGAGCCGCACCGAGCGCGCGAGGCTGGCCGAGCTTCGCTCCAACGTCGAGGCGCTCTTTCGGTCCAACCGGCGGAAGGGCCACGCCGATTGGTGCGAGCGCGACTACGACTACGTTTGCCCCTCCCCGGACACGTACCCCTTTCAGTGGTTCTGGGACTCCTGCTTCCATGCGATCGTCCTGACCCGCTTCGATACCGTCCGGGCGGTGACTGAGCTTCGGACCCTCCTCGCCAACCAACTTCCGGATGGCTTCGTCAGCCATATGACCCTGTGGGAGCACGACCTGCGGGACGCGGCGCGGGCCAGCCTCCAGATCAATTGGCGCACGCCATGGCTCTCCGACGCGATGCAGCCACCGCTGCTGGCCGAGGCGTTGGCCGCGGTGGTCCAGCGCGGAGGGGGGAGCCGAGTGCTCGGTGAGTTGCTGCCCGCCGTCCGCGCGTACTACGACTGGTGTCAGCGCGTCCGCGATATCGATGGGAGTGGCCTAATCGTCGTCTTCGAGCCGCACGAGACTGGTATGGACCAGAGCCCCGTGTTCGACGAATACGTGGCGATACCCGACCTGAGCCCGCGCGGCTTCGAGGCCGCGTGGCGCGCGATCGCCGAGGCCCAGGCCACGGTTGGCCGAGACCCGGCGCGGATGGTTGAACTGGACCGGTTCGTGGTCGTGGACGTGCTGGTCAATGCGGTCTATGCCGAGAACCAACGCGTGCTCGCCGACCTGCTGGCGCAGGCCGGGGACGATGCCGGCGCCGGCGAGATGCGTGCCCGCGCGAAGCGCACCGCGGCGGCCCTGATCGGCCGTTGCTGGAGCGATGACGACGCTGACTTCCATGGACTGGCCGGACGAGCCGGACACCGGTTGCCCAGCGGCAGCGTGGCCGGGCTCCTGCCGCTCGTGGTCATGGACTGCCCCGAGCCGATCATGGCCCGGATGGTGCAGCGCCTCGAGGACGAGACCGAGTTTGGAGCCCGCTTCCCGATTCCCAGCGTCGCCCGCTCGCATCCGGCGTTCTCCCCACGGCCGCTGGGCAACCTGCTGTGGCGCGGACCGACCTGGCTCAACCTGAACTGGCTGGTCGCGCGCGGACTACGGCGCCGCGGGCGGACCGACCTCGCGCGCCGGATCGAGGACGCAAGCCTTTCCCTGGTGGAGCGGTCCGGATTTCGCGAGTACTACAACCCGCTGACCGGCGCCGGGTACGGGGCCCGCGACTTTGCCTGGTCGGCGCTCGTACTGGACATGCTCGCGGCTCGCCTCGATGGCGAGGGGCCGGCTAGCCCTTGACCGAGCCTCCGACGATGCCGCGCACGAAGTAGCGCTGGAGGCTGAAGAAGACGATCAGCGGGAGGATCATCGACAAGAAAGCCGCCGCCCCCAGGAACTCGGTCCCTCCGCCAATGGACGTCACCAGGTTGGCGATGACGACCGGGAGCGGCAGGTTGTCCGGGTTCACGAGGCCGATGTAGATCAGCGACACCAGCAGGTCGTTCCACACGAACAGGAACTGGAAGATGGCCAACGCCGCGATGGCCGGCACCGTCATCGGCAGGGCCAGGCGGAAGAAGGACGTCACCGGGCTGGCGCCATCAATCGAGGCAGACTCGAACACCTCCCGCGGCAACGAACCCATGAAGTTGCGCAGCAGGAAGATCGCAAAGGGCAGCCCGTACGCGGTATGGGCCAGCCAAACCGCGAGGAAGCTGCCGGCGATGCCCCAGCTGGCGAACAGTTGGAGAATCGGGATGAGGGTCGCCTGCAAGGGAACGACCAACAGGCCGACGACCACGACGAACAGCGCGTCACGCCCGGGGAACTCCATCCAGCTGAAGGCATACGCCGCGAACGCCGCCACGAAGATCGGGATGACCGTGGCCGGGATGCTGATGAAGAGGCTGTTCAGGAAGTTCGTTCCAATGTTCTGCTGGGCCAGGACGTGGGCGTAATTCTCGAAGGTGAACTGGTACGGCGGGAAGAAGGCGGTCCACCATCCGCTCGCGGTCTGCTCCGCCGCGGGCCGGAACGAGTTGATGAGCAGCCCGATCGTGGGGATGGCCCAGATGACCATCAGCAGGATGACCACGGTATGCAGAGTGATGTGGCCGCGAACTCTCCCGACTCGGCCCAGGCGGACCTGCTCGGCGGGCGCGGCGGCGGTCATCGGACGGCCTCCTGGGCACGGAATCGGCCGACATTGATCAACATGATCGGCACGATGGCCGCCAACAGGATGACGGCGATGGCGCTCCCCCGCCCGTACTGACCGAAGCTGAACATCTGCTTGTACATCAGGTTGGCGATGACCTCGGTGTTCAGCTGGCCGCCGGTCATGGTGTACACGATGTCGAAGGCCTTGAGCGCGGTGATGATCATGGTCGTCGCGACCACGGCCAGCGTCGGCGTCAGCAGTGGGAAGACGATCCGGCGAAACACCTGCCATTCGGTCGCGCCGTCCACCCGGGCTGCCTCCAGGAGCTCTGGATTGATGCCTTTCAGCGCCGCCGAGATGATGACCATGCCGAACCCGGTCCACATCCATCCCATGACGATGATCAGCATGATCGTGTTCAGGCGGAAATCCTCGACCTGGAGCCAGGGGACCGGCCCCGTGCCGAAGGCGCCGAGGACGGCGTTCAGCGTGCCGGTCTGGACGGCTCCGGGGGGCCGGTACTGGTACATGTATAGCCAGATGACACCCGCGGCGACCATGCTGATCGCGAGGGGCATGAAGATGACGGACTTGGCGGCGGATTCGTACCGGACGCGATCAACCAGGACCGCGAACAGGAGGCCCACGCCCACCACGAACAGGGTCAGCAGCACCAACCACAGGACGTTGTTCATGAGCGCCGACTGGGCGCCCTGATCGCCGAAGAACCATGCGTAGTTGTCGAGGCCCACGAAACTCTCGTTCTTGGAGTCTCGGAAGCTGCGGAAGACCGTCCCGATCGTGGGGTAGACGAGGAACAGGCCCAGAAGGCCAATCGCAGGAGCCACCCACAGCCAGGGCCGGATCCGCGACTTGAACCGTCCCGGCACGATGCGCAGCACCTGCTCGGTGGCCCAGATGTAGCCGATCATCACCAGTGGCACACCGACCACGGCGACCAGGGCGGTGATCAGCTTGTCGCTCATTGGCGTTCTCCAGCCGGATGGACGTTGATGTGGCCCGGGCCGTGGCCGGCGGCCGCGGCCCGGGCCGAGAACCTACCTCTGGCTACTGCGCATACGCATCGCCCCTGACCTGGTCGAGAATCGAGAGTGCCTGCTCGATGGTCTCGTGTCCGGCCGTGAGGCTGACCATGTGCTGCCAGAAAGCCGCATTCATGGCGGTGGGCATCTGGTCCGACGCATCGAAGACCAGCGAATCGGCCCCGGTCAGCATCCCGCCCATGAGCCCACTGATGTCATCCGGGTACGAGGTCGCGTTCTTGTTCGGGGACAAGGCTCCGCCACGCTGAACCCAGATGTCCTGGGCCTCGGCCGTGACGAGGTACTTCATCAGCGACTTGGCAGCTTCGGTGTCGTGGAACATGCCGAACAGGTCTCCGGCACCTTCCACCGCCGTCGCGTACTGGTCGTTGAACGCCGGGAAGGGGAACGCGTTGTAGTCGGTCCCGGCCGTCTTGTCGGTGAACGCGCCCAGTCCGGTGATGAAGCTCGCCTGGTGGAAGAGGGCGCAGCCCGGCGGGTCGGCAAAGAGCGGGTCGCCGGCCACGTCAAACTTGGTGGCCACTGCGTTCGTCCCGCCCCCATAGGCGTTGTTCACAACGTCCATGTAGGTCTCGAAGGCGGACTGGATGGCCGGATCGGTCCACGCAAGGTCGCCCGCCCACCACTGGTTGTACACATCGGGGCCGGCCTGGTGGAGGAGGATCTCCTCGATCCAGTCGGTCGCGGGCCAGCCGGAGGCGTCACCGGACTCGATGCCCAGGCACCACAGCGCCTCGGCATTGCCCTGATTGGCCGCTCCCTCGGTCATGAGATCGTCCCAGGTTGCCGGCGGGGCGGACGAGTAGTCGTGAAGGTTCGGGTTGTACCAGATCAACCCCTTGACTGCGGCCTTGATGAAGATCCCGTACGTTGTCGAGTCGACCTTGCTCAGCGCCACGAGCGCAGGCGACGTCTCGCTCTCGTAGGTGGCGATGTCGAGGACATCGTCGAGCGGCTTCAGGGCGCCCGCGGCGGCGTACTCCGCCATCTGTCCCGGGCCGGGCAGGCCGGCCAGATCCGGCAGGACACCGGTTGGGATACCGGCCGCGAGGATGTCATTGATCGCCCGCGTGCCCTGGTATTTCACGGTGTTGCCGGTCTCGGCCTCCCAAGGCGCGACCATGGCCAGGAACGAATCCTGCTCGTCGCCGGTCCAGGTCCCGATGACGGTGACCTCCTGACCGGTGGGGGCCGCAGAGCTGCTTGCCTGCTCCGAGCCCGTCGGCGATTCGCTGGCCGACTGACACGCGGCCAGCACCATGGCCGTGGCCACCAGGCCCGCGAACAATCGGAAGGGTTTCCTACTCATTTCTCCTCCTTGGGATGACTGCCTTTTCCGTGAGGTGACTTCCCTTTCCTTCGGGTGGCTTGCTTTCAATACGGTTCGACTCACGACATCAGAGCCGCTTCCGACTGCGCATCAAACAGGTGGAGTTTGTCGAGCGAGACGCCCAGGTTGACGCGATCCCCGGCCTTGACCTGCCGCGCGCTGGGGACGATGGCGACGATCTCATTGCCGGCGGACTGAGCGTGAATCAGCTCCTCGTTGCCCAGGTACTCGACGACGTCCACCTCGACCGGAATGGTCACCACGTCCCCCTGGCCATCGACGATGTCCAGGTGCTCCGGACGGAAGCCCAGGAGGATGGTGGATCCCGCCGGGCGGTTCATCGCGACCCGGCCAGGCCCCCCGCCCAGCCGGATGGTCAGGTCACCCACCCGCAGGCCTTCGCCATGGGTCTGGGTGGTCAGGAAGTTCATGGCTGGCGACCCGATGAAGCCGGCGACGAACACGTTGTCGGGGTGGTCGTACAGCTCCCGCGGCGTCCCGACCTGCTGAAGCACTCCGGCGCTCATGACCGCGATCCGGTCCCCCATGGTCATCGCCTCCACCTGGTCGTGGGTGACGTACAGGGTGGTGGTCCCAATCTGGCGCTGGAGGCGAAGGATCTCGGCACGGGTCTGGACCCGCAGCTTGGCGTCGAGGTTCGACAGGGGCTCGTCCATCAGGAACACCGCTGGTTCGCGGACGATGGCCCGGCCAAGCGCCACCCGCTGTCGCTGCCCGCCGGACAGTGCCCGCGGCTTGCGGTCCAGGAATTTGTCCAGGCCGAGGATCCCGGCCGCCTTCTTCACCCGCTGATCGATGTCCGACTTGGGAGTCTTGCGCAGCCGGAGCCCGAAGGCCAGGTTGTCGTAGACCGACATGTGCGGGTACAGCGCGTAGCTCTGGAAGACCATGGCGATGTCCCGATCCTTGGGCGGGACGTCGTTCACCACGCGATCGCCGATCAGCACCTGGCCCTCCGTGATGGACTCGAGACCGGCCACGCAGCGCAGGGCGGTCGTCTTGCCACATCCCGATGGGCCTACCAGGACCAGGAACTCGCCGTCGGTGACGCTGAGGTCGAGCTCATTGACCGCCGTCGTGTCAGCCGCGAACCGCTTCGAAACGTGGTCGAAGGTGACGGTCGCCATCGCTCCTCCATCGGGAAGGTCTCGCTCGGCACCTGAGCTTGGGCCGGCGACGGCCATGAGGTAATTTACCGCACCGGGTCCAGCCCTTTCACGCGCTCTCGCCCCTAAGCCCGATCGCCACTCGGTGTTGGCGCAGCCTTATCGGCGGTCAACGAGGGCGTATGGTTCGACCCTGAAACCCACCTTCGGCAGGAGAGGGCCATGCCCATCGGGCGATGGAACGTACACCGATGGCGACCAGAGCTGCCCAATGACCCACAACGAGTACGTCATCTCGGGGCAGATCCGCTACCTGACTGATGAAGGGGGCTGAGCCCGCCGCGGCCTGATCAGGACTCCGCGACAGGAACCTCGACCGGGGTAGGCCCGACCGCGGCCCGCGCGTCATCGGACTTGGGCGCGGCGGCCGCATCTCGCGCCAGGGCGGCGTCCAGCCGGGCGATGAACGGGGTCGCGCCCACGCGCTCGAAGAAGGCTCGCGCCTCTTCCGCGACTCGCTGCCGCTCGGCGGGCTCAAGCGCGCCCGTTTCGAGCATGTCCAGCTGGCAGAAGGCCGCCCAGGTGGACGTACCCAGCTCGTGCCATCGGCCCGCCGCCTCAGCGTAGAGTCG
>Ga0210139_1000304_pt1 | contig 10228 bp, 9 predicted proteins | sample Browns_TuleB_D2_FD_184855 | JGI IMG/M metagenome (GOLD analysis project Ga0210139, IMG submission 184855) | Wetland microbial communities from San Francisco Bay, California, USA, that impact long-term carbon sequestration - Browns_TuleB_D2 (SPAdes) | ecosystem: Environmental > Aquatic > Marine >... | reverse complement strand
GAGAGACCGGCCATCCGGTAGGCCTGGCGGGCCGCGACCCGCCCTCCCCGGCAGGAATGAACTCCGGGATATTTCAGTTTCCGGTAGTCGCCGGCCCGCTCATTTGGAAGAAGGGGGACTTTCTCTCTTGGACGGTCTGCCAGCCGCATCGTGTCGGTTCCGGCGCCGATGCCGGTAATCGCCACCGGGCGATCACAGACCGCTTCGGCCGCGGCCTCGTCGGCCAGGATGGCCACGGCCGCGCCGTCCGACATGGTGCAAATGTCCAGCAGGGTGATCGGCGTTGCGACCATGGGGGAGTTCCGCACGTCTTCCACCGTCAGTCGTGAGGGTTTCTGGGCATACGGATTATAGATGGCATTCCGGTGATTTTTAACCGAAACCATCGCCATTTGTTCGCGGGTCGTTCCAAACTCATGCATATGACGGGTGATCATCATGGCGTAATAGGCGGTATAAAAACCCCCGAGCGGATAATCAAAGTTGGTATCCGAGGCCAGCGCGATGAAATCGTTCCCTTTCCAGGTATTGACACGGGACATGGTCTCAAAACCAAAGGCGAGACAGATGGACATCCGACCGGATGCGACTGCTTCCCAGGCCGACTGAAGGCAGAGTCCCCCGGTCGCCCCGCCGCCCTCCACTCGTCTCGATGGGCGCGGACAGAGTCCGAGATAGTCCTGGACCATGCTGGCGGCCTGAAGCTGGCGCGTAAAATGATCCGAAAAATAGGATCCGACGGATCCGTCGATCTGCTCCCGTTTCAGCCGCGGCACATCCGCCAGGGCGAAATCAAAGGCCTCCTTGACCAGGAGACGGTAGTCCTTGTCGGGATGGGCTTTCTTGAACTTCGTGATCCCGCCCGCGATCATGTAAACCTTTCGGTTAGCGCCTGGCCGCGACATCGGTCTTAAATCCAGCCCTCACGAACTCGAGGATGTTTTTCATCGGGGTTCCGGGCGAGAAGATGGCCCGGACACCCATCCGCTTCAGATCGGAGACATCCTCATCAGGGATGACGCCTCCGCCGAATACAGCGATCTCCCGAGCGTTGTGTTTTTTCAGGAGACGCATCACCTCTTTGAACAGGGTATGATGCGCCGCCGATAGAACCGACAGCCCGATGGCGTCCACATCTTCCTGAACGGCCGACTGGACCACTTCCGCGGGCGTATTGTGAAGTCCAAGATAAATCACTTCAAGTCCGGCATCGCGAAGCGCCTTTGCAACGATCTTCACGCCGCGGTCGTGACCGTCCAGTCCGACCTTCGCAATCAGCACCTTCTTCCGGCGAACCGGTCGGACTTTGATTTTAGAGCGCGGCATCATGAACCGCTTCCAGAGTGAACCGGTCTTCGGCCTTCCGCAGATATCCCATCGAAATGTCGGGATCGTGCTGAAATATCAGGAGCCAGTGTTCATCGTAGGCCTGTCCGAGTACCCTTTTCTTGGTCTCGAGGGTCCGCATCGGGTACAGATCGTACCCCATGATGTACGGGTAGGGAAGATGGGACACCATCGGAATCAGATCTCCGAGAAACAAGGCTTTCTGTTGATCCGATTCGACGAGGACACATTGATGGTGCTCCGTATGGCCCGGGGTAACCAGCACGCGGACTCCCTCTGATATTTCGTCGTCGCCGCTCAAAAGTGCGAGCCGTCCGCTTTTCTCCAAGGGCGAAAAGTCCCTCCGGAAGTAGGCTGCCTCGGCGCGCTCGTGTTTTGAGTGCGCCCAGTCCCATTCCCCCTTTTGGATGAAATACCGCGCGTTCGGGAAGGCCGGAACGAACCTCCCTTGATCATCGCGCAATGTGTTTCCGCCCGCGTGGTCAAAATGGAGGTGGGTGTTGATGACGATATCAATGTCATCGGGCGTCAGGCGCAGACGGCCGAGCGATTGCACGAGATCAGGCTTGCGTTGGAGGGCATAAATTTTCTGCCACTTGGCGTCCAGCTTCCCGCCGGCCCCGGTGTCGACCAGGATATTCTTACCGTCCGCCCGAATGAGGAGGACACCGAGATTCATGCGGATCCGGTTCAATTCATCCGGCGGATTGGTCCTTTCCCACAACGGACGCGGAACGATTCCAAACATCGCCCCGCCGTCAAGCCGGAAAAGGCCGTCGGAGAGGGAAAAAATGTCCATCTTTCCGAATCGCATCGGATGTCGTCGATCCTCTAAAACGAAATGGCTTCCCGGTGCTCTCCGTAAACGCTCCGGAAGATTTCGCAGATTTCGCCCACGGTGGCCTCGGCCCGAACCGCCTCGATGACGCGCGGCATCACGTAGCGATCGCGTTTCGCGGCATCCGCGAGACGGGAGAGGGCGATCGTCAAACGCCGTCGGGATCGGCGGGCCTTTCGGCGTTTAAGCCGCTGAACCTGACGATCCTCCATGGCCTGTGAGATCTTCAGGAGCGGGACCGCTTTTTCACCGGAGGTCCGGTATCGGTTGACGCCGACAATAACCCGTTCTCCCGCATCCACCTCTCTCTGGTATTCGACGGCCGCACGGTGGATCTCCCGTTGAGGAAATCCCCGTTCGATCGCGGATACCATGCCGCCCATCGCATCCAGCCGGTCGAAATAACGAACGGCCTCCTCTTCCATGCGGTTCGTCATGCTTTCGATGTAGTACGATCCTCCGAGCGGATCCACCGTGTTGATCACGCCGCTTTCGTGGGCGATAATTTGCTGGGTTCGAAGAGCCAGGGTTACCGCCTCCTCCGTCGGCAACGCAAGCGTTTCATCCAGCGAATTCGTATGGAGTGATTGTGTTCCGCCCAGCACGGCCGACAGGGCCTGGAGCGCGACGCGGACAACGTTATTGTAGGGTTGCTGGGCCGTGAGGGAACATCCGGCGGTCTGCGCATGAAAGCGGAGGGCAAGCGATGCCACGTTTCTTGGGTGGAATCGCCGCCGGACTTCGCGGGCCCAGAGCCGACGGGCCGCCCGGAACTTGGCTATTTCCTCGAAAAAATCGTTGTGGGCATTAAAGAAGAAGGAAAGCCGGGGTCCGAAGTCGTCCACCTTCAGCCCCTGGGCCATGGCCGATTCGACGTACGTCAGCCCGTCGTACAGGGTGAAGGCCAGCTCCTGAACGGCGGTTGATCCGGCCTCCCGGATGTGGTAGCCGCTGATGCTGATCGGATAAAACTGAGGCATCTCCTCGACGCAGAACCGAATCGTGTCGTTGACCAGTTTCAGTGCAGGTCGGGGGGGGCAGATCCATTCCTTCTGAGCGATGTATTCCTTCAGAATGTCGTTCTGCAGCGTGCCGCGGATTTTTTTACGGGGAACACCCTGTTCATCGGCCACCACCGTATACATGGCCAGCAGAACGATGGCGGGACCGTTGATCGTCATCGATGTGCTGACACGGTCAAGCGGGATGTCATGGAAGAGGGCCCGCATGTCTTCCTGGCTGTCGATGGCGACCCCGCAACGGCCGACCTCGCCCATCGCCTTCGGATCATCGGAATCATACCCCATCAAGGTCGGCATATCGAATGCGACGGAGAGACCCGTCGTGCCCTGTCCCAGAAGGTAATGGTATCGTCGATTGGTGTCGTCGGCCGATCCGAATCCGGAAAACTGCCGCATGGTCCAGAGTTGCTCGCGGTACATGGAGGGATAAATTCCCCTCGTGTACGGAAAACTTCCGGGATGGCCCAGCTCCCTACGGGAAGTCCACCCCGCGCGAGATCGAATAAGCTGTTCCGACCCGTAAATCGGGTCGATTGCGATGCCGGAAAGATTTTTAAAGGAACGGTAAGGACGGGTCGTTTTTTTTCTCATGTCGCCTATCTTTCCACCATGAGCGCAACCGCTTCCCCGCCCCCAATACACAAAGAGGCCAGGCCGCGGTGTTTGTTCAAATCTTTCATGAGGTAAATGAGGGTGGTCAGGATCCTCGCGCCGCTCGCCCCGATGGGATGCCCAAGAGCGATTCCGCCCCCACGGATGTTGACCTTTTCTTGGGGAAGTTTCAAGTCACGGATTACGGCCAACGCGGTGGCGGCGAAGGCCTCGTGAATTTCAAAAACATCCACCCGCTGGATCGGTACCCGGAATATTTTGTGCAATTTCCGGATCGCAAGGATGGGCGCGATAGAGAACCATTCCGGAGCGGTCGAGGCCTCGGCCCAGCCGGTAATCGAGACGAGAGGCCGCAGCTTCATCGATCGGGCCTTCTCGGCCGACATCACGACGAGGGCGGCTGCGCCGTCGCTGCGGGTGGAAGAATTGCCGGCGGTAACCGTCCCTCCTTTCTCAAAGGAAGGGGTGAGCCGGCGCAATTTTTCAAAGTCGATTCTCCGGGGCTCCTCGTCTTCTTCGACACGGAACTTAGGCCCCCGCTCCGGAGAAATTTCTATGGAAAGAAGTTCCGCCCCGAATGATCCTTTCTTTTGGGCCTCCAGCGCCCGCGTGTAGCTGAGGAGGGTGAAATCATCCTGCTCCTCGCGGCTGATGCCGAATTTTTTTGCGCAGCGTTCGGCACCGGTGCCCATATGGTAATCATTGTAGGCATCCCAGAGCCCATCGTGGATCATGCTGTCGATGAGAACGTCATGCCCCGAGCGGTATCCGCGCCGCGCCCGGGGGAGGAGGTAGGGGGAGTTGCTCATGCTTTCCATGCCCCCGGCCACGATGATATCGGCATCCCCGTTCCGAATCGCCTGCTGCCCCAGCATGACCGCCTTGAGTCCGGAGCCGCAGACCTTGTTGATGGTCAGGCAACCGACCGTTTCCGGAAGTCCGGCACCCAAACCCGCTTGACGGGCGGGGGCCTGGCCGAGTCCCGCCGACAAGACGTTGCCCATGATCACCTGATCGACCGTGCCGGGGTCCAGTCGGACGCGACGGAGTGCCTCGGCAATGACAAGACTGCCGAGTTGGGGGGCCGAGAGGCCGCTCAGGGACCCGTTCAGCAGGCCGATTGGAGTTCGAACGGCACTGACGATGACCGCGCGGCGTGCATCGGTAACGGAACGGCTGCGTGAACGGTCGGCCACCTGATACCTCCTCGATGGAAAACCTGCGGAGATGAATCGCTATAATTATAACATACAAGCGTGTTGTATTGAAGGCGGGATATGTTATAATCAAATCACCTTGCCCCCTCCGTTCGTTCGGTAAAACGCAGCCGGGTTCGATGTCGAAAGAGCCGATCAAACAGTTTAGCGTGAAATGGCTTCAGATTCTCGACGAGGACGGACATCCGGAGCCGGACCTTCATCTTGCATTAGAGCCGAAAGAAATCCAATCCTTCTACGAGGTGATGACGCTTACCCGTGTTTTCGATGAGCGGGCTTTGGTCCTCCAGCGCGAGGGGCGTCTCGGGACCTATGCATCGGTGCGGGGGCAGGAGGCGGCCCAGGTCGGCAGCGCCTATGCCTTCGGTCCAACGGACTGGATTTTCCCGGCCTTCCGCGAAATGGGGGTTGCGATCGTCCGCGGCGTCGCGATGCGGATGCTTTTTCAGTACTGGTCCGGCGATGAGCGTGGAAGCGAGGTTCCGCTGAGTCTGCATTATTTCCCGACGGCCATCCCGGTCGCGACGCATATCCCGCATGCGGTGGGAGCGGCCTGGGCGGCCAAGTTCAGGAGGGATCCGTCCGTCGTCGGAGTGTATTTCGGCGACGGTGCGACCTCCAAGGGGGATTTTCACGAGGCCATGAACATGGCCGGTGTTTTTCAGCTCCCCGCTGTTTTTTTCTGTCAGAACAACCAGTGGGCGATTTCGGTGCCGATCCGGCGCCAAACCGCTTCCCCGACTCTGGCCCAGAAGGCGATCGCCTACGGGATTGAGGGTATACGCGTGGACGGCAACGATGTTCTGGCGGTCCACCAAGCGGCGAAGGATGCGGTCGAAAAGGCCCGGTCGGGCGGCGGTCCCACCTTGATCGAATGCCTGACCTATCGAATCGGCGATCACACGACGGCCGACGACGCATCGCGTTACCGAACGGAAGAGGAGCTCAAGGCCTGGATCTCCAAGGATCCCATAGAGCGGTTACGAAAGTTCATGGCTGCTCAAAAAATGTGGACACCGGAATACGGGGACCGTGTCCTGGCCGATGCCGAGCGGCGCGTTGCCGAATCGGTCAAAGAGTATGAAGGGCAACCCGCGCCGGACCCGGCCGATCTTTTCCGAAATACCTATTACGACCTGACCCCGCCGCTGAGAGAACAGATGGACGGGTTGTTGAACTTCCTGAAAGATCGTGAACCCAGGAAAGAATAGCACAGGGAACTTGAAAAGGAGGCGGCGATGCCTCGATTGAATCTCGTGCAGGCCGTCAATCTCGGATTGCGGCAGGAGATGACTCGGAATCCGGACGTCGTCGTTCTCGGTGAGGATGTCGGACGCGACGGCGGAGTTTTCCGGGTGACGGAAGGATTGATCGAATTGTTCGGGGAAGAACGTGTGGTCGACACCCCGCTGTCCGAGTCGGGGATTGTGGGGATGTCCATTGGCATGGCGGCCTACGGGCTTGTTCCGGTGGCCGAAATTCAATTCATGGGCTTTCTTTACGGTGCCATGGAACAGTTGATTTCCCATGCCTCTCGAATTCGTACGCGGTCCCGAGGACAGTATCACTGTCCGATGGTGTTGCGGACTCCCTACGGGGCGGGAATCCATGCCCCGGAGCACCATTCCGAAAGCACCGAGGCCATGCTGGTCCACACGCCGGGTCTCAAGGTCGTGGTTCCGTCCGGCCCGTACGATGCCAAGGGACTTCTCATTTCCGCGATTCGAGATCCCGACCCGGTAATTTTTCTTGAACCGGCCAAGATCTACCGGGCCGTGAAAGAGGAGGTGCCGGAAGAGGATTATGTCATTCCCCTGGGGAAGGCGCGATGCGTCCGAAACGGGGAAGATGTGACCTTGATCAGCTGGGGGGCGATGGTCCATCCGACGTTCGAAGCCGCCGATCTTGCGGCCGCCGAGGGGATCTCAGCCGAAGTAATCGACCTGCGGACCCTGTCTCCGTATGATACCGAATCGATTCTGGCGTCGGCTCGGAAAACGGGGCGGATCGTCATCGTCCACGAGGCTCCGCGCACCGGTGGTTTGGGGGGCGAGATCGCAGCCCTGATCGCGGAGCGGGCGCTTGAATACCTTAAAGCCCCGATTCGACGGGTGACGGGGTTCGACGTCCCCGTGCCGCTTCCGAAAATGGAAATGGAATATTTGCCGAATCCGGATCGTATTCTACAGTCGATCCTGCAAGTGATGGAGTCGTAGAATATGTCCAAGGAGTTTCGATTTCCCGATGTCGGCGAAGGCATTACCGAGGGCGAACTCGTCCGCTGGATGGTCAAGGAGGGCGACCCCGTTGCGGAGCACCAAGCGCTCGTCGAGATAGAGACCGACAAAGCCGTGGTCGTCCTTCCCTCTCCCTACGCCGGCCGGATTGTGAAGCTCAATGGAAAACCGGGCGGGATCATTCCTGTGGGAGCCGTCTTGGCGGTGATCGCCGAGCCGGGCGAAAAATCCGCTCCGTCGAGTACGCCGCCCGCTTCCGGTCGTCGGGACAAGGGATCGGTCGTCGGTCGATTGGAAGAAGCCCCCGAAGACCAGGCCCGGCCCATGGCCGAAAGGAAACCGATCGGAGGTTCATTCCGCTCCAGGGAGGCCGCCTCGGCACCCGTGGCGATGCCCGCAGTCCGCGCGCGTGCGAAGGCTCTGGGGCTTGACCTGGCCCGTATGAAGGGCTCCGGAGCGAACGGGCGGGTCCTTATGGAGGACCTGGACCGGATCGAAAAGCGCGGGGAACCCTCCGGGACGGCCCCGGCCGGAATCCAACCAGGAACGGGTCCCACGGAAGAAGTTCCGTTGCGGGGGATCCGTCGGGCCAGCGCGCGGCATGTCGCGGAATCCGCCTCGCGCGTGGCGGCCGTCAGTTTTTTCGATGATGCCGACGTGACCCGGCTGGAGGCGGTCCGGCAGAAGCAGCGGAAGGTGGCCGAGGCAAAGGGTTATAAGCTGACCTATCTTCCTTTCATCATCAAGGCGACGATTGCGGCCCTGAAGGAGTATCCGTACCTAAATTCGGTCCTGGACGAGGGGCGGGATACGATCCTCTTGAAAAAATACTATCACATGGGCATCGCGATCGACGCGCCGGACGGATTGATGGTCTATGTCATTCGGGACGCGGATCGGAAAAGCATCCTGGAACTTGCGAAGCAGATGCATCAACTGGCGGACAAGGCAGCCAGCCGAAAAATCGACCTCTCCGATTTGAAAGGAAGCACGTTCACGATCACCAATTACGGTGTGATCGGCGGGAACTACGGGACCCCGATCATCAATTATCCGGAGGTGGCGATCATGGGCCTCGGAAAAATCGCCGAGAGACCGGTGGCGAGAAAGGGAAAAGTCGTCGTCCGCCGCGTTCTTCCGCTCTCGCTGACCTTCGATCATCGGGTCATTCACGGCGCCGAGGCGGCACGATTCTTAAACGGTGTCATCGGCCGTCTGGAAGATCCCGACCGGATGCTCATCGAAGGAAAATGAAAGCGCCGTATACCGTGCCCCGGCGGCTTGACTTCCCCCTCCTTTCCGACTACAATGTCACCCACCTGTTCGCAATGATTGTCGCTTACAAACCATTCTCAATAATTCCCCGGTAGCTCAATTGGCGGAGCGAGCGGCTGTTAACCGCTAGGTCGCAGGTTCGATCCCTGCCCGGGGAGCCACTCGACTCGCTTTGTTCGTTTGCGGTTGGTTGCCATTTATTGGGCCTCCCGGGCAGAGCAGGGCGAACGCCCAGATCGAGGTCGTGGAACGTCACGGCCGAGTCGATGGGCGAATGACGGCAAGGGGGCCCTGCCCAGGGGCCCCCTCTTTGTTTGGGTAATTTTCAGCCGACGGATTGCGGATTTCGCAATTCAAGGATCCTTTGCTCGATCGTTCCCCGATTCATCATTCCAGCGGAACACTTGCTCATCTTGTCGGATGTTCTGATGAATCAGGACCCGTGCGAAAGAACGCATCGATGAAAGCAAAAATTCAATATGTCACTGCCGCATGGCTGATCTTTGGGGTGGTTGTGGCGCCACCGGTTCGGGCGGCGGATTTCGAGATCACCCCCTTCGCCGGTTACACCGCGGGGGGTTATTTCACCGATGACGCAACCGGCGCCTCGATACGCCTCGACGCTACGGCAAACTACGGGATCATGCTGGACATGAAAGACATTGGGGATTCCTGGTTCGAGTTCTATTACAGCCGTCAGCAGACGCGACTGAAGGCCAATCCGGGATCTTCCGCCGGATCTCGGCAATTTGACGTCGACGTTGAGTACTTTCATCTGGGAGGGACTTACGGCACGTCCACGGAGAGGCTGAAACCCTTCATCGTCGGGACGATCGGCGCGACTTACATGGACCCGAAAGGTCCGGGTCTGGACTCGGAAACCAAATTTTCCCTTAGCCTGGGCGGGGGGGTCAAGTTGTTCCTGACAGACCGGCTGGGGATCCGACTGGACGCCCGTTGGTTCGGAACGTTCGTCGGCGGGGGCGGCACCGTGTTCTGCTCGGGGAGCAGCTGCCTAATCAATTTCCAGGGCGATTTGTGGTCCCAAGGGGTGGCCAATGCGGGGGTGGTGGTCGCCTTCTAAAAGAAAACGCGAGAGGGGCGACCGGCAACAATCGATAGACAAAATTATTAATTATGTTAAACTATTCGATGATTGCCATGATCCGGTTCTTCTGCCATCCACCAACGGCACGATGACAGACTTACCCAAAGCTCCAGGCAGACTGACACTTTTTCGAAAACTCGTCCTGGCCTCCATCGTCGTGGGCCTTCTGCCCATTATCATGGGTTTTTCTCTCAGTTACTTTTCGCAGCGAGATAACATTCAAAAGACGATGGGCTCGGCCTTCGAGGTCCTGGCGCACGAGACGGGGACGAAGCTGTCCCTGCTGATCCATGATCTTGTCGGCGAGGCCTCGGAGCTGGCCCGTTCGAATCGCGTCGTCGCGGCCGTGGATAAATCCAATCGATCCTACCTTGGGATGCGCCCCGATACGGCCCGTAAAAAAGCGGAGCGGGAAGCCGCCGCGCAGACGCGTTCCATGAGATTCGATTCCATGGACCGTCCGGCCATGGAGGCTCTGGAAGACTTTCGTCAGCGCGATCCGCTTGAGTACCACCTGCTCGTCCTGACCGACCGGGAGGGAAAGGTGATCGCGGCCTCGCCCCGAGGGGCGG
>Ga0210139_1000303_pt1 | contig 10232 bp, 6 predicted proteins | sample Browns_TuleB_D2_FD_184855 | JGI IMG/M metagenome (GOLD analysis project Ga0210139, IMG submission 184855) | Wetland microbial communities from San Francisco Bay, California, USA, that impact long-term carbon sequestration - Browns_TuleB_D2 (SPAdes) | ecosystem: Environmental > Aquatic > Marine >... | reverse complement strand
TGCAACCGTTCGAGGGCTTTTTTTTGCTCCTCAGCCAGCGATGCAGGAACGGTCTGCTGATTGGCATAGTAATGATTGCATGCTTGTGTGGTAATCGTAAAACCAGGAGGCACGGGGATTCCGAGATTGGTCATTTCCGCCAGTCCGGCGCCCTTTCCACCGAGCAGATCTTTCATCTGTCCGGTTCCTTCCGCTTTGCCTTCACCAAAGAAATAAACAAATTTGTCAGTCATAGAACTCCTTATCTTTATGTAGGGGGCGCGATTCATCGGCCCCGCATGCCCGAATGCAGTCCTCGCAGGACGCGATAAATGGCGCCCCTACAAGCTCTGCGGTGAAAATATTATAGCTCGATTTGGAGGGCTGAAAAATCAGCCATCTTTCGGTAAAGTTCGCTGATTTGCTGCAACAATGCAATGCGGTTGTTTCGAAGCTCAGGATTCTCCGTCATGACCATGACTTCGTCGAAAAAATTATCGATTTCCGGTCCAAGCGTCACCATGATTTCCAGAGCGTCCGGGTACTGCCTTTCCTGGATATTTTGCTCCACCCGGAAGGCTATGTCGCTAAACGCCCGGTGCAAACGCACTTCTCCATCCTGTTGAAGTTTGTCGGCATCAAAGAAGTGCTGTGGTTGATCGAAAATGATGTTGTTGATGCGTTTGAATCCCCGGGCCAGTGACTTTAGATCATCCGAATTGCTCAGAGACGAGAGCGCCATCGTTTTTTCCTGCGCTTCTACATAAGACCTGTTCTCTGTGTTCAAGATTGCATTCAAAGTATCATGCGCAACGCCCTGCTGTTCCATCAAGTAACGGAAGCGGCCTTGCATCAATTCCAGCACCCCGCGCAGCATTTCACCGGTAGTGAGTTTTGTATTGACGGAGTACAGTGACAGCGCATGTTCAAATTGAGTGCGAAAATCCACGTGCAGTTTGTACTCGAGCGCAATTTTCATTGCTCCTGTCGAAATGCGCCGCAACGCGTACGGGTCTTTCGATCCTGTTGGAATCATGTTTAAAACAAAACCGGAGGCCAGAACCTCAATCCTGTCTGCAAGGGAAAGAAGGGCCCCGATGGTGTTCCGTGGCACGGGGTCTTCCGCGGAAACAGGAAGATACTGATCGTAGAGTGCTTGCCAGAATGGATCGTCGCGTCCTTCCGCTCGTGCGTACAGCCCGCACATTTTCCCCTGAAGCTCGGGAAACTCACCGACCATCAGAGTGAGAAGATCCACCTTGGAAAAATCGATCAATTCCGTCAGTGTTTGTTGGAGAGCACCTTCACCCACCTGTTGCAGTAAGCTTTGAGCGATCCGTTTCATTCGCTCGACTTTCTGGCTGTAGCTTCCGAGTTTTTCATGATAGGTCAGCCGATCCAGGCCCGGACGCCGGGCTTCGAGCGCCGTCTTTCGATCTTCATTCCAGAAGAACTCTGCATCTCTTAAGCGCGCCAGCAGTACACGTTCATGGCCCAGGCGGATCAGGTTCGGTTTGGATGCTTTCGTGTTCAATACCGTGTGGAATACAGACAGCAGGTTACCTTTTGCATCCACGCTGCAAAAATACTTCTGATGCTTGCGCATCGCGTTGATCAGGATTTCTTGCGGTAATTCAAGGAATGATGCGGGAAAACTTCCGGTCAGCACCTCGGGCCACTCCACTTCATTCGCCATAATTCGAATCAGCTCTTCATCCTGTTTTATGGATCCGCGGGCAGCTTGAGCGTGTTCCGACAGTTCCTTTCGGATCACATCCATGCGGTCCTCAAAGCGCAGAATCACTCCATTTTCCGCGAGTCTTATTTTGTAATCTTCGTAAGATTGCACGGGGATCTTCTTGCTTCCCATGAAACGATGGCCGAATGTGTATTTGCCGGATCTCACGCCCGTAATTTCGATCGGGATGACTTTTCCGCCATAAAGAAAAAGAATGGTTCGAATGGGACGCCCGAACTGGAATCCTCCGGATTCCCACCGCATGAATTTGTGAAACGGCAGCTGCGAAATGATGGAAGGCACTACTTCCTTCAGAACCTTCGCTGCCGGCCTGCCTTTCACAAGAATCTGTGCGGCAAGGTATTCTCCTTTCGGCGTTGTTACAAATTTCAGCTTTTTGAAAGTCAATCCTGCATTTTTCGCGAAGCCAAGTCCGGCTGGTGTTGGGGTACCATTCTGATCGACGGCAACTCTTCGCGGCGGTCCCAGTTTCTCTTCGCGAAGGTCTTTTTGCATCGATTCGATGTCCGCTCGCAGGACCAGTCTCCGGGGAGTGGCTTCTGATTCCACGCCCGCGAAAACAAGACGATTCGATTCGAATACCGTGGCGGCAACGCGTTTTATTTCAGCGGTTAATACGAAGAGATCGTCCGCCGGAATTTCTTCGCAACCAAGCTCGAAAAGCAGCTCAGGCATTGGATGCCACCGGTTCAGTATAAGCTGCTGCTATCCGGCAGACCAGATTCCGGATGCGCGCGATCAGCCCGGTTCGCTCGGTAACACTGATTGCGCCACGGGCCTCTAATACGTTAAAAGCATGAGAACATTTTAGACAATAATCGTATGCAGGACGCAACAATCCCTCTTCGATCAAACGTTTTGCTTCCGCTTCGTACTGGTTTAACAACTGAAAATGAAGGTTGATGTCCGCTGTTTCGAAGGAATATTTCGAGAACTGATATTCTTCCTGCAGTCGAACTTTGTCGTACGTCCAGTTTTGATTCCAATGGAGAGCGAAAACATTTTCTTTACCGGTAATCATGGCTGTAATTCTTTCAAGGCCGTAAGTAATTTCTCCCGAAATTGGATTCAAATCGATTCCACCTGCCTGCTGAAAATACGTGAACTGCGTGATTTCCAGGCCATCCACCAGAACTTGCCAGCCGATACCCCATGCGCCGAGCGTAGGAGATTCCCAGTTGTCTTCTTCGAAACGCACATCGTGTTCGGCGGGATCAATTCCGAAGGATTTCAGACTCTCCAGATAGATTTCCTGGATGTTCGAGGGCGCGGGCTTGAGAATAACCTGAAACTGATAGTGTTTGTAAAGGCGGTTGGGGTTCTGGCCGTATCGCCCATCGGCAGGACGCCGGCTGGGTTGAACGTAAGCCACCTGAAAGGGATCCGGTCCGAGGACCCGGAAAAAAGTATCAGGATGCATCGTTCCTGCGCCTACTTCAATATCGTAGGGTTGCTGGATGATGTAGCCCTGCTTTGCCCAGAATCGCTGCAACGAAAAAATTAGATCTTGAAAATACATAAGCTACTTATTCTAACCGCCAGGACGCAGAGAACGCCAGAAAAATACTTCTTCAGATCTGACTTGGCGGCCCTGGCGGCCTGGCGGTTAGAAGGATTATAACAAATGCTTACGAAAACGATAAGATTGTAAATCCTTTCCCAGGAAACGGATGGTCAGCATGTGATTGAGTGATCCCAATTCCTCCAAAACCGGACCTCTAAGCGTTTTTACCCAATCTGTGGAGCCTCGCTCAAACGCATCAATACTCTTCACAACAGCGATCGAAAGCAGAAAAGAATCCTCGTGGCGGCACTTCTTGCAAAGAATTTCCGTCGCCGCGCCGAGATGTCTTCTCTCCAAAAGCGATCCGAACTGATGATTGCAGTGAGAACAAAATGCGACGCTCGAAAGGATCCCTTGCGAATGCAGCAATTGCAATTCAATGTAGCGCGCCAGAAAATCCAGATGCTGATGTTGAATCAGCGCTTTCTCAATGTTCAGAAGGATTCGGAAAGCGGAAGGGTTTTTCTCATGATCAGGATAAAATTCATGGATCAACTCTGCGAAATAAAAAAGATAGTAACTCAAACGTAACCCGGGTTGCTTTTCGATTGGTGAATGAAGAATGTCCGCGCGATCCAGTATCTGTAATTCACGATTTGGTTTCTCGTAAAAAAGGATCCGGATGTGAGTCAGAATCTCCAGCGCTGCGCCGAACCGGTTTTTTAGCTTTCGCGCGCCTTTTGCAACAAGCCGGATTTTTCCGCGGTCCTTTGTAAACAAGACGACAATCTTGTCCTGTTCAGCCAGTTTGTAGCTGCGAAGTACAAAAGCTTCTGTTGAAACAGCGGACATTTAACGGGCTGTTACAAACAAACGTTGGCCGGGAAAAATGTTGTTGTGGCTCAGGTTGTTCATTCTTCTAAGAGTGTCCACAGATGTGGCAAATTTCTTTGAAATGGAATAGAGGGTGTCGCCCTTCCGAACCACGTAAGTCTTCTTAGCTGCGGTACTGCTTGATGCAGCCCCGGTTTTTGATGGCGCTGATGCTTTTGCGGAACGAGCAGGCTCAATCGCTTCACCTGGGGGAGTCAGCGATTTGATGGTTTTCTTTTGTCCCGTCGTTTCTTTTGCGCGAAGCTGCGCGATAAATTCCGGCATGTTGGTGTATCGACCATCAGGAATATGAAGGTTGTAGCCGGCTGGAATCGGTCGTTTCCCGTAAAGCACGCTCGACTGAAGCGCCGGATTATACATTCTCAAATCTTCTCTCGTTAATTCGGAATGATTCAAGATGGTTGTTATCCATAAGGGTTTTACCAGAACGATGGAGTCAAACTTCAAAGGTTTTGAATATTGAAGGTCTTTGAAATACTTACTCGCGTCCCGCATGACTTTTGCTGCGGCAAGATATTCGGCATAAAAATTGCGAGATGCAAAACCGAAATATTTGCCGGAATAACCGTTAATGATTGTCATAAAATCCGTTGTGCCCATGGTGGCAACGGCGTTCAGGATACCCTGTTGGCCGTGATTGTAAGACATCAAGCTGAGTGGCCAGTTTCCGAACATGCTGTAGCTGCGCTTCAAATACAGAGCTGCGGCACGGGTGGCTCGCATCGGATCATATCGCTCATCGACATCATTATTGACTTTCATATACAGCCGCGCCGTGCCAGGCATGAACTGCCAGATGCCCGCGGCCCTTGTTTTGGAAACAGCCTGGTTATTGAAAGAGGATTCCACGAGAGGAAGGTATGCAAGCTCTTCCGGCATGCCTTCAAGACGAAAGGCTTTCTTTATTTCCTCCAGGTGCGCCGTCATCTTCTCCAACCCGAGCTCGAATCGCTCCTTAATCCCCTGCTGGACACGGATACTTTCGGTGGCGTTCCGAAATTTGTCCGGTTCTGAAACGTTTCGATAGAGATCATAAACTTGCTGATGATCGTGGGATAAGGTTCTGGCATTCGGATCGTTGTGGAGGTCCATTAATATCTTCTTGATTTTTTCCAATCTTGCCCGAACTTCAGCGCTGGAAACCGCACGGAGAAGATCGTTTTCTTTCGGTACATCGACAATATCAAAAACGATATCCATGTACCGGGAATCATGAATCGCCATCTGACCCTCTCCCCATTCACCGTAAACCTTCATCCAGAACCGGACATTCGGTTCGTAGCCTTTCGGCATTGGGAAGCGTTCGGTGTCGGGAAACTCCGATGAGTCGACTGTCGTCGCCCACGCCCATTGCAGGGAAAAAAGAAACAGCAGGACGGCAAAAACTTGCTTCATAGGAATGCGGAACACCCGTAACCCTTTTTTAGAACTGTAAGAGTTTTGATTATCTAAGTCAACCTTGATCTTTTCAACGCCGAGAACGCAGAGAACGCTGAGCAAAATACTTTAGTTTTCTCTGCGAACTCTGCGCGCTCTGCGTTGAGTTAGCGTTTTGTGCGGCGATCGCCCCAGAGTCCGCCCTGCTCTACAACAACATCTCCGGCCCCGGTGAAGCGCAGGAACATTGCGTCATTTTCCGAGCTCATAATTTTGTGCAGTTCATCATCGTCCAGGACGGAGGAGCTTAACTTTCCGGACCACGCAATTACAGCTTGTGCAGGGATATTGGCGGGAAGTCCTTCGTGGACATTGAGAGTTAGCGGCTTGGTCTGGCATGTTAAAGCAAGGGTGCCCCGTCCGGAAACTTTCACAATGGACAAGCTCGATCCGCTGCCTTTCTGGTGGTACATCTGTGGTTCAACGTTTAAGCTCGACTGCGCAACGAGCATATGGTTCGACTCCACGAATAATGTTTCATTATTCAAACTAATCAAAAATATTTCTTTGCGGCGATCGGCGAGGAATAGAATTCCCGTTCCACTGACTACAATCAACGGGATCTGCTCCTTCTGTTCTGTCCACGGGGTGAATTGTAAGTTGCCTGTGTAACTGGAGATCGTGCCGATGCGGCAGATCAACTGATCCGAAATGATAATTTCAAGAAGGTGTGGATCGATTAAAAGGAAACGATCGGAACCAATCAGAGGCTGAATGTAAAGCCGGTCACGAGAGAATTGATCCAGGTTGGCTGCCGTTTCCTGAACGGCAGGTGGTTGATGTTCAGGCTCACCAGGAAATTCCTCTGAAGCCGATTCCGAGGGTGTACTGCCGGGTGTGTTTTCTTCGATAAGGGAGGGCTCCGCAACGAGTGCCGGCGTTTCCGCGACTTCCGGTTGCATCTCTGCAGTAACGTATTCCATATCCCGTGTGTGCTCCGTGTTTTCCTCGGAGCGATCCGGAGTTAGCGGCGAAGGCTGAAGAAATCCTTCTTCAATTTTTGTTTCTTCTTCTTGATCCACTACGGCGAAATTGACTTCCAGATCCTCTTCGTCTACGGGCTCTTCCTCCGATGGCGGCGGTTCATTTCGTAATTCCTCTGTGAGTTCTTCGAGTGATTCAACCGGACGCGGCACGGATGTATCCTGGTCCACGCGCTCCGCGATCAATTCTTCTTGAGTTGACCCTGGCTCATTTATTTCATTTTCCACTTCTTCCGGTGTCGGTATCCTGTATTCTGGCTCGGCGGGAGTTATGTGCTCCTGCGTTTCTTCCAGTTGCGCCGTTCTAAGTACCGTTAGTTCAGGAGAAGCGGGATCTTGATTGAAAACATCCTCTTCCTCGTATTGAGGCCGACTTTGAGCGAGAAAGGTCGAAATGTCCGCAGCAATGTCATCGGAAAGGAAAAAAGGCTCATCTAAAGCGGATGGTATGAGAAGACTCGAATCGCCATGACCCAGAGGTTCCGGTTCTTCAACCGGTTCCGGGAAAAACGCAGGATCCGTTTTTGCCCAGGACGGTTCTTCAATAGTGATTTCATCCTCTAATCCGTGATCGTGGATCAGATCTTCTTCGGCCATGGCCTGTTCTGCCGTTTTTAGTCTGATGCTTGCGGTTTCCTCGGATTCTTGTTCCGTCTCTCCCTGGCTGTTGAGCAGGTCTTCGGGCCGTACGATTTCATCGCTATGATGAACCTGGAACATGGCCTCTGCCAGGTCCTGTGCACGCATTCGACCGGTAATTTCGCCTGTTGATTCCGGTTCAGACTGACTTTCCTGCATCAAACTGGAAAAGTCCTGCTCCGCAAATCCGGCGTTTTCTGACTCCATGACTTCCACAACTTCGAATGGACTGAGGAGCTTCTCCTTGATTTGCTGCTCCTCAAGTTTCATCTTTGCTTTTGAAACCATCTTCTCGGCGTTCGCCTGCTCAAAATGGTAAAGGGCTTCTTCCCACAATTCTTCCTTTTCGTAAAGCAGACCCATGTAGAAGTGTGCTTTTGAATTGTTCGGTTGCAAATCGAGCGCTCGATTCAGCGCGTCGCGGGCTTCCACCAGTTTATCCAGCTTTAGTTGGATGAGTCCAAGGTTGCTCTGCAGAGCGTAGACCTCGGGGTTTCTGGCGGCGAGAGGAATGTACATTTCCTCGGCCTGAGGCAGCATTTCAAGCTTGTAATACGTCATGCCCAGCATGTTCAGTACTTTTTCATCTTGCGGTCGAAGCTGATACGCGGCTTCCAGTTCTTCGCGAGCTTTTTGCAGTTGGTCCTGGTCAAAGTACTCCTTTCCCTTGTGCAGGTGCGTGAGAAACACACCTTGATCAAAGGGAGAAGGACTTTGTGACATCAGTAATAGAAGCTCACTCTTTCAGCCTGTACGCCGGCGACAGGTGAAGAGGTATAGTGGAGCACCCCTTTTGTATCCATGTACTTGAAGTAGGTGACCAGACGGGTTTTGTGGGACCCAACTGGAACATAAGTCGAATCTCCATTGTATAAGGCCAGGACTTTGCGAACGTAATTTTGCGTTTCTGTGTAGTTAGGAATTCCATTAACGCGCTGTACTGCGCCTTCTCCGGCATTGTAGGCAGCCAGAGCCAGTTGTTTGTCACTTCCAAAAAGCTGAAGCAGGTCTTTCAGGTAGCGCACCCCACCATCTACATTCTGTTCTGGGTCAAAAGCCTCTTTGACGCCGTAACGGACGGCTGTTCCCGGCATTAGCTGCATCAATCCCATGGCGCCCTTGCGCGAAACAGCCAGATGATTGTAGTTGGATTCAACCTGGATCAGGGCTTTAACAAGCTCAGCATCAACACCGTGACGCTCGCAGGTTTCAACAATTATGGGAACGAATTCCTCGACTCTTTTGGAGTAAGAAACGGCATTTGGCGAACCAGCAGTGGTAGCTGGAGCCGGAATGTTGTAATAGATTTTCTTGCCGTCTGTCCCGACCCGGACCCTAATATCGGTAGCCTGCGCCAACGAAAAGATCACAACGAAGGTGAGGAGAGACAGAAATATACTGAATCTCATGATTTTGCTGTGCTTTTGGGCGATTCTTATCGTATCATCGTCGGCAAAAACTTGTCAATTGACTCGCTTCTGCGAGAGTGCTGAGTTCTGGGTGCTGAGTGCTGAGAAGAACCCCCTCGGTTTCCTTCTCATCGCTCAGCACTCATTGCTCAGCACTCATCCGGACAGGTACGACGTGGTCTGTTCCGCCAGAAGCTTTAGCGACTCTTCGGGTGGGAGTTCCTTGAGTTTTTTCAATCCTCCTTTGGCAAAATCTTTGCGGCCGCCGCCGCCTCCGCCAAATTCAGGAATATAGAATTTTCGAAACAACGTGGTGGCATCTTTTCCTTCCGCGACGCGAACCGTCAGCGAACTGCTAGACACAGAACCTGCTGCGACGACCGTATAGTGGCCGGACCTAAAAATTTCGTCAACGAAGTTTCCAAGCTGGTCGGTATCTGCTTCAGGAAAGATTTTCAAGAATAATCGCGTCCCGTTTTGAAGCGACTGATCCAAAGTAAAATCCGCTTCTCCGGACCCCAACATTGCTTTGGATTTTAGCCGTTCGACTTCCTTTTCAAGTTTCTTATTGCGCTCCATCAGCTCCTGGATCCTTTGAACAATCTCATCAGGAGAGGTTTTGAGGCTGGCGCTCAGATCATCCACAAGCCTTCTCTCCTGCTGGATATATTCCAGAGCTCCGACGCCGGTGAGCGCCTCGATCCTGCGGATGCCTGCCGCCGTGCTGGATTCGCGCGCGATGAGAAAAGCGCCCACTTCTCCTGTGGATCCGCAGTGCGTGCCTCCGCACAGCTCTTTGCTGAAATCGCCGATCGTGACCATCCGCACCTGATCGCCGTACTTTTCACCGAACAAAGCCATAGCTCCGTCGGCAATCGCCTGATCGACTGTGCTGATTTTTGTTTCCACCAACACGTTCGATAAAACGCGTTCATTGACCTGTTTTTCCAGGTCACGAACTTCATCCGCCTTAAGCCCCGTGTAATGCGTGAAATCAAAACGCAAACGGTCCGGCGCCACCAGGGAGCCGGATTGTTTCACGTGATCCCCTAGAATTCGGCGTAGAGTCGCGTGGAGCAAATGTGTGGCAGTATGATTCTTTCGCACCGATTGGCGGAACGAAGGATCGACGATTGCGTTTACAGAGTCTCCAACCTGCAGGTATCCTTTCTCCATCTGCACTTTGTGGACAACCAATCCCGTGGCGGGAGTCTGGGTATCGTGAACCATGGCGCGACCGGTTGAAGAAATGAGCATTCCACGGTCGCCGAGTTGTCCGCCGGATTCTGCATAGAAAGGCGTTTTGTTCAGTATGACCTCTCCCGTTTCACCTTCGTCAATCCGAGGAACAGCACGAAAGTCCCGAAGGATTTGAAGAGTCTCGCAATTTTCCTCTTCCGTCCTTGTATAACCGGTGAATACGGTGTGACAAGTCTCACTGAGTTTCCGGTAGAGTTCCTGGGTTTCAAAATTACCGCTGGATTTCCATGTCGATCGTTTGCGCTGCTGATCCATTTCTTCGTCAAATCCGGCAACATCGACTTCAAAATTCCTTTCATTCGCCATTTCCTGCACGAAATCGATCGGCAATCCGAAAGTGTCGTACAACTTGAAAACATCTTTGCCCT
>Ga0210139_1000300_pt1 | contig 10260 bp, 8 predicted proteins | sample Browns_TuleB_D2_FD_184855 | JGI IMG/M metagenome (GOLD analysis project Ga0210139, IMG submission 184855) | Wetland microbial communities from San Francisco Bay, California, USA, that impact long-term carbon sequestration - Browns_TuleB_D2 (SPAdes) | ecosystem: Environmental > Aquatic > Marine >... | reverse complement strand
TGATATGATTTTGGAATATGAACATTTTTTCCAATGTAAATTACATTATTATCAATTGTATGAATATAGATTTTAATTTTATTTTGAAAGTATAATGGAATTGTTGTTGCCTCCAATATAGAAAAATGAATAATATCTGGTCTTCCCCTTTTAATTTCATTAGGTATTCCTTTCATTGCAGCAAAGTGCCAGGAATTATCAAGTAGAATTTCTGATGGATTTTTTCCTAATTTTTGGGCATGGGATAATACTGAAGGATGATTTTGTATCTCAAAGGGAACAAGTTCTAATGCAGATTCGGCTAAAACTAGAGATATCATTTAAGATAAATCATTTGTATTTGATTTTTAAATTCATCCCAACTTGGTTTTGGAGTTCCATGTGCATCAATTAATCCAGAATTACAAAGATAGTGACTTAATCGTTCAATAACATATTCGCTGCTTCCCAAGCCAGAGCCACCACCTACTTCAATACTTGTACCACCAATTTCAGGTTTGGAAACAGTACATGTGCCTTCTAGCCTGTCATGTTGTCTAAACCATGAAAAAAATTCAATGTTTGATTCATGTTCTTTATAAAATTCAAAGGCTTTTTCAATGAACATTTTTTGAGATGTATTATTTCCACCTACAAAATCAGATGTGCTCCAGCTAACCTCAAATAATCCAATTTTTTTATCTGGCACAATTTCAAATATTTTTTGCAAATCATCTTTAGCTGTTTGCGGATTTTTAATGATTTGATTCAAACTGTCAACTGGAAAATATGAAAATGCCACAAAATCGCCAAGTGCAAGATCAGTTACAATATGTTCCAAGTTTTTATTAAGTACATTATGTAAGGCAAATGAATTTCCTATTCTTACATTAGGATGTTTTTCTTTTAATTTCGTGTATACTCCATTAAATAGATCTTTGTAAACAGGAATGTTTTGTTCATGATAACGAAATTGTGATTCTGTTTCTCCAGCAATCACAATTGTATCTATGATATTATAACGAGATAAAATTGCATCAAGAACACTAACTAGTCTGTCCTCTCCAATTGCACTCAGAGATGGTTTTCCAATCCAGTTTGGAAAGGGTCCCAATGTTTCACCATTTATTACCGAAAAGAAAAGAGTAACTTTAAGATCATTTTTTTTATTAAAACTCATCAATATGTCAGAATTTGTGAAATTGAATTGCCCCTTGACAGGTTCGATGACATTCCAAAATAAATACACATTGCTTCTTCCAATTCCAGTGGATGATGCATCAGAGTAAATTTTATCTAAATCCTTTAAAGTTACTGTTGGATTTGGTGTGTTGATTACAAGCCCAATCTTTTCTTGATGTTTTTGAACTGTAATGGATTGCGAATTTGGTGTAAGCAATATTACCCCAATGATAATAACAATTACAGCAATTCCAATTGATATTCCGACAATCTTCTTATTCATAAAATTTGGAAACTAAAAGGAAGTAAAAAAGTTTACAACTAATGTCAGTACAGTTTATGAAACTCTTTTATTATGTTAATTTTAATTCTTAATTTAATTAGGATAAGATAACGACGAGTGGCTCCCCGGAAAGGAATGATCCACAACCGGCTTTCCAGGCCTTAAGACGTGGACCTTCACCACTAGTCGGTCATCGTCATATGCCGATAACTTTAACCTATTTACAATGTCTTACACTTTCATCCAGATGTACAACCACTGAATCCACATTCTATGCAGATACTACATCCCTCAACAAAAACTAGATTGTTTTTGCATGTTGGACACAAACGATCTTCGGATACTTCTTCTGGTCTCATAGATTCGGCTGTAATTTCTTCATCGTGAACTTTGAGTTCTAGTGCATTGTGTACCTGTGTTTTGATGTATGGATTTGAAATCATTGTTGTCACATAACTAGTAACATGTTCACTAGGCGTAACATCAAATATTTTTTGTGCATTTTCACTAGTCATGTGAAGTACTTGCTTATGTCTAGAACCATCACGATATACTGTGATTCCTTTTAATCCCAATTCATGAGCCAAGAGATATGCAGATTTTACGTCCTCTACAGTAACATCATATGGCATGTTGATTGTTTTTGCGATAGCATTTCCTATCCAATCTTGCCAAACTCCCTGAGCCATCAAATGATCTGCCCAATGAATATCCATTGCAGTAACAAAGACATCTTGCATCCATTGTGGAATTTCCGGAATTCCTTTCAGAGAACCATAGTTATCTGCAATCTTTGCAAGAAGTTCATCGCTGTATAGACCATTTTCTTTGAGAACTTCTTCAACAATTTTGTTTGTGTAGAAGAATCTGCCTACTGTTACTCTCTTTTCAAATACTAGAGCAAATGCAGGTTCCATTCCATTTGAACAATCTGCAATCATAGATAATGTTCCTGTTGGAGCTACTGTTGTTGTCAAGACATTTCTTATTCCATACTTTTGAATTTTTTCAATTAGTGCGTCCCATTCATAGGAATGTGATTCTTTTGGTTTTTCATAGTATCCTGCAATTGGAATTTTTCCTTCTGGATATTCTGTTTTTGAGCAAAGTGGGAATTCACCTCGAGATTTTGCAAGTGCAACACTTTCTTCCATGGAATAATATGTCAACGCTTCAGACAATTTTGATTGCAAAGCATATCCTTCTTTAGAGTTGTATGGTATTCTCAATTTGTATAAGAGATCTGCTACGCCCATTACACCTAGACCAATTCTTCTAGAATCTTTTGATGCAACATCAATCTCTTTGACAGGATAATGATTTACATCAATGATGTTATCCAAAAATCTAGTAGTCTTTCTGATTGTTTCTTCATATCTTTGCCAATCAAATACGTATTTGCCATCAGCCTGTCTTTTCACAAGGTTTACCAAATTGATAGAACCGAGATTACATGATTCATACGGATAGAGACTTTGTTCGCCACATGGATTTGTTGCTCGCAGTGGTGCTTTTCTTGCTTTTGCAAATACATTGTATTTGTTTATTTGATCAAAGAAGATCAATCCAGGTTCGGCGCTTTTCCATGCAGATAGTGCTATAAGATCAATTAACTGATGTGCGCTAATCTCTTTTACAGGTTTTCTGTCACGTGGACTACGTAACATGTACTTTCCGTCATCAGTGTTTACAAGCGCATTCCAAAAGTCTTCCCATATACCTACACTAACATTGAAATTTTCTAGGATTCCAGGTTCGGTTTTATTGGTAATGAATTTTTCAACATCAGGATGCCAAGCCTCAATGATTCCCATGTTTGCACCTCTTCTTTTCCCCCCTTGCTTTACAACTTCAGTTACCGTATTGATGATGTTCATAAAAGAGACTGGTCCTGAAGCTACACCAGATGTGGATGCAACAATATCGCCCTCTTCACGAAGATCAGAATAATTGATTCCTACTCCTCCTCCGGATTTGAAAATTAGTGCTGCATCAGATGTTGATTTCATGATTTGTTCCATGTCATCAGGCATACCAAGAACAAAACATGCAGAAAGCTGACCCAATCTACCACCTGCATTCATCATTGTTGGTGAATTTGGCAGAAAGTCTTGTGCAGTCATCAAGTCCATATATTCTGAAATCTTGTCTGCATAACTGTCTAATTTCTTTGCTGCAATGAGTGTTAAAAGATCTTTAAAGCTTACTTTCATCTGACCGTTGTTTGCAAGTGTTACATAGTGATTGATTAGAGCTCTAAAGTGCCACTTGTTGAGGAAGTATTCTCCAATTCTGAATTTGTAATCAAAATTGTCTAATTTTTCAAGATACAATCGTGCTTCTGCAACATCTTGTTTAATGTTCCCAGATTTGTCAAATACTTGAGTATCATATAAGAGATCACCTATACCAACTAGAATTGCTACTCTCTCAAACATTTGAGTCGGAGATTCAATAATCTCGTTTTTACCATTTCTGAAAAGATATCTAGATGCTAGTACTCGCAAGCAATTTAGATCAAAGTTCTTTGAAACGGTGTCCAAAGTCTTTGCATTTAAGACCTTCATTTTTTCATCTCTTAATTTCCTTCTTTCGTGTCTGTAAACGATATAGGCCTTTGCGATGTCACTATTACCACAGTCAATCAAGGTGGATTCCACTATATCCTGAATATCCTCAACACTAGGAGGTCTAGACCTTGTGAATCCCTGTTCAACTAGTTTTTGTACAACTTTATTAGCAAGCTGATCGGCCAGGCCACGGTCGGCTTTAGAGGTGGCTGCCAACGCCCTAAATATAGCGTTTGAAATTTTATTTTGATTGAAAGCCGTTACAGCGCCACTGCGCTTTCGGATCTCATTGATCGTACTTTCTATTTGTGATTTATCCAATTATAATCTCCCCGCAGACTCTAGGAATATTGTGGTTATAACTTATGTGCTCGAAAAATTTTGATCTTATCCCTTTGATGAGTCAATTTCTTCACACCAGTGATATGAAACTCATACTGGTTTAATATTAGTCGTAGAGAGAAAAAGATCGAGCATACGAAACTGATCAAAAAAAAATTAAAAATGATCGGAACTAGTTTTTCATCTACGAATCTCAGATTACATATGGAGACTTGCACTTTGGACACTTGTCTACAAAGGGTTGATCTTTGAATCCACATTCGCCACAAATTGCAATTTTCTTCACAGGCTTGAATGAATTTGTTAGTTCTGCTGCTTTCTCGATTGATTTTTTAATTTCAGCATTACTAGAGTTTTTGTCAATTTCAAGGCTAACTAACAAGCCTCCATTTAACAATTTAGTTAACTTATTACACTCAGATATAATTTCGCTTTTGGTCGTTAATTCACCTATTTCGGATGCTTTTATGATTATTCCTTGCGAATAAGAGTCACGGTCTAACGAACTAAGAGCTGAATTTTTACCATATTTTTCACCGTCCAAATTTGCGAATCTAGCAGAGCCTTCGGTTTCAACCATAGATATAGCAACAGTATCACCTATTTCCTTTCCTTTTTTGGTTGCAACATCAACAGCAGTTTCAATTACTTTGTTGAGTACATCTCTTCCCTCTTTGTTATCCTGAAATCCTAGAATGTTGAAAACAGATTCTTTCAAGCCAACGAGATTAACAATAAGCGATACAGAACTTCTTTGCATGTATTGTGTATTCTTTGCAAGAATTGGATTTAATCCTCTGCGAGTAAGATCAGAAATATCTTTCTTTCTTAAAGCCATAGAAGATAATGCAGGTTTCATTAGTAATGCAAGTCTTGCTCTAAAGTATGTTTCATCCTTATTGGATTCAAATGCAAGTCTTGGAAGATTAATAGAAACAGATTGTAGTGTTATTGCAAGTGGACCAGAGGTTTTTGTGGAATCATTTATGATACCATAACTTGACACTTCTCCTTTTGCAAACATGACCTTTCCACCAATTGAAATAATTTCAGCTAATGTTTCTGACACATCAGTAACTTTTCCTTTATCATAATCTATAATCAAACCAATTTTTGGTATTGGTGTTATCTTTGTATAATTTTTGTACGCATTAATTATTGCATTAACAATTTTTAGATCAGATCCTAATTGGATTTTAATTGAAACAGTAGTACTCCTTGTACTATATTTTGATGTAGTTGATGCAGTTGCAAATGCATCTGTTAATTTTTGTTCAAGTTCTGGAATAGTCTTGGAGTGTTTGGAAAAGAGTTGGATCAACCCATCAAGTACTATTTCCTGTGAAGCTTCTTTGGAGAGCAATGAAATGATTATTGAAAGAGAAGAGGTGATATCATCAAGAGATTTGGATGATGGTATTCTAGAGACATCAAGATATTTTCCACCAAGGATAACTCCATCTTCAATCAGTTCTTTAATATTTACAAATATTGTATCAGGTATCATTGACCAAATTCCAGGATTTGAAATGTGTAAATCACCAGAAAGATGAGAATCAGCAACGTCTTTTGGTAAAATATTAGTTAGTAAATGCTCAGCAAATACTCGCTGTCCAGTATTGAAAAGTAATCCTTCTGTTCCATTATCTACATTATCTAGGTTTGTGAACATCTCTTGAACGTCATACACAGGGATGCCTAGGCGTGCGAGTTTATTGCGATATTCTTCGTGGCCATGTTCCAAAAGGACAGAATTTACCATCTCTCTGATAAGGGACCCTGTAAGATAGGTTGTCTGATATTTGTAAATTCTATTTTCAACTTCTTCGGTAATTTTTTGAGCTAATTCTAATGGAAGGCTTCCTTCACGTACAAGTGATTGAATAATTTTATGAGAATTGAATTCTTCAATTGATTCATGTGATGTTCTGACATACATTTTTCCACTTTCAATAATTGATCTTTCTTCAATTTGTCTTGCCAAGCTCAATACGAGTTTCCCTAGATTTGTGATTGTGTATCTTCTCTCAGATTTGTTTAGAGCTACTAGTGATTGCCTCAATAATTTTCTCAAGTGATATGCAAATTTGCCACTCTCTTTTTTAGATTTGAATCCTGCCAGGGATTTTAATTCTGAATAGGTTAATGGGCCCTTTGAATTTAAAATTCTTAAAATATCAATTCTGTTTGGACTTGCCATTACAGAAAAGATCATTCTTACCCGCTTTGAGGTAGATTGAAGAATTCCACTTCGCTTTGGTTCTTCTATTTCTTCATCTAATTCCATGACTCTCTGACAAGAAAAGGGGTAAATAAGACTTATGACTAGATCATATCTTAATATTTCGGATCAATTTTTTGAACCAATAAAAAAAAGTTAAAATAGTTAATGCCATGATCCAATTAATAAAAATATAGAAAGATTTTTAGATCAATTTTCTTGTACATCAAGGGAAAATTCAAATGTTTGCATTAGATCCTAATTAATAAAAATATAGAAAGATTTTTAGATCAATTTTCTTGTACATCAAGGGAAAATTCAGATGTTGATAATTTTTGTCCACATGACGGACATTTTCCATTATAAGGATTCATTACATCTTTTAAAGATTTTAGCATTTTCATGTTGGTGATCTTTTCTCCGCATTTCCCACATGCTACTTCCACAGACATGAAAGTACTCATAATTATAAAATAATTAAGAACTGACTATGATTTTTTTTAATTATTTAAATAAATAATTTTACTGCTTTTTGAGTATTATACCCCGTTCATCAAAACCGACAATTTTAGCTCTAGTTCCTACTGGAAGATCTGATGGGGTTGATATTCCAGCCATAAAACCAGAAATCCGTAGGTTAGTATTGTCAAGCTGCAAGACTACGAATGCATAAGGGGTATATTTTTCAAAACCTGCTGGAGGGACTGTGATTATTGTATAAGTAGCAACTGAGCCTGTACCCTCTAAAATCTCATTTTCAAATCCCTTACTACCGCAATTTTCGCAATAATAGACATTAGAGAGATGTAGATGATGACATTTTGTACATTTATGAGTAAGAACTTTACCTTCTTTTGCTTTTGCAATTAATAATTCTTTGATAGACATGTTACACACTTTGGAAAATATGAACAGCGCAACTAGCTCCAGTTGCACCAAAATTATGAGTTAATCCAATTTTTGCATTTTTTACTGTTCGTGCTCCAGATTTTCCAGTAAGCTGATCAAATACTTCTACTACCTGTCCAACACCTGTAGCTCCAATTGGGTGCCCTTTTGATTTAAGACCGCCAGATGGATTTATTGAAATATCTGAATTTAATTTTGTTCGACCTTCACGAACAGCTTCTACACCTTTTCCTTTTTCGAAGAATCCTAAATCTTCAGTATCAACAATTTCTGCAATTGTAAAACAATCATGTACTTCTGCAAAATCTATATCTTTTGCAGTAATTCCCGCCATTTTGTAAGCACTTTCAGCTGCAATCTTTGTACTTGGTATTGTAGTCATCCGTTCACGTCCTTGTAAAGCTGCAGGTGATCCACCTCTACCAGAACCTATAACTTCTATGTAGTCATTCCCACTTTCTTTTGCAAATTTTTCAGAACAGAGAATTACAGAACTTGCACCATCAGAAAAAGGACAGCAGTCATAAAGTTTTAATGGACTTGCGACAACTGCTGATTTCATTACATCATCAATTGTAATTTTTTTTTGTAAATGAGCTTTTGGATTTAAAATTCCATTATCATGATTTTTTACTGCAACTCTGGCAAAATCTTCTTCTGTTGCATTAAATTCTGTCAAGTAGGCTCTTGCCATGGATGCAAACAATCCAGGAAATGATGCTCCTGCTTGACCTTCATAGAAAAAATCTGAACAATATGAAAAATAAGTTGTTGTCCATTCGGTACCCGTATGGGTTACTTTTTCAACTCCTGTTACTACAAGACAATCATAAAATCCTGCTGCAACATTTGCAAAGGCTTCTCTAAATGATACAGAGCCGCTTCCACATGCTGACTCTATCGATAATGATGGTTTATCTGAAATTCCTAAATTACTCATCAAGACTGGTCCAAGGTGTACTTGTTTATCAGCAACTCCAAAGACATTTGAAATATACGCTGCTTTTACATCCTTGGGGTCTATCCCTGCACTTTCTATGGCTGCTACCGATGCCTGGGTGGTAAGATCAGCTATGCTATCGGATAATTTTCCATATTTTGTGCTTCCAGCACCAAGAACACAGACCTTTTCCACTAATGTCGCTGACTAGATTCCCTATAAAAATCGTTTTAGTACTTTAATTGCAAGAAATGCCTTTAAAGAAAATTGAACTGCAAATTATACAGGAAAGAACAAGACATGTTGTAAAAACAACAAAATCAAATACTAACATATTCAAAAAAGAGATAATTCAATACTTGGACACTAATGGTTATCTCTCTTGGTCATCCAAAGATAAAAAATATATGATTTTAGGGACAAATTATCCAAAAAATGGTCTAGTTGAATGTCCAGAATGTAAATTAGGTCAATTAATGGTGATTAGATCTAGATCTACAAAAAAGAGGTTCATGGGTTGTTCCAATTTTTACGGTGGCTGTAAAGCTTCATCTCCACTTTTACAAAAAGCAAGACTTAGAGCAACAAAGATTTCCTGTGAAATTTGTAAATGGCCAATGGTGATTTTTCGTTATTCAAGAAATCAAAAATGGACTAAACAGTGTGCTAATTTTAATTGTGATAGTAGAAAAACTAAGCCTTTAAAGTAGTATAGACGTTGGATCGTCTATTTTTTAGTAAGGGTAAGATTCTTCGAATTTGTTTTATTTTTTTTAATTCAATGTTAACATATCTAATTCCTTGTTTTTTTTTCATGTCAAGTAAAATTTTTCCATAAGGATCAACTACAACACTCCTTCCACAATAAATATTTCCTACTTGATCAGGTGCAATTACATAGCATCCATTCTCAATAGCTCTTGTTTTATTAATTGTAATCCAATGTTCTTCTTTCATTTTTCCCTTTACCCATGCTGATGGAGCAATCAAAATTTCAGAACCAGCAACAGCTAACGACCTTGACATCTCTGGGAATCTTAAATCATAACAAATCATCATTCCTATTTTTCCAATTGAAGTCTGTACAGGTTTTGTAATCTTTGAACCAGATATCATTTTATCTGATTCTCTGAATCCTAGTGCATCATAAAGATGGGTTTTTCTATATGTAGAGATTACTTTGCCTGATTTATTAATTACAAACGAAGTGTCATATACTCGATTTTTTTTTCTGCTTTTTTCGTAAAACGAACCAACTACTTGGATATGATTTTCTTTTGCAGCATTTGCAATAGTGTTAACAAAATTTCCACTAATTGTTTCAGCCAAATTTGCAAGTTGGTTTGATGTTTGTGATGAGTTAGTGTAAAACATCATAAATTCTGGAAATGCAACTAGTTCTGCATCATTTTCCGCAGCTTTTAAAATATAGTTTAGTATTATTTTTAGATTGATTTCTTTGTCAGTTGAAGCTTTGAATTGGACAACTGCAACTTTCATAGAATTTGAAATAATTAATTATAATAAAAGGATAAGGAGATAATTATAGTACAAATATGAAATGTACCATTTTGTTCTTAAGTAATTTTATGCATAGAAATATGTAAACCATAGTGTATATGTCTTCCCCGCTAACTGGACGGGGGTATTCCAGTCTTTTTTTTAAAAAAATTAAAGTTGGTTTCCTGCTAAAAACCAATTTTCTTTTGGATTATCCTCAAAAACTACAATAACATGAGTTTCTTTAGTTTTAAGAATCTCTACTGCTGATTTTGTAATTGCTTTTGCATATTCGTCTTTTTGTTGTTGAGTTCTTCCTGGATACATTGTCACT
>Ga0210139_1000299_pt1 | contig 10265 bp, 10 predicted proteins | sample Browns_TuleB_D2_FD_184855 | JGI IMG/M metagenome (GOLD analysis project Ga0210139, IMG submission 184855) | Wetland microbial communities from San Francisco Bay, California, USA, that impact long-term carbon sequestration - Browns_TuleB_D2 (SPAdes) | ecosystem: Environmental > Aquatic > Marine >... | reverse complement strand
CCCGCCGTATCCGACAGGCAAACCGAGTGATTGCGCTTCGCCCGCGACGAGATCCGCTCCGCACTCGCCGGGTGATTTTAGAATACCAAGAGATAGTGCTTCTGCAATCACAGAGACTCCCAGCGCGCCTCTCTGTTTTACTTCCTGAAAAAGTCTGCTTTGATCCTCCACGACTCCGAAATAATTTGGCGACTGCACAACCAGACAGATCGTGTTCTCATCCAGATTCGCGGCCAGCGCGGAGGGGTCGATCTGACCTTTTGCATCGTACGGCAATTCGATGATTTCGACCGGCAGATTCGTAAGATATGTGCGGATGACCTGCCGGTAGCTCGGGTGAACTGTGCGCGCAATTAAAACCTTGTTACGCTCCGGTTGAATTCTTCGGGCCATCAACACGGCTTCAGCCGCAGAAGATGCTCCGTCATACATCGATGCATTCGCTATATCGAGACCTGTGATCTGGCACATGTAGGTTTGGAATTCAAAAATCGCTTGCAGAGTTCCCTGGCTGATCTCCGGCTGATAAGGAGTGTAGCTCGTCATGAACTCGCCCCGACTGGTGATTGAATCCACGATGGCAGGTGCGTAATGATGATATGCGCCACCCCCAAGAAAGGAGATGGCTTCCATCAGGTGATCGTTGCGGGCGGAAAGCTGCCATAAATGCTCGGTCAGTTCCTGTTCCGACAGCGCATCGGGAATCGCAAATTTGCCTCGATAATGTAGATCGGCTGGAATCATGGAGAAGAGTTCATCGAAAGAGGAAACTCCGATGTCCTGCATCATTCTCTGAATATCTTCTTCTGTGGCAGGTATATATCTCATTCCTGGCTTGGTGTCCTTGGCGTCTTGGCGGTTAAATCAATGTTGATCTTGTGAGATCAATTCTTCATATTCATCAGCGTTGAGCAGGCCTTCGAAGTCTGCTTCATTATTCAGTCGGATTTTTATCAACCATCCCTTTTCATGCGCATCTTCGTTGATGATCTCGGGTTTTTCCACGACTTCCTTATTCACTTCGATTATTTCCATGGATACAGGCGCATAAATTTCAGAAACTGCTTTGACCGATTCCACAGAACCGAATGGTTTACCGGATTCAAACTTCTTTCCGGCGGCAGGTAAATCAACATACACGATGTCGCCCAGTTGTTTCTGAGCGTAAATTGTGATTCCGACAACTGCCAGGGCTCCGTCTTTCTTGATCCACTCGTGTTCCTTTGTGTAAAAATATTCTTTTGGGTACATTCCTTCTCCTTACTTCCGGGAATACGTCCTTTGTGATACGGCACCACAGATCCAAATTCCCTTACTTACTTCTGTCTCCTGTAAAACGGAGTAGGGACAACTCGTGCTTTCAACCGTTTTCCTCTCACATCAATTTCGAACTCTTGATCCACGGATGCATTTTCATCAGGCAGGTAGATGAGTCCAATTGCCTTTTTCAAATAAGGCGCAAAGGTGCCGCTGGTAACGACTCCCGTCTTTTTCTCACCAATGTACGCTTCGTGACCATGTCTGGCGATGCCTCGACCGATAATCTCAAAACCCGCAAGTTTGCGATCCACTCCATTTTCCTTTTGCGTCCACAATGCAGATCTTGCGATGAAATCCCCTTTGTCCCATTTCACAATCCATTCGAGATCCGCCTCCAGGACTGTTGTTGTATCATCGATATCATTTCCGTACAAAACCATTTTTGCTTCCAGCCGTAAGGTGTCCCGCGCTCCAAGGCCTGCGGGGATAATCTGGTCCCCTCCAACCTCACGAATCCGATTCCAGAGAGAGGAGGCAACAGCAGGGCTGCAGAAGATTTCGAATCCGTCTTCACCGGTATAACCGGTCCGCGCAGCGATCACCGGTTCGCCTTCCAGATCGATGTCGCGAAACCAGTAATAACGGATGCTGTGCAGGTCGGTGGCCGTCATTTTTTGCAAGATGGAGATTGCGTTCGGTCCCTGTACTGCAATCTGTGCATATTCCTCGCTGGTGTTCCTCACTTTAACATTTCCGCTCACGTGACTCAGGATGTATTCGTAATCCTTGTCAACGTTGGATGCGTTGACGCACAAAAAAAAGTGATCGTTTGAGAAACGATACACAAGAAGGTCATCCACAAAGGTGCCCTGTGGGTAGACGAGCGCGCTGTATTGAGCCTGTTGGATCGCGAGTTTGGCCGCATTATTGGTAGTAATTTTTTGAACCAGCGCTACGGCATCGGGGCCTGTAACTTCAATTTCACCCATGTGTGAAACGTCAAAAATGCCTGCCGAAGTGCGAACAGCCATGTGTTCGCTGACGAGCCCCGTATATTCGATCGGCATCTGCCATCCCGCAAATGGCACCATTTTCGCTCCTGAGGCGACGTGAACTCCATGCAACGGCGTACGCTTGAATTCTGAAGAAGATTCGACCATTTTCTCGTCCTTTTTTAGGGAAAACTCACGCTATCATAATCGTCCGCGCACTGTCAATTTTCTGTAAATTCGTTACAAGAACCGATGATTAGAAACAATTTTGTGATTACATATAAGTATACATATACATGGATAGACGCAAAGTTCTTGCGAGAATTGTTCAATTTGTTTCCGCTGCAATCGGCGCGTTGTTCGTGCTTCCCGTGATTGCTTTCATTCGTGGTTCTTCCTCTGCCGGCCGGGATGATGGCTTTGATCCGATTGCAAAAATTGGCGATCTGGGAGAGGAAGTCACGCGAGTTTCGTTCGCACGCTTGATTCGTGACGGCTGGATGGTTCGGACCATTCAGGAATATGTCTGGGTTCGAAAAAAACCGGACGGCGCCATTGTTGTGTTTGAACCGCACTGCACTCATCTGGGTTGTGCTTACTCCTGGAATCAGACGAATCAACATTTTGAATGTCCCTGCCATGGTGGCAAATTCGATAAGGATGGAAACCGTCTTGCAGGACCTCCGCCAAGACCTCTCGATCGGTATGAGCTAAAAATGGAAGGCAATCAAATCAGTATAGGAAAGATCCTTAAGGCATAATCCGGATGTGGAAATGGCTTGAGAGTCGGATTAGGCTCCAATCAACGTGGCGTCATTTTCTGGAAGAGCGATTGCCTGAGCGCACAGGGTGGCCCCATGTCTTTGGTTCCATTCTTCTGGCGCTAATCGGTTTGCAATTCCTTACAGGGTTACTTCTTTCGTTTGTTTACTCTGCCTCTCCACCGGGGGCCTACCCGTCCGTTCGATATCTGATGGAACAGCTCCCCGGCGGCGCATGGCTGCGTAGCCTCCACTACTGGGGAGCGTCTTTCATCATCGTGTTCGTGGGATTGCATTTGATCCGCACATTCTTGTATGCAGCGTACAGACGTCCCCGCGAACTTACCTGGATTGCGGGCCTTTTGCTATTGCTTTGCATCCTTGCATTCGGGCAAACCGGATATCTGCTTCCCTGGGATCAACGATCGTACTGGGGGACCGCGGTAACCCTCAGAATCATTGAAACGGTTCCGATGCTGGGGCCAAAGATTGCTTCGCTAATACGTGGAGGGGCAAGTCTTGGCGCGTTGGCGCTCAGCCGCTTTTACGCCATTCATGTCGTTGCGTTGCCCATGATTACTACGCTATTAGTGATCGCCCATCTGGCGTTGCTCCGGCGCTATGGAATTACAGCGCCATGGTCGCGAACAGGGGAAGAAGGGATCCGAAAGATCCCGTTTTATCCGTACCAGATGACGCGCGATTCGATCGGCATTCTGATCGTTTTTTTGATGTTGTTCTGGCTTGCGGGGCAGCTCTATGCTCCGCTCGATGCTCCCGCCGATCCAACCGACACGACCTTCGTTCCGCGGCCGGACTGGTACTTCCTTTTTCTGTTTCAATTATTGCGTTATTTTGAGGGAAAGTGGGAAATCATCGGAACCTTCGTGCTTCCCTCGATTGCGATTCTCGCTCTGTTCCTTCTTCCTTTCATGGATCGCAATCCCCGCAGAGAGCTCCGTTACCGGCCTGTTGCTATGCTGATTTTGCTGGTTTCTGTTTCAGCATGGGGCTGGCTAACCTATTCTGCTGTCGATGAAATGCCGAAACCACGAGCCGGACAAAGACCGCCAGGCATACTTCCTCCGCGCGCTGAGAGGATCAAACGCCCATCTGAAGTTGGAGGGCTCTACGTGCTCAAGCAAAAGTGTTTTTCCTGCCACAGTATGACCGAAATGGGATCCCGGCTCAATCTTCAAACACTGGTAAGGAATCGATTTCCGACCGGCGCCACCTGGTTCGAGAGGCACTTTCAGGAAAATGGAATACAGACAACGTTGGGCGATCGTGAGGTCGAAGAACTGATGTCCGTTTTGCGGCTCGTTGCCGGCAATCGGCCCGATCTGCTCTATACGATCCCACCCAAAGCCCGGTTTGGAGCGCACTTCTTCTACAACAGCTCCTGCGGCAGTTGTCACAAAATTGACGGTCAGGGTGGTGAGCATCCGCGGGTAACGGCGCCGGATTTAACGCTCCGTTTGTTGCGATCAAAAGAATGGCATATCAAGCATATTCACGATGCGCAATCAGTCGTTCCTAAATCGAAAATGCCTCCCTTTTTTCATTACGAGGGTTTCGAGTATGATGCGCTGGCAGAGTATATTCTGTATTTGCATACGTAAGAAAAATGTGTAAGAAGATCTCCCGCATCTCTCCTATCTCCTTTCTTACGCGAGCGAAAGGCGAATGAGAAAATCGATCACGCAGAAATCATCGGGCAAAGGAGGAACGTGTGGCTGTTTCGTGTTCGGTCTCATCTTCTTTCTTTTCGGAGCAGGGTTCTTTGCGCTTGCGTTCGGTCGCGGCTTTTTAAAGCTGATCGATGCGCGTGATTGGACGCCAACCCCCTGCACCATTCTTTCCAGCGAAGTGCAATCCCATGGTGATACGTTCAGCATCGAAGTGCGTTTCTCCTACAACGTTAATGACCACAACTACGAATCCTCACGTTACGATTTCGTCGAAGGCTCCAGCAGTGGATACGATTCGAAGGCGAAAATTGTCGGGCAAATTCCGGCAGGCGCCAGAACGACGTGTTATGTGAACCCCAGGGATCCTGCGGATGCTGTCCTTGAGCGTGGGTTTACAAATGAAATGTATTTTGCCGGAATTCCGCTCCTGTTCGCTTTTATTGGTCTGGCCGGAATGTATTTTGCCATCACAGGAAAACTCGGAGGAACAGGGAAGATATCTGTCGCCGGCAAACAAAAATCGGTTGCTCTTCCATCAGGTAAATCAAAACGGGGCACATCACGCTGGGGTAATCTGGTAGGCGTTATTTTTGTCGCAGCATTCTGGAACGGCATCGTTTCGGTTTTCCTCTGGCAAGCGGTTCAGTCGTGGAAGGCCGGGAGTCCTGAGATCGGGCTGAGCTTGTTTTTGATCCCATTCGTTCTGGTCGGCCTTGGTTTCATCGCAGGAATCTTCTATTACCTTCTTGCGTTGTTTAATCCAACGGCTGAGCTGAGTCTTATGCCATCGGAAGTCCGCCTGGGAAGCTCCCTTCAACTGAGCTGGAAACTAGCAGGAAAAGTCGAGCGAATCAGCGAATTGAAAATACGTTTGGAAGCGCGAGAGGAAGCTACGTACAGGCGCGGCACACGGTCCTATACGGATCGAGAAGTTTTCTACAAGAAGGAACTGTTTCAAACGACCAGCACGTACAACATCTCTACGGGATCCGTTTCGGTCCCAATTCCTGAGGATAGTATGCATTCGCTCAATACGGGCAATAACAAGATTATCTGGACTCTTTATTTTGAAGGCGCGATCAAAAATTGGCCTGATGTTTCGGAGACCTATGAGATCATCGTTTTGCCGTAAAATAGTTTTCGTAGGGGCGCGATTCATCGCGTCCGGGATCCAAATTTTACGAGCGCGCAGGGCATGAATGGCGCCCCTACAAAAAAATGAAATACGTACAGATTTCTATCGATAACAACGCGTCAAATTTCAAGCCTGGCGATCAAATTTCCGGAACCGCGAGCTGGCAACTGGAAGAATCCGCGAAAACGATCGAGGTCCGATTGTTCTTTTACACGGAAGGGAAAGGCACAAGAGACATAGAAGTTCTGGAAACATTGCAACTCGATTCCCCTCCTATCAGCGGAACGCAGCAATTTGATTGGCGTCTACCGCAGTCACCGTACAGCTTTTCGGGAAAACTGATTTCGTTGATTTGGGCGGTGGAGGTGGTGTTACTGCCTTCCGGTGAAGCGGAATCATTTGAATTCCAGATGACTCCCACCGGCAAAGAAATTGTTCTTGGAACCGGATCATGATCGCTCGCGCAAATCCTTTCGCCGTCTCCAAAATTCTTACCATTCGTTATGAACCTCAATCGACTACCTGGGACGCGCTTCTCGCTCGCCTCCAACTGCTCGGCCATCGCGCCGCGATCGTCGGCCCGGAAGGATCCGGAAAGACTACGTTATTAGAAGATTTGGCGTCTCATCTCTCGCAGAAATTTTCGATCCGGTGGTTTGCTCTTACCGAAGATTCCCCGATTCCGGCGGTTTCCGACATTGACCCGGATCATCTGGTCATGGTTGACGGCGCCGATCGGTTTGGATGGCTAACCTGGCAAAAATTGTTGCGCAAGAAAACTCGCGGACTCATTGTGACCACGCACACTCCGGTTCGTTTGAACACCCTGATTCAATGTTCAACTACTCCGGAACTGTTATCGTGGATCAATTACAAATTGATTGGAGAACACGCGAATGAGATTGAGAAATTGTCTGACAGACTATTTAGGAAACACAGGGGAAACTTGCGCGATGTTCTCCGGGATCTGTACGACGTTTGGGCCGCGATTGGGTGAAATGAATGTCTAAAAACACCGTGGGAGCGCAGGCTTCCACTATGAGAGAATAAAGGCTGTAAATACAAGGGCTACTCTATTGAGAGCATCCAATCTACATCCGGGGCGACTGCAAGATTTTGTGCTTTGGGTGGTCGCGTTTTGCATTGCACTTGTACTTTGCTCTTGTAGAAAGAATCAAATTGTCCCGGATCAGGTCGTGCTGGCCGTCCCGTATGAATTGGGTTCGCTGGATCCTCACGCGCGAAACTCTCTCAGTGATTTCGCTCTTTTGAGCAACCTCTACGAACCGCTGGTTACCACAGATGGAAGCATGCGAATCCTGCCTTGCCTTGCTGAACGCTGGGAAAATCCGGACCAGTCGACGTGGATTTTTCACCTCAGGAAAAATGTGCGTTTCCATAGTGGAAAGGACCTAACGTCAAAAGACGTTGTTTATACATTTAGCCGCCTGCTTTCCAGTCAGGATTTGGAAATGGCCGGTTATCTTCTGGAAGTGGCGGAAGTGACGGCGACGGATGGAATGACCGTAAAAATCCGTACCCGTTTTCCATCCAGCATCACATTGAACAAACTGCGCTTTATCTTGATTGTTCCCGCGAACAGTGGCGGTGTTCTGTCGAAGCAAATCAATGGAACCGGACCCTATCAGCTGAAAAGCTGGAAGAAAGATCTAATCTTTTTACGCAATGAAAACTACTGGGGAGAGCGGCCGTTTCTTCGAGAAGTTCAATTTCTTTTGAATCGAGATTCCGAAGCGGCCGCAAACGAACTGTTGGAAGGAAAAGCGCAGTTCGCGCAGTGCAATTCGAAAATTCTGAAGGAAAAACTCTCAGGCAATGCGGAGTTTGAAATTCTTCAAAGTGACAGCATGTTTGTCAAGTATCTTGGATATGATGTTGCTCGCGATCGATCCCCGTATTGTTCGGTCGAACCGAATCCTTTCAAAAACAAGCTGGTCCGAAGTGCATTGCAACTGGCTATCGATCGTAAAGAACTGGTTTCAAAACTAACGACGTATGCTGTTCCCGCGAATCAGCCCTTACCTCCTTTCATTTTCGGGTATAATCCCGCCATTCCGGACGCGCCGTACGACCCCCAACAAGCGAGAAAGCTTTTACAACGAGCCGGACTCCCCAATGGCTTTGACGTTGTGCTCCACGTGCGAAAACTTTTTGAACAGGCAGGCTTGCTCGTAAGGGATCAACTTGCCGGAGTTGGAATTCGGGTGAAAGTGGTTTCTCTGGAGGATACCGAAATTCTTCCAGGGCTTCGCAGGCATGAATATACGTTCTATCTTTCGCGAATCGGAAGTCCAACCGGCGACTCCAGTGATGTCACGGACAATTGCCTTCATTCCCCCGATCCACGGAGCCATTACGGAGTCATGAACTATGGCTACTATTCGAATTCTGAAGTGGATCAGGCCATTGAAGAGAGTTCTCGGATTCCGGATATCGATAAACGGAGGAATCTTGTTCAATCGATCATGTCAAAAGTGATGGACGACATCGCATGGATTCCACTCTATATCGATCAGGATGTATACGCCATTCATAAGGCATATTCCTGGAAACCTCGCAACGACAGCTTCATTCTCGCCGCTGAAATAAAGCCTGCGGAGCGCCTTCAGTAACAAGAAGATTACGGATGTGTGGAGGACGCTTGATCAATCTGCGGTGTTGAAACAACCGGGTCTCATCCCAGAACCTGGCAGAAATCAGGGGCAGTGAAAACCATGGGAACGTCAGAGATGAATGCTATTTTCTGTTTTCTCTTCGGCCTCGGGGCGTTGTAAGAAAGGTAAACGAGGGAGGTTAAGAGGAGCAGACCAAGAAATAGACAAAGCCACACCAACCATCGGGGACGGGTCATTCGAAATCCTACACCGACGCCGATCAACGCTGCCGTGGCGAAGGTAACAGACATCGTTACGACGACAATTCGAAAGAACACCAGAGAAGCCCCCTTCAACCGTCTTTGAATGTGAACATCGGATAAGCGTGGCAGGATTTTGCGTCCAATATAGCCTCCATCCTTCCAGCCTTCATGTAGGTGAAGCGATTGCCACGCGCCGGACGTAGCATAAAACAGTAGTAATGGAGCGAGAATCAAGCCGAGATAGCGATGAAGTCTTAACCACCAACGCATACTTACTCCGAATTCCTTCTGCGACACTCTTCCAGGATTTCTGCGGTTCGCGAGCAGCCGATTCGCGTGGCTCCAACGGATCGAAACCCCAGCAGTGTTTCGAAGTCCCGAATGCCTCCTGCTGCTTTTACCTGCACTCGCGTTCCCGAATGTAGCCGCATGAGGCGTACATCATCCATCGTTGCTCCTCCTGAGCCAAACCCGGTGGATGTTTTCACCCAATCCGCATTCAATTCCAGGCAAATTTCACAAAGCCGGATTTTGTGTTCGTTCTTTAGATAGCAGTTCTCGAAAATCACTTTAATTTTTTGGCCCTCCTTGTGGACAATATCAGTTACAGCTTGAATCTCCGCTCGAACGAAATCCCAGTTCCCGCTCAATACCTGATTGATATTCACGACCATGTCCAGTTCTTCAGCGCCATCAAGGAGCGCTTGCTCTGCTTCGGCGATTTTCATAGATGTTTTTTGGCCACCATGCGGAAAACCAATCGTAGTGCTTGCTTTTACTTCGCTGCCCTGCAGCAATTGAGCGCAGTGTTTCAAATAAAAAGGCAGGATGCAAATACTCGCTACATCGTATTGAAGCGCCGTTTGAATGCCGCGCTCAAGCTCCCCCGTAGTGAGGGCGGGGTTGAGCAGCGCGTGGTCGATCATCTTTGCAATATCTCTAAGGGTGTAATCCATAACAGGTGGTTCTTCGATATGTTATAGCAGATATTCAGTAAAGAGGTCAGAGAGAGAATGGTTGAATCGGGTTGTGTCCGAAAACAACTTCCATTCGAGCTATAATGCCCGGCATGGGCCCGCCGCTTCGCATCGTTTCGGTCGGAGAAAGTACGATCGACCACTATCTTGATGTGCAGCGAGAATTTGTAGGCGGCATCTCTCTGAACTTCGCTGTAAATGCGAAACGTTGTGGCGCGGACAGCGCGTCGCTTGTTAGCTGCGTTGGCGAGGATTCTGCGCCACGCATTAACAAACAAGTGGAACGCGAGGAAGTCGACGCGTCACATGTAACGATACGACCCGGTAAAACCGCACGGCAAGATATCGTTCTGATGCCGAATGGCGAGCGCATTTTTCCTGCCGGGGGGTATCGTCCGGGAGTACTTTTAGACTATTTCCTGAGTGAGAGTGATTTTCGGTTCATACAAAACCACAATATCCTGGTTTCTGCCTGTTTCAATCAGGTGGAGCGGTTATTCCGTGAGGTTATGGAAATTGCATTCGAGGGATGGCGAGTAGCGGACTTTCTCGACCTGTCTGATTTCGACAA
>Ga0210139_1000297_pt1 | contig 10285 bp, 7 predicted proteins | sample Browns_TuleB_D2_FD_184855 | JGI IMG/M metagenome (GOLD analysis project Ga0210139, IMG submission 184855) | Wetland microbial communities from San Francisco Bay, California, USA, that impact long-term carbon sequestration - Browns_TuleB_D2 (SPAdes) | ecosystem: Environmental > Aquatic > Marine >... | reverse complement strand
CGCTGACTGTCAGCCCCGACAGCATGAGCCTCATCGTCGGGGACACTTCGAGAGCGAAAGCCTACCCGCAGGACGCCCGGCACACCTACGTCGTCGGCCAGAGCATCACGTGGAGCAGCAGCAACGGAGCGGTTGCTTCGGTGGATGGGGCAGGGTTGGTGCGGGCGGTGTCGGCGGGCGGCGCCATCGTGCGGGCGCGCTTCGAGACCTTCACCGATTCGGTGGTGGTCGACGTCCAGCCTTGAGCCGCTAATCCCTAGAAACCGAACTCGGCGCCGGCGGTCCACACGATGTCCGGTGACATGCCGCCGCGAAGAATGGGAAACAGCGCGTTGGTGACCAGCGTGCTCGGGCCGACCCGGAACTTGAACCCCAGCGAGGCCGCAGCCCGGTCGTCCCGCTGGTTGGGGATCTGGGTGGGGTTGACGGTCCGCTGATAGGGAAGGATGTACTGGACCGGGCCCGGGAGCTTCAGCTTGCTGTCGCCGATCTGCCACTCGGAGAGAAATTCCGCCGCCAGGGTGGCCCAGGGCGCAATCAGCTGGTCGAAGCCGGCATTGAAGAGGACCCCGTTGTTGAACAGGTCGCCGGAGCGGTAGGCGTACCCGGCGTTCACGTTGGGAGAGAACCCGCCGAAGGTCCAGGAGAAGATCCCCATTCCCCGCATCGAGAAGCTGCCGGCGCCCAGGAAGTTCTGTTCATCGCCGGTCGGGAAACGGGCGTCGGCCAGGAGCGCTGCCGAGAACCGCGAGTCGTTGTGGAGCCCGATCTTGAGCCGGGCGGCCACGTCGCCGATCCCGGTGGCCGATCCGAAGGTCGCGGTAGTAGCGCGGAGAATCGGGTTCGCCGAATCGCCCCCGAAGAAGTGCGGCGTACCGGCGCCGAAGGGGACGATCTGGCCCACGCTCCGCCCTTCCATGGAGCTGTGGACCACCGGCACCGCCACGCTGAGATCCACGTTGTCCAGCAGACCGTAGGTCACGAAGAACGAGGTGGCCAGCAGGTTCACGTAGAGCGACAGGTCCACGTGGATCACGTCGTTCTCGAAGTTCACATCGCCCAGGCCGGGAGCACCCACGTCCTGGTGAGTGAAATTGAGACCCATGTTGTCGATCGGCAGCCCGCGCAGGGTCTTGAAATTGATCCCCGACATGTAGGCGCCCATCAGGAACCGGTTCCGCCCCAGGGTCTGTCCCCGCTCCCCATAAATCGGCCCCGAGGAGGACGAGGTCTTGACCGGGAGCCCGCCCACGAACTTGAAGGTCACGCCGCTGCTGGTGGAGCCGAGGGGGATGTTCGAGGAGTAGACCGCGACCGCGTTCTCGATGAAGTCGATGACCGACGCGTTACTGCTGCTGGCGGCCGGGATGAAGTGATTGCCGTGGGTGTTCTGCGACAGCGACCCGGCCAGACAGAGCGGCTCGCCGCAGTCCCCGAAGGTGAACAGCTCTTTCATGCGGTCGACCAGCGTCTGCCCCATGACGGGCGAAGGAATCACAAGCAGCAGCGCCAGGGCGAGACGGCCGCGACGACCCAGCATGGAGACACCGTTGGGGAGGAAGGGGCAGCTAGAGTACCACGCGTCCGGGGGACGGTCAAGGACGGTGGAAAAGCAGGGGAATCAGTTGAGCCCGACGATCCTCCATCCGCTGGCACCGCGTTCCAGCCGAGCGGACCTGGGGGGATTCTGGCTCGAAACCTTTCCGCGGCGGTCCCTGGCGGTCATGGTGCCGCCAATCTTGACCGTGGCGCTGTTGCCGCTGATCACGACGTCGCCGATGTGCCACTTGCTGGTGTCGAGGCTGTTGCCGCCCCTGAAGTAGTCGCGGAGACTCGACTGGACGTCGGCCGGCATGCCGGGATAGGTACGGAGCAACTCACCCATGTCTCCCGCGGCCAGGGCCGCCGCATAAGCCGTCACGACCTGCTCGACCGCGGGGCGCTCATCGGGCGGAGCGGACGGCTTGGCCGCCACCGAGCCGGCGGGTTCGGTGCTTTTCGGGGTCACCGACTCCGGGGACGGGGCCGGGGGCGCGGCGGGCTTGGTCTCCACCACCAGCGGCACCGCAGCCGGAGGGGTGTTGATCCTGGCCTGGGTCTCCGCCCGACTCTGCGCGGTGCGGGCGGCTGCCATGTAGACCACCGTGGCATCGGAGATCGGCTTCAACGCGTCGCCGAACTTGCCGCGCTTGGCGAAGGTCTCCGCCTGGCTCCGAAGCATGTCCCCTCCAGCCAGGTCGGTCGAGGTGGCCCCGAAAGCGATGGCGTGATCGCGCGACTCGTCCGCCTGAGTCTTCATCCGCTGATAATCGGCGGCATCGCGCTTGGCCTGCGCCCGATTGCTGGGGTCGATGACCGGTTTGGTGGGCTTCTGGGGAGCCGGGGTAGCGTCCGGGCCGGGAGCCGTGGTGGCGGCGGGTTCGGTCGTGGTCGCAACCGGCGGCGCCTCCGCGGGGGCGTCCCCCGTGGTCGTGGGCACCATGTCGGCCGATTCCGGCAGCGTCACCTGCGACCCGTCCGCGGGTTTCTTCCAGGGCGCCAGGTAGATCACCGCCGCGGCCGCGAGCGCTGCGATGGCACCACCGATCAGGAGGCCGCGCTTCGATTTCTTCTCCTCGGCCACCACCGGACGTCCCGTGGGCCGGGCTGCCGGCAGCCGGGTGGTGGGCGCGGAGGTCGAAGGGCTGGCCACCCGGGCCCGGGTCTTGGGGACCGGGCTCTGCGGGATGCTGGCCTGCGCCGCGATGAAGGCCTGAAAGGCCGGGCCGCTCTTGGCCAGTTCGATCAGCTGCGAGCGGGTGGGATCGTCGTGGGCCAGGTTGGTGACCCCGATCGGCGCCACCGCCTCCTCGATGCTGCCCCAGCGGCGCAGGGGATCCTTTTCCAGCATCCGGAGCACCGCATCGCGGAGCACCGGCGGACAGTCGGCTCGCAGCCCTTCCAGCGGCGGGGGCGGGTCGTTGAAGTGGCCGTACATGATCGCCATCATCGAGTTGCCGACGAAGGGCGGCCGCCCGGTGATCATCTCGTACGCCACGACGCCGAGCGAGTACTGGTCGGAGGCGCCGGTCACTTCCTGAGCCAGGCACTGCTCGGGGCTCATGTAGGTCGGGGTGCCGACCGTCATCCCGGTCATCGTGAGCCCCTGCGACTCGGAGACCTTGGCGATCCCGAAGTCGGTCACCACGGCCCAGCCCTCATCGTCGATCATGATGTTGGCGGGCTTGATGTCGCGGTGGATGATGCCGCGGCGATGGGCATAGCCGAAGGCGCCCCCCACCTGGCCCAGAATGGTCTGGATCATCGGGATCGGGAGGGGGCCCAGCTCCTTGATGACCGAATCGAGGGAGCGGCCCTTCACGAACTTCATCACGAAGAAGAGGAGGCGATCGGTCTCGCGGACGGCGTAGACCGGAATGATGTTGGGGTGACTCAACCCAGCGGCGGTGCGGGCCTCGCGCTTGAACCGCTCGACCATCCCTTCGCCGTGGACCAGCGCGGGCGACATGACCTTGATCGCCACCTGGCGGCCCAGAGCCAGGTCCTGCGCGAGATAGACGGTGGCCATCCCGCCCCGGCCCAACTCCCCGTAGACCTCGTACTCTCCCAGGGTGGCCTGGCGGAGATGCTCCAGCACCTCCTCCCCCATCAACTTCGGGAGAGTCGGCGGCCGCACCATCGCTACCGACATGGGCGCCGTGACCAGGGATGCCTGTTCGCCCGAGATGTCCTTGCCGCAAATCGGGCAATAGTGCGTCCCCGCGGCGATTTCTCCGCCGCAGCGGCTACACCTGGTAGTGAGATTTGGAGGCTGGCTCATTCCCGCGCGACCCTCGGCCCCGGGGCAATCCGTTCAATATACATGCGCAAACGGGGCCCCGCCCGCGGTCGGAACGCTTATCTTAGACCCACACGACCCGGTCGCACCGGGACCCTGGCGTGGTGGCAGAGTGGTCGATCGCAGCGGTCTTGAAAACCGCCAACGGGGTGACCCGTTCGAGGGTTCGAATCCCTCCCACGCCGTGGGAAGTCTCGCCGTAACACCCCTCGCCGGGGCACGGGCCCCGAGTCATGTTGGACGTCGCCTCTCCTCCAGGGAGCCGCCCATGAAAGTCCTCCAGGTGGTACCCAAGACCGGCATCAAGCATTCGCTCAAGGCTCAACTCAAGGCCAAGGAACGGGAACTGCGGAGCGGCCCTACCGCCTTCCGGCGGAAGAAGGAGGGCAAGTGGGTCCACGTGAAATACCCGGGCTGGATCAGCTGGGACGAGGCGCCGGGCGGCTTGGTGATTGCGGAGATCCATCCCGGCAAGGATGGATCGGACTGGCAGCTGTTACGCGCGTTCGTGGGTTACGTGGATCGGCACCTGGGGGATCATCTGGAGAGCATGTCCATCTTTTACCGATAGCCTCAGAATTGGCGATTGCCGAGTGCCGATTGCCGATTAGGAGGGGCTGGGCAATCGGCAATCGACAATCGGCATTCGGCACTCCCTTCCCGGTTCTCCCGTTCTACTGCGTCACCACCGTCCCCATCTGCACCACCTCGAAGTCGCTCCCCTTCACCTGCTTCAGCGTATTGATCTCATTGTCGTCCCAGCGGGCGTCCGCCACTCCCGACAGGTACCAGTTACTGCCGTTGTCGGCGACCATCATCCCGTAGACCTGGAGCGCGTGGAGAATGACCCGCGCACTAGGAGGATAGGGCGTGATGTCGAAGCCGGCCTTGAGCCGCACCCGCATCCCCATGGGCGGGAGCGTCGAGCTGGTGTCGCTGCTGGCGTAGTGCCGCGCCGGAAGGATGTAGCCCTTGCGGGTGCTGTGCACGGTGAACCGGAGGGCGTGGTCGATGCTCCCCTGCTCCACCGCCTCGTCGTAGCGCACGAGACCGGGGAGAATCGGGAGTCCGGCGGCATCGGCCGAGGTCCATCCCGCGGGCCGGAGCGCATCGGAGGAGAGATCGAACACCGCCCCCGAGCCCGCGGTCCAGCTGGTCCCGCCGCCCACCGGATAGGCGGCGAACAGCTCGTAGAGGATCCAGTTGTCCTTATCGACCACCAGCACGTGACGATCGCCGCTCGAGGAGGCGCCGCCTTCGATGGGGGCGTTGCGCGGAACCGGATAGGGGCCGGGATCGCTCTCACCCGAATACTGGAAGCTGACGGGAACCCTGGCCTGGGTCCCCGACACCACGACGTAGGGAATACCGAAGGGCCCGCCGTTGTAGTTGGCGCCGAAATCGGGGTGGAGACTGGTGTTGGCGCCGATCTGGGCGATCAGGGCATCGGAGTTGGGGTCCAGCGGCGCCTGGTCCACCGGCGTGTTCCAGGCATTATCGCTGGGAAAGAGCTGACGGCCGCCCAGGCTGGCGTTGATCTCGCCGTCCGGCGCGAGGGCGCCACTGTTCGGAGCCGTAGTACCACAGCCGGGCACCAGGCCGAAAGCGAGGAGCAAGAGCCAAGATCGAGTCTGCATAGCTGTCAGGAAAGCTCACGGAGCCAGCCGCCCGACTCAACCCGCAAAAATTGGCCGCTCAGGTCTTGTGCAGTGGGGTCAGAGAGATGGGCAGTCGCGGGACCACTCAATGGTGGTGCTCGCCGCCCCAGATCGCCGCCGGATCGTCGCCGGCGAACATGTTGACGTGCACCATCCAGCCGAACAGCACCGGGAAGAAGCGCCCCTTGGCCGCCTCGCACGCCTCGGCGGTGGTGATCGAGCCCTTGGGACCGAAGCGCGCCTCGGGTCCCTGGAAGGAGGCCGGCGTCATCTGGTCGCGGGGCGGAAGACAGACGTTGGTGTGCAGGTGCCAGTGCGCGACGCTCAGCGGGATCCGCTCGTCGAGCTCCTCGGGGGTGGCCTTGGCCGGCATGGTATACATGGCCCCGATCAGCTTGAGCGACCCGTCGGGACCCTGGGCATAGAGCAGCGAGGTGGGGCGTGCCGGATTGAAGCGGGACCGGGCCAGAAAGGCGTTCCGGTAGTTGGTGTAGTGATAGACCGGCTGGTTCTTGATCCCCGGAGCGAAACGGCGGTAGCCATCGGCTTCCGCCGCCTTGGGGTCCTGGTAGCGTGCCAGTGCTTTGCGCGCGATTTCGACCACGCCGGCCGCTCGGGCCTGATCGTCGGCCGTCCTGGGCCAGGCCGGCGTCAGCCGAATGTGAGCCCCCTCCATGGGGTGGCCCATCATGGCCGCGTCCGCCATGCCAGGGGTGGAAGCACCGGAATTCCCCTGGTCGCCCATTGGCATTCCGCCCATTTCGTCCTGGGCTGCCAGGGGCCCGAAGGGAAGCAGTAGGAAGAGGACCGGGACCAGCACCGCGCGCCACGACATCCGTAACTCCTTCCGGGATTGTCGAGACAGACGCGAGCGAGGTCTCGCCGTTAGGGACTCAGGGGCTGTCCCGCCACCGGTCGGGGATCTCGCCGCGCAGCATCGCGATACCGTCTATCGCAACAAGCGCGCCGGGTGGGGCCAGGCCCGCCACGGTCACCACGGTTACGGCGGGCGGGGTCTCCTTCTTGAACCGGGCGGTGATGGCGCTCTGGATGGTGTGGAACTGGTCGCTGGCAGTCGAATCCGCCACGACATAGGCGGTCAGCTTCACCACGTCGGCGGGAACGCCGTGCGCGGCGTGCACCACCTGGATCAGGTTCTCGAGCGCCTGGTCGGTCTGGAGCCGGAGATCGCCGGGGCCAATCAGGGTGCCGGTGGAATCGAACGCGACCTGTCCCGAGACCCAGAGGGCGAGCCCGATCTTGACCCCGGCCGGCGCCCCGGTCGGCGTGGTGACGCCGTCGGGATTCACCGCCACGGTCGCGGGAACACCTTCGGGCGGCCCGTGTCGAGGTTCGGGTCCAGCGCCACCCACCCCCATGGCGCAGGCGGAGAGAAAGCCGAAGAACAGGGCTGGAATCGTTAAGGAACGCAGTTTGGACATCATGTCTCGCAGGATCAGTGTGTCGTTGTGGTTGACGCTTGCCGCGGGGATCAAATGCACAGGATTGTTGATGGTCGATGGGCGATGGTCGATGGTCGATGGCCGAATGAAATGGGGGAATGAAGGAATGGGGGAATGGGGGAATGAATTGTCGATTGCCGATTGATGATTGCCGAGTGTGTCATTGCGAGGCCCCTTCAGGGGCCGAAGCAATCTCCTGAGTTCCGCTCTGAGACCGGGGGATTGCTTCGGGCGGCTGGGCCGCCCTCGCAATGACACAAGGCCCGATGCCCGATGCCCGATGCCCGTGGAGAAGGATGCTCAACCCGCCAACGCCGTCGCCCCGCGCCTTGCGTATCTTCAACCGCCTCGCGAACTTCCAGCCGCGTTGGAGTGGTGGCCGAGTGGCTGAAGGCGGCGGTTTGCTAAACCGTTATAGGGTTGAAAAGCCCTATCGAGGGTTCGAATCCCTCCCACTCCGTACTTCATAGTGCTGAGTGCTGGGTCCTGAGTCCTGAGTGGGTCGGGTTACCTGGCGTTGTCATCCCGAGCGCAGCGAGGGATCTCGGTCAAGGGTTTCCAAGCGCGTGCACCGAGATCCCTCGGTCCCCTCCCTTCGGTCGGGGTCCCTCGGGATGACAGCCTAGTCCGTTTTCCGTTGACCTGTTTCCCCGATCTCGTGTTCGACCGTCCCCCAATGACTCAGTCCTCAGTCCTCAGTCCTCAGTCCTGATGTCTACCCGCGTCCGCTTCGCCCCCTCTCCCACCGGATACCTCCACGTCGGCGGGGCCCGTACCGCGCTCTTCAACTGGCTCTTCGCCAAGAAGACCAGGGGCGTCTTCGTGCTCCGGATCGAGGATACCGACAAGGAGCGGAGCACCGATGAACATACCCAGGTGATCCTGGACGGGCTCACCTGGCTGGGGATCACCTGGGACGAGGGGCCCGTCTTTCAGGGGACGATGACGGCGCGCCATCGCGGCGACGCCGAGCGATTGCTGGCGGAGGGGAAGGCCTACCGCTGCTTCTGCACCAAGGAGGAGCTGGAGGCGCAGCGCCGCGGCGGGCCCGGAGGCGATGCCTTCAAGTACGATCGCCGCTGCTACCGGCTCAAGCCCAACGAGATCGCGGATCGGATCGCCAGGGGGATGCCCAGCGTGATCCGGTTCCTGATGCCGCAGGAGGAGATCGCCTGGGACGACGCGGTGCACGGGCGGATCACCTTCCACGGCAAGGATCTCGACGACCTGGTCATTCTCCGGAGCGACCACACCCCGATCTACAATCTGGCCGTGGTCTCGGACGACATCGCCATGAAGATCACCCACGTGATCCGGGGCGACGACCACATCTCCAATACCCCGAAGCAGATCGCGCTCTACCGGGCGCTGGCTCAGCCGGAGCCGATCTTCGCGCACGTTCCGATGATCCTGGGCCCCGACGGGAAGAAGCTCTCCAAGCGCCATGGGGCCACCGCGGTGGGAGATTACCAGTCGCAGGGAATCGTCCCGGCCGCGATGCGGAACTTCCTCGCCCTGATCGGCTGGTCACCGGGCGGAGACCGGGAGATCATGCCCGAAGCGGAGATGATCGAGCTGTTTTCCCTCGAGGGAATCCAGAAGAAGCCGGCGATCTTCGATATCACCAAGCTCGAGTGGATGAATGGCCAATACCTCTCGAAGCTCGGCGCCGACGAGCTGCTGCCGGCGGTGACCCGCGAGCTGGATCGCCGAGGGGTCGGGCACAGCCAGGACCTGCGGCCGATCATCGACGTGGTCAAGATCCGCTCCCGCACCGTGCTGGACATCGCCGACCAGGTGGCCACCCGCCTCACCACCGAGGTGCCGGAGTTCGACGACAAGGCGAAGCAGCTGATCGCCAAGCAGGGGGAGTCCCAGTTCCGGGAGGGCCTCAGGCTCACCGTCACCGCCCTCGACGCCATCGCCCAGGGCAACTGGACCCCGGAGACTACGCTGGCCGCCATCAAGCAGGTGGCAGAGCAGCACGGCAAGAAACTGGGCGACGTGATGCAGCCGGTGCGCATCGCCCTCACCGGATCGACGGTGTCGGAGCCGGTCAACGAGCTGCTGGGAGTGGTCGGCCGGGACAAGGCGCTCCGGAAGATCCGGAACTACCTGGAGAAGGTGGGTAGCGCCGCGCGCTGATGTCGCCCCTCCATCGCCTTCGTCTCGGAGTCGCCCTGGCCCTGCTCACCGCCTGCGGCAAGCCGGCTCCCCAACAGCCGACTCCCGAGGCTCAGCCCGCCGAGTCGCTTCCGCCGATCAAACCGATCATCGACTCGGTCCGCCACCCTCCCCCGCGGGTGATCATCCCGGCCGATACCACACCGACTCCTCCACCACCACCGCCCCTGATCCGCGCCGCGCTCCCGGTTCGCCTGGCCATGACCGGGGACATCAACCTCGGCACCAGCACTCAGCCCAAAGGCGTTCCCGCCGACAGTGGGCGGAGCACGTTCTCCAAGGTGGATTCGCTGCTGGTGGGAGACCTGGTGGTCGGGAACTTCGAAGGGATGTTTGCCGATAGCGGGGTCTCGAAGAAATGCGGAGTGCCGGATACGGCAGGGGTGGCGTTTCGAGCAGATAGTGGGCGGGCCCCCGCCCCCGATACTACGAAGAAGAAGGCGCCCAAACGCATCTGCTACGCCTTCGCGACGCCCAGCTATCTCGCGCCTCGACTCAAAGAGGCTGGGTTCACCCATCTCAACCTCGCCAACAACCACGCCAACGACTTCGGCCACGAGGCTCGGGTCCAATCGGATTCGATCCTGCATTCGCTCCCCATCACCACCTACGGGCCGCTGGGCCAGATCGCCATCGACACTCTGCGCCAGGGCGACCGCGCTACCATTGTGGGCCTGCTCGGCTTCACTACCTATCCCTGGGCCTACGACCTGCTCGACCTCGAGGCCAGCCGCGCAACCGTGGACTCGGTGAAGAAACTGGTGGACGTGTTGATCGTGACCTTTCACGGGGGCAAGGAGGGCAAGGACGCCAGCCACGTCGCCCCGGGCGAGGAGAAGATGGTCGGCGAGCCGCGCGGCGATCTCCGGGCCTGGGCTCGAGTTGTGATCGATGCCGGAGCGGATGCCGTGGTGGGACACGGTCCCCACGTGCTCCGGGGCATCGAGTTTTACAAGGGGAAGCCGATCTTCTATTCGCTGGGAAATTTCGCGACCTACAAGGGCTTCAGCCTCGAGGGTCCGACGGCGCTGAGCACGGTGTTGCACCTGGAGCTTACCGGCAACGGACAGTTCGTTACCGCGCGCCTGGCCTCATTGCAGCAGCGTTGGCGAAAGGGACCCGAGCCCGACCCCAAGGGCCGA
>Ga0210139_1000294_pt1 | contig 10311 bp, 10 predicted proteins | sample Browns_TuleB_D2_FD_184855 | JGI IMG/M metagenome (GOLD analysis project Ga0210139, IMG submission 184855) | Wetland microbial communities from San Francisco Bay, California, USA, that impact long-term carbon sequestration - Browns_TuleB_D2 (SPAdes) | ecosystem: Environmental > Aquatic > Marine >... | reverse complement strand
AACCGCCACTACGACCGCGCGATCGGCCTCGCGCAGCGCTTCGAGGGCAGCGCCGTGCGCTTCGAGGAGCTGCCCGAGCAGCTCGAGCGAGCCGACATCGTCGTCTCGGCGACCAACTCGCCGCACCACATCGTCGAGCGCGACGAGCTCGAGCACGTGATGTCCTCGCGCGAGGGGCGACCGCTGCTGCTGGTCGACATCGCCGTGCCGCGCGACGTTGAGCCGGCCTGCCGCGAGCTGACCGGCGTCAGCCTGCACGACATCGACGACGTGCAGCAGATCGTCGAACGCAACGCCAGCGGCCGCGAGGCCGAGGCGCGCCGGGCGGAGCGCCTGCTCGACGTCGAGCAGGACCGCTTCGAGCGCTGGCTCGGCTCGCTCGCGGTGGTGCCGACGGTCGCCGCGCTGCGCGAACGCGCCGACGACGTCGTCCGCCGCGTCCTCGCCGAGAACGCGGGCCGCTGGGAAGACCTCGGCGAGGCCGACCGCGAACGCCTCGAAGCGATGGCGAACGCGATCGCCTCGCGCCTGCTGCACGAGCCGACGCTGCGGATGAAGCGCACCGCAGGAAGCGACGAGGGCTACCTCTACGTCAGCGCCCTGCGCGAGCTGTTCGGGCTCGACGCCGAGACGGAGCCGGAGGCGGAGGCGACTTCGAATGTGACGGAGTTCCGGCGGGCCGATCCCGGTAGGGGTTCCGCTTAACTTTTTTTGAAGACAGTTCTCTGCTGTCCGCCAACGACTCCGCAAAAAAAGTACAAGACGCTTCACCCCTACCGGATAGGCCCTTCACCAAACCTTCCCGATGCTTCGAATCGCGACACGCGGTAGCGCGCTGGCAATTGCCCAGGCCGGGCAGGTCGCCGAGATGCTCGGTGGGGCCGAGCTGGTCGAGGTCTCCTCCGACGGAGAGCCGGGCGACAAGTCGCGCTTCGTGCGCGGGGTGGAGCGGGCGCTGCTGGACGAGGAGGCAGACGTCGGCGTCCACTCGGCCAAGGACCTGCCCGGGGAGCTGACCGAGGGCCTGATGCTGGCCGCCGTCCCGCCCCGCGAGGACCCGCGCGACGCTTGGGTCGGAGCCGGGGATTCGCTGGGCGACGTGCCCGAGGGCGCCCGCGTCGGCACCGCGAGCCTGCGCCGGCGCGCCCAGCTGCTCGCGGCGCGTCCCGACCTCGAGGTGCACGAGCTGCACGGCAACGTCGACACCCGTCTGCGCAAGCTCGCCGAGGGCAAGGTCGACGCGGCGGTCCTCGCCGTGGCGGGCCTGCGGCGGCTGGGCAGGGAAGCTGCGATCGCCTTCCCGATTCCCACCGAGTCGATGACACCGGCCGCTGGCCAGGGAGCTTTGGTCCTGCAGATCCGCGACGGCGACGGAGCGGCGCTGGGCGCGGTCGACGGGGTGGTCGACGGACCGGCCCTGCGCGAGCTGACGGCGGAGCGTGTCGTCGTCTCCCTTCTCGGCGCCACCTGCAACAGTCCGCTGGGCGTGCACGCGGTTATCGACCTCGAGAGCGACCGGATGAGCATCGACGCCTTCGTCGGCCTCCCGGACGGCAGCGAGTGGATCCGCGACCGGGTCGAGGGCAACTCGACCGAGCCGACCCTCCTCGGAGCGGAGCTGGCGAAGCGGCTTGTCGACACCGGCGCCCGCGACGTCCTCGACCGAGCGGAGGCGCGTGCCAAATGACCCTTCCGGTGCGCTTTATGCCATCCATGACCACAAAAGGCGCACCGGAATGAACGCGCGGGCGGGAGTCGTCTACCTGGTCGGCGCCGGGCCCGGCGATCCCGGGCTGATGACGGCACGGGCGCTGGAGCTGATCGCCACCGCCGACGCGATCTTCTACGACCGGCTGATCCCTCCCGGCGTCCTCGACGACGCCCGCGAGGACGCCGAGCTGGTCTACGTCGGCAAGACCCCCCCGCACGTGCCGGTCTCCGGGGGTCAAAAAGGGCACCCAGGGACCGGCACGTCCGTGGGGCAGGGAGAGATCCATGAGCGCTTGATCGAGGCGGCGCGGGCCGGGCGGAGCGTCGTGCGGCTCAAGGGCGGCGATCCGTTCGTCTTCGGACGCGGCGGCGAGGAGGGCGAGGCGTTGCGCGAGGCCGGCGTCGCCTTCGAGGTCGTGCCGGGGGTGACGGCCGGGGTGGCGGCGACCGCCTACGCCGGAATTCCGGTCACCCACCGCGACGAGGCCTCGGCCGTCGCCTTCGTCACCGGCCACGAGGACCCGACCAAGGCGGAGAGCGCGATCGACTGGCGAGGCCTCGCCCGGTTCCCCGGGACCCTCGTCTTCTACATGGGCGTAAAGCAGCTGGCGCCGAACGTCGCGGCGCTGATCGAGGCGGGGCGCAGTCCCGACGAGGCGGCGGCGGCGATCGAGCGCGGCACGATGGAGGGACAGCGCACCGTCGTCGCGACGCTGGCGACGCTCGCCGAGGCGGTCGAGCGCGAGGGCATCGCCGCCCCGGCGCTGATCGTGGTCGGCCCGGTGGTCGAGCGGCGCGAGGCGCTCTCCTGGCTCGAGCGGCGGCCCCTCTACGGCCGTCGTGTGGTCGTCACCCGCGCCCGCGCCCAGGCGAGCGGGCTGGCGAAGCGGTTGCGCAACCTCGGCGCCGAGGTGGTAGAGCTGCCGGCGATCCGGATCGAACCGCGGATCGAGAGCGCCGAGGTGAAGAGTGCCGCCGAGCGGATCGGCGAGTACGCCCTGATCTGCCTGACCAGCCCCAACGGGGTGGAGCTGCTCTTCGACGCGATGAGGGGGGCCGGGCTCGACGCCCGCGCCCTCGCCGGCGCGACGGTCGCCGCGATCGGCCCGGGCACGGCGCGGGCGCTGGCCAAGCGCGGGATCGCCGCCGACGTGGTCCCGGAGCAATTCGTCGCCGAGGCGCTGGTCGCGGCGCTCGAGGACGTCGAGGTGTCGGGCAAGCGCGTGCTCCTGGCCCGCGCCGCCGAGGCCCGCGACGTCCTCCCCGACGCGCTGCGCGAGCGCGGCGCCGAGGTCGACGTCGTCGCCCTCTACGAGACCGTCCGCGAGGTGCCGAGCCCGGAGGCGGTCGAGGCGGCCCAGGGCGCCGGCTACGTCACCTTCACCTCCTCCTCGACCGTGCGCAACCTGATCGAGTCGCTGGGCGAGCGCTTCCCCGCCGACGCCCGCGTCGTCTCGATCGGCCCGGTCACCACCGACGCGGCGCGCGACGCCGGACTCGCCGTCCACGTCGAAGCCGATCGCCACGACGTCGAGGGCCTCGTCGCCGCCCTCCTCGCCGACGTCCAGTGAGGTTCGGCGCGCCGCACCGCCATTACCGGGTCACGAGCTCGACCAACGACCGCGCCCGCGAGCTGATCGAGGCCGGCGCGCCCGGCGGCACCATCGTCACCGCGCGCGAACAGACGGCGGGGCGCGGCCGCCAGGGCCGCGTCTGGACCGCGCCCGAAGGAAAAGCCCTCCTCTACTCGGCCATCCTGCGCCCCCTCGACGAGCGCCACCTGCTCCTCCCCCTCTCCGTCCCCCTCGCCGTCTGCGCCGCCGCCGAGGAGCTCCGTCCCGGCATCCACTGCCAGGTCAAGTGGCCGAACGACATCTGGCTCGAAGAACAAAAGCTCTCCGGAATCCTGATCGAGGCGAAGCCCCAGGAGAGCTGGGCGATCATCGGCATCGGCCTGAACCTCTCGATAGCTCCCGACGAGTTCCCGCCCGACCTACGCCATCCAGCTACGTCCCTCTTCTACGCAAGCGGGGGGACTCGGGGGGAGTCCGAACGGAGCCTCCCCGCTGTTGCTCCGGCAGGACTCCCCCCGAGGCCTCCCGCTATCGCGCAGATCCTCAGCCGTCAGCTCGACTACTGGGTCGAGGCCGAGGACGAAGCCGTCCTGGAGGAATGGCGACGCCGCGACGGCCTGCGCGGGCGCGAGATCTCGTGGGACGAGGGGAAAAACTCAGGCGTCGCCGACGGAGTCGACGACCGCGGCAACCTCGTCGTCGCCCTCGACGGGGGCGGCCGCGTCAGCCTCGGTGCCGGCGAGGTCCAGATCCGCCTCTGACTCGACCTTGGCCTTCCCGGCCGCCGTGCCGGCGTTCTTCTTCGGCGGCCGTTTCTTGTTCGGGCGCTTGCGCCGCTTGCCGCCCTTGGGGAAGTTGCGCAGCATCTCGCGCGCGATCGCCGACGGCTTGCGGGCCATCCGCATGCGGGCGCCGCGCAGAACCTCTTCTCCCTCGGGCGTGTGCGATACCGAGGCCGCCAGCAGAGCGACGGCCAGCCGCCGGTCCTGTTTGCGCGCCGCGTGGACGAGGCGCCGCGCGTTGCGCCCGTGAGCCCGGCCCGAGGAGTTGACCAGCAGACCGAGCAGGCGCTTGGTCTCCGGCCAGCGCTGCACGGCGTACTCTTCGTGCAGCTCGGGCGTGTAGGAGGCGAGCCGCCAGACCCAAGCCTGCGCTTGGTCGCGGCGCCCGATCCGCTTGTCGACCAGCGCCTGCAGCAGCGTCCGCGTGCCGGCGCGCTTGTCCTCCCGCCCCCAGGCGCCGACGATTTCGATCGCGTCGTCGAAGGCCTCGGCGTCGCCGAGGTCGGCGATCTCGCTCAGCGCCTTCAGTTTTAGCTGCGAGTAGCGGTTGCGCTGCACGCAGGTCAGTAGGAAGCGGCGGCGCAGCTCCTGGGAGCCGGAGCCCTGCAGGATCGCCCGCGCCTTGCGCCAACCCTGCGGGTTGACCCGCGCGCCCGCCAGCGCCGCCCAGGCGTGCTGCTCGGGGTAGTCGAGGTTCTCGACCGCGATCCGCCACAGCTCCCGTTCGAGGACGTGCGTACGACGCTCCTCCTTGTCGGAGACCGGGACGATTCGCCGCTCGACCCGGATGCGCCGCCCGCGAGCGCGCCGCACCGGGCCGATGACGATCGCGCCGCCGCGGTAGACCTCGCGGTCGAGCAGGCTGTGCAGGGTGACGATCGCCTCGTCGTGCGTGGTCGCGGGATGAACGAAGTCGATCACCAGTCCCGCCTCCTTGCCCGGGGCGCGGCGGGTCACCCGGCCGACGCGCTGCTGGTAGATCCGGCGCGAGGCGGTCGGCGCCAGGTGCATGCAGAGGGTCGCCCGCGGCGAGTTCCACCCCTCGGCGAGCAGCATCGCGTTGCAGAGCACGTCGACCTCGCCGCGCTCGAACGCGGCGAGGATCTCGGCCAGTTCGCGCTTCGGCGTCTCGCCGGAGACCGCGCGCGCTGCGACGCCGACGTTCTGCAGCGCCCGCGCGACGTTCTTCGCGTGCTGGACGCCGGCCGTGTAGAGGACGCCGGCCATGCCGTCGAAGCGCGTCTTGTAGAGGTCGGCGATCGCCACGTTGAAGGGCTCCTGGTCGAGCAGCGCGGCCAGCTCCTCCTGGTCGAAGTCCTGGTCGACCTCGCCTTTGCGCAGCGGCACTTTGGCGATCGTCCTCACCCCCGGGCCGGGCGGGATGCGCATGCAACGCAGCGGTGAGATCACGCCGCGGCGGGCGGCCTGGATCAGGTCGAAGCGCGAGGTCTGGGTCGGGAAGAGGTCGGCGACGTGACGGGCGATCAGCGCCCCGGTCGCGGTCATGCCGATGAAGACGGGGCCGGTCCAGGAGCGGATGCAGGCGCTGGTTTTCTCGCCCAGCGCGGTGTGCGCCTCGTCGCAGATCACGATCGAGTAGGCGTCGGAGATCTTCTTGTGGTTGCGGACGAACCACTGATAGGTCTCGACCGTGACCGGGCCGTCGGGATCGTCGCGGCCGTCGAGCAGCGGCGGTCGCAGGCGCTCCTTGTAGCCGCGCTCGGAGATCTCGCCGATGAACTGGTCGACGAGGTTGCGGCGGTGGGTGAGGATGAGGACGCCGCCGGTGCGCGATGCGTCGATGAAGCCCACCGCGGCGACGGTCTTGCCGGCTCCGGTCGCGTGCTCGAACCAGAAGCGCCGCTCGGCGCCGGGATCGTCGGGGGCCTCCTCGATCGTCTCCTCGTCGCCCTCGCCGACCGGTGCCTCCTCCCAGTCCTGCGGCTCCTCGTCCGGCTCCAGCGCCTCCTCGTCGGCGCTGGCCTCGCCGTTGGACGAGGGCTCGGCCGTCGCGGCGCCGTCGTTGGTCGCGGCCGTCTGCTGCTCGGCGATCAGCTCGGTCAGGGTGCCGGAGAGCGCGTCGACCTGGTGCGGGTTGAGCTCGGCGCCGTCGCGTAGCTTCGGCGGCTCCTCGGCGAGCAGGCGCTCGAGCCCGAGCAGCAGCGAGAAGTCGCGCCGCCACTCGATCGACGGGTTCTCGGCCCCCTCGTCGAGCTCCTTCAGCGCCAGGTCGAGGGCCCGCCGGCGCGCCGTGCCCGGCGCCAGCGCCTCGGGCCCCTCGCCGTCGAGCAGGAAGGGCTCGCGGACGAACTCAGCCGCCCGCTCGATGTCGGCACTGGATGGAACTGCCGCTGACGCGGCAACTGCTCTGGTCTTGGCCATGAAGGCTTTCGGGTTCTGTCCCCACCGCAGCGACGGTCGTTGGTGGAGGCACTAGGACGAGGATGCCGGGGGGCCGCTTTCGACCCACGGCTCTCGACGGTTCACACCCCTTATGCAAACCGGACACACGTATTGTAATCAAGGAATTGGTCAGAGAGGGACGAAAGCTCGCGCTCGGCCTATTGCTTGCCGCCATCCTCGTCAGCGGCTGCGGCTCGGCAACCGGCGGCGACTACGGCGGCCCGCACCCAAACTACGCGCGGGCGCTGGCCGGTTCGCCGCCCCCGCTGGCGGCCCTGCACCGCCAGGCAAACCAGCTGCTCGACGGCGGCGCCGACGCCTACGAAGCGCGCATCGCGGCCCTGCGTGGCTACCCGATCGTCGTCAACGTATGGGCCTCGTGGTGCGGTCCGTGCCGCTTCGAGTTCCCCACCCTGCAGCAGCTCTCCGCCGCCTACGGCAAGAAGGTGGCCTTCGTCGGCGTCGACAAACAGGACTCCGAGGCCGCGGCGAAGACCTTCCTCGGCGAGGAGCCGGTTCCCTATCCGAGCTACTCGGACCCGAATCAGGACATCAGCCGAGCGATCGGCGCGACGAACGGCGTACCCGACACCGCCTTCTACGACCGCAACGGCAACCTCATTTACCTGAAGCAGGGCCCCTATACCGACCACGCCGAGCTGCGCGCCGACGTCCGCCGCTACGCGCTCGGCGAAGGGGGATAATCGAAGCGTGGACTTCTTCGTTGTCGTCGCCCTGATCGGGGTTGGACTGCTCCTCGCCGAGCTGCTGCTCCCCACCGGCGGTGTGCTGGCGGTGCTCGGCGCGATCGGCCTGGCGGCCGCCGGCGTCCTCGCGATCGACTCCGGCGACGCGGGAACCGACGTGATCGGCCCGGCGCTGATCGTGCTCGGCCTGCTCTCGCTGGTCACCTTCTTCGTCGTCGCTCGCAAGGTGCTCGCCGCCCATCGCGACGAGCCGGTGCGCACCGGCTCGGAGGAGCTGGTCGGCGCCGTCGCCGAGGCGCGCAGCGCGCTCGACCCGGACGGCCAGGTCTGGATCGAGGGGGCGCTGTGGCGGGCGCGGGCCGCGAACGGAACGGGGTCGATCCAGCTGGGGGATAGAGTCCGGGTCGATGCGGTCGACGGGCTGACCCTGGTGGTCCGCCCGGAGACGCCCCCCACCGGCAGTGCAGAGGAAGGAGCAAGCTGATGGAAGTCGCGCTCGGAATCCTGGTCATCGTCGCCTTCTTTGTCGCGATCGCCCTCGGCGCGTCTATTCGCGTCCTGCGCGAGTACGAGCGCGGGGTGATCTTCCGCCTCGGCCGCCTGATCGCGACCAAGGGGCCGGGCCTGATCCTGCTGATCCCGTTGATCGACCGCATGGTCAAGGTCGACCTGCGGACCGTGACGCTCAACATCCCGCCGCAGGAGGTGATCACCCGCGACAACGTCCCCTCCAGCGTCAACGCGGTCGCCTACTTCCGCGTCGTCGACGCCAACCGCGCGATCGTCGAGGTCGAGAACTACCTGCTGGCCACGTCGCAGATCGCCCAGACCGCACTGCGCTCGGTGCTCGGCAAGGCCGAGCTCGACCAGCTGCTCGCCGAGCGCGAGCGGCTCAACGAAGAGCTGCAGAAGATCATCGACGAGTCGACCGAGCCCTGGGGCGTGAAGGTGACCGCGGTCGAGATCAAGGACGTCGAGATCCCCGAGCAGATGCAGCGGGCGATGGCGCGCCAGGCCGAGGCCGAGCGCGAGCGGCGGGCCAAGATCATCAACTCCGAGGGCGAGTACCAGGCGGCGCAGAAGCTCACCGACGCGGCCGACATCATCAGCACCAACCCGGCCTCGCTGCAGCTGCGCTATCTGCAGACGCTGCTGGAGATCGGCAGCAACCAGAACACGACGATCGTCTTCCCGTTGCCGATGGACGTCGTCGAGCCGTTCCTCAAGGCGACGAAACCCGGCGAGTGAGCGACGCCGAGGGGGCGAGCGCGCCCGAGCTGCGCATCGACCAGCTCACCGGGCTGCCGGTTGTCCTGGCGCCGGGGCGCAGCGACCGCCCATTCGCCGTCGATAAAGCCGCCGATGGGCCGATACGTCAAGGTGGCCTTGACGTATCGGCCCATCGGCGGGAAAGCTGCCCGTTCTGCGAGGGGCGCGAGGAGCGCACGCCGCCCGAGGTCTACGCGACGCGGCCGGGTGGCGGTGAGCCGGACTCACCCGGCTGGACGACGCGGGTGGTTCCGAACCTCTACCCGGCGCTGGGAGCAGAGGGAAAGGAGAGGCCGTCCGGCGGCGAGCCGGGCCTCTTCGTCGCCAAACCGGCGAGCGGGGCGCACGAGGTAATCGTCAACGGACCCGAGCACGTGACGGCGATGGCCGAGCTGAGCGAGGACCGGTTTGCGGCGGCGGTAGAGACCTGGCGCGAGCGGATGCGGGCGCACGCCGGCGCCTCCTACGTGCAGCTGATTGTTAACGAGGGCGGCGGGGCGGGCGCCTCGCTCGAGCACACGCATGCCCAGCTCTACGCGCTCGACTTCGTCCCGACCGTGGTGGCGCGCGAGCGCGAGCGGGTCGGCGACTACGCCGAGCGCAGCCAGGGCGGCTCGCTGCTAAGCGACGTCCTGGTCGAGGAGGTGCGGCGCAAAGAGCGACTGGTCGCGATCGACGACGAGGCAGCGCTGATCTGCCCCTGGGCCTCACGCTCCCCCTTCGAGCTGCGGGTCGTGCCGCGTGCCGCGACCGCGAGCTTCGCCGGCGACACGACGGGGGCGACGATGATCCTCACTGCGCTGCGCCTGCTCGCCGAGCGCTTCGAGGTCCCGCCCGAGCTCAACCTCTGGGTTCGCACCGCGCCGCGCGGCGCCGAGCACTTCTGCTGGCACGTCGACATCGCGCCGCGGCTCAGCGTCAAGGCCGCCTTCGAGTTCGCCACCGGCGTGGACATCAACACCTACCCGCCCGAGCGCGCGGCAGCTGACCTCCGCTAGACGTGCCGGTCCTGGGGTGCCTAAAAAGACACCCCAGGACCGGCACGTCTGCATAGGATCGGCTTGTGCCGCCCAACCCGCGCCCGATCCCCCGCTTCATTGCCGACTCGACCCAGGAGGGGATTCCGCACGGGCGCTTCGCCGAGCGCCTGGCGGAGGAGTTCCGCCGGGCGTGCGAGGGGATCGGGGACCTGCCCGACGGAGTCGATCTCGCGTCCTCAGAGTTCGAATGGTTCCCCGAGCGCGCCTGGGGCGGGCGCGTCTGGGTGCCATGCACCGCGCGGGCCGAGAGCGCCGAGGGCACGCTGGAGATCTTCGGCTACGTCTCCTACGTCCAGCCCAAGGAGGGCGAGCCGGGCGAGCTCGAGGCCAAGGCCGATTTCACCGAAATCCTCGCCGAGGACAACCCCGACTGGAAGATCGACCTCAACGACGAGGTGATCGGCCGCTGGCGGGGAGAGAACGGCCGGGCCGGCGCCGTGACACTCGTCTGGGGCCGGCCGCGCCTCCCGGGCGCCGTCGCCGCCGGCGCCGAGCTGGAGCTGGAGGTCGTCGACCAGGAGCTCGTCTCCGACGGCCGCTTCACCCTGCTCGCCCTCGACGCCCTCGAGGGCTACGGCGACCCGGTCTACCTGCAGGTCAAGCTCTGGAACCGCCGCGGCCAGGAGGTTGCGACGGAGAGCCTCTACGCCTAGCTCGCCGATGGCGGATGAGAGCCTGAAGAGCCTGCCCGGAGCCGAGATCGTCCTGCCCGGCCTCGCCGACCTCGAAGCGGGGCGCGAGAGCGTCAACGCCAGCGCCGTCCAGGCGGCGGCGCCCAGACTGCGACGCGCGGGGCTCAACGCTCCGGGCGCTGCGGGGGACGTGC
>Ga0210139_1000293_pt1 | contig 10327 bp, 7 predicted proteins | sample Browns_TuleB_D2_FD_184855 | JGI IMG/M metagenome (GOLD analysis project Ga0210139, IMG submission 184855) | Wetland microbial communities from San Francisco Bay, California, USA, that impact long-term carbon sequestration - Browns_TuleB_D2 (SPAdes) | ecosystem: Environmental > Aquatic > Marine >... | reverse complement strand
GAGGAGATAAGGGGGATATCACAGATCTGGAGATGTCGCCGCAAGCGGCTGGTGCTGAAAGCGTCTTCAGAAATACTTTTTTTGGAAAACAAACATCCAAGGCATGTGCCAGTCTTCTTCATTTTCAAATTGCTTTCCAAAAAAAGTATTTCTGAAGACCCGCCGTTGGCGGCCGGCCGCTTGCGGAATCTCCAGATCTCCCCGGATCTCCGCTATCTCCTTGAGTTCTGAAAACGAAATCTCAGTGACCTCTAGGTTCTCTGCGGTGAATTACAGACTGGGGCCGAAAAGGACACCGTTGAAAAAGATTTTATCGAGACCTTCCCAGTACGCGCGGAAAGTCGGGTCTTCAGCAAACAGAATCACATGACCCTCTCCCAGCGGTTCTTCCGATGCGTACACTTTCTTTTCGAGTCGTTGTTTGCTGATGTCCCAGATCAATCCCGACATCTTCAAACGCTCAGCATCCGGATAAACTGCTGCCGGTTTTTGGCCAGGTCTGGCTTCGAGTACATTGGAAGAGTAGAGAAAAACCGGGATTTCATCCGTGTCGTATCCGAATGAAAGGAAACTCTTTTTGTTGAGTTTGACGCGTCCAATCGCGCCCGGAATCAAGTCCGGCGACTCCGTTGCTTCGTCTGCGGAGTCCGCCTCATCGTCGTCTTTTTTCTCCGGCGCCGCTTCCGCCGAATCTGTCTTGAACTTCTTGATTCTCTTGATACTGGTCAACTCTCCATCGTCTGCAATAAAGGCTGATGCTCCGGCCACGGCGATTAATGTTCCCCCATTGCTCACCCAGTTTTTTAGCCGTTGGATTCCTTCGTCGCCAAGCATCGCTTGGTAACTGGACCTGCCGCCTTCATCGGGCAGGATCAAAACGTTGTAGTTCTTCAGTTCTATCTGCGTCAACAGATGCGCGGGTATGGCAGTGAACGGCAATTGATAGCGCTGATCAAACAGATATTCCATTGCCCCGAACGATGTTGCATCCGTCGGCATTTGAGTCACAAGCGCAACCTTTGGCTTTTGCAAAAAGTACACGTCATTGCTTCCCAAATCCGGGCCCTCGGAAGTCCATGCCGTGCCGGTTGCATCAAATCGCGCACCGGTCAGGTTAGAGATTTCTTGAAGCTGATCTCGCAAGTTTTCGGGATTGTCGTGCGTCTTGATGATCAGACTTCCGGGTTCATAATCGGTACCGCTCATGGTGAAATTTTTCGTAGTGAAATAAATTCGGATATTGCGACTAAGAAGTTCAGCCACCGCCCGAATCGCCTGATTGCTGTTGTAGTTCACCAGATATGCATAGGATGCCTCCGGAACGGCGGGAGCATCTTGCGGCACTGCGGTAAGGAGAGTTGCGTTGGTTGGCGCAGCATCTGCGGACCAATAAGCATCGAGACGGTACGCAAGAGGCAGAGACCAGGCGCTGATGTCGTAGAATTCGGAAGGCTCCTTGTCTTTTCTTCGCAATTCTTCCGCCTCAAGGAATTTCTTGTCGGGCAAAGTCTCTTTGTCGAACAGAGCGCGCAGCAGCCGTTTTAATGGCTGTTCGAGCGAAATGATGTAGTCGCCTTTGTGGAAACTATGGATGGAAGCGCCATCCGCATAGTAACCGAATGCACTGATCCGGAAATCACTTTGCGCCTGATGCACTTCGACGCCCTGCCAAATCAGCTTTTCGACCAGACGGTCCGCGAGATTCGGATCGGTGGATCTGCGGATCACATACTGGCGTACGGGTCCGATGCGTCCTTCATCGATTGCTGAAGCTCGAAAGCGGTAAAAATCGCGGAGTCTTTGCTCCCGATTTTCTGATGCCAGTCTGCAGGTTGCAAGTGTCGAAAGAAAGTGATGCCAGATTGCGTCCTGATAGTAGACAATTTTGTCATCGTAACGTTTCCGAATCAGTCCGCGTACGCTTGCTTGCTCGAAAGTGCCGGCGAGGGCTCCGTTGTAAGTCGGCCAGCTGTCTCCATAACCCGGGTACCAGAAGTCAAAACGCTCCTGAGTAAAGTATTCGACTCCGTTCCGGTCGAATTCGCTGGAAACTGCTTTCCCGAGCTTATTCCACCACTCCACCATGTTCGGAGGAATGTTGGGATTTTGCGGAACAGTGGGCGGCGGAAAGAAATACGAGCTATCTTCCGTCATTTCGTGAACGTCGATGAAAATCTCAGGAAAGTACTGCTGATACGCTTTAATCCGAGCCCTTGTTTCTTTCTGAGACAGCACGGTCCAATCACGGTTCATATCAAACAGGTAGTGGTTGTAACGCCCGCCGGGCCAGGCTTCCTTGTGTTCGGCCGCGTTTGGATCGGCATTCGGTGTCTTTCCCACCGTGGAATAAAAATAGCTGATGAAGCGCTCCCTTCCGTCCGGATTCTCCATTGGATCGATCAGGATTATGCAATTGCGTAAAATATTCTGTGTTTCAGTATCATTCGATGCAATAAGATAGTAGGCAAGCGCCAGGGCGGTTTCTGAGCCGGAATGTTCGGCTCCATGAACGGAATAACTGAGTCCAACAAAAACAGGATTATTTTTTATGACGTTGTCCGCTGTTGCCGATGAAATTTTCCGTGGATCGGCGAGCTGGACGTTGGCTGAGCGCAAACTTTCCAGGTGTTCCATGTTTTCGGGAGAACTGATGATCAAATAATATAAAGCCCTTCCTTCATAGGTTTCCCCGATTTTTTGTGCCTTGATTTTCGGAGAAGATTTCACGAGAGCGTCGATATAACGCTCCATGCCGCTGTGGCGTGTGATCTGTTCTCCAAAGTCGTATCCCAGTACCGAATGGAGCGTGGGGATGGAGGCGTCGAAGGTTTTACCGGTCCGGCTTAATACAGGTGTGGAATCGGCAAGAACGGCGCCGGCGTAGATTAAGAAGAGCAACAAAACTCTTTTCATTCAATTGCCTCCATTTACAATGTAGCGCGGGCGTCCCGCCCGCGGAGTTCTTGCGGGCGGGACGCCCGCACTACATGAATTTCTATTTTGTTCCAATTACTACGTTCGGAAAAATCGAACGCGCCTCTTTCAAAAAGAGGTGCTCCATTCCCGCATAACGCCGCGAAAAATGGAAGAGGTGCAATTGTTTTACCTGAGCCTCTTTTGCAATGGTCGCTGCTTGAACGGTTGTAAGATGATGAGTTCGGGCCGCGCGATCTTCATCCGCTTTTAAAAAAGAAGATTCGCAAAAGAAGTGGTCGCTCCTGGAAGCCAGATCAATCATTTGCGGAATGTTCTCATCTTTGAATACGGCATCCGTAATATAGGTAATCGCGTATCCCGGCGCGAAATAAAGCAATTTCTCACGCAGGGTTGCAATATCAAAGTCTTGTCCTTCGATAGTAACGTTGCCCTTCGTTTGCAATTTTACTTCTTTTACCCATGGGCCGGGTTTCAGGTTCAAGGATTGTAACGCCTCTTCATCCACTCTCCACTGGTCTCGCGTGAAGATTCTGTAGCCGAAGGATCGTATGCTGAGATGCTGCAGCGAAACAAAGCGAAAATTCCAGTCATTGCGCGGGTCGATCACGGGGAACGCAGGCTCTAATTCTTTCAACTGATATTGATCGGCCGGCAAAAGTTCGAAACATTTCAGCGGATCCAGCTCTGTGACGCGAAATCTTAGATACACAGATTCGGCAAGATTCCATACATAACCATGGATCTTGTGAAACACGTGCTGTGCAATGCCCGGAGGGCCCAGGATATGAAGAGTATTGGCGCTGCCCAGATGCACACGCATCCATGAATCAAAACCGATGAAATGATCCAGGTGAGTATGTGACACAAACAGGAAAAGCGAGCGCAATACGCGTGCATGCCCCAGATGCTGATTTCCGCAATCCAACAAAAAGGAATAGGGCAAGTTCAGCGGCTCAATATAAAGAGAAGGATCTCCTGTAGCTCCCGCTCCTAATGCGAATGTCGCCCGTTCTACCACTGGCTCACTTCTTCACGAGATCGCCGAGACTCAGGATGGATTTGCCGTCCGTAATGATTGTGTTGATCCCCGGCGTGATTTTTTGAACGTATTCATATTGAATCAACGCGGGATTATTTGCCAGAGCTACTCCTTTTAGACGGATCGATTCCGCTTCGCCCTGTGCTTCAATAATCTTTCGCTCTTTTTCCTGCGTTTCCCGTTCCAGCACGTACTGCATTCTCTGAGATTCCTGCTGTGCGATCAGCTTTTGCTCGATCGCTTTCTGAAACTCCGCGGAAAATGTAACCTGGCGGATCAGTACTTCATCGAGGACAAGATCGTTCTTTTGGAATTTCGGTTGTAGTTCTCTAAAAGAGGTATTCTGTATCTCAATTCTCTTTTCCGTGTAAACCTCGGTTACCGGATATCCGGAGACCGCCAGGCGAAGTACATTTCTCACTTGCGGACGAACAACTTTGTCGATGTAGCCGGTTCCAATTTTCTGATGGAGGTCGGCCAGCTTGGTTTTGTCGATGTGGAATCGCACAGAAATATCCAGTTTTACAATCTGTCCATCTTTCGTGAGCGCTTCAAGCGCGTCATCGCCTTTGACTTCACCTTCTCCATAACTGGCGCTCATCGTATAGGTTTGAACGCGAGTGTCATAAATGGTCGGCTTCTGCATTCCAGGAACTAGAATATGTGTTCCCTGGTCTTGAGCGGAAAGACCGCCGGTAACCTGATTGAAGATCACTGCCGAGTGTCCAGCATCGATAACGAGCACCGTATTTGCGAGCATGATAATCCCGAATACGAGCAGAGCAATAACGACCAAAAGTCTAGGTTTCATGGATCCCTCCGAAAGTAAAATGTGTGATTTCCTATAATATCCGTTTGTAGCGCCGACGTCTCGTGAGCCGGACTCGAGCCCAAAAATCCACTGGAGGCGTTACAAATGCTGTTGAGTTACAATGGTTTCAATGAAAGCCTTCATTTCAGTTTTCATTCTGTTAGTTCTTTGCTCGTTTGGTTTCAGTGAGGAAATGTATACAACCTTTGCGAGCAAAGACACTCTGTCAAAATCCGATGTCGTTCTAAGGCTGGATGAGAAGGAAGTGGCGATAGACGATTTCCTTCGCGTAGATATTGCTTCCCGTAGCCCCGAAATTCTTTCACATCCTGCAGTTCGCCGAAGGTACATCCTGCTCGTAGATCTGCTTTATCTTTCGCCCGCCGAGGTTCTGGAAGTAAGAAAGCTGGTTCAAATCTTTGTTGCACAGATTCCAAAGGATGATTTAATCGCACTGGCTGCCATAACCAATGAAGATGGTTTGCGTTTTTTTTCCGGTTTGACAACCGACCGGTCAAAGCTGATTGCCGGATGGAACGCGATGGGTCAGGTTGTGATTCCAGGTATGACGGAGGGGCCGGACGGGAATCTTTATTCTGCCGAATTTTCATCGGATCCCGTCTCTGTTGAATTGCTGCCGGATGATTCTTTCCTTGCGAATATCAAAGCTTATTCGGTATCTGAAAAAGCTAAGAACGATATGGCTCCGCTCTACATTCAATCGTTTGTAGACCTGGCTTCGCTTTTCTCAACAATGAATGGAAGAAAAGATCTGATTCTTTTTAGCCCCGGAACTGACGTGAAGGGCCTGAGTGTAGATCTGTCGAAAAAGAATGAGGAAGCGACGAAACAAGGAGAATCTGCTGAAGATCAGGATCATAAGACGATCGGGGAACTGACTCAGCTTGGCCCGCGAGATATCGAAGCGCTTGCGAAAAACGGGCCCCAGACAAAGCACAGTCGGGAAAACGATGCGAATGTAGTTTCCAGGCTGATTGAAGGCTCTGACGGTCACGTTCACGTTGTCCATCCATCCGGTGAAGCGAATGATTTCTTAAAAGGGCTGGCGGATAAAACAAACGGGTCCTATTGGAACATGTCACAATTTGCGGATTCAGTTCGTCAAATCCTCAATTCGGATTCATCGTTTTACGTTCTTGGTTGGCAGGGCGCCGGCGAAAAGGATTTTCACGAACTCCACGTCATGGAAATCAAATCCGCCAACACGAAAATAGATGGCCCCACACGCTGGCTCGCGCCAAAAACGCCCGGTGAATACACTCCTTTGGAAAGAAAAATGCGAGTGAGTCTTGCGGTTTACGAAGATTCCGGATCACCCAATCAGTACAGATTCTGGTCCGACGTCTCGCTGGATGACGGTTCCAATAGAATCAGTACTTTCACCGAAGTCCCGGGCGTAAATCTACTGACACCCAAAGCGAAGCAGGCGAGTCTTGAATTTTATGGATTTTCCATCAATCGGGACGGTCAGGTGGAAGACTTTTACAGTTTGCCCATTGCGCTGGATCTGGGAAATGCAAAACTTAAAGAAAGATTGCAAAAAGCCGGTTTGAAAGTCTGGAATGTACTGTTTTCAGGCCATGGCCCGGTTTTGGTCCGCACGATTGTGATGAACCTTCAAACAGGCGAAACCGTTACGAACTCTACCGGCATCCGGTTCAGGGATACGGATTTCCTTCTTTCGAATCCTTTTCTCCCTTCCACCAACTTTGATTGGATCTTTTGGCCAAAGACGGATCTGGCGCTGAATAGACGGGGAAAGGAGATTCTCTATCCTTATAAGCTCGGTTCCGACATTTTCGCACCGGAGCTTTCTCCAAAAGTGCGAACTGACGAAAAGGGAATGGTCGTCTATTTTAAGATGTACAATTTTGTGGCCGCCAAGAACTACCCCTCGGTTCAGCTACGATTGATCGGTGAAAACGGTGCTTCTGTGGATGTCGAAAAATTTGGTTTGATGCAGCAGCCAAGACTCTTGCAGCGCGGTGGACTCGAGGTGTTCTGGCGAATTGAGGCAATCCCTACGCTCACAAAAGGGAACTACCGACTTCAGGTGGATGTAACCGACCGGCATCAAGGTAAGGAAGTCATTCGCGACGTCGATGTTTCCGTTGAATAATTTGCCTCGATCCGTTTTTTTGAATATACTCATAAGCAATCCGCTTTTGCGACTTTTCTCGAACCGTTCAGATCTAATGATATATGTTCAATAGCGTGTCTTTGTTTGAGTGAGTACAATAAGACTGTGGATGAGGTAACAATGAAAATGCGTACATTTTTTCTGATTCTTATGATTGCCGCTCTTTTCGCGGCTGTTGATGCAAGCGCGCAGACCGGCGCCGGGAAAGGCAAGGGACGAATTCGCGGCGAAGTGGGTGATGAACAAAATCATCCGATTGCCGGGGTAACCGTAAAATTCAGCAATGATCGTCTGGAAGCCAGTTTTGAAGTTACAACCAACGAAAAAGGTGAATGGGTTGCTAACGGAATTGCCGGAGGTACATGGAATCTTGACTTTATAAAAGAAGGATACGAATCAAAATCGATTTCGTATCCGATTCAACAAATGGGATACAACAAGCCGGTTGTTTTGAGTTTGAAAAGACTGGCAACGATCGCTCCCTCAGCCACAACCTCCGGGAAAGAGAAGGAAGGGGACCCAAGCCGCATGTTGATTGTTGAAGGCGGGGAACTGGCTGACAAGAAAGACTACGCAGGCGCAATCGCAAAATATGAACAGGCCATGCAAATGAAACCCGAACTCTATGTGCTGTACGGCGAGATCGGAAATCTTTATGTAGAGATGGGAGAAAAAGATAAAGCCCTGGCCGCTTACGACACGCTACTGGAAAAAGATCCGACCATTACAGATGCGCGCCTTGCTGCCGTTGAGATCCTTTTTGAAAAGAAAGATATTGCCGGCGCGAAGAAAATCCTGGAACCCATGGATTTAAATAAAGTGGACAATCCGAATGCCCTTTATAATGTTGGAGTCGGTTTTTACAACGCTCAGGAAACGAAAGAAGCGATCCGTTACTGGGAAAAATCCGTGGAATTGGATCCGAAAATGACCGACGCTTACTTCCAGCTTGGAGCGGCGTATTTATCCTTAAAGGATAATGCGAAGTCGGAAGAAATGTTTCGTAAAGTAATTGAGCTGGATCCCGAATCCGAAAACGCCAAAATGGCGAAAGATATGCTGGATACCATGAAATAGTCTTTTGTAGGGGCGTCATTGATGACGCCCCTGCGACCCCGTTATCCGGCAATGCAGGGCGCGATGAATCGCGCCGCTACAGTACTTTTCTTTTCCCACCCTACAGTCTTTTTTCCCTTTCCAAAGAAATTGGAGTAGAATGAACCCAACCGAGGTGGGTTATGCAGAAACGTTTCCTTGTGTTGATTCTTTGCATGTCCATCCTGCCGATCCTTCCTGTGTGGGCGCAACTGGAAGAAGAAGTCCGGATTGATCTGCTCGAAATTTGGGTTAAAGTCACTGACAACAACAATCGAGTCATACCTGATCTGGAAGCAAAGGATTTCAGGGTGTACATCGATGGGAAAGAAGTGGATGTGCGTTGCTTTGAAAAAGCATTTTACGATCCGCTGGCCTTTGCCAAGAATGAAGAAACCGCTTCTCCCGCTGCCAGTTCCGAATCGACTCAGAAACGCAAATTCATTTTTTTCTTTGATCTTCTCAACAGCTCCCCTCGCAGTGTTGACTACTTGAAGGTTCAACTTGAGCAATTCCTGCGTACAAATTTCACCGATCAGGATGAAGGGACGGTTTTTGCATTGCTTCCCAATGTACACCTGGGAATTGTTCAGAAGATGACTTCCAATCGCGAAGCCCTTATCAGTTCGATTGACAAAATGCGGGGGAATTCCACGCTGGATTCGCGCGTTCGCAACAATGAAAAAGAAATACTGAGTGTGTTGAGTTTTGCGCGTGGCAACGTCAGCTTGCTTGAACGCAATGGCGGGTCCGTGAACAGGAACGCGGAGCAAATTCGTCAGGCTCGCGGGCTTGCTCGCAGTTATGCTGCACAGGAAGAGAGCCTCAGCCGTTTTACGTTGAATTCCTTTCTTTCGATCGCTGATTACCTCCAGGGCAATCAATTTGACGGTCGTCTGGTAATGATGTATGTCAGTGGCGGCTTTTCCATGCGCCCGGGTCAGAACTACTACGAGATCATTGATCGTGCGATTGATGCAACTTCGATTGTCGGTTCCGAAGACCTAAACTTCCGCGACCGGCCTTCGGATGAATTCGATCACGAAGTGAAACGGACCATCGGGATTCTCAATCGCCTTAACGTAACCATCTATTCTTTGGATGCCCGCGGCCTGGTGAATTACGACCGTGGTCCCGAACGGGACACCACTCAACTTGCTTTCGGTTTCAACACGGTGAATTATCAACGTGAATTGCAGGACTCTCTTGTTTTGATTGCGCGTGAAACCGGCGGAACGGCTTTCGTGAACTCGCAAAATTATCAGCCGGCCCTTGCCGAAATGGCAAACGACATGAGCCAGCAATACTGGCTCTGCGCCAACGTACCTGCCTCCAAACGCGGGGTATATCACAAAATCGAAGTCAAAGTTGACCGCCCGGGAGCCAATGTCCGGCATCGAAAAGGGTATATTGAATAACCTTTTCTTTTTGTGATAATATTCTGCCCGAAGTCTGAGCGTCTACGCGCTTGTGCATCTGAGAGTCTACGCGTTGACGCGCGTCTTTGAGCACCGTGTAGGCTCGGGGCACTGACGCGTTAACGCCGCGTTTGTGAGCTTCGCGTACACTCGTGGACGCACTGACGTGTTGACGCATTTCCGTGGGGGAAATACCTTTTTGAATCGACTTCTCCAATTTTACAGACACACGTTTCGGTCTCATCCAAGAATTTGGATTTTGAGCATCTTGAATCGTGGCAGGACTGTCCGTAAATCATTGAAAATACAAGGAATCATATGTTTGTCTTTATTGGCACGACGATTGCTAAACTTTCGTGTGTTTCAATTTACAAAGTGGGGGAAAATCTCTCACTAGGTCACAATTAACTCTAATTTCTCTTAATGGAGGAGCCATGAGAAGTAAACTCCTTCTTACACTTGTAGTTGGGCTTTTTGTCTTCGCGTTTTCGTTCCCTGCTTTGGCGCAAATTTCGACCAAATCAGGGACGGTTTACGGAAAAACGGTAGACGATAAAGGATCCCCGCTACCTGGCGTAAGTGTTACATTAGAATCCGGTTCAACTCAGCCGCAAACGGCTACGACCGGTCCGACGGGCGGTTTCCGTTTTGCGAACCTTCCCCCGGGAAAATACTCAGTAACGTTCTCCATCGAGGGCTTCACCGAAGTCCGTCAGGAAGACGTTCAGGTAAACGTCGGTGGTTCGGTTCAATTGGAAATCACGTTGAAGCCGACGCTGGCAGAAGAATTTGTGGTTGTTGCCGATACACCTGTTGTGGACACCAAGAAAACGGGAAACGATTCATCGTTTAACCGTGAGTATATG
>Ga0210139_1000292_pt1 | contig 10329 bp, 7 predicted proteins | sample Browns_TuleB_D2_FD_184855 | JGI IMG/M metagenome (GOLD analysis project Ga0210139, IMG submission 184855) | Wetland microbial communities from San Francisco Bay, California, USA, that impact long-term carbon sequestration - Browns_TuleB_D2 (SPAdes) | ecosystem: Environmental > Aquatic > Marine >... | reverse complement strand
AAGCGGGGCGTTTCAACCACGATCAAAGAACCATAGTCAAACTAAATCGCAAGCTTTCGAATGGACGCAATCAGTTTTGAAATGTCTTTGTCCGCTGCAGAAATCGTGTTTGCGGGGCCGGTTATCTTGAAAAAAACAGATCCCTGCGGGCCTTCAACGATGACGCCATGCAGTCTATAATTCGGTTTCTTTCCCTGCGATTGCATCATGGGGCCACCCGGCGCGAGATAAGTGCCGGAAGCTTCCACGATCGATAGATGTAAATCACCCACCGTGGTTGAAGTTTCCTCCGGTTTGGAATCCATTTCAAACTGGCTCTTCCACCTTTCGATGTTGGACGCAACATCGCCGCCCTGCCCGGAGCCAAAAAAGAAGACGCCGCACTCTCCACCTTCCGTGTCTCCGCCTGTCGGGGGAATCGAATAGGTTACAACGCGCATCGCTCGAGGGTCCTGTGTTTTCCAATGTTCGGGCACTTCCCATTCGATTCCTGCCACTGAACCTTTCGCCGTCGATGCTGATGTTCCCGAGCTTTGCTCGGTAGCAGTTGGCACCACCGGCGTGTGAGCCGGAGCAATTGCCGGCATTTGGGGCTGTTCCACCGTTTCTGGCGCTTTCTTCGGTTGTTCGGTTTTCGCAGCGTTCTCCGTTTTTTCTTCCTTTGACGAACAAGCAATGAATACGAAACTGATCAGTCCGATAAGGACGAATTTAAGAAAAGTTTTTGATCGCATAGAAACTCCTGATTTTTCATGAATTCATTTTGAATTTATCACAAAACCGCTATTTCGTATCTCATAACCCGGATCAAACAGCCCGAAAGAAACTCATAATATAATGTCACGATTGGGCAGCAGGGAACAACAAAAAGGCGAACTACCTCGGGATCGATTGCTGTTTCTGCTGGTTCTCTTTGTACCGGTTCTCTACACGCTTTTCACTTCTCATGTCTGGGAAGATTTCTTCATCACGTTTCGATGCAGCACGAACTGGATTGACGGTCACGGGTTTGTTTACAATCCCGGGGAGCGTGTTCAGGCTTTTTCTTCACCCCTGACGGCCCTGCTCCTTGGGCTCTTCTATTTTCTTAGCGGTCGCGCCGGCTATGTTCCCGCACTTGAGGCATTTCGCGTTTTGAGTATTGTCCTTTTTGGCAGCGCTGGAATCATCCTGTTTCGCCTTCTGCGGCAAAATCGAATTCCTGCCTGGGGACAATTCGGTTTTCTGCTGCTGTATGTACTCGAAATCAAAACGATCGCCTTCGTTACAAACGGGATGGAAACTGGTCTGGTATTGTTTTTTCTGGCTCTGACATTCAGCGTTTTGCTGTCGGATATTTCGCATAAATGGCTTTACCTTGGGATCGGCGGAGGAGGACTGTTGCTCAGCAGAGCTGATGGAGTTGTGTTCTTCGCGGTTACCCTGGCAGCGAGCCTGATGTGCAACTCGAAATTGCGCACCCAGTTTAGCGCGTTGCTGAAAGGTGGAACACTCGCTGGTGTTATTTATTTACCCTGGATTCTCTGGTCCTGGCATTATTACGGCTCGCCCATTCCTCAGACCGCAATCGCAAAAGCAGTACCGCTGATTCTGCCTTCGGCAGGTGTTTTTCTCCAACAGCTTTTTTACCTGTCTGCAAATGCGTATTACCCCATTTATGTCGAGTTTGGCGGATGGCCGCTGCTCATTCGTTACCCTTTGCAGGTCGCCGGTTTGATTTGTCTGGGCTACTGGTTACTCCCGACTCCCGATAGATTCGGGCGCACGACCTCGTTGATTTTCTTTCTTATCTGTCTGTATTTCTCCTTCATCATGGTCTTTCCCTGGTATGTGCCTCCACTTACTCTGTTCGGATCATTAACTCTGATCAGTTGTGTGTTGGGATTGAATCAGCGTGTCTCAGGTAGATGGATCTATGTCGTTCGTACGATATCCTGCATTTTTCTAACGACCCTGTTCGGAACGCTTTTATTTATCCTGATCCATTCTTTCCGCGAGATGAAAATCCAGCAGACCGAAGTAGAAACCGGTAATCGAATTCAAATTGGGGAATGGCTGGGACAGAATGTGAAGAAGGATGAAATCGTTTATCTGGAACCGATCGGATACATCGGCTATTTTAGCCAGGCGAAGATTCGCGATTATCCCGGCATAACTTCGCCTGACGTTGTTCGTTTGAGGAATGAAAAAAAGGTGAATTACCTGACGGCAATTCCCTTCATCCAGCCGGACTGGATCGTTCTTCGGTTGCGTGAAACGAAAGCAGCGGCAGGCATTCCTGCAATTCGACAGAATTATGCATTTGCGAAGAGTTTCTCTGCAGCCGACCGATTGCAAAAGTATGAAAATGTGCCCGGCGCGCCCTACCTGTATTACGATGCAGTCTTCCTGGTATTGAAAAAGAAGCACTGAAGCTCCTGATCTCAAGCACAGACGGCGGGATGCGAGAGACTATCCCTGAAATAAATGAAAATTGCATCCTATCTCCACTATCTCCTTGATCCGGTCTATCTCCTAATTTCTTGAGCGTCCGGGAACTATTGTTGTCTATTTTTCAAGCTAGGCGGGGGGCTACATCAATTTTGATCTTCCAATCCACTCTCAGAATGCGCGTAGCTTCCAGAGTGGAGTTCGGATACAATTTTTTTGACTACTCTTTATTCTCTGAAGGAAAAAATATGCAACAAATACGTTACACTCCATTTCATGAAAGAACCTCGGCCTTGTGCCTGCCGCAGAACTGGCGGAGGTGGGCGGGTTATTTTGTTGTCGGTTCTTACGATTTAACAATCGATCGCGAGTACTGGGCCATCCGAAACTCCGCGGCCCTGATCGATGTCACACCACTGATGAAGTACATCATCCAGGGAAAGGACGCCGCTCGTTTGCTCCATCGCGTCACCACCCGCAATATCCAGAAAATGAAGGTCGGACAGGTTTATTACACGGGTTGGTGCGATGACGAAGGTAAGATGATCGATGATGGAACCGTCTCGCGCCTTGATGAAACCACATTCCGGTTGACCTCAGCGGATCCGAACCTGCGCTGGCTATCGATGAATGCAGTGGGCCTGGAAGTGAACATTACGGAAGTTACGGACGATGTTGCGGCTCTAAGTTTTCAAGGCCCAAACACCCGGAAGGTCTTGAATCGATGCTGCGAAAAGCCGGTCGATGAGCTGAAATATTTTCGTCTCATGAGAAATAAAATCAAAGGAGTGGAAGTTACCATTTCGCGCACAGGTTACACGGGCGATCTTGGTTTTGAAATCTGGATTGATAAGAAGGATGCTCTAACGATCTGGGACGCGTTGATGGAGGAAGGGCACGGCTACGGCATCGCGCCCGTTGGAATTCTGGCAATGGACATGGCGCGAGTGGAGGCGGGCTTATTCATGATCGAAGTAGATTACACATCCAGCACTCATGCATGGATCAATGCACAAAAATCATCTCCATTCGAACTTGGTCTCGATTGGACCGTGAATCTCGATAAGCCCGGTTACTTTGTAGGCCGCCGCGCGCTTGAACGCGAAAAGAAAGAGGGTTCGCTATGGAAACTGGTGGGTCTGGATATTGATTGGCCCGGGATGGAAACGTTGTACAACGAAGTCGGCTTACCGCCTCAGGTGCCTGGCTCGGCGGTTCGCGCAAGTTTGCCGGTGATGATCGAAGACGTGCAGGTGGGCTATGTATCAACATCAAGCTGGTCGCCTTTGTTGAAAAAGTACATTGCCCTTGCGCATCTTGAAAAACCCTACTACGAGGTAGGAACAGATGTATTGATGGAAATCACGGTACAACACCACCGCAAACATACTCCGGCGAAAGTGGTGAAACTCCCGTTTTATGAACCGGAATGGAAGAAGAAATGAGTATTTTTGCTGGGGCGCGATTCCTGGCGCCCTGCAGGTCGGATGCAAGGTTGCGCAGGGCGCGATGAATCGCGCCCCTACAAACTACGGGTTGGAGAAATAAATTATGGCAGCAAATCAATACGATGCGATTGTAATTGGCGGTGGCCACAACGGATTAACTGCCGCGGGATATCTTGCACGCGCAGGGAAAAAAGTCGTTGTTCTGGAGCGCAGACATCTGGTTGGAGGCGCGACTGTTACGGAAGAGATCATTCCCGGATTCAAGTTCACCGAGTTTTCCTACGTGGTGAGCTTATTGCGTCCGGAGATTATTCGCGATCTCAAACTACCTCAGCATGGATTAAAAATTTTGCCGCTGCCAAGCACATTTACCCCGATGGATAATGGCGACTATATTGCTGGATGGGATGATCACGATCTGACGCGCCGCGAAATCTATCGCCATTCCCCGAAAGATGCAGAAGCGTACGATGAATATGGGCGCGCTATGGCGCGTCTCGCGAAGGCCATCAAGCCGATTTTGAGCATTCTTCCGCCTGATCCGACGTCGCTTCATCCGAACGATCTATTCGGATTGCTGAAACTGGGCCAATTCGCCAGGAGCGTTTCTGAAAAAGATCTTTATGGTCTGGCAAAGATCATGACGCAATCCGCGGCAGACATGCTGGAGGAATGGTTTGAAACCGAGCCGCTGCTCGGCACGAAATCCGCGAGCGGAATCATTGGAACATTCCTGGGTCCGCGTTCACCAAGCACGGCATACGTCTTGCTCCATCACTACATGGGCGAAATTGATGGCGCATTTCGAGCGTGGGGTTTTGCGAAAGGCGGCACCGGCGGTATCGCGGAAGCGATCGCCAGCTCCGCGCGCGCGTTTGGAGCCGAGATTCGCTGCAACAGTACGGTGAAGAATGTTATTGTAAAAAATGACCGCGTTGTCGGTATAGCCCTGGATAATGGCGATGAGATTCGCGCAAAAGCCGTATTTTCGTCCGTTGATCCAATTCTGACATTCCTTAAATTTGTTGAATCAAAACACCTGCCTTCCGATCTGGTCCATTCAATCAAAAAATACCGGACGCGCGGTTCATCCGGCAAAGTGAATCTTGCCCTGAGCGAGCTTCCCAATTTTACTGCTCTGCCCGGCGAGAACGTGTTGCATCGTGGCGCTATCTCGATCAGCCCGAGTATTGATTACATTGAACGCGCATATGACGACGCAAAATACGGCCGTTTCGCAAAAGAACCTTACGTCGACATGATCATTCCTTCGGTGATTGATCCGGATATGGCCCCTCCGGGAAAACATGTGATGTCTTGCTTCGTTCAGTACGCGCCGTACGACATCGAAGGTGGTTGGGATGATGCCAAACGCGATGCATTTGGCGAAGCTGTAATCTCAGCAATCGAACGTTATGCTCCGAACATCCGCCGTGCGATCATCGGAAAGCAGGTACTGACTCCAAAGGACATTGAAGACATCACCAGTATTACCGGTGGAAACATTTTCCATGGCGAGCTTTTGCTGCACCAGCTATTCTTTATGCGCCCCGCAACGCGATGGGCAAGTTTCCGCACTCCCTTGCAGAATTACTACCTTGCGGGTTCGGGCGCTCATCCCGGCGGCGGAATCATGGGCGCGCCGGGGAAGATGGCCGCAGAACTTGCAATGAAGGACGGTGCCCTGTGAAAACATACGATTTCATCATCATCGGAGCAGGACATAATGGACTTACAGCCGCTGCATATCTCGCGCAAAAAGGGAGAACAGTTCTCGTACTGGAACGCCGCGAAAATCCCGGCGGCCAGGTTGTAACAGAATCTTTCGGAGACGGATTCAAGGTGGATTCCTTGCACGCGGGCGGTTCGCTTCATTCCGATATCATCAAAGACTTGAAGCTAACCTCGTTTGGATTGCAACCTTCATCCGACAGTCGACAGCCTTTTGTTTCGCTTCAAACCGATTCAAATCACCTCGTATTCGATGCCGATCCCTCCAGAGCATCGGAATCGATAAAGCGCTTCTCGCCGGGTGATGCGGCAAAATGGCCTGAGTTTCTGGATTTCATGAAAAAGACCACGCGTTTTATTCATACGGCTTACCGCACGATCATGCCGCGATTGCCGGTTGATTTTGATCTCAGTGAAGGAAAAGGGCTTGCGAAGCTTGGCCTCGACCTGCGTATGATGGGCGGCAAAGACATGATGCGGATTGTCCGCGGAATGCCGATGACAGCGTCCGAGTTCGTGGATGAATGGTTTGAATCGGAACCGGTCCGGGCTGCTATCGCATCCATAGGAATTCACGGTTTCACGCTCGGAGTAATGGGGGCAGGCACCGGCTACACACTCATGCACAACTGGGCAAATCGCGGTGGTATGGCTCATACGCGGGTTCCAGGAGGCGTTGGCAAAATTAGTGAAGCGCTCGCCGCCGCATTGAAATCGTTTGGCGGGGAACTCCGTACGAACGCAGAAGTCAAAAATATTCTGGTAGACACGTTCACCTGCAAGGGTGTTGTGCTTGCAAATGGTGAAGAAATCTCCGCGAAGAGCGTGATTTCTGCAGCAGATCCGAAGCACACCTTTCTGTCGCTTGTGGGGGCAATGAACCTTCCGCCGGAATTTGTGTGGCATACGCAATCCATCAAAATGCGCGGCTCGGTTGCGAAGGTACATCTGCTTACAGACGGCAAACACGGAATTCCGGAAGGGACAGTTGTTCTTGCGCCTTCGATCCGGTATCTCGAAAAAGCCTACGATGCCGCAAAGTATCGACGGATCTCCGAAGAACCATATCTCCAGGTGACAACTTCCGAGAATGTTGTCTCCATTCATTTTCAGTTTGCGGCCTTCGCTCTGAAGGATTCCTCGTGGGAAAAGGAAAGGAAACACGTTGAGGATCTTGCGCTCAATACTTTAGGCAAATATTTTCCAAACCTCAAATCCAGCGTGAAAAACGTAAAATCTCTGATACCGAAAGATCTGCAAGACATCTATGGTCTCACTGAAGGGGATTTGAATCACGGCCAGTTGATGCTGGATCAATTCCTGTTTATGCGTCCCATTCCGGGCTGGTCCAACCACAGGACTCCGATCGACAATCTGTATCTCTGTGGAAGCGGCGTTCATGGAGGCGGTGGGATCAGCGGCGCAAGCGGCAGAAACGCTGCGAAGGTGCTCAGCTAAAGGACGCAGGGCGCGATAAATCGCGCCCCAACAATCACGGATTGTTTGGTTTGTAGGGGCGCAATTCATTGCGCCCTGGATGCCTCTGTTTTCTCCTTCAGTATTTTTAAAAGCAGGTCGACCGTTTTGAGGTGTGTTCGAAACGCGAGGCACGCAAAACGAAGCGTGAAATGACCGTTCAGGATCGTTGACGAAATAAAGACACGCCCGTCGCGGACAACTTCATCCAGCAATTGTTTGTTAAACGCATCAGCGTTTCCGGTTTTCGGTACGTATCGGTAAGTGACCACTGAAAGCTCAGGTTCCGGCCCCGTTTCAAAACCAAGTTTACGAATCTCGCGATGAAAATATTTTGCCAGCAGCAATTTTTCTTCCAGGCAAGAGCGGAACGGTCTGATTCCGTGCAATTTGAGCGGCAACCACAAACGCATTCCACGATACGGTTTGGTCAGCTCCGGAGAGAGTTCAGCGGGCGAGGGCTCTTCGTTTTCACTGATCGCATCCTGCATGTAATTTGCAACGTAGTAGTGCGACGCATGGAGCTTATCGCGATCTTTCACCAGCACAACCCCCAACCCGTAGGGGAGGAATAATCCTTTGTGAGGGTCAATAACAACGGAATCCGAATCCTCAATTCCACGCAGCTTTTTTTTGCCTTCTCTGGTAAGAACGAAAAAGCCTCCATACGCAGCATCAATGTGGTACCAGAGCTTGTGTTTGTGTGCAATTTGACCGATCGGCTGTAGAGGATCAATGGCGCCTGCATCCGTAGTGCCGGCGGAGGCAATCACAAGAAACGGTTTCAATTGCTCACGTTTATCCTTAGCAATCTGGCGTTCGAGTAATTGGGGAATCATCCGGAATCGATCATCAATTGGGATATATCGAACGATGCATTCTTTCAGTCCGGCAATCCGAATTGCTTTGTCGATCGAATGATGCGCCTGCCGTGTCAGATAAATCACCGAACGTTCGATGTCTGTGGCCTTGAGCTTCATGGCGTCTCGAGCCGTTACAATTGCAATCAGGTTGGCAATGCTGCCGCCGGACGTAAGGTTTCCGGCCGCAGTTTTCGGATATCCGAGAATTTTGGCGAGCCAGCGGATCAGCATGTTTTCCATTCGAACGGCGCCCGGACCCGCAAAAAATATTCCGGCAAATCGATTGGTTATGTCCGCAAGGTAATCGCCGAGCGAAGAATAGTAAATTCCGCCGCCCGGAATGTAAGCTAAGTGGCCGCCCGAAGCTGGATTTAGTCCAGGTCGATCGACATGATCGCGTACCAGAGCAACCGCATCCGCTATGCTGATCGGCCGTTCCGAAATTGGTGAATCCAGTAATCCTATCCCCTTATCGTCCGTTACGTTATACGCCCTGGTCTTTTCAATGTTGTTTAAGAACGTTTCCGTGTAGGCGACAATACTCTCTCGAACTTTCTTGCGTTGCTGCGGGGAGGGCTCCAGCAATCGCGAGATCTTTTCGACCTGTTGAATCCTTTTTCTCATGAGACACAGAATACCAGCAACAAAGTCGTATCGGCAACGCAGTTTGTAGCGCCTATGTCCCGCGGGCTGAGCTTGATCTCAGTAGCTCGCCGGTGTTACCAATGGTCGTATTCCTCGCGTTCAAACAAAAAGGTGACTCGCGGCACAAGAAAACAGAAGGGTTTTGCTTCTCCGACAATTTCGCATGCTGCCCTGGACTGGATCTCTCCTTCCAGTGGCTCGCAATCATCGAATGGAATTCCCAGATGAATTTCCTGACGTGTAACGCGCGAGCGCCATGGTTGTGTGGACATTGCGCGGTCTTGAGGCACGGCATACGCTAGAAAATCACGCCAATTTTCGAAACAGGACCGCCACGGTCCGTCCTGCGGCACCGTCGCCGGGTGAAGCGAAGCCTCGCAATCCGGCGCGCTGCCATTTCCGGCATCAAGACTTACGCGGTTCGCAGTTACTTCCGCGTTGCGCAGCACATGCATCGGCATTCCTTCGCTCAGGATCCTTGCAGCGAGAGCATGAACTGTCGATGTAATCGCGTTGGTTATGAAATAAATTCCCTCCGATCCTGTACGCGGATCCCGCACATGAATTCGCCAGTTTGTTTGCACGGGTGATGGACAAAATCGCCGCAACGGCCCTAAGAATCGTGGCCCAAAACCGCCATGTTGAAACGTCAGAAACGTGAATAGGGCGTGTTTATTCTCCCGTCCCAGGCGTTGTAATTCGAGGCCATCCGGGACGAATGGCTCCAGACGTGCGGCCTCCACAAGGTAGTTCACATAGATCACGTTGGTGATGTTGCTCATCAGGGGAAATGGAGAAACGAGCTCCCCGCACTTGCGTAGAAAACGACTATTGCCGATTCCATCCAGAATTTTCAAGTCCGGGTGATGCCACGCCTTCTGTCGGCCGTGTGACGCATCGGGCCTGGATCGACGCTGGACAGCTTCAAAAACGAGAATAAACCAGACCTGCAGCAGGATGAATCCGAGGCCGTTTCCTACCGCAACCAGTTGGGGATTCATCCGGAAAAACGGACCGAGACAAACAGCAAAAAATAGACTCCAGAGAAAAATGGACAGGACTGTGAGACCCCGATTCCATGTTCCGGCCGCGGCAAAACACCATGTCCAACCAAGTGCACCAATGCAGTAGAGGGTCGCCCCCCACGCCGCTGTCCACAAGAATATGCGTTTTTCGAACGCAAGATAAGCAAGTGGATCGCTTTGCGCCAGATGAATTCCTCTGGTGATCCATGCGACCTGTCCCATTTGATCGAAAAAGATTGCAAAAATGGTAACGATCAACGTGAGTACGGCAGGCAGTTTCGGAATCCACTTTGTTCTTAACAGTGCGATGGCAATCGCAAAATCTGAGATTGCTGTGAGTTGCCACGGAAACCATCCCAGCCGCCAGATCCAGGGATGATTGCCTATGTAATGGATCCGGACCTCGTCTATGCCTCCACCGCCCGGCATTCCCGGGAGCAGAAGCAAAGCCATGGACAGTATGCCGAGGCCATGCATGATAAACGTGAAGAATATGGCGTTTTCCAGGAAACTGGACGCTTTGCCGGCGTTGCCGAGCGGTGATTTCACAGTGGAAATAGTAACATGCTAACCTCGGCGCAAACTACACGATGCCGGCGCTCATTTCGAGTGTGCGGTTAGATGAGCGCCGCCGTCCCGGCGGCACTGGAGTTTCTACATATTTAAGTTATACCTCCTCGAGTCTCATTAATTTAATCGAACCAGCTGTTT
>Ga0210139_1000285_pt1 | contig 10460 bp, 7 predicted proteins | sample Browns_TuleB_D2_FD_184855 | JGI IMG/M metagenome (GOLD analysis project Ga0210139, IMG submission 184855) | Wetland microbial communities from San Francisco Bay, California, USA, that impact long-term carbon sequestration - Browns_TuleB_D2 (SPAdes) | ecosystem: Environmental > Aquatic > Marine >... | reverse complement strand
AATGCCGGCACGGGCAAAACGCGCACGCTTACGGATTACATCCTGGAAAGAGTGAAGCAAGGGATGTCACTGGATCGGATTTGCGCATTGACTTTTACCGACAAAGCCGCGAATGAAATGCTGGATCGTCTTCGTTCGAAGGTCGCTGAATGCGTTGCCGATGGGACTTTGGAACCTTCTCACATGCAGATGGCCGGCAAGTGTTTCCTCGGGACGATCCATGCGTTCTGTATGCAGCTTCTCAAACGATACGCGCCGGAATTGTCGCTTCCGCCGATTTTCGAGATCGATCCGCAGGAAGAAAAGTTTCAGGCGCTTTTCGAAAACCGGTGGGACGAATTTCTTTCGCGTCTTCTTGCTTCCACGGCCCCGGCAGATCAGGCGGTCATCTATTCGCTCGGCGTGACAACCCTGCGCGCGCTTGCGGAACAGCTCGTGAAGACACGCTACGAGTTTGAATTACGCGACGACGATATCCAGTGGTTCGCAAATGATCTGTCGAACAGCAAAAAGTGGGGATTCACGCGAAAAGGCACATGGGGCGAATTTACAACCCGTCTGGTGAATGATTTTGAATTGCATCGAGACGTCCTGAATGCGATTGTGCAAACCGGTAAACTCAAATATCCCTATCATGGACGCGTCAAGGATCTCCTGGCATGCAAAAGCCTCGATCTGCACAGAGCGGTCAGGCTCGTAAAGGACCGCTTTACGAAGCCGTTTCTCGCCGAGTATCACACATCCGGGTATGTCCTCTACGACGATCTTTTGAAGTTCGCGCACGAGTTGCTGAAGGAACGCCGCATCCGTAGTGAAATGAAAGACCGCTACGACCTGGTGCTTGTTGATGAAATGCAGGATACAGATGCAGTTCAGTACGAAATCATTTTGTATCTTTGCGAGAAAAAGGACCGACATCAGAACTACACTTTGCGCGATGTCTATGAAGGTCGAGGTAATTTTGAGCTGGAATCCGGCAAGCTGTTTGTCGTAGGCGATCCGAAACAATCGATTTATGGATTCCGGAATGCCGACCTTTCAGCGTATGAAAGCGTGAAAGCGGTTTTGCAAAACTGCGGCGCGGAGATTCGTCCGCTGGCGGATAACTACCGTTCCTGCTGCAATCTTGTGGAATTTTCAAACGAACTCGCAGTCCGATTATTTCCGGAGATGCATCCGCATGATTCCAAAGGAGCGCGAACGGATCTGTGTCCTGAAGCGGGACTGCAAGACTGCGTTCATTTTGTGAAGATTGTCTCCCCGGATAGAGAGCGGATACATTTGCGAATCCTGTCCGAGGCCAACTGGATCGCGCGAAAAATCCGCGAACTGGTCGATTCCGGCCAGGCGAAGTATCAGGATTTTGGAGTGCTGCTGCGCAAACTCGTGCATTCACATTTGTATGTGGACGCACTTTCTGCTCAGGATATTCCCGTGATCATAGAAGGGGAACGGTTTTTCTATAGATCGCAGGAGGTTATTGATTTTATCAATTTGCTGAAATTCATTGTGGACGATAAAGATGAGATTGCGCTGGCTGGGGTGTTGCGTTCGCCATTGTTTGGAATGACGGACAGGGAATGTGCCCTATTTTTTCATGAGTACAGGAAGAACGGCAAGGTAATCGCCGAGGCGATAAAGGGCGCGAAGAATCACGCCCCTGCGCAGCAGTTGATGGATCAAATCTTCGAAATCCGGAAGCAGATCCATCTGTTGAGTCCGGCAATGCTGATCGATCTTGTGTTAAAGAAGCTTCCGGTGCTTACCGTGGCAGGACTTGCGTACGGAAGTTATCGCAGCACACTGGCCCCATTGAATATTCTGCGCATCCATAAGTATGCAGTCGAGCTGGAAGCGGATCCGGCGTACAATCTCTTCCATTTTGTTTCGATGCTCACGGAATTTTCGCGGGAAGGAAAAGAGCGCGGACAGGAACCGCTGGCCGATGAAGGACTGGATGCAGTGCGAATGATGAGCATCCACAACTCAAAAGGCCTGGACTTCCCGATTGTCTTTGTGCCGCTCACGGATTACGAAATTCGCCATTCTGCTTATATACCCACCGAGATTGTGCACGACTGGTCAACAGGTATTGCGGGTCTGAAAATCAACAATGTGACGGAAGCGAACTATTTGAACCTGAAGTACGGCCCGAGTGCGAGAATACCGACCCAGCCAGTTCTGGAAGATGAGGAGAAGCGCGTCCTTTACGTTGCCGCCACCCGCGCAAAAAAGGAAATTTATTTTTGCTGCCTGGAAAATGGAAGCGGCAAAGAGGTGCTGCATCTTTTGGAGCAAATGTTTCCATTGTTACAACCCCGGGAAGTTGCATCTTCATCGTCCTTCCAGGAAGCTTCAGCGGACTCGCCAAACTATGAACCGCTGCAATCGGTCCTGGATCAATGGACGAAAGTGCGAGACGTATCTTTCCTGCGTTCCGGGGCAGTCGCGGATAGCGTGACAAGTGAGGCCGAGAAATTCGAGCCGCGGGATGAGGACCTGGCGATGATCGCCGCGCGCGCAAAGCGTTCCGGTGGTACTCTTGTTGGTTTGCTTTGCCATGGAGTGCTGGAACGCCTGGATTTTCAGGGTTCGGATGATCCGGATCATCTACTGGCAATCGAAAAGGGGAAATACTCACGAAACTTCAGCAGGCAACAAATTGACCGCGCCGCGCAAGCCGCCGCAGAAATCCTGCGAGGATTTTCTGATTCGGATGCCTTTCGCTGGCTTGGCACAGCAGAAATCATCGGCAGGGAAGTCCCCATTGTTTACTTCGATCGAGAATCGCGCAGGATCCTCTCGGGCAAAATCGACCTGCTTGCAAAGGAGGGTGAGAAATATTTTATTGTGGATTACAAAACCGACAGGGAGCTTACCGATTCCATGCGCAAACGTTATGCAGAACAAATGCGCCTGTATTCGCTTGCTCTTGCAGAATCCATAACGGTGGCCCGAGACACCCATCCTCCGGTGATCCAAAGCCGTCTTTTGATGGTTCGTACCGGAGAAATGATCGACGTCTGAAGCGCTAATCCTGATTCGTTTGATGCTGCAACATCTGTACATCTACTAAGTCTTGAGGCCGTCCGGAGGCCGTTTTGTTTCGGATCAGGTCTTCGCGCGATATTACGGGCAATCTCAGCTCTTCCATTTCAATTTCCAGCCGGTTCGGATAGGCTTCTTCAAACTGGACGCCATCAACCTTGGTCGTAATATCGATCCGTACAGGCGTAATCCCGATTTGCAAAACAGCTCCTTCTTTGAGAAAGTCCTGTTTGTCTATTTGGTTCGTCGGCGCGCCGAACTTTGTGAGCGCGTGATAAATTCTCGGTGCGTTACTTTCAGATGCGTGAACCCAGATATCGATGTCCTTGGTTGCACGGGGATAGCCATGTGCAGCGAGGGCATACGCGCCAATTAAAAGAAATTCAACCCTTTCTTCTAATAAGCACTGCAACATGTCTTTGAAGTCTTTGTTCAGCATCCGTCCCCATTATTGCCCATGTGTTTTTGGTGAGTTCCCAGACCTGTGAAATCCGTTCCATTGGGCTCGAATCATCATAAGCGGAATCCCTTTTCGATTCTTCGAATGTTTTACGGACTACGATCTTGCGATCAAGACTCTCCACAGCTTTATTTTATCAGACCAATCTCACAGGGAGAAATTGTGGATTGTTCAGTACGCCCGACATGATGTAGGATGCATGTCGATGAAGAAGAAAATCATTTTCTTGCTGAGTCTTATTTTGTTCACTGCTTCGTTCAGCAGAGGCACCGGGAGACAGTTTTCAAGAAGTCATTGGATCGCGGAGCGAATGCAAAGTGTATGGTTTTCAGGCGGTGTTTTACCGCTTGCTGAGCGGCGCGAGTTTTTGTTCGTGGAACCGCTCGATACGTACGAGCAGCAGAAAGCTTTCCGGTTCAATAACATTCGGGTGAGCCAGGATGTATTGACCGTGAATCAAGGCGCTGCACAGCCGGAAACACAGACCGAGGTCATGATTGCAGCAGACCCTGAGAATGGCGAAAATCTTGCGGCGGGCTATCAAGAGGACCGCTTCAATGATGGTGGGTCGGCTGCCCTGACGTTCGCATCTTCCGGTGATGCCGGCCGTAGATGGAGCGAGCGCCTTGTTCCGAAATTGACGATCGCGACAGGCGGCGCGTTCGATCGTGCATCGGATCCCTGGATCGCGTACGGGTTGAATCATCACGTGTACTACGTGAGCATTGTTTTCAACCAGTCCGATCCTTTGAACGGCGTTTACCTCAGTATTTCCAACGATGGTGGAAATACTTTCGGAGACCCGGTTACCGTTGCGGAGTCTACCGATGTATTCAACGACAAGGAATCCGTTGCCGTCGATAAGGGCATGAATAGCCCGTTTCGCGGGAATGTATATGTAGGCTGGGATAGTGTCGCCGCCGACAATACTCAAATTGCATTGATTGCCAGATCCACAAATGGTGGTGCTTCGTTTTCACAACCGCGAAAATTGATGCAGGATGGGCAAAATATTGGAGTTGTGCCGGTTGTAGCTTCCAATGGAACGCTGTATGCGTTTTGGGTTCAGCTAAAGCCGGATCAAACACGCATATTTGTTGCGCGCTCCAGGAGCGGCGGCAGCAAATGGAGTCCCCCCCATAGAGTTGCAAAGATGACCGTCTCGGAAGTGCCGGGACTGCGGACAGGAAGCGTTCTGATGGCGCCTGCTGTGGATCCCGGTTCGGGCGTCCTTTATGTGGTCTGGCAGGATAAACAGTCCGGGTCGACTGTACAAATTGTATGCAGCCGCTCTCTCAACCAGGGAAAAACGTGGTCCGTTCCCGTCCGAGTAACGGACGGTTCAGCGCAGCATCATTACTTTACTCCTGCTGTTACCGTGGATGACTCGGGAATCCTGGCGGTCTCCTACTACTCTATTCGAATTGATCCGGATGGCGGCCATTTTGTGGATTTGTACATTTCAAAATCGAGCGATGAAGGCCGAACTTTTGACCCGCCGGTTCGCGTGACTTCCAGGAGTTTTGATGTGCGATTTGCCGCAAATGTGCTGCTGCCTAATGCGGGAACCGCCTTTTTCCTTGGTGATTACCAGGGAATTGTTTCCGGGCCACAATTTCTTCATCCGGTCTGGGTCGCCACTCTTAAGAATTCGCGAATCGATCCCTCCCTCAAGCAGCCCGACGTCTTTACGGCACGCGTCCGCCGTTGAACTGGTAGTCTTGCGTTGCCTGCCGCTTCAAGCAACCGGATTCGGACGCGTTACGAGTGATTCGTTCGTAGCGTGAGTTTCCTCAGATAGGCGCCCGCGTAAGAACCCAGGATAGCGAAGCCAATGGCAATGAGTGAGGCATAATTATGCTGGCGCATGATGTTTAGACCTGGGATCCAGATGCCGACGCAAAGTGCCCACAGCCACGCTCGCCCGGGACTCAACGCGCCGAAGAGAGCAGAAACAATCAGGATCATCCCTACCGTGATTCCGGTGTCGTCCCAACCGGGGCTTGAATCAATCCATGCAATGGACAACCCAAAGACACATGCTGCAACCAGCAAAGCTACCAATCGTGTTCCGCCTGACATGTTTCCCTCCTATTCCATAAAGTACTTTGTACTACAAAGTAAAATATCATATACAGGCTTTTATTGTCAAGAAGTACGTAGCGCCGGCTGGGTTAGATGAGCGCCGCCGTCCCGGCGGTATAAACGTGCGCCGGCCTCTGGCCGGCACGCAGACATCCCGTCCGCGGAAAAGTGCAAAAAATGTAGAAACTCCAGGGGGCGCCATAAATGGCGCCCCTACAAACTCGAGGGCGCTACAAATAGCGGCCTACAATAGCTTTCATGGCTTCATCTTCGGGTGAGGGCCGATTGTAGGGAGGAACATGCACCAGGAATGTAGATCTTCGATTTGCATTTCGGCGATCGTGCGGTAGCCGAAGTGTTCGTAAAGAGCAATGTTTTTCGGATTTTCAGTGCTGAGACAAACCCCCGCAGAGCGGCGGTCCGAGATGGACAGTATCTTTGCATGGTCCAGGATCTCACGGGCATAGCCTTTGCCATGATATTCCGGAAGCACGCCGATCATGCCAAGGAAATAGTGAGGATCCGCCGGTTCTGCATCCGCGGAAACTCGTTCGTAGAGATCCAGACGCTCAAATGCGCTCTCTCCAATGATATCTTTTAACCGCGCAAGCTCTGCGTCTTTTTCGGGCCACGGTTTCTGGATTGCTTCGTCCACAAGACCGATGGCCACATATTCGTCGGCATTTCGGACACCCATAACGTGTCCCTCTTTTGCGAAGCGCGATTCGCAAAAAAATCCAATGAGCGCATGGACCTGCGTTTCATATTCTGTGCCTGTTGTTTTCAGCAGATACCGCATTACGGGATAGTCGTAGAATGCGGCAACCAGCGTTTCGACAGCCTGATTCTTTTTCTCTCGGGTTAACTTTTCAACGCTCATGATTCCAACGGTCAAGAGAGGATTGTAACTCAAAAGTTACTTATCGTAAGAATTTGGAAGACCCTAGTACCCTGTAACAGCAGTTTGGCTAGCGGCTCCTCACCCTTATAAAGGGGGAGGTTGGGAGGGGGTTGCCTCGAAGGTCTTTCCAACCCCCCACTAACTCCCCCCTTCATAAGGGGGGAGAATCACTAGCCAAGCCACTGTTACAATCCACTAATGACGGGTTCGTTTCTAAAATTCAGGAGTGACAAAGCTGATTTCATTTGCGTGCAGGTTTCCATCGAGTCGAGGCTGCCAGCGTACGCGGGTGCTGACTGCATAAAGGTCCATTCGTCTGAAAAGAGGAATCACAGGCAACTCTGCATTGAGAAGTTTCATGAGGGCTTTGAGATTGGTTACCCTTTGTTTCTGATCAAATGCGAAGAGGTATTGCGAAATCATCCTATCGGCCTCGGGATTTGAGTAACCGGGATTCCAGGATGTAGTCTCTCCAGTGTTCCTGCTGAAAATACAGTCCTTTAAAAAACCGGACGGCTCTCCGCTTGTGAATTTCCAACTTCCGAAAAACAACGGCAACTGGCCCGACTGCCACCTGGAGCGCAACACAGGCCAATCCAACACCTTGATTTCTGTCCGGATCCCTATTCGGGCCAGCATCTCCCGAAGTATTTTGGCAAGTGGTCCAACTCCTTCGGCACAATAGAGTTCCGTGTCGGTCCCATTTGGATAACCACTTTCTTTCATCCATTGAACTGCTTGATCCAGGCTGGATTCCGGTTGCTCCAGGTCCGGGAAATTTCCGAGCATTCCGTCTGGAATCAATTGCCCGAGCCGCGTAACGTGCCCACCCTGTCTGCGGATCAACTCCGGCCGGTTGATAGCCAGCGATGCGGCCTGTCTGACTTTTACATTCGAAAAAGGACCGGACTGCGAGTTCATCCATAAATATCCGACCCTCAGGCTTTCTTGCGTTACCACCTTCACCCCGGGGATGGACGCCACTTCTTCCAAAACAGACTCGGGCACCCAGCGAAGAATATCCGTTGTATGTTGTTTTAGATCTCGCACTACTTCAGTCTCCGGTGTTACCGTAGTAAACAAGACTCGCCGAATCGATGGAGCGCCGCGCCAGCATTGTGGAAATGCTTCGACTTCGATTGTTCCGGAATCTGATCGGATGAATCTGTATGAGCTGGTTCCGTCCGGATGTTTGGAAAGATTCGCGGGATCGGTTTTGGATGAAATAAAGACAGAAGACAGATGGTAAGCAAGAAGCGGGTCTGGAATGCTGGTTCGAATTCTCAACCGAAGTGCATCGAGGGCATCAACCGTGACAATTACCGAAAGAAGCTGTTTCATTGTGGATGCAGGATCCTTCCGTGCACGGTTGATACTGAACTGAACGTCTTCTGCTTTTAGTGTCCCTCCCCTATGCAAATGTACGTCCTTGCGAAGAATGAAAACCCAGGTGTTTTCGTCCGGAGTCTCCCATGATTCGGCAAGGGATGGAATGAGTTTCATCTTTGCATCGAAGTCCGTAAGGCTATCGTAGATATTGGAAAGCACTGAAATTGAAATATGGTCGGTTGCTCTGATCGGATCGAGCGACGAAACTTCTGCTTCGTGTGCAATTGTGAGTGGTTTCTCAGGTGTTGCTTTGTGACAACGGGTAATCAGACAACTGGAAAGTACCAATAGTGTGAAACTACAGATAAAGCGCCTGTTCGCGTTCAACGACACCTTCCCCTCCCGTAATTATAATGGATATGGTCTCCCGGGGTCACACGCTGTCTTATAATGTAATCCATGATGAAAACAAAACTTTTTCTTCCGGCAATGTTTCTTTTGATTGGCTCCACCCTTACTTACGGCGAGGATTGGAAAGCGTTCAGGGCCGATCCAAAACGCATGGAGGAAAGAATATTGAAGCTCTCTGAATTCGGACGGAATCCGGAAGGGGGAGTCAGCCGTGTTGCCTTCAGTGATGCGGACATCCAGGGGCGCGCGTACATTTCCTCGCTGATGGAACAGGCAGGTTTGAAAGTGCGTGTGGATGCGGCCGGTAACCTCATTGGTCGCCGGGAGGGTCGCAGTTCGCAGCTTCCGGCAATTCTGTTTGGATCTCATATCGATTCAGTGCCGAAAGGCGGCAATTATGACGGTGATGTTGGTGTCATCGGCGCATTGGAATGTGTCGAAGTTTTGAATCAGCAAAAATTCACGACCGATCATTCATTGGAGATAATCGTCTTTTCCGATGAAGAAGGAGGCCTTGCAGGGAGCCGCGCGATGGTCGGAGATCTTTCAGAAGACGCGCTGAAAGTTGTTAGTCACAGCGGCAAAACGATCGGCGAAGGAATTCGTGCAATCGGCGGAGATCCTGAAAAGCTTGCAACAGCAAAGAGAGACCCTGCGGAAATACTCGCGTTTTTGGAATTGCATATTGAACAGGGCGGAGTCCTGGAATCCGAAAAAATCGATATCGGAGTTGTAGAAGGCATCGTGGGAATCAACTGGTGGGACGTGACCGTGCTTGGCTTCGCGAATCATGCCGGAACGACTCCCATGGACAAGCGCAAGGATGCTTTGCTTGCCGCGGCCCGTTTGATCGACGGTGTGAACAAGATTGCGAAAAGTATGCCGGGCAGGCAGGTAGCAACCGTTGGGCGGATTCAGGCGGAGCCCGGCGCGCCGAATGTGATTCCGGGTAAAGTTGTGATGAGCCTTGAAATCCGTGATTTGTCCAAAGCCAAAATTGATCAGGTCTTTGGAGATGTGGAAAAACTGGCAGAACAGATTGCTGCAGAAACTGGGACCTCTATCTCGTTTGCTTCGCTGGATGTTACGGCTGTGCCCGCGCCAACCGATGAAAGATTGCGCAAGGCCATCGCTGACTCCGCGCATGATCTGGGACTGACAACAAGGCTGATGCCCAGCGGCGCGGGACATGATGCTCAGGACATGGCCCGCGTTGTACCTACCGGAATGATCTTCGTGCCAAGCATTGGCGGCATCAGCCATTCGCCGAAAGAATTTACTAGAACACAGGACATGGCAAACGGCGCAAGCGTTTTGCTGCAAACAATCTTGCGTCTGGACCAGAAGTCTGCAGGTTTGTAACGCCGTATCGGGCGCGCTCTTGATCTCGAGCTATAAGGAAGCGACGCGATTCAGGTTTCGTAACTCTTCCTTAAAAAGCGGACGAAGAAAACGCTCCATCAGAAAACGTTCAATCTTACCGGGGATGCCCGTGCGCGTTTTCATTTTCGTGGTGATGGTAACTTCACATCCTGGTCCGACAGGGACGACAGTAAACGTTGTTTCAGTGCCTGTATCCGGATATTTTTCCAGCAGAACGCATCCGGGCTGCGGTTCTGAGATTTCCGCCCGCAATGTTTTGTTTTGCCCGAATGTCTTCACTTGAAAATTGATGATCGTGCCTGCGCCGACGCCGCCCGATTCTACTTTGAGCGAATGGAATTGTTTTGGCAGAATGCTGGGGTGCCCTGAACGGTAATCCGAAATCACCGCGTACGCACTTTCAGCCGTAGCGTCTATTGCTGCCGATTCCGTGATGATGAGAAACTCATCGGTCATGATGCATCAGGTTTCGGATCGAAAACGACGTCTCGGCCGATGCGGGCGCGGGGTCGGACGCGCGGAACGGTTGTCGAAACGTTGACGTCCAAATTGAGGGACCGGTGAAACTTTCACTGCCGTTCGGATCAATTTTTCAATTGCTTTCACTTCGCTGCGTTGGTGCGGCATAGCGAAGGAAATTGCATGGCCAACGGCTCCGGCGCGGCCTGTTCGACCGATCCGGTGGACATATTCCTGCGGATTTGCCGGCAGATCATAATTCACAACAAGTTCGATTCCGCTGACATCAATGCCTCGAGCAGCGATATCGGTGGCCACCAGCACACGATACTTGCCCAGCTTGAATCCGTCCAGCGCTTCGCGACGCTGGGCCAGGCTGCGATC
>Ga0210139_1000283_pt1 | contig 10468 bp, 7 predicted proteins | sample Browns_TuleB_D2_FD_184855 | JGI IMG/M metagenome (GOLD analysis project Ga0210139, IMG submission 184855) | Wetland microbial communities from San Francisco Bay, California, USA, that impact long-term carbon sequestration - Browns_TuleB_D2 (SPAdes) | ecosystem: Environmental > Aquatic > Marine >... | reverse complement strand
GTTCATATCCACATCGGCACGCGAATCCTCTTGATAGTTCAAATCCAGGTATGGTCTTTGATTGACAATACCCACACTGATTGCGGCAATGTAGTCGCTCAGAGGAAAGACCGTCATAAGTCCCTCTTCGACAAGCCGGTGAAACGCAAGGACCATAGCCATGTAGCCGCCCGTGATGGAAGCGGTTCTCGTTCCGCCATCAGCCTGAAGCACATCGCAGTCGACCCAGATCGTGCGTTCTCCAAATGAATGCAAGTTGGCAACAGCGCGCAGCGCTCGTCCAACCAGACGCTGGATTTCCTGAGTTCTGCCGGACTGCCTCCCCTGTGTTGCTTCCCGATTGATGCGTGATCCTGTGGATCGCGGCAGCATTCCATATTCCGAAGTGAGCCAACCCTGCCCGGTATTCTTCAGAAACGGGGGCACTTTTTCTTCGAGTGAAGCAGTACATACCACACGCGTATCACCGACCTCAATGAGCACTGAACCATCTGCGTTCTTGATGTAATTAGGAATAACGATTGTTTTTCTTAACTGATCGAAAGCACGGCCGTCGTGTCTCATAATGTGCTCGTTTGATTTTCCGGCTCCACCTCTGCACCCTGGCGGGCAAGCGAAAGGTCCGGTTTCAGCGGCCGGCTTAAATCGAGATGTCCATTCAGAGTATCGACAGAGTGATCATCCACAAGAATTTGCACTCCCTGTATTTGTGGAAGATTTGAGCTCAGGGTATTTACGATGGAATAAACAGTCACCATTTCTCCAGCCGATCCGCCTTGATGATTGGAAACTATCTCTCCGGAGAAGTCAACATAAGCTATGCCGTCTTTGCTGACCATCACGTCCAGCAATCGGGTTCCCTGGGGAATTGGCGGCACGAGCTTCCCTTTTGGGCCGGAGATGAGGGCATCCAGTACTTCTTTGGCCTGCGCGTGCAGCGTATCGTGATAAGGAATGGATCGTTCTTCGGCAACAAGCGATGTGGATCCCGGGGTCCCGAAAAAAAGTTTCACGTTGATGCGGCGTGTATCCGGCGATGCTTGATTCGTTTGTGAGGCCTGGGGTGCTCCGAGTACAGGCGCATCGGGTTGAGGACGGTTTCGAATAAAGTAGAGGATCGCTCCGAAAATGATGAGGAACAACAGGATTCCGATGATGACCGGCCGATTCATGAATTCAGACTATGCGAAAGGGCGCGGACGAATCGTCCGTGGAATTTTGGAGGCGGGACGCCCCACCCCGATGTCTCGAGTGGTCATTGTGCGCTCGCGCCGGGTTTGGGAGCAACCGGATTGCGATTTTCAAATTTTTGAATGCTGCGAAAGATTGCCGTAGCAATTTTGGCCTGGTACTCTGAGTTCGCCATGAGTTTTTCTTCTTCCGCATTGTTGATAAATCCTACCTCAACGAGAACAGCCGGCATCGTGGCTCCCGTAAGGACTCGAAACGGAGCCTGCTTGATCCCGCGATTTGAAATATTCAGCTCTTTGTTCAATTCCTGTTGAATCATTTCTGCAAGCTGGCTGCTTTCGGTGAGGTATTCCGTCTGCGCCATGTCCCAGAGGATCAGTTTGAGGTCTTCCTGAACTGCCGGCGCTTGATCCAGGCCGATTGCATTATTCTCAACCGCTGCAATGTTGCGGGATTCGTCATCGGTCGCCTGTGTGGAAAGGAAATACGTTTCCGCTCCACGAGCTTTTCCACGAATCGTTGCGTTTGCGTGGATGCTGATAAACAGATTCGCTTTGTTGTTGTTTGCTCTGGAGGTCCGGTCATCCAGCGGTACCACTTGGTCTCCATCACGCGTGAGAATCGCTCTGGTCCCTGTGCTCTCGATCATTCCTTTGAGCTTTCGGGCAATACTGATAGTGACATCCTTTTCAAGCGTACCTCCCGGGCCTTTCGCGCCGGTTTCCGTTCCCCCATGTCCCGGATCAATTACGATAACTTTTTTTGTCGCCATCGGCGAAGGCAAAAGTGTTGGTGGAACGGTTTGCGTTTGTGGAGGTGGAATCGTGATTGGTTGCTCCGGTTGTTGAACTTGCGAACCTTTCCGGTAAAAATCAATTATGTAACGCGGCGGATCTTTCAACTCAAAAGTGCGATATGACCCGTATTCCGTTCCTGTTTGGATTCTGAAAACCTTGTGGCTGCCGCGTGTTTCTACGGTAACGCCCTGCACCACACCGTCTTCAAAAGCAGCATTTTGAAATCCCGGCGAGAAATCATCCGTTTGCGGAATGAGAATCAAGGAGCTTCCTTCCATTTGTGCTGTAAATTTGACTGCATTCACTGCCTGGAAGACCAGGCGTGAATACTTTGATTCCGAAGCATATTTCAACGTGATCTGGTTTGCCTGAACTTCTCCAAGCATCAGCGAACGGCTGCTCTCAAGCCACAAAAAGTGCTTTTGGCTGACGTTTTTTAATACCCTGGGAATGAAGTCCAACGGGACAAGCCACACGCCCTGTACCAGAAAAACCGGTTTGCTTAGAGAAACAAGTTTTTGATCCACAGAGACAAGAGCCCGGTTCGTGGAGAGAATCACCGTGTGCTGTCCGGCCGTAATCGAAAGATTCTGGTTTCCGACTACGGAATTCATTTGAAATCCCAGCAGCGATTGCAGATCCGCAATCTTTACGAAAGGGGAGCCTTCGATCGTTTGCACTGGAATTGTGGCTTTACGGGAGTCTTCAAAAACTGTAAGGTTTTGCTCCTGAGCGAAGGCAGGAATCACCAGAATCAGAAAAACGAAACAGAAGATATGGTGGAGGCGGCGGGAGTCGAACCCGCGTCCGAAAGCTTTCCGCATTGACATCTACGTACTTATCCTGTTTATCAAGTCTCACCACCGGATTTTGCCAACAGGCAGGCGATCCGGCAGCCAGATCCCTTAGTTTAGCAGATCAGACGGGAACAGGCTGATCCGCGATCCCGCTAAATGGCGCTTCTTTTCCGTTCGCAGGAAAAACAGAAGGAAGCGTGACTGCGATTAAGCAGCCAGTGCAAATTCAGTGTTTGCTTTTGTGTTTATTTGCCACCTGATTTACGAGATGGTGACCCGCTCGGTATGCAGCCAATGCTTCACAACTTCCGTCGAGCCCGTTTCGCCCCCAGCATAGCGTCTGCGCGTCGCGGAGGAGTCCGTGCTTCTGTGAGTCGTTGCTAGCCCACTTGCAAGCATAAGTATAAGAATTTGGTCAACGAACTGTCAAGAAAATTCGAATAGGAAATAGGCAGTAAGATACTCAGTTTCTTTATCTTAGCGGTAGTACTCATTGACAAAAAAAAATCCATTCGGGATAATTGCGTCAAACACGCGCAGACGCGCAAAACGTGTAGATACGAGGAAACATATGAGTTTTGCAGATTATTTGAGAGACAGAATATCGAACGATTATAAGAATCTGATGATCCAGAAATTGGAGGAGATCCGGCAGCAGACCGAAGAGCTGAAGAGCAGCCTGACGCCATCATTTAGTGAAAACCATCAAACGCTGCGCGAGATCATGCGAAACGAATTCGCAAGCGTTCAGGCATTGATGGAAAAGGAATTGGATTCTTCACAGGTTCGGCTCAGCGATTACTTCAACACGTTGATCGAGAATCATATAGCCGGCTGGTATCATTCGGACGTAAGCCAGTTTGAGCAGCAGTTGGAAGTGTTGCTTTCGGATATTGTTTCGAACCTTCCCGTTCCCGCAAAGAAAAAAAGTTCCGATCTCGATTCGCTTTGCGATTTGATGCGCAAGATCGATCAACAGAACACGCAGTCAGAAATCTTGAACAATCTGCTGGTGCATATTGCCGGTTGGGTCGATCGCGCTGTGCTGTTCGTAGTGAAAGGAGATCAGGCTGCCGGTTGGGCCGCATTGGGGTTGTCGCGCGAATGGGATACGAACCGCGTACGGTCCTTGAAAGTGACTTTGAACAAGCAGACGATTCTGTCGGAAGCCGCACAAACAGGGGAAATAGCCTACGGTTCCGGAGACAAATATGCGGACAATGGTGAGATTTACGTTGCCATTGGAAGCAAATTTCCGCTTTCTGTTGTCGCATGTCCGATTCATGTCCGCGGGAAAATTGCAGGAATACTTTACTGCGATCTGGACCAGGATTTTTCTGAAAAACCGGACGTACCGGAATTACTCTATCTGGCGACCCGTGCTGCAGGTCTGGCGATCGATCTGTTGCCGACCAGACCGAAAACTGTAGCCGTGCCTGTAATAGAGGCAGCGCCGGCCACTCCTCCGGTTGCTGAAGTTCCTACGCCGGTTGCGTCCGTCGCGCCGCCCCCGCTTCCGACTGTCGAAGAAATTCCGCCCGTCATGGAGCCTGAACCGGAAACGTTGCCGGAAGAAGCGTTGCAGGAATCGGTACCCGAACCGGAGGAGGAAGCTGAGGGCACGGTGATCATGCCCACGCTTTCCATTACGACGGAAGTTCCCGTCATTCCCGAAGAGGAACAAAAGCTTCACGATGACGCCAAGCGGTTTGCACGTCTTCTTGTTAGCGAAATCAAACTATACAATGAGGCGCAGGTTGCCGCCGGGCGTGAGCACCGAGATTTGTACGAACGATTGAGAGAAGATATTGAGCGTAGCCGTAGAATGTACATGGACCGGGTTCCACCGCATATCCATTCATCGACCAATTACTTCTATGAAGAGCTTGTGCGAACTCTTGCAAATGGAGATCCGACGCTCCTTGGCATGTAGCGCCGGTGCAACCACCATGATGCCAGGGCAGGAAAAGAATTCTTCGTTCATTTTTGACGCGCGTGGCGTCCTGGCGGTATAAGTGCGGGAATTGATTCGGTGCTGGCAACATACCCGAATGATTGTGCTGATTGCGTTGTGTGCCGCGCTTTATGTGGCAGTACTATTGCCCTTCAAAATTGTCAGCATTGTTCCGGGAATTACGGAAATTCGCCCAGGAGCGGCGCTACCCTTCTTTTTCAGTATTTTCTTTGGTCCGGCCGCCGCATGGGGCGCAGCATTCGGCAATACGATCGGTGACGTTCTTGGCGGGACCATCGGACCGGGCACCATTCCGGGGTTCTTTGGTAATTTCCTTTACGGTTTCGTTCCCTATCGCATTTTCAGATCCTACTTAAAGTCACGCGAAGAGCTTGCTTCTGTAAAGGGCGGCTCGGTTTTTGTTTTTGCCGTGATTCTAGCGTCTGCCTTATGTGCGGTACCGATTTCGCTGGGCGTGGATTTAATCGGAGTCCCTTTCGGATTTCTGGTTCACACAATTTTTCTGAACAATCTGCTCGTTACCCTGGTGCTTGTGCCATTGCTGATTCGTGCACTTGGAACTCGAATCCGCGGAATGAAACTGACATACGAACAAGTTCTGCAACCGCAGGAAATCTCCAGATCCGTCAAGATCGGGCCTGTTATTGTTTTCGCTCTTACACTCGTCATTTACGCCTTCATGATGGTTCCATCGTTGCACGAAGCAATTCCACTGCGAAAAGATCTGTTTCAGATTGCCTGTGGGCTTATCCTCTTTCTTTCAACCATATTCCTGGTTTAGATGGGCGCAGCAATCTCTTTTGAAGGTGTTCAATTCCGGTACGAAGATGCACCAGCGGATGTGTTGCGTGATCTGCATCTTCAAGTTGAGCCGGGTGAATTTGTTGTCATTGCAGGACCATCGGGTGAAGGCAAATCTACTTTCTGCAGGACACTAAACAATATCATCCCTCTGTTTTTCCGCGGAACGTTCTCCGGCAAGCGCTGGGTTGCGGGTGAATGGCTTGAAAAACAGCCGATTGCATCCATGGCGCGAAAGGTCGGAATGGTCTTTCAGGATTTCGAGCAACAGCTATTCTCTACAAATGCGATGCAGGAGCTTTCTTTTGGACTGGAGAATTTCGGAGTAAGCGCCAACGAAATGAAACAACGCATGGAAGAACTGCTGGCGCGGTTCCGTCTCAGCCACCTCGCGCACCGCGAACCCTTTTCCTTATCGGGCGGCGAAAAGCAGAAACTCGCAATTGCATCTGTGCTTGCCTATAAACCCCACATCCTGGTGCTGGATGAACCTACCACCGATCTGGATCCGGAAAGCAAAGATTTTGTCATGCAAACCCTGCCAGACCTGAAAGACTGGGTCGAAACGGTAGTGATTGTAGACCACGAGACCGACCGTTTTCAGGAAGCCGACCGAATCTTTCTATTCTGTTCCGGATGCGTCCGAAATTCCGGCGCTCCCGGCGAAATTTTGACGTCCACTGCTCTATTACAAGAAAATTCCCTTGCTCCGCTTGATCTGGTGTCTCTTCAACAGAAGCTTGGTGTGGTTCCCGTTCTAGCAACACCGGACGAACTTTTGCTGAAGCGGCAGAACGATTTATTGGACCCCATTCCCGTCCCGGCGAGGCGCTCCGATCCGCCGGTCGTGGAAGTTAGTAACCTCACTTACGCGTACGACGCCCGGCAGGAGCCTGCGTTGCGTGACGTGTCCTTCGAAGTAAGGAGGGGCGAATTTCTTGGAATCATCGGCCAGAATGGGAGTGGAAAATCTACTTTGCTCCGACATCTAAACGGTTTGCAGTATCCGCAAAAGGGCACGATCAGAATTTTGGGGAAAGAAGTGCGCGAATGGAGCCGCAGGGACTTGAGCAAAACTGCAGGACTTGTTTTTCAAAATCCCGATCATCAGATTTTTAATACGACCGTTCGGGAAGAAGTTGAATTCGGTCCGCGCCACCTTGGTTTTTCGGAGGATCAGATCAAAAAGAATATGGAACGATCGATCCAGACAATGGATTTGGAAGCCCAACGGGAGCGCGATCCATTTCAGCTTTCCAAAGGGGAACGGCAACGTGTGGCGGTCGCTTCTGTCCTGAGTGTGAGCCCGGAGATCCTGATGCTGGACGAGCCCACAACCGGTCTGGATTACCGGCAACAAACGTATTTGATGGAACTGCTGCGTACCCTGAATCAAGAAGGAGCAACGATTATTATTGTGACGCACAGTCTAAAACTTGTCGGAGATTATTGCAATTATGCAATTGTGATGGAAAAAGGTGAAAAGAAAGCAGAGGGCCACCCGCGGGAAGTATTTTTTCGGAACGGCCTATTTGCCAGCTTGCCTCCTCTCTGGGATCTGTCGCGCAAGATGAAGGGAAATGCGCTCACAGTAAACGAGTTTGCTTCGCAATTGATCCGGAGAGTTTGATGCCTTCTCCGATCGCACACGGTTTTGCCGGCTACGCGCTGATGGTTTTGTCGGAACCGCATGTGGCGTCGAATCTCCGCGGCAATCTGATTGCGCTTGGCGCAGGCGTTCTTGTCGGTAGCATGGCGGATGCGGATTTCCTGATAGCCCATTTCACGGACAATCCTGTCTGGCAACACCATTACTTCAGCCATTCCATCCCTTTTACTTTGTTGATCGGTCTACTTGCATATCCTTTTGTTCGCTGGGTTTTGAAACTGAAGAAGCCCTTTCGGATGACTTCAATCGTGACGGCAATCTACGCAAGCCATTTGTTGCTGGACTATTTTACGCATGATGGAAGCAGACCGATTGGAATTCCTTTGCTATGGCCTTTGACTGACAGGCATTTTCTGGCTCCGGTGGAAATATTCATGAGCATTAACCGCGGAAGTATGAGTATCTTGTTTGGCGCACACAATATCGAGGCATTGATCCGCGAAGCCTTGATCATGGGCCCGCTGGCACTGGCTGCTTACCTGTACGTTTGCCGTCAGGATGCCATGAACGCCAGGAAATGAACACCGCAGAGAACGCAGAAGCCACAGAGATTTTGTTTCAGAACACAGGGAGATAGCGCAGATCAGCAATATCCCCTTTCTCTCCTCATTCTTTTCCATTCGACTTCTTTGTTATGAAAATTTTGCTAAAAAGAGAAAAAGGAAACGTTTGTACTTCAGATAGAATCTGTGTTCATCTGTGGTTTCAACAAATAGTTCTGGCATTTTGGGGCAGCTTGTTTCATATTGGTTAATAGCGCAATTAGCGCGTCAACGCGCTAAAGGGAACTGGAGATGGGCCCAAACAGGATATTGTTGTGTGTACTCTCAATTTTTCTTTCTTTTCCGCTCTTTGCCTCTCCGGAGTTCATCTGGCCCCTGCAACAAAATTATGGGATTTCCGCAACTTTCGGCGAGCCGCGGGAAGATCATTTCCATGCCGGCATCGATTTAAGTACGAATGGTGAGACGGGTCTGCCCGTGCTAGCGGTTGCAGACGGTTTCATTTATCGCTTGAAAATTCAAAAACGTGCGTACGGCAGAGCGCTATACATTCGTCATGCGAACGGAACCCAATCGCTTTATGCGCATCTTCAAGCCTATTCCAACGAGCTCGGTTTGCAAAAACTTTATCTGGATAAAGCAGAGCAGATGAAAACTCCTTACGTAGGGGACATCTTCATTGAGCCCGGTATCCCAGTAAAGCAGGGTCAGGTCGTTGCGTACTCAGGGGAGTCCGGAGCCGGCCTTCCCCATCTTCATTTTGAACTTCGAAAAAATGAGGATGTTGCAATAAATCCGCTTTTGAACGGTCTGCAAGATACCCTTGATCCAATTCCGCCGACGTTTCAGGCGTGCTATTTTTATCCGCTGAATAGTGATTCTGCCATCAATGGAGAACTGGAGACAAAGGAGGTTCGATTCCGGAAAATCGAATCGAAATTTGTTCCCGATTCAATTCCAATCGTTAGAGGTGAATTCAGGATTTCCGTCAGCGCCTATGATTCCGCACTGAGGCCTTATCATCGCGCGCCTGGAAAGATTTCATATTCCATTGATGATCGTGAAATTTTTTCGGTTGATTTTGACAGGGTATCCTACACACAGCCGAACGGATTCGGTTTGTTTTATGATCTTGGAAAACCAGGGCCATCTTTCTACGAATATCCGGTGATGATGGCAAAGCTCGTTGATTTTCCATTACCTTTTATAAACAAGTCTGTTCCCTTTGCTACGCAAAACCTGACGCCGGGCAACCACCGCTTGCGAATTCAGGCAAGCGACAGCAATAACAACGTATCGTTCGCCGAAGTTCCCTTCATTGTGAACCGTCCTCCTTCACTTAATTTAGATTCGGTGCAGTCCGACGATGCTGATTTGATTGTGAACGCCACGCTGACAGACGCAAACAATCGTGGTCCAGGGAGCGTTTCCGGCCAGGTAGAGTATTCGATTGATGAGGGGAAATCTTTTTTACCCTTTGTAAGAACATCGCTGAACCTCGGTAGTGGAGGGAACTCTTACGAATACCGCGTTGCATCGAAAGCATTCCGGAACGTCCGCTCTGTACTCATTCGAGCCAGGGCCTTCGATGGCGTTGAATATTCTCCTTTTGAAGTCGCCCGACTACGCGCGCCGGCAATGACGGTTGAGACGCCCGTCCGTCCTATCCCTTCCGGTGACCTGCGCTTTGAAGCGTACCGCAATACGATCCATGTGATTTACGAGACACAGGGTCCTGTTCCGGGAAAGCTGCAGGTAACCATCGGTGATCCTCCAGTTTTCTTCCCCCTCATGGCACGCGAAATTACATCCAGAGTTGCTTCTATTCCCGTTCCGAAAGAAACCGGAACCCTTGACGTTGCATTGCAAGGGGCAAAATCCTTAACGGTTCCCGTGTATTTTGCATCCGCCGGAAAAGCTGCGCAAATTGCGCGAGATAATTTCCAACTTTCCCTTCAGGAAAACAGCTTGTATTTCGATACATTTGTCTGGACAAAATCATTACCGAAATATCGATCGCGCTCTCTTCCGTTGATCGGTCCAATGCTGCAACTCGGCCCACGTGGATTGCCTCTGGACAAGGGTGGCAATCTTGATTTTCAATACCCCGATACCGTTACGCATCCGGAAAGACTGAGTGTCTATCGCTGGGACCGCGCCGCTCAAAGGTGGAAAAGCTTACCCTCACAGGTGAATCGTTCGGCCAAAACGGTCCAGGCACGAATTTCCTACTTCGACCTGTTCGCGCTCATTTACGACAATATGCCTCCCGGGATTACTCCGATTTTCCCCAAACGTGGCAGTGTCACGCGAAACGACACTCCTGTCCTTGCTGCTTCCATTCGGGACCTGGGAATGGACGTTGATGATGAGAAGGTAACCTTTTTTGTGGATGGTGAGCCTTATCAGGCTGAATACGATCCGGACCGCAATACGGCTTCGGCCAAAATCACAAACCCGTTACGAAAGGGCTACCACAAATTTTCGGTCCTGGCGTTTGATTACGGTGGGAACCGATCCCAGTCTTCTACAATTACATTCCGCGTGAAATAGAAGGACGCGTAAAGAGCCAAAGTCTTTCTTGTATTTCTTTGCGTCTATTTCTTCAAGCCCATTTGTTTGCGGAGTTGCTCCAGACGCCGGTCCACTTCAACGGAATCCAATTTCTTCTTAATTTCCTGGGCTTCTTTGAACTTTTTGTTTTCCTCCTGCTGCAATAACGCTTCTCCCCGGAT
>Ga0210139_1000282_pt1 | contig 10474 bp, 8 predicted proteins | sample Browns_TuleB_D2_FD_184855 | JGI IMG/M metagenome (GOLD analysis project Ga0210139, IMG submission 184855) | Wetland microbial communities from San Francisco Bay, California, USA, that impact long-term carbon sequestration - Browns_TuleB_D2 (SPAdes) | ecosystem: Environmental > Aquatic > Marine >... | reverse complement strand
CTATTTCAGGCAGCGAATCTGTCAATGCTGAACAGAAAAATCATCGGTTAAACACCACGATCCCTCACGCCACGGAGTCTGCGCCGGGTCCGGGAGGTGAGTTGTAGATCTCTTACGGAAGGGGGCGACCAGGCTCGGTGGTCCCGGCTAGGAAACGAGTTGTGCTACCCCTATGGCGAGAAATTAATGGCTGTGAGTCCCGGTACTTCGGCGCGGTCTCCATACATCTACCACCTACTACTTTATTCGAAGGGCATTACATTGTGCCATACGATATTGTTGCTGATGGCCGGCACTTCCTAATGATTAAAAAACGACAAGCGCTGCGTGAAATCATTGTAGTGAAAGGCTGGTTGCAAGATCTCCAGCAAACCACTCAGCCGTTCCGAAAAATAACGTGCAGTAAAGACTATTACTGCCTCTTACGTAGTTCCAAAAGGAATTGGTCAGAGTCACAATCATTAGTGACAACCCGGAAGGGACATTTTGATCTGTACGGCCTCGGCATAACGTTCCCTGATGCGCGACTGTCCCCAGTGCATCGCGAAGTCCAGGTCGTTATAAGGGCGAAAGCGCGATGGTACCGGAATCATCGACTGGGCGGCAACGCCACCAGTCCACCATATGGATTGTATGCCCTGCGCTAGATGTCGGCAGCCTAACCGAAGTTTGATCGCCGCCAGGTGCAAGCTGTGGTGCAATAGGCCCGGTTTCGGCATCGACTGGCGGTACGACTCGAACGCCGTACGCGTCGCCGGACTCAGGTCGGCTACGGATTTAAACCGGTAATTTGCCGATAGGTGTTTGGAGGTACCGAAGCTGCCGCGGGGAATTCCGGCTTCCTCCAGGATTCTGCGGGCGACCGGACGGTCATAATTGCCACCCAATCGCCAGGGTTTCATTTCCTCGGAGGCCGCGATGCGGCGCATGGCTGTCAAGTGCAGGCCCCCGGCAAACAGAGGATTGAAATTCATGAAGCCCACTCGCAGTCTGAACTCGATCATTCGCGAGCCGCCGATGCCATCGGAACCGAGCAACGCGAATTTCTTGCTGCCGAAAACCGCATCTCCGTAACGGCCGGTGGCGAGGATCTTGCGCTCAAGCAGCGGCTCACACGGCGCAAACACAATGTCTGATGTTTTATCCGGCCAGGCGAGGAACTCCGCCTCGTTGATTCCAGGAGCCGTCCGAAAATCCGTTCGTCCGTAAACGTGCGCCGTCATTCCCAGCCGCCGTGCAATTTCCTCACCGCTATCGACACCCGGGATGCCGTTGTAGAAGGTGATCGCCTCGCGTACACCGAGTCTCGCGAGCAACACAGCTACAGCGTTCGAATCGAAGCCGCCCGAAACGGTTGCCACGCCTTCGTAACGCCGGAAGCGTTTAGGGGAAGCCGCATTCTCCAGTACTCTCTGGAGCACGTTTTGCAACATCGTCACGTAATCAGCGAAGGTTTTGGGTTCGGCAAAAGCGGGCTTCTCAAGTCGTATCAACTGCAAGTCATTTCCGGCGGCGACCTGGCAATATTCATGCAGGCGGATGTGCCGTCCCCGGCGCGTGCAGAGTTTCTTGTTCGTGATTTGAATCCCAGCATCGCGATACTCGCGCAGCTTAGTGCCGTAGAACGGGTAGCAAGGATCGGGTTCGTCCCCGGCCATGGCCAGCAAGAACGACAGTGTATTGGAAAGGAAGAGGTCGTCTGCGACACGGATGGAATAAAGCCGTTCAATAACGTCTGTCGGGCTGCAGAATACCGCACGTTCCCCACGCAGAACGCCTCCGCACCCGACATTGAAAAGAGCTCCGTCGATTTCTCCTCTTTCGAAAGGGCCCATCCATGCTCCGTCAACAAACCAGTCGTCGCGTGTTTCCACCCAGGGCCCATGATAAACGCGCACGATGTTCTCTCCACGACGCAAATGCGCGCACCAGGCCAGGCGGGGAATCATAGCGCAGGGAACAAAGTGAAATCGCATTGCTGAAAATCATCTATGAAAGTCTCATCGATGTCCAGTGAGGGCCGGCATTTTGAAAAGGCTCCAAAAAACAAATTTCCCATGAGAAGCCATGGAGATCAGGTCTCCATTCCCCGAAAGAAAAACGGCAACTCGATTTCCCTGATACCCGGACTAATTACCTAACGAATGGGTTTTTAATACTGCGATCGATGGTGTCCGCCAAAACATCTAGCATCCGGACAAACTGTCCTGTCATCGGTAACGGCGTTACCCGAAAGGGTGCTGGCATTGGGCTTGCAGTTGTCGAACCGGATCGTTTAGCAAAATGAAATTTGCGCTACCAGGCAACGCTCTCAGTACTCCTTTGATTCTTATTACCTTGATTTTCAAGAAATACTTAATAAAGTAGCAACATGTAATTTACGCTTTGATCGAAACATGAGTATCTTTACTCATTTTGATTTACCTCAAGATTCACAATCTTCTTATCAGCAGGAGAGGAAATGAATAACAAAAAATGGATCATTTTTCTGGCGATCTTTGCTTTAACGTTGATGTTTACGGGAGTAATGACGCTTGCTTCAGGAACAAGCAAGGTTCCGCCGAAAAAGGGAAGATTTTCACCGGCCGTAGCTTTTGATGTGTCACCTCCGCTGCGTGACCTGGCAAAGAATAAACCACCGCGTCAACATGGCACCGACGTAGATGAAATACGCCCGGAACGCGGAAAAGTCGGCAAAGATCGTGGATTCAGCGGCGATAAGGTCAGGCAGAACATTTTGCCCACACCGCCAGTAATTCCCGGCACAATCCTGAACTTTGAAGGGATGAGCAACCAGGACAACTTCAACATCTTCGGTGGACGAGTGAATCCACCTGATCCCATGGGAGACGTTGGAAAATTCAATTATGTTGAAATGACCAACCTTACGGTGGGAATGTATGACAAGGCCGGAAACATGCAGATTGGCCCTTTTGATATCGGCGCGCTATGGTCCGGGTTTGCGGTTCCCGATTGTACAGACGCTTCGGGCGATCCGGTCGTACTGTATGATCAGTTCACGAATCGCTGGCTGTTGACCCAGTTCACGACAAGCGGTCTTTTCGATTCATCCAAACCCTTCTGGAATTGTGTTGCAATCTCGACCAATAACGATCCTACCGGATCCTATTACCGCTACGCTTTTGAAACGGCGAACTTCCAGTATTTTCCAGACTACCCCAAGTATGGTGTCTGGACCGATTCTTATGTGATCGCTACACGTGAATTCGGCCCGACTATTGAATACGGAATTGGTGTGTACGCTCTTGAAAAAAACAAAATGCTGAGCGGTGATCCCACAGCACGCGTTGTCAGCTTTTTCCTGGATGGAAACGACGACGACATCCTTCCGCTGGTTGGCGATGGCCTTCTTCCTGCCGATATTGATGGGAAGACGAAACCAAAGTATGACGATTCCATACCGCTAGTGGGAACACAGGATGACGACGCTCCTTACGGCGCAACATTCGACGCTCTTAATATTTGGGACCTCGCTGTAAAGTGGAAAGCGATTCCAACGGCAACGTTGGAACTGGCGGCTCAATTGGCAACGGCGCCATTTGACTCAATTTATCCTTGCTCGCCGACATCTCGCGATTGCTTACCCGAACCGGGGATCTCAAATCCCTCGCAATTTCTTGATGTACTGTCGTACCGGCAGCGTCCAACATGGAGACTTGCCTATCGCAACTTCGGCAATTATGATGCGCTTGTGACGAACCAGTCAGTTGAAGCGGCATCTTCTCCGGCGCAGGCCGGAGTACGCTGGTACGAAGTCAGGAGAACCAGCGGCGGATACTCTATCTATCAGCAGGGAACATTTGCGCCCAGTGACGGCGTTCACCGCTGGATGGCAAGCGCCGCGCAAGATAAGAATGGAAATATAGCACTCGGTTACAGTGTTGTGGACGCAACGACTGTGAAACCGGGCATCCGTTACACAGGACGACTGAGTGGCGATACTCTCGGTCAGATGACCCTTGGCGAAGGATCTGTTATCGATGGCACCGGTGTGCAGACGACAACCAATTCACGCTGGGGTGATTATACGTCACTCAACATTGATCCGGTTGACGACTGCACGTTCTGGTATGTAAACGAGTATTACACAGCCGCGGGTCAAGCTTCCAGCACCGCAGGTTGGCAGACACGCATCGCAAGCTTTAAACTGCCCGGCTGTAAGTAGGCTTTCCTCGAGTTTGTCTCCAAAGACCTCTCCCCGGCTTAAGGCCGGGGGAGGTCTTTGGATTACTTCAAGGTCCCGTTTTCACACGAGGCAAGTATGATCGTAGACAGGGCTTGACGTGAGTTTTGGTCCAAAATTAAGGACCAGGGCAATCCGGACCAAATACAGGCCAGACGGAACACAAACCGGTCAATCCTTTGAAGGATCAGTACAGCCATCCGGAATTTTCAAAAGTTCTGCGGATTAACATCACGCCTCAGTAACCTCAAAAATCTATTCTTCGTCGGTCCAGCCGAACTGTTCTGGGAACAACAGGGGACTCTTCGTCGTATTTCTCTCAGGGAGAAGCCTGCAACTAGAATTATGCACCTGGAGTAAACCTATGACAGATTTCACACAAGACGTTCGATATGCAGTTCGCATGCTTTTGAAAAGTCGCGGCTTTGCGATGGTTGCCGTTTTGACTCTTGCTTTGGGAATTGGGGCGAACACCGCCCTTTTTTCGGTAGTCAACGGTGTCCTTTTACATCCGTTGCCTTTTCAAAATCCTGATCAGCTTTACGAGATCTATACAAAGACCCCGAACTTCGATCGGGGATCCATCTCCTACCTGAATTTTCTGGATTGGCAAAAAGAGAATCACACGTTTTCTTCCCTCAGCGCTTTTCGAGGAGACGATTACAATTTGACTGGTTCGGGCCAACCGGAACGTTTACATGCTCACATGATTTCAGCCGATTTCTTTCCAACGCTGGGATTGAATCCTGTGTTGGGACGAAATTTCCGCCTCGAGGAAGATCGGGCGGGCGGAACGCCATCAGCGATTCTTGGCGATGGATTCTGGAAACGGAAATTTGGTTCTTCCGCCGATATTTTGGGAAAGAGCATCACGCTGAACGGCAAACCGTATACGATCATTGGAGTCGCGCCATCGCGCATTTCCGGACTCAGTCCATCGGATGTCTATGTGCCCATCGGTCAATGGACCGATCCAACATTTCTTGACCGTCGCGTTTCCATGGGGATGAATTCGATCGGACGCGTCAAGCCAGGAGTGTCCTTGGAGCAAGCGCAAGCGGACATGAATGGAGTTGCACAAAGTTTGGCCCTGGCTTATCCGGACGCAAATAAGAATTCCGGCATTACTCTCGTTCCTCTGAAGCAGGACGTGGTGGGGAACATCCGTGGAATTCTGCTGGTCTTGTTAGGCGCAGTGGGGTTCGTCTTGCTGATCGCCTGCGCAAATGTCGCTAATCTTCTTCTGGCACGCTCGACCGGACGCACCCGCGAATTCGCGATCCGTTCAGCTCTCGGCGCAAGCTCCGCCCGGATCATCTATCAACTTCTGACGGAAAGCGTAGTGCTGGGCCTCGTAGGTGGCGGGATCGGACTACTTCTCGCGAAGTTTGCCACGAAGACAATCGTTACCGCCTTGATAGATTTTCTTCCGCGTGCCGATGAAATCACCATGGATTCCCACGTCCTGTTTTTTACTGCAGGCGTTTCCATTCTGACGGGACTTCTTTTCGGACTGGCGCCGGCAATGAAAATGTTGCGGCCGCAGTTAAATGAAACTTTGAAGGAGGGAGGGCGGGGAAACAGCGGAGCTCATCATCGTACGCAAGCAGTATTTGTGGTTGTGGAGATGGCCATGGCGCTCGTTCTTCTCATTGGGGCCGGACTCATGATCCGCACACTTGCTGCCCTCTGGCAAATCAATCCCGGGTTTGATCCGAAAAACGTGATCTCGTTTATCACTTCGACTACAGCGGATCCTTCCACTGCAGCGGATCAGCTGCGCGCAAAGTACAGAGAAACCGAGCGGCAATTCAAGAGCATTCCCGGAGTGGAGGCGGTCGGAATGATCGGTGGTTCGCTTCCAATGACGGGCGATTCGGAATTGCCCTTTTGGCTGGAGGGACAACCAAAACCGGCCCATGAAAGTGAAATGCCGTTTGCTCTGTTTTATCTGGTGACGGAACCATACCTGAAAGCCATGAGGATCCCACTCGAGCGCGGCCGTTTCTTAAACGACCGCGATGATGAACACGCGCCGGTCACGGCGGTGATTGATGCAAACTTCGCCCTGAAATATTTTCCCAACCAGGATCCCGTGGGAAAACGATTGAACATCAGCCTGCTCGACGTACAAGCTGAAATTGTGGGTGTTGTCGGACACGTGGAGCATTGGGGCCTGGGGGACAAAGGGCACGAGGCGCTCCAATGCCAACTCTATTTGTCAGTCTGGCAAGTTCCGGATCGGTTTTGGACCCTTCTATCAACGGGATCTGGTTACGTTCTTCGAACTCAGTCCACGAATAGCATCGTTCCGGCGATCCGCGAAGCCGCACAAAAAGCGAATCCCAGTGCTGTCGTGTTTGGTGTCCAACCACTGGAGGAGATTGTTGGTAATTCCATTTCTACACAACGCCTGGCGATGATTCTTCTCACCGTATTTGCAGGGTTAGCGCTCGTGTTGTCGGCTATCGGTATTTACGGTGTGATTTCCTACTTAACCGGGCAACGCACACACGAAATTGGCGTTCGTGTCGCGCTCGGAGCTTCCAGCCGTGATGTATTACGCATGGTTCTGGGTCAGGGAATGAAACTCGCGCTCATCGGAGTGGCCATCGGAATCGTTGCGGCGCTGGGATTGACCCGGCTCATTTCAAAATTGGTTTATGGAGTGGGCGCGTTCGACCCCATCACCTTTGGCGGAGTCACGATTTTGTTAACAGCCGTTGCATTGCTGTCCTGCTATATTCCTGCCCGGCGCGCGATGCGGGTGGATCCCATGATTGCTCTGCGCTATGAATAAAACCGTCAAGACCGGAAGAACGCCAACAAAGAGCCGGCCAGCTGGGCGGGAGGCCTTGATGCCGGGCTTGTCTGCCCCGACAACGGTTAGTCTTGCCAAACCGAAAGCGATTGGCTTGCCAAAAACCGGCCTAACTGGGCAGCGCTCATCAAATTGGTCTACGACAGCTAAGAAATCAATTGGTTACGTTCACTGCCGCGTCGTCGACTAAGAATGTTGTCTTCAATGAGGAATTCTCCGTTCCGATAAAACGAATGCTTATCGTTTTTCCGGCGAATGCCATCAGATTGAACTTTTTCTTCGAGTAGCTGCTTGATTTGTTCAGATTGCTGTAGACTTTGAGCGTTTTGAGAATTGCTCCTGAATCGGCCAGGATCTGAACTTTCAATTTGTCATTGGCAATCATCCCCGTTTCAGTGGACGCAATTCTTAACCAGAAAGAGAATGAAGCCGAGCAAACGTTCGATGGAATTGAAATCTGCTGGCTTATCGAAGCTGTATTGGTTGTACCCTTCCCATTTAATTGGGCTTTAAAACGGCCATTGTGTGGCGGAAATGTTGTAGTCTTGTTGATGATGCCTGTTGCGTTTGGAGACCAATTGACGTTTCCGCTTTCGAAGCCGGGATTCCTCAAAATCTGCGATAGGTTTGAACAAGTTACAGTGATATTCCCTTGCATCATTGCTCCGTGAACCCGGCAGAAAAATGGAAAGGTTCCTGTGTTGTTGAAGGTAAAGGAGAACGAGCCCGAATTCTTGATGCCGCTGTCAAAAAGACCATCGGGCGCCCCTGCAGTTCCGCTGGTCACACTGTGATCGGTTCTCCCATTCCATGTCCAGGTAACTGTTGTGCCTTTTGATACAGTCAAATTTGCCGGGGTGTAAAAGTCGTCCTCGACGGAAATTCCAACGGCGCAAAATGCTGCAGTACACGCAATCAGAATCATAAACGGGACTAAAACCATTTTGCTGAACATAACGTACCTCCAACTTGAATCTCGATCTAATGATAGGTGTGGTTATGTTATGGAAAGGTAAAAAACTACATCCTCTCCAAAGGCGATTGGGAACCCGTAACTTAGAGGACCAGTGGCTCTTTTCGATACCTTGCAATTTGGCCCTTTGTTACATTATTGGCCGGATGTATAGTCGTTCCTTATGGAAATTGAATACAAAGTGGACACTGATTTGGACCTGGATGCCGTGATTGATCTATACAGGGACTCCACGCTCGGAGAGCGTCGGCCAATTGCGGACCGCGAAAGAATAAAGGCGATGATTGAGAATGCCAATCTGATTGTTACTGCATGGGAAAACGACCGTTTGATCGGCATTTCCCGTTCTCTTACAGATTTTGTCTATGCAACCTACCTGTCGGATCTGGCAGTGCGACTTTCCTACCAGCGACAGGGAATTGGCAAAGAACTAATTCGGAAAACACAACTTGTCGCGCCTCAAGCAATGATCATTTTGCTCGCCGCTCCAGCCGCGGAATCATACTATCCCCGCATTGGGTTTACCCGGCATCCACAGGCCTGGATTCTTCGCTCAGGCGAAAACATACTGTAGGTCCGTCGCCTACGGTCCTTCTGCACGGCGCATATGTGGTGTGCAAGGTTTCAAGATCATTTCCTTTTGAGTCCAGGTTTCCGTAGCTATTGCGTGCGGCGGGTCCATTCTTCGCCGCCTGCGCAGTGGATGTAACCACTGCCATGACCGCACTCCAAAGTCATCCAGTCAGGGCCATACAGGTTTTCATTTTCGCCGATGTGAACAAGCGAGAGAAGTGCTCCGTTATTTGGCAAGGTCATAAACGAGATGAATTGATATCTGTAGGTCGTGCCTCTATCGAATTTGACCAGGATGTTGCCACCCGACAAAACGATGGTGCCGCTATCCGCTTCGCGTACCGTATGGTTTGCAGTACGTCCTTGAAATCTGTGATCGAACGTGCCATCGGGCTTGATTGTGTAGCTCTCAGAGTAGAATGTTGTGTCCGTGTGCGAATAGTCGCCGCTGCTAGAGTCAACGTACGTTGTGACACTGGCCGCGCCCTGGTCCCAGGTGCCGACAAGGTCCGCCATCGTAATGGACTCCAACAACGCGCCGGCTAGCGGTTTCTGGGGTTGATAACCCGGTTTGTCCGGGAATGGATCCTTTTGAATCTTCCGGCCTGGATTGTTTTGAATCGTCCTGGACGTTTTGTCCAGCTTGATATTGTCGATCAGAGTGGTCACTTCAGCCAAATAGGATTCATCGTTAAAAATGACGAGAACGCTCGCTGTTTTTCCGAACCCGCTGAAATTAGTCAAAATCGTAGCGGCTTTGATTCCTCCGTCCAATTCAATTTGAGCTCCGCCTACGGTAGCCTGCCAACCTTCAGGAGTGGATTGTGTTTCGGTTTTCGGATTTCCTACCGCTTTGAAAGGTTTGACAACGAATTCATCCCATTTGTTAGCAAAATCAATTTGCGGACTACCTGCGCTTGCCGCACTTGCATAAAGAGTCATAATACAAAAGGCGTTGGTTCTTTTGTTCATAACGCTATAAACGATTGCACCTTCTTTCACGGTTTTAGTCCAACCTTTCGGCGGCGTATGCTGAATGATGTCGAACTTTTCCATTTGGCCAAAGCTCGCCTGCGGAATGATCAAACAGTAAATGAACAAAGCTGGAATAAGTGTTGATGTTTTCATAAGTGTGCTGCCTATTGTATTCGAGTGTGTAAGAAGGGGGATAGGGACAAAATGGGGATGAAGATATTTTAAAAGTTTACTTAATATCTCCCGAGCAAGGACACATTCGCGGGCCGAATTTTCGCGTTTCACCAGACGCGAACGCGGACATCCGGCGCAAGGTAGAGGCGTTGGTCCAGTAGGACATGAAACGCATCGTACCAAGCATCGATATTGCGCACCGTATACACGCGGAATTCACCGGGTGAATGTCCGTTCGTCATGAGAGAAGCGCGCAAAGCTTCGGGTCGATATTTGCCTCGCCAGACCTGAGCGAAGGAAATAAAGAATCGCTGATCACCGCTAAAACCCTGCTCGGATGGACCCTCTTTCCCTTGATTTGCAGCGCGGTAGCCATCGTAAGAAGCAGAAATTCCAGCAACATCCGCAATATTTTCTGAAAGCGTGAGCTTCCCGTTCACGTGCATACCTGGTAGAGGCTCATATGCATCATACTGCGCAGCCAGACGATCGGCGGCAGAGCGAAAATGTGCAAAGTCTTCGGGCGTCCACCAATTCCTCAATCGCCCCTGCTCATCGAACTGGCTTCCCTGATCATCGAAACTGTGGCTGATCTCATGGCCAATCACAGTGCCGATTCCTCCATAATTTTGAGCCGGATCGGTCGCGGCATCGAAGAAGGGACGATCGAGAATTGCGGCGGGAAAATTCAACGCGTTTTGCAGCGGTAGATTTACTGCATTGACGGTTTGCGGTGTCATCGCCCATTCTGATT
>Ga0210139_1000281_pt1 | contig 10486 bp, 5 predicted proteins | sample Browns_TuleB_D2_FD_184855 | JGI IMG/M metagenome (GOLD analysis project Ga0210139, IMG submission 184855) | Wetland microbial communities from San Francisco Bay, California, USA, that impact long-term carbon sequestration - Browns_TuleB_D2 (SPAdes) | ecosystem: Environmental > Aquatic > Marine >... | reverse complement strand
CAGCTTGCTCCGGAAGAACATGCGAAAATCAAAGCTACTCTGGAGCGAGCAGTCGAAAGAATCCCGCGACATGCGGACCTCTGGGGTTGTCTGGCGTTTGTTCACTTTCATGAATACGTGTTCAAGTTTAACGAACAGCCGGATTCACTCGATCAAACGCTCATGGCGGCCCAGCACGCAGTGGAATTGAATCGAACCAGCCAGATCGCATACCTGGCGACCGGGGCCATCAATGGACTTCTCGAACGGCAAGTCGAGGCCTCTGCTGCTATTCGCGACCTCCTTCAACTGGATCCGGATTTCGCCGCAAAGGCACGCGCGAACATCGAAGCCTGGCACTATGCCAGCGGCCTCATGGATACAATACTGGATGGACTCAAGAAAGCAGGCCTGGATATCCCAGAATCAAGATGAAGGGCATACCCTATCAGACTCTGGTGCGGCAATGGCATACCGAAAATGTTAGAAAAGAATTGAAACTGGCGTAGGCGTGCGGGAATACAGCCCTATCCACTGGACGATGCCGCGCAGTAGTGCGGCGTTGAGTTCATTTCCCCTATCCCCTCCATTCGGGTTATCTGGTGTCGTGCGTACGTTAATCGTTTCCTGTTGATATTCTTCACAAAAAAGCATATTTCTTAGACTAAATTCAGATCCACTCAAATGGAGTCCATATTATGAGAACGCTGCCGGTATCAGAGGTAAAGATGTAGTTGAGCTCTCTTGTCGAAATTGTACGATCCACCGATGAGGAGATCACGATCACCAGAAACGGAGCGCCTGTCGCAATCCTGATCAGCGCTGAGGAGTTTGAAAGTCTGAAAGAGACTGCATCCATTCAAAAAGAGGATGAGTTGATGAAGGAAATCAAGAGCGGCTTGAACGAGCTGAAATCGAAGAAAGCGCGCCTATACACTCTGAGTGAACTGTTCAAGTGAGCCAAAGCCGTTGACAGAATGAGGACTTCCAGGCTTAGAGTTCCTGACTCAATTGCGGATCTGATTCGCAAGATGCATCCTCAACTGAAGATAAAGATCAGATACGCCTCTATAGGGTAAGACATGAAGTTCTGAAAGGTGGCACATCATGAGGATCATCGCTAACACGCCCGTAGATTTCACCGGTGTTGGTAACAACTTGCGCTGAGGCGGGGTGTAGGGAGAAAACTAGAACAAGAACGATAGATGAAGGAAGCAGACGCCGCATCAATAGAGTGTATTTTATACTACAAGCTCCTTACGCGTTAAAATGAAGACAAACCGAAGAAAATTTCTATAATTTACTCGTCCGAACCTGGCGGTAATCAAAATGCATTTATCGGAACAGACGAAGGCGGTACTGGAATGGCCGCAGTTTCTGGAGCTTTTCTCGCAATCAGTAACATCCACGGCTGCGCGGGAGAGGATGGGAGCAATTGCGCCGGTCGATGATTTGCCGCAACAACTTGGCCTTACGCGCGAGGTTCTGGTGTGCGCACAAAAGGGTGTATTGCCGTCGCTCTCTTCGCTGGAAGATTTGGAAGAGTTGGTCCGAAAAACAGCGATTGAGAATCATATTGCGGAAGGGATGGATCTATTTCGTCTTTCCCGTATGGCTTCACTCAATAACGAAATTCGCAACACCGGCGTTGGATGGCGCAGCGAGTTTCCCGGCCTGCATGCGCGCTGCGGACGTCTTCCCGATCTCCGTTCATTGGAAGAGCAAATCGTCGCCGCTATTGAACCAACCGGTGAAGTGAAAGAGGATGCAACTCCTGAGTTGGCGCGCATTCTCAGACAGATTCTCCAGATTCAATCAAGAGTGGAACGCGCTCTCGAACGCTTTTTCCGCGATAGCCGCTACAAAACAGCGTTGCAGGAAGATTACGTAACCTACCGGCACGGCCGCGCCGTCCTTGTGGTACGCATGGAAGAAAAGAACGCGATCCGGGGAGTCGTTCACGGTGAATCGGGCAGCGGCGCTTCACTTTTTGTGGAACCACTTTCTGTGCTCGAACTCAATAATGAACTTGCCCAACTAATCGATCGCCAGACCGAAGAAGTTCGAAAGATTCTACGCGAACTGACGATGCTTGCTGCGCGAAATTTCGACGCGCTGCTCTTTTCACTCCAGCAGCTCATTGAGCTGGATCTTCTCTTTGCCCGGGGCCGATTTGGAAAAACGTTCGATTGCATTTCACCGGAATTCACCGAAGAATTCCGGTTTGTACTGAAACAGGCTACGCATCCGCTACTGCGCGATACGCTGGAAAAACAAAACAAAACCGTGGTCCCTCTGGATATGGAACTTTCCCCGGATAAGAAAGCACTTGTAATCACCGGCCCGAATACCGGCGGCAAAACCGTGTTTCTAAAAACAGCCGGGCTTCTTTCCATGATGGCTCATTGTGCATTGCCGATCCCGGCAAAGGACGGAAGCCTGATTCCCCGATTCCACACAATCCAGGCCGACATCGGAGACCAGCAGAGCATCTCCGAAAGCCTCAGTACCTTTTCCAGCCATATACGCTCATTAGTAGTAATACTTTCGAATGTACAGAGTAAAAGCTTAATCCTGCTGGATGAACTGGGCACAGGGACCGATCCTGAAGAAGGCGCCCCGCTTGCTGTAGCAGTTCTGGAAGAGCTTTTGAAACATGACGTAAAAGTGCTGATCACTTCGCACCACAGTGCCATGAAAATGTTTGCGTTCAACCACCCGCAATGCGTTACGGCTGCAATGGAATTTGATGGAGAAAACCTGCAACCCACTTATCGTGTCCTTCTCGATCAAATCGGAGCCAGCCATGCGCTGGAAATTGCCGGACGTCTTGGAATTCCATCCGAAGTACTCCGGCGCGCGCAGGGAATGACGGGTGAAACGCAGCAGCAGGTGCAGGATTTTCAAAAGAGTCTTCATGAACGGATCCGCATTCTAGAGCAAAGTCAGGACCGACTCACCACAGAAAAAGCCGAATGGACGGAAACCGTACACAAGCAGCGTGTGCAGTTGCAAACGCTTGAAGGCAAATTGGAGGAACAGCGGAAAAAATTGCGGGAGCAAAATGCAGATCTTGTGCGGACGCTCAATGCCCGTGTGGAAAATCTCATCAGCCGTATTCGCGATGCTCAGATTCGTCAGCAATCCCGGAAACAATATGAAGCCGAAATTGCACCGGTTATCCAGCAGATTCAAGAGTCAACCGGCTCGGACGCGCTTCCGGCGCCGTCCGATTTCCAGCCGGGAGACCGTGTGTGGGTGCAACTTTACAAGGATTTTGGAGAAATCACTTCCGTAAAAAGAGATCAGGCCGAGGTCTTGATCCGTAACAAACGATTTGTCGTTCCGTTTCTGCACCTGGAGAAAAAAGAACCGGTGGCGAAAACATTACCCAAAGGAATTCAGTTGCACGCGGAAAAAAAAGACGTTTCTTCGGAGTTGAACGTTATTGGACAAACCGTTGATGAGGCATTAAGCATTGTCGATAAGTATTTGGATGACGCGATCTTGAGTCAGCTCCCCGAAGTACGCATCATCCACGGTTACGGAACGGGACGACTAAGGAAAGCAATCGCCGAAATGCTCACCTCGCACCCGCACGTAGCGCGATTCCATGCGGAAACGCAGGAGCGCGGAGGGAATGCCGTGACTGTGGCGGTGCTTAAGGGTTTGTAAAGCCCGCGTCTTGCGCGCCCAGGAGCGCGCCGGGAACGGGTGACGATTGCGGTTTTGCCCGCGGCAACAGATGATCCCGCCTTGTCCACCTTCGGCTGTGGAAAAAGATTTCAAAAAAGGAACCCCGGTTTTCCCAGAATAATTTGATCCACGCCTTCCAATTCATTTGTGGAAAAAAGACACCGCGGAAACAAAGGTTTGCAACAAAAATAATCAGGCGTTCAAAAAACGGACGATTTCTCGTTTTGAACATGCGAGTGCGAACCGCTTCGGGGCTGTAGGCCATCCCCCACGCGCTGCGGATCTCGGCATGCAACTCATCACCGGTCATATGCATCGGCGTGAAGGCCGTTGCGTACGGCTTGTAATCTGCCCAATGGTGTTCGAGCAAACGTTTTTCCCGGCGGAACTTCGCAAATTGCGGCGTTCCGGGCAGCGGCGTCAAAGGTGAAAATACGGGGATAGCAGACGGAGGCCAATCCTTTGCAACATCCCATGTTTGTTTTGCGACGCCTTTCTTGTCGGAATCCATGCCAAAAATGAAACCAGTAACAGGATAAATGCCGTTTTTGTCCAGGTAACTCAGGATCCTTTCATAATTTGCAGGCTTGTTAAAGGACTTAGAAACCTCTTTTAGAGCTTCCGGCACGACGGATTCAAGCCCGATATAGACGCCAATGCAACCGGAACCGCGCATCAAATCGACCATTTCTTTTCCTTCAGCGGTTTCAGGATCCAGCAGATTGGAAGAAACCTGCGCAGCCCAGGGCACGGTGGCTTTGGCATCGATCATTGCCTGCATCAGCCGCCGGCAACGGTCTTTGTAATCGGGATCGACGTGGCCAAATTTATCGTAAATTGCGAAATTGTCATCCACAAAAAAGATGAAAGTCCGGCGAAGTTCCTTGAGAAGCAGAACCTCCTGAACGACGCTATCAATTTCGCGGATCCGAACTTTGTCTCCAAAAAAATTCGTAACGGTGCAAAAATCACAGCCATACGGACAACCGCGGCCGGTTTCCATCGGTGTCAGATTAAAATCGAACTCGTGAAAACCGCTGGCGCGCACCAGAGATTTCATAATACCGGGGATCACAGTGAACTGCTTCAGGTTCGCCTCTTCCCATGGGATCCGCGGATAGTTTTTCAAGTCCGGCTTGGTGACTGCGCGGTAAATCGGATCCATACCTTTCCCCTGGAAATCTTCCAGTAATTTCGGCCAGATTTCATCCGCTTCGCCAATCACGACGCTATCGCAATGGCCCAAAGCTTCCTTTACTATTTCATCGGGATCGGGCTGCAGGAAATTGCTGTCGCTTCCAACGTGAGGTCCGCCCATGACTACGGGAATGGAAATCTTGCGGAGTGCATCGGCCGTGTCGTATGCGGTCTGAACCGTACGCGTCATTGCGCCGATTCCAACAAGATCAATTTTTTCTCTTCTGGCGTATTCGGCAACTTCCGCGGGCGAAAGTCTTTCCGTATTTGCATCCATGATCGTGATCGTGTGGGGCTTGGGAGTAAGCGCCTTCAGCAGCCACGGCCACAGGACCGGCATGTAGTTCTTCGTAACACGATTATCGGGAATATAAAACAATAAACGCATGAGACCTTCAAAATTCGTTTAGGCACTTTTGTTAACCTACGAGTCGAAAAGGCGATGTGGGGAACAAGCAAGATGTGGTCGTGTCGCTTTCGATTGCCTTAGTGCTCGTAGCGTATTGACAGGCGAAGCAGCTTTGATTAGAAAGCCAACTGATTACTGCTCGCTTTATTTCGGACACTACCGGCATTTTACATCAGTCCGGACCCGATTTCAATCGGTTTGCTGATCAAGGGCGGATGCAGGAAGTTCCTCCCACCTGTATAATCTTGACTAAATGCCAAACACGGAAAATTTTCTTGCTCAACTCAAAGGAGTAGTTGATCCGCTTACAATTTTCAGTCATTACCTTTCCTTAAAAAAATCCGGCAACCGTTTTAAAGCACTCTGTCCTTTTCATTCGGAAAAAACTCCTTCTTTCTATGCGGCCGCCAATGGAATGTTCCATTGTTTCGGCTGCGGTGCAGGTGGGGACGTTATCTCGTTTGTGATGCAGATGGAAAAATTGGATTTTAGAGAATGCATCCAGTTGCTCAGCTCGCGTTACGGAATTCCACTAAAATTTACAACGCCGGGGGAGCGGAAGGAAAAAGACGAACTTTTCGATCTGATGCGGCAGGCATGCGATTTCTATCACAACCTGCTGACCAACCATGAATCCGGCAAAGCGCCCCTGGAATACCTGGAGCAACGCGGCATCACCCGCGAAACGATCAAGCGCTTTCAACTGGGATGGGCGCCCGCTTCCTGGAACGCGCTGCTCGAACATTTCCAAAAGCGCGAAGTGAATACCGGGCTTCTGGAGAAGTGCGGATTGATCGTTGCGCGCCAGAGTGAAGGCCACTATGACCGTTACCGCAGCCGCATCATGATTCCGATCCACGATATTCACGGCAACATTATTGCGCTCGGCGGAAGAATTTTTGAGGGATCGAACGAAGACGCGAAATACCTCAACAGTCCTGAATCGCCAATCTATTCCAAATCGCATCATCTCTTCGGACTCTATTTCAGCAAAGAGCACATCCAGCAAAAAGGATTCGCGGTTCTGGTTGAAGGCTACTTCGACATGATCGTGCCGTTTCAGGCGGGTCACCAAAACATCAGCGCCTCCTGCGGTACAAGCCTGACCGAAGGTCAGGCAAGACTGCTGCGCAGATACACGGATCGCATCGTTATTTTTTACGATCCTGATACTGCTGGAAAAGCCGCCGTCCTGCGCGCGATGCCGATCCTGTTACGGGAAAATTTTTCTGTAAGCGTCGGCGCATTACCGGCAGGTTTGGATCCGGATACATTTCTACGGGAACGAGGACCGGAAGAATTCCAAAAGGAGATCGAACGAGCCATTCGTTACGATGATCAACTACTTCAAAACCTGCAGCAAAAATATGATCTCAAAAGCTCAACGGGAAAACTCGCCGCAAGCGAGGAGATCATGAATTTTCTGGATGCGATTCCGAATGCGTTTGAAAGAGCCGACCTTTTGAGGAAGTTTGCTTTAGCGGTGAAAGTCGATCCCGAACTGATGCATGATCAGTACCGAAAAATGCGAAAGACAACACAGATGAAAACCGGCACAGTTCCCGCGAAAACGATTGCAGACATAGAAAAAAGCCTTCTTCGAATTTTTCTTTCCGATCCGAACATCGCGCGGGAAGTCCTTCCGGCGTTTGAAGAAGAAGACCTGAACGAGCTGCCGAGCAGCCAACTTTTCCGACAATTAAAAGCCATCCTGGCGGAGAATGAAGACGTCGATACTGCCGAGGTTATTCACCAATTTCCAGCCGAAGCACAAAAGTCGTTAACTGCGATTTTGCTGGAAGGTGATCCCCCTCAGCCTACCAGGGATACCGCGCTGGATTGGCTACATCATTTCATTCGCCCATACCGCAAAGAGCGTGAGTCCAGGAGCCTTGCCCTCGATGACGACGACGCCCTTTCGCAGCGTCTGGCTCTCGCCCGAGAATCAAAGCGGCATCAGGGGCGGCGAGGACCATAAACGATCAAAGATTACGGCTCACGGATCTGGGATGATTGCCCGGAACCTCCGGAAGCTTTAATCCGCGAGCTTCGATCTTCGATTTCTTCTTGATTTTCTAAGAGCTTCTCCTATATTATTATCATGCCGTTCTGGTGTGGGTGTCGAGCTCTGTGGACTAAATCCCACAAAAGCAACAACTTGCAAGAAAATTCAAGTTTCTTCAATCAGGGGTCATTTATTCGAGTTTGCCTTCACGGGCCGCACCATTATGATCAATTCTTTTTTTGGAGGTAATCCGTTTGTCCATTGACGATAAATTCGACGAAATCAAGCAGCTTGTCTATGATGGCAAGCAAAAGGGTTATCTACTTTACGATGAAGTCAACGACGTATTGCCGTCCGAGATTATCAATTCATCCGATGACATCGACGAGCTCTTCACGATGTTCGATTCCGTTGGAATCGAGGTCGTAGACTCCGAAGAGCAAAAGTATCAATCGGATAGTCCGGGACCGGGATTTCAGAAAGATTTTGGAGAAGAGCAGGAAACAAGCGAACAGGAACCGGAAAACTACGCGAAAACCTACGATCCCGTGCGCATGTATTTGCGCGAAATGGGTGTAGTTCCCCTTCTTACGCGTGAAGGGGAGATCACCATTGCAAAACGAATTGAAAGCCACAAGGAGAATTTGATTCGCGCAATTTCTCAGGCCCCGATCGCGGTGAAAGAAGTTCTTGCGCTCGGTCAAAGAATCAAAAAGAACAAGAATCTCCTTCCGAATTTTTTCCATTTGCTGGAAGACGAATACAACGAAAAGAATCTCGACACGAAGTATCGTCAGGTACAGCACATCATGGAGAGGATTTCCAAGCTGGATGACGAATACGTCAAGCTGAAAGAGAAACTGAAGAAGATTATCAGCAAAGCTGCAATCAACCGTTATAAACAAAAAATAGACCAGAACCGCGGGAAAGTCTCGAAATACGTTCAACAATTACAGTTGAATGATCAACAGCGAGGCAGAATCATCCGAAAAATCAAAGAGCTGCTGACAAGGCTCGACGAATGGGAAAGTGAAATCAGGCATCTTCGAGTCGGCCTGGATCAAGGACGAAAGAGTGACGAACGAAAGAAAGACATTCGTCATCAGATCCGTGAACTTCACGACGGCATCCGCAGAATGGAGTTTGAGTACCATTCGGATGCAAAGGAAATGAAGGAAAACTTCCATGTGATCGAAGAGGAAGAATCCCAGGTTGATCAGGCAAAGAAAGAACTGATTGAAGCAAACTTGCGACTGGTTGTTTCGATTGCCAAAAAATATACAAACCGCGGGTTGCAATTTCTGGATCTCATTCAAGAAGGAAACAACGGTTTGATGAAGGCCGTGGAAAAATTTGAATACAGGCGCGGATACAAGTTCTCTACGTACGCAACATGGTGGATACGGCAATCGATTACAAGAGCAATTGCTGATCAGGCCCGTACGATCCGTATTCCAGTTCACATGATCGAGACGATCAATAAGCTGGTGAGGACTTCACGAGCGCTGGTTCAGGCAAAGGGAAGAGAACCTACCTCGGAAGAGATTGCGGAAAGGATGGGAATGCCCGTTTCGAAAGTCCGCAAGATTTTGAAGATTGCGCAGGAGCCCATTTCTCTTGAAACTCCGATTGGAGAAGAAGAAGACAGTCATCTGGGCGATTTTATCGAGGATCAGAAAGCAATTTCTCCTTCGGATGCTGTCATCAACGTCAGTTTGAAAAAGGAAATCGAAGATATACTCAAGACGCTGACGCCACGCGAAGAAATGGTGATCAAATTGCGTTTTGGAATTGGCGATGGAAGCGAGCGAACGCTGGAAGAAGTTGGACAGATTTTTTCCGTTACGCGCGAGCGGATTCGACAGATTGAAGCCAAGGCCCTGCGAAAATTGCGGCATCCATCCCGCAGTAAGGTCATTAAGAATTTTTTGAGCGGCAGAATATAAGCGTCCACGAGTCAACGCGTCTTCGAGTCTACGCGTAGACGCATGGACGCACGACGCGTTGACGCATGATGTGGGCCCATAGCTCAGTTGGTTAGAGCTACCGGCTCATAACCGGTTGGTCCCTGGTTCGAGTCCAGGTGGGCCCACCTCACATAAAAGGTTCAAGGGATAGTTCAAAGTGGAATGGCAGTAAACTTACATCCATTGATACAGTTGCATTTTCTGGATCAAGAAATTGCGACTTTGAACAGTCGCCTTTGCCGCATTCCTAATCAAATCCAAGAAGTCGATCGGAAACTCGATCGCGCACAGCGCCACGTCGAAGAAAAACAAACACTGATCGGAGAAAATCAGAAGAAGCGGCGGGAATTGGAAAGTGACCTGGCCTTGATTGAGACCAAACGGAAGAGATACAAAGAGCAACTGGACGGTGTAAAAACCAACAAAGAGTACACGGGGCTTCAGCATGAAATCGAAATGGTCAGCCAGGCGATCCGCGAGATGGAAGACCAGATCCTGGCGCAGATGGAAGAGGGAGACGGGTTAAAAGCTCAGTTGGATGAAGCGCAGAAAGCGAAGGAGCGCGAAGAAAAAGGGTTGCTCGATGAAAAGCGCGTCGTACAGGCTGAGGCGGACAAACTGGAAGCCGAGATGAACGAGCTCAGGAGCAAACGCGAGCAATGGGTCTCACAAATTCCTCCGGACATCATGGAAGAGTATGACCGGCTGGCTACTCATCGCAAAGGTGTTGCTCTCGCGGAAGCGCGAGATGCCATCTGCCAGGAATGCCAAATGCGGATCCGCCCACAACTCTTTCAGGAAATCCGGCGTAACGATACGATTATTACCTGCGAAAATTGCAGTCGCATGCTCTTCTATATGGCTCCGCCGGATGCGGAAGCCGAACTATCAACGAATTTCTGAGCCGGTTCCATACTGGAACTATCGCTTGGTACAATGATCTTCACGCGACATGAAGAAAATCGCCTGGATTCTGACGGCAGTGCTTCTTGCCTGTTGGTTTTGTTGGAGACTTCACGCTTATTCGGGCTCGAAGTTGCTTCACGGCGACACCATTTCTCTTCTTGATCAGGTACAGACCGATTTCATTATTCGAAGCCACCTTACAATTCCCCTGAAATCCGTTTACAAAGCGGAGTTGAAAAATCGCTGGAGAAAGATCGCGCACCTTGACTCAGCCTCCGTCTGGCTGACAAACGCTGAAGATTTTATCCTGGAAAACCCCAGCCGCCC
>Ga0210139_1000280_pt1 | contig 10493 bp, 8 predicted proteins | sample Browns_TuleB_D2_FD_184855 | JGI IMG/M metagenome (GOLD analysis project Ga0210139, IMG submission 184855) | Wetland microbial communities from San Francisco Bay, California, USA, that impact long-term carbon sequestration - Browns_TuleB_D2 (SPAdes) | ecosystem: Environmental > Aquatic > Marine >... | reverse complement strand
CCCGGAACCGCCAATGCGGCCACCAGCCGCTCCGCATCGTCACAGTGTCCGAGGAACCGGCGCTCGGCGTAGTCTGCCACCGCCCCGGTGGAGATGATGAACTGCCAGTCAGAGGACTGCGCCAGGAGCAGCTCCCGCGCGGCCTGGGCCAGGACCGGCCAGGCTTCGGGGCGCCCCAGCGCCTGGGGTGCCGCATCCCAGAAGGCCTGTTCCAGCGGCCAGAGGCGCCGCCAGGTCCATTCGGTCTGCGGGTTGAGCCACATGCTGAAGTCGCCGTTGGCGCCCCAGGAGCCGACCGCGAGTCGGAGCGCCTGCTTGGCAGGGTGAGCGGCCAGATGGGCCGAAGCGGTCACCGGGGTCACCGCGGACTGGCGCGCGAGGGCACGGTAGACGGCTCCGATGAATTCGGGCCCCTCATACCACCAGTGGCCGAACAACTCGGTGTCGAACGGGGCCACCACGACATCGCCGTTTCCGCGGCCCGCCTCTGCCCGGGCGAGATGCTCCAGGAGGCCAGCGAAATGATTGGCGTGGTCGCGGGCGCGCTCCTGGGCCCGGATCGGTTCGTAGGGCCGCTTGCTGCCGAGGTCGCTCCCCGCCTCGCTCACTCGCCAGAGCTTGAGGCCGCCCGGCCACCGGATCTTGTGGAACTCGAGGTACCATTCGTCGCCGGGATAGCCGTGATGCCGGCTCCAGACCTGCATGGAGGATCGCGGGTCGCGCACCAGGGCGGCGACCGAGCGGTCAACGCGCGGCGGCGTGACCCGGTAGGCCTGATAGGGGGAGCGCGCGACGGCGCTCTTGCCGCCGCCCGCTATTCCATGTCGCTCCAGGTCGCCGTCGAACCGCTCCAGCCCGGGCGTGACCTCTCCGTAGATCCCCAGTGGTTGTCCGGCGTGGGCCAGGTGCGCGTCGGTGAAGAAGTACTGGAACCCGGCATCGGAGAGGTGCTCCTCGATACCCCGGCGAATCCCGCGATAGGGGGCTCCGGTGATCGGTGCCCAATCGCCGCGCGGACGGTAAGCGCATTCGGGCAACCAGCATCCTGAGGGAGCGCGCCCGAAGAGGCGGCGATGCTCGCTGCGTCCGACCGCCAGCTGGAGCCGGATGCTCTCGTCCCGGGCCAGAAGCGGGAGAAAGCCGTGGGTGGCGGCGGAGCCGATGATCTCCAGCCGCCCCGCGGCCTCGAGGCGGCGAAACTCGCCCACCAGATCGTGATTGAGGTCTCGAAACAGGCGGCGGAGGCCCAGCAGGCGCGAGCGCCAGTAATCCACCAGCGGCAGCAATCCGGCCTCTCCGGTGGCCTTGAGTGAAACCGGAGCTTCGTCGCAAGTGACCAACCGCTGCGTCAGGTAGGCCTCGAACTCGCGAACGAACTCGGCGGACGCCAGCTGATTGGCCAGCACGGGCGTGAACCCGATGGTGATCGGCGCGGGGATCGACTCCGCGGAGAGTTGCTGCAGCTGTTCGATCAGCGGCAGGTAGGTGTCGATCGCCGCCTCGCAGAGCCAGTCGCTGCCGTGGGGCCAGCGCCCGTGCCGGAGCACGTAAGGCAGATGGGTATGGAGCGCCAGCGCGAAATCCATTCAACCCCTCGCGGGGCGGGCTTCCACCACCCGCCGGTAAAGCGCGCCGTACTTCTGCTCCGAGCGGGCCCACCCGAAGTCCCGCCCCATGGCTTCCGTCGTCATGCGCTGCCAGACCTCCTGGTCCCGGTAGTACTGGATGGCCCGTTCCACCGCCAGGGACAGCGCCGCCGGTGAATACTCGTCGAAGAGAAATCCGGTCACGCCGTCCTCGATGGTGTCCGCCAGCCCGCCCACGCGTCTCGCCACGGGGATGGCTCCGTAGCGCTGGGCGCGCATCTGGGTGAGTCCGCAGGGCTCGTAGAGCGACGGCATGAGGAACAGGTCGGCCCCGGCCATCAGGCGATGCTCGACCCGGTCGGAGAAATTGGTTTCGACGGCGATGTGTTCCGGCCGCTCGGCGGCGAACGCCTTGAGCGCCCGCTCGTAACGGGCCTCGCCTTCACCCAGGAAGACGAACTGGGTGTCCTCCCCGCGGAGCACATCGCCGGGAAGAATGATGTCCAGGCCCTTCTGGGAGACCAGTCGGGCAGTCATGCCGAAGAGCGGAGTCGTGGGCGATTCGGGAAGCTTGAAGTCACGCTGCAGGACCGTCTTGCAGCGGGCCTTCCCGCTCATGTTCTCCCGCGTGTAGTGGGCCTCGATGGCGGGATCGTCGGCGGGGTTCCAGACGTTGAAGTCGATCCCGTTGGTGATCCCGACCAGCCGGTCGCCCAGGGCAATGAAGGCATCGTGGAGCCCGAAGCCGCCGGCGGCGGTGCGGAGCTCGTGGGCGTGGGTCGGGCTCACGGTGGTCACCGCGTCGCTGAAGATGAGCCCTCCCTTGAGGAAGTTCACCCGCCCGTACCACTCCATTTTCCGCCAGTCGTAGAGCTCGTTGGGGAGGCCGATATCGGCCAGCGTCTCGAAGGGGAAGTGGCCCTGGAACCCCGCATTGTGTACCGAGAGGACAGCGGCGAGCCGGCGATAGTAGGGGTCGTGGGCGTAGATACTTCGGAGATAGACCGGCGCCAGCGCGGTGTGCCAGTCGTGCGCGTGCAGCACGTGCGGGCCTGGGGCGAGGCTGGGCATCGCGGTGAGCGCGGCCTGGCAGAAAAAGGCGAAGCGGCGCGCGTTGTCCGGATAGTCGGCGCCCCATTCGCCATACAGCCCCGGCCGATCGAAATAGCCGTTGTGCTCGACGCAATAGACCTGGGGTCCGGTACCGGCCGGCGTGACCCGATGGATCCGGGCCGTCTCGCGGCGGGGACCGACGGTGACCGTGAAGGGTGGGCCGACCGGCTCGAGGTGGGGCGCTGCCCGGCGGACCGTACGGTACAGAGGAAGGATGACGCAGGTCTGCAGGCCGCTGGCCGCCTGATAGCTTGCCAGGCTGCTCACCGCCTCCGCCAAGCCGCCGGTACGGGCCAGGGGCCAATACTCGGCCACCAGGTGCACGACGCCCACGGCCTCGCCGTTCGCGAGCCGTAGAGGAGATTTCGCCGCGGCCGCCGACTTCCTCTTGCGGGCGGTTACCGGCGCGGCATCCTTACGCAAGCGGCGGGTCGTCTCCCGGGGCTTGCCCCCCGATGGCCTGGACATAGGAGTCGGTCACGTACTGCTGAACCATCCGCCGGGCGGTGAACCGCTCCCCGGCGGCCTTGAGGGCGTGCTTCATATACCGGATCCAGTCGGCCGGCAGACCGCGCTCGTCCCGGGTATAGAACAGGGGGACGACCACATCTTCGAGCAGAGAGTATAACCGTTCGGCGTCCTGGGCGTCGACGTCGCCGTCGGTGGACGCCACCGGGATGGCCCAGCCGTTCTGCCCGTTATACCCCTCCTCCCACCAGCCGTCCAGCGTGCTCAGCTGGGGAACCCCGTTGAGCGCGGCTTTCATACCGCTGGTCCCGCAGGCCTCGAGCGGCACCTTGGGCAGGTTCAGCCAGAGGTCCACCCCCTGGACCAGACGGTGCGCAAGGTGGAGATCGTAGTCCTCGATGAACGCCACGCGTCCCTCGAGCGCCGGGTCTCGTGTGAAGCTGTAAATCGTCTGGAGCACTTCCTTGCCGGGCCCGTCTTCGGGGTGGGCCTTCCCTGCGAAGATGATCTGGACCGGTCGCCAGGGGTTGACCAGCAGGTCGTGCAGGCGATGAAAATCGTGAAAGAGCAGGGAGGCCCGCTTGTAGGTGGCGAATCGCCTCGCGAAGCCGATCGTGAAAACGTCGGGGTTGAGCAGGGTGCCGGCGCCCACCACGTGCGCCGCTTCGCGCCACCGCTCCGCCCAGCGCCGCCGGGTCTCCTCACGCACGTAACTCGCCAGGCCCCGCTTCATGTCCAGGTGCACGGCCCAGAGCTCCCGGTCATCGAGCTGCTCGACCACCTCCCAGAATCCCGGCGCTCCGGCTCGCTCCATCCAGTCCGTTCCCAGCACGCGCTCCATGAACCGCAACATCCGGCTCGCCATCCAGGTCTCGAGATGGACGCCGTTGGTCACGTGGCCGATCGGCACCCGCTCGACCGGGCGATTAGGCCACAACGGGTGCCAGATCTGACGGGATACCTCTCCATGTCGCCGGGAGACCCCATTGACGCGGTGGGAAAGCCGGAGCGCCAGGATCGTCATGTGGAAGCGGCCGTCCTGGTTGGCGGGGTGTTGGCCGAGCCGGAACAGCTGCTCGGGGTCCAGGCCCAGCGTCTCCTGCGCCGGCCCGACGCATCCCTCGATTTGCTCCTTGGTGAAGTTGTCGTGCCCCGCGGCGACCGGCGTGTGCGTGGTGAAGATGCTCCGGGCCCGGACCTCGTGGATGGCGGCATCCAGGGCGGTTCCTCCCATCACCAGCTCCCGGAGGCGCTCCACCATCATGAACGCGGCGTGTCCCTCATTGGCGTGCCATGCCGCCGGCTGAATTCCGAGGGCGCGGAGCAGGCGCACGCCTCCCACGCCGAGAACCCATTCCTGTCGCAGCCGGAGGTCGGGCCCGCCGGCGTAGAGCTTTCCCGAGAGGTCGCGATCGGCGGAATCGTTTTCCTCCAGGTTGGTATCCAGGAGAAAGACCGGCACCTCTCCCACCATGATCCGCCAGGCTCCGACGTGAACCGGACGCCCGAAGGTCGGCACCACGGCGAGATAGGGTTTGCCGTCAGGGCCCTCGAGGCGCTCGAGCGGCGTCGAACGCGGATCGACCCGCACATCGCCATCCTGCTGCCAGCCATCCAGCCTCAACTGCTGGTCGAAATAGCCCCTGGTGTAGAACAGCCCGACGCCGACCAGGGGAACGCCGAGGTCCGAGGATGCCTTGCAATGATCGCCGGCCAGGACGCCGAGCCCACCCGAATAGATCGGGACCGTGGCATGGAGACCGAACTCGGCGCAGAAGTAGGCGACCGGCTGCCGTGAAAGCTGAGGAAAGGTGGAGGAGAACCAGGTGGCCCGGCCGGCTCGCTCCTTGGCCGCGGCCATGACCCGGTCGTAGAGGGCGAGGTAGGCGGGATCGGCGGCGCAGCCGGCCAACCGGGCTGGATCGGCCCGGCGCAGCATCTCGATCGGGTTGTGCCGGGTGAGATGCCAGAGCGGCTCGTCTATCCGCCGGAACAGGGCCCGGGCGTCCAGGTTCCAGCTCCACGAGAGGTTCATCGCGATCGAGGCGAGCCCCTCGATCCGTCCGGGCAGGTAGGGGATCCGACTGGGGTCCGGGGTCATGGATGATCCTGAAACGGGAGCCTCGAGCGCGCCGGTCGGGAGGAGCTCAATGGACGAGCTTCTTGTAGCGGACCCGGTGTGGCTGATCGACCGAGACGCCCTTCCGCTTGCGATAGTCTGCAGCGTAATCCTGGTAGTTGCCCTCGAACCACCGCACCTGGCTGTCTCCCTCGAAGGCGAGCATGTGGGTCGCGATCCGGTCGAGGAACCAGCGGTCGTGACTGATCACTACCACGCATCCCGCGAAGCCCAGCAGGGCGTCCTCCAGGGCCCGCAGCGTGTCCACGTCCAGGTCGTTGGTCGGCTCGTCCAACAGGAGGAGGTTCCCTCCGCTCTTGAGCAGCTTGGCGAGATGGACCCGATTCCGCTCGCCCCCCGAGAGAAGGCCCACCTTCTTCTGCTGATCGGCGCCCTTGAAGTTGAACCCGGCGCAGTAGGCGCGGGCATTCACGGTCCGTTTGCCGAAGTTCAGCGTGTCCTGTCCGCCCGAGATTTCCTGGTACACCGTGTGTTCCGGATCGAGGGCGTCCCGCAGCTGATCGACCCAGGCCACCTGGACCGTGGAACCCACGGTCAGGGTGCCGGCGTCGGGGGTCTCCTGCCCGGTTATCAACCGGAACAGTGTGGTCTTCCCGGCGCCGTTGGGGCCGATCACGCCGACGATCCCGCCGCGCGGCAGGGAGAAGTTGAGGTTCTCGAACAGCAGTCGATCGCCATACCCCTTGGCCAGATCCTTGGCGATGACCACTTCGTCGCCCAGGCGGGAGGGGACCGGGATCAGGATTTCCGCGGTGCCCTCAGTCTGTCGCTCGCCCTGCGTGCGCAGGTCCTCGTACGCGCTGATTCTCGCCTTGGACTTGGCCTGTCGGGCCCGCGGGGCCATGCGGATCCACTCGAGCTCGCGTTCCAGGGTCTTCTGCCGCGCCGAGGCCTGCTTCTCCTCGGTAGCCAGACGCTGGCGCTTCTGCTCCAGCCAGGAGGAGTAGTTCCCCTGCCAGGGAATGCCTTCGCCGCGATCGAGCTCCAGGATCCAGCCGGCCACGTTGTCGAGGAAGTAGCGGTCGTGCGTCACCGCCACCACGGTTCCCGGGAACTCGGCCAGATGGCGCTCCAACCACGCCACCGACTCGGCGTCGAGGTGATTGGTCGGTTCATCGAGCAGGAGCAGGTCCGGCTGCTCGAGCAACACCCGGCAGAGGGCCACCCGCCGCCGCTCTCCCCCGGAGAGGGTCGTCACATCGGCGTCGCCGGGAGGAAGCCGGAGGGCGTCCATGGCGATGTCGAGCTTGCGGTCCAGGTCCCATGCCCCAGCCGACTCGATCCGGGTCTGCAGATCGCCTTGCGCCTCGAGGAGCCGATTCATGGCCTCCTCGCTCAACGGCTCCGCCAGTCGCTGGCTCAGGACCTCGAATTCGGTCAACAGCGCCTGAACCGGGGCGACTCCCAGCTCCACGTTTCCCCGCACGTCTCTGGCGGGATCGAGGGTCGGCTCCTGCGAGAGGTACCCGATCCGGATCCCTTCGGCGGGTTTGGCCTCCCCGATGAAATCGGCGTCGACTCCGGCCATGATCCGGAGCAGGCTGCTCTTCCCGGCGCCGTTGGCGCCGATTACGCCGATCTTGGCGCCGGGGAAGAAGGCGAGGTAGATCCCCTTCAGGATTTCACGGCTGGGCGGGACCACTTTGCGCAGGTCCCGCATCGTGAAAATGTACTGGTAGTTCGGCATGCGGGCGGGAAAATACCACGGTCCGGGACGGGCGGTAAGCGGGCCCTCAAAACGCATTGAGGCGCGCCGACTGGCGCGCCTCCTCTAGCGTGGTGCCACCAATTCCGAGTGCGGAGTCGCTCGCGCCCTACTTGACGTGGCGGTTGACCAGCTTCGTCATCTCGAACATCGACACCTGCTTCTTGCCGTTGAACACGACCTTGAGCGCGGCGTCGGCGTTGATCATGCGACGATTCTTCTTGTCCTGAAGGCCTTTGCGCTTGATGTACCCCCAGAGCTTCTTGGTCAGCTGGGTTCTCGGCAGAGGGGCCGAGCCGACGACGACGGCGAGCTTCGCATCGGGCTTCACAGGCTTCATGAACGCGGCGTTCGGCTTCCGCTTCGTCGCCTTTCTCTTCTTCGCCTTCCTCTTCTTGGTGGCCATCGAATGCCTCCACGCAGGGGGGAATGAACCGGCGCTTCCGGTCGGAGCCGCCGCATGCGAGACCCAAGGTACAACTTCTCCGAGGAGTTTCAAGAGGGAAAAGCCCGGTTTCCCTCGGGAAAACCGGCCCTCGGCAGGGGCTCGCCCCCCCGGGTGCGGCCCGGGGCGAGTATACTTGGGGAGCGCCACGGTCCCAAACCCCCTCGATGCTCAGGCGCAGTCCCGGTCCCTCGCGACGAATGCCCACTCTCTCTCGAATCCCCTGTACGCTGGCTCTCGCCGCCCTCGCTCTGGCTGCTGGAAAGTCCGCTCCGCACCGCGGTCCGATATCCCGTCCCCCTTGCGCCGCCGACAATGGAGGTCTGACCCTGCCGCCGGGCTTCTGCGCCGTGCTCGTCGCGGAGGGCGTGGGTCCCGTGCGCCACCTGACCGTTGCCTCGAACGGAGACATCCTGGCCGCCGAGCGGAGTGGGGAAGGGGTCCTGTTCCTCAGAGACGCCGACGGAGACGGGAAAGCCGATCTCCAGCAGCGGTTCGGCCCCGAGGGCGGTTCCGGAATCGCTCTCACCGGAGGCTATCTCTATCTGGGCACTGATTCGCGGGTGGTGCGTTGGCGCTGGCACGAGGGGCAGGTCGCCCCCGACGAATCGCCTGAAACGATCATCGACGGACTCCCTACGGGCGGTCATACCGCGCGCTCTCTCGCCCTGGGGCCGGGCGGGGCGCTCTACGTGAACATCGGCTCGCGCACCAACAGCTGCCAGGAGTCCGATCGCGGGGACCGCTCGCCGGGGAAGGATCCCTGTCGCGAGCTCGAGGAACGTGCCGGCATTTGGCGTTTTCAGGCCGACCGCCCGAACCAGCGCCCGGGCGACGGTGCCCGCTTCGCCACCGGGATCCGGAACGCCGTGGCTCTGGCGCTGCAACCGGGGACCGACCGTCTGTTCTTCGCCATGATGGGGCGCGATCAACTGGGAGAGAACTGGGGCTACCCGCCGGAGCGGAACGCCGAACTGCCGGCCGAAGAAATGGGCGTAGCGGCCCAGGGGGCCGATTTCGGCTGGCCCTACTGTTACTACGACAGGGAAATGCGGCGGAAGGTGCTGGCGCCTGATTACGGAGGGGATGGGAAAGGCACCGGACGATGTGCCGACAAACAGAACCCGGTCGCAGCCTTTCCGGGTCATTGGGCGCCCATGGCCATCGCGTTCTATACCGGGACCCAGTTTCCCGCCTCCTACCGAGGCGGGGCGTTCATCGCCTTTCACGGCTCGTGGAACCGATCGCCCTTGCCCCAGGAGGGTTACCGGATAGTCTTTGTCCCGTTTGACGGAACCAACCCCACCGGCGATTTCACGACCTTCGCATCCCTCGCCGGTGCGCCGACCGGGCTACGGGCCTCGGGGGTTGCGGTGGGCCCCGACGGCTCGCTCTACATTGCCGCCGATCGCAACGGCAAGATCTGGCGGATTTTCTACCGCAGTTGATGGTTTCTCGGAAGGAGTCTGCATGAAATCCAGGACGCTCCGCGGTTTGGCGCTGACCTCGGCCCTCCTGGCCGCGCCTCTCGCGGCCCAGGAGGCGAACCACCTGGCGGTGGGCCAGGACGCTCCCGAATTCTCCCTCACCTCCGCGACCCGGGACGGGATCCAGGCTCCGGTCAAGCTCTCCGACTATCGCGGGCAGACCGTGGTTCTCGCGTTCTTCTACAAGGCGCGAACCAAGGGCTGAACGATCCAAATGGACGCGTACCGTGATCAGTACGCGACACTGTTCAAGAATGGCCAGGGCGTCACGCTCCTCGCGATCAGCGTGGATTCCGCCGCCGAGCTCGCCTCGTGGGCCAAGGACCGGGGATATCCCTTCCGCTTCGCGAGCGATCCGGGTGGCGTCGTCGGCCGCACATACGGCGCCTACAACGCCCAGTACAAGCTCGACGACCGCTCGCTCTTCGTGGTGGATCCCCAGGGCAAGATCGCCCACATCATGCAGCCGTTCCGGGAAATCGACGCGACCGCCTACACCGAACTGGGCAAGGCAATCGAGGAGGCCGCGCCGAAAGAGTGATGGGGCTCACCGTGATGCGCCTCACAGTGATCGGGTGGGGCGCGTTACGGGCTTAACCCGCGATTCATCCAGCCGTCGCTCAGGCGTACCTCATCGAGAGGATTGTATGCGACGCATGACGACGGTTCGACCGGCCGCTTGGATCTTCGGCGCGGGTGTGGCGCTTTCACTGGCGCTGGCCGCGCCCGCGGCCGCCCAGGTCACGGCTCCGCCCGCGGAGCTGCAGCGGGATCACCGCGAGCTGGGCCGGGATCGGCACCAATACCGAATGGACCACCGGGAGCTACGGAGCGATCGCCGGGAGCTGCAGTACGACCGCCGGCACCACGATCGCCGCGCGGTGGCGCACGACCATCGGGAGCTGCATCGCGATCATCGCGAGCTCCGCGGCAACCGGCGGGAATGGCGCCGGGATCGGCGCGATCTTCACCGGGATCGGCGCGGCAACTAGCGCCGGCCGGCGGTACCAGGTCTTTCGAGGGGCGGCTCCGGCCGCCCCTTGCCGTTGGTAGCGCTGGTGTGGAGCTTCCCGAATGAGAGCCAGGCATGAGCGCGCGTCCGTTTCCCATTCGATACCTGGCGGCCTGGGCCCCGGCCGCCGGCGCCGCCCTGTACCTCCAGCATCGGCTGCTGGCGACTGGTGGCTACGTCATCGTGGCTCGGCAGCTCGGCCAATCCGACCTGAGCCTCTGGCAGCGGTTCGCTCTCTATCGGGCCGACCTCGCCCTGGCGATCCTGGTCATTCCTGCCGTGCTCCTGTTCGTCCTCCGCCTGCTCGGCCCCCGGTGGCGGGCCGCCATCAGCACCGCGGCTGGGCTGATGGTCGTCTTGATCTCGTTCATTCAGCTTCGGGCCTTCGATGCTTCGGGGGCCTTCGTTTCGCTCTTCTTCGTGGGGAAAGGTGTGAGTTGGGCCGGGGAGCAGGCGGGCTTCGCCTCTCAGTATGTGGCGCCGAGCCAGTTTGTGGAGCTGGCACTCCTGGTCGCGGCCACGCTGGCGGGCGCCGCG
>Ga0210139_1000278_pt1 | contig 10524 bp, 6 predicted proteins | sample Browns_TuleB_D2_FD_184855 | JGI IMG/M metagenome (GOLD analysis project Ga0210139, IMG submission 184855) | Wetland microbial communities from San Francisco Bay, California, USA, that impact long-term carbon sequestration - Browns_TuleB_D2 (SPAdes) | ecosystem: Environmental > Aquatic > Marine >... | reverse complement strand
CGCGCGCGTAGATTGGATGGTTCGCTCAACACAATTTCAAAGCTGTGATTCAGGAGTCTCCATGCCTCGCGAGAATACATTTGACTAAGGGGGTTTCGTGTCTTTGTGACGAACGTTTCCACCGCATGTGTAATTGCATCAATTCCGGAAATTGCTGTAACACTTTTCGGCGTTGTTAGCGTAAGCAAGGGATCCAAAATCACAACACGAAAACGTGCTTTGATATCACCGCACGCCATCTTTGTGTGGGTACCGTCTTGCGAAATCAAGGCGTATGATTGCGCTTCGCTCCCGGTACCGGCGGTCGTTGGAATTCCAATGGATGGAACCATGGGTTTTGTTGCTTTATTGAACCCCCGGTAATCTTCCATCCTGCCGCCGTTCGTTAGGAGGAAATTAGTTCCTTTGGCCACATCCATCGGACTACCACCGCCCAATCCAATGATCAAATCGATCGGCGAATTCGATCGTGCAAACTCGGCGGCCTTTTGCACCTGCAAATCCGTTGGATTTTCCACGACTTCCGCGTATTCCAACACTTCCAGCGCTTGTTTGTGGAGCGAGTTTTTTACCCGCTCGCAATATCCTGCCTTTACAATTCCCGGATCCGTGACGAGCAGGGTGCGGGTGCTCCCCAGTTCTTTTGCGATAGCGCCAACCTGATCGATACAGCTCTCACCGAAGATAACGCGCGTCGTTGGATGGAACTCGAAACCGCTCATGATGTCTTAATATAGCACTTGTACCGTTTGTAACGCCCACGTCCTCTGGGCCGAGATTAAGCTCAAGTAGCCAGCGAGAGGACGGCGTTACAAACGCATAAAAACAGTTGAAAATGATCAGACGACTTACGCTTATCTTTGCGATTGCAGCAATCATAATCGATCTATGCTGTGCGTTGTTTTTGGCTGAATCGACGCTTCATCCACATAGAAAAGCTCTAACCTCACGCGATGCCGATCGAGCAAGAGAATTGGCGGAACAATATGGAGCTCCGATTGCGGAAGCAGACATACGTTCAGCAGACGATTTTGTACTGCGGGGCTGGTATTTTCGGAAGGCTCCCAAGGCCGTCCTCCTTCTGCATGGCCAGGCCGATAACCGCGCAGGTATGTTACCCTACGCGGGATTATTCTTGCGAAACGGTTTCAGTGTTTTAGCGCCCGATTCGCGCGCTCAAGGCAACAGTCAAGGACGGTTTGCCACTTACGGATGTCTGGAAGCGGAAGACGTTCATCGGTGGGTGAATTTTCTCGTGACCAAACAGGGCGTGACAGAGATTTATGGACTCGGAGAGTCCATGGGCGCTGCGATTCTGCTGACCTCTTTGCAAACGGAGACGCGTTTCAATGCCGTGGTCGCGGAGTCGTCATTCTGCAATTTCTCTCAGATTGCAAAAGAAAGAATCGGTTCCACATTATTCGCGGAATTGTTGATCCCGCCGGCGCTGCTCTACACTCGAATGCGATATGGTGTCGATTTGGCCCGTGTTCGACCGGATGAGGCGGTGTCGAATAGCTCAACGCCGGTTTTCCTGATTCATGGCGAAGAGGACTTGAGCATTGCCAGCCATCACTCCAGAGACATAGCACGATCGGCGCATCGCGCCGTCCTGTGGATCGTTCCAAATACCGGCCACACTGCGGCTTTCGGCGCTCATCCGGCGGAGTTTGAGCAAAAGGTTTTGTGTTTCTTTGGTGTCAGTGCTTGTGTTGTCCCGACTCCTTCTGCTTCTTCATTTCATCCATCATTTGCATCATCATGGCGTTGAATTTCTCATACTGGGCGCTGTTCACGTCAAAATTTGTAAACATGTAATTGGAGTTCTGGCTATTCCAATCCTGCGACGCATCGTTGTACTTGAATATCAAAGTTGTTCCCTGAAGAAATTCCGCGCGCATGGGATCTGCTCCCGGGGCATGAGTGATCTTCGGGGCGCCTCCAAGTGCGCTTTCGAAAAGATGCGCAGAGAATGTGCCGTACTGACCGACGGCCACCTTGTGTACTTTGCCGTCCACCGTTCGCGTAATGGGAACGTATCGGACTTGCACATTCGAGGATTCTTTGTGTTCGGTGGCCCATGCAATTTCTTCCAGTGCCTTCCGCTGTTCCGCGCTCGCTTTTTCATCGATGTAGAGATAGTCAAACAACCAGTTACCGGACGTCTCCACCATGGACTTCCCATCCGGACTCTGCGCCATGCGTGCAAACGAAAGGCCGTCCAGCGCAACGGTTCCGTATTGGCCCTTGGTGATAAAGTAAACGAGTTGTCCGCCACAATTCATGTGTGTCGGCTTCGCGCCGAACCAGCACGGGCAAGCGGCGTTACACTTGCAAGCCTCTTCCAACTGTCCTGCAATTTTCCAAGAGGCTTTTTGGGCCTCAGCCGGCTTCTCCGCGGCCCATAAAGAAACAGTGACAACTGCCAACGTTAGAGAAAAAAGCACCAGCAGCACACGTTTAAGGAAATTCACGACGCCTCCTATGCGCGCCGCTCAAAGATGTATTCTCAGCGCCGCGCTTTCTTCAGAATTGTACAGCTAAGATCTTCTCTTTTAAAGCTGTTCCCCACGTTTGTAACGTCCGTCTCCAACGAGTTCTTGCGCTCGGGCTCAGCCCCCGGGATGCCATCAGCTACAAAGAAAACAGGGATTTCCTGTGTTACCGTGGGTGATGCTAGACGGTCTGCAGTGCGCGCTGCCGGTAGAGGTGTTCAAACAAATTGCCCTCGTGCGGTTGATACCAGGACACCTGATTTGTGGGAACTGGACCGATGTTGAGACGGTCGATATCCGGAGAATTCAGAAGTTGATCAATAAATCGCTTGTTCTCGGTAAGGGCAGTCACCACAAGTGTTGGGCCCATCCTCCGGATCATTTCTTCCTGATGCATTTCCACAACGCTCACAAACGGGAACAAGAATTCCGTGTTTGCAAGCGGATGATCGGGGGTTTCGCACCAGATTACGGTGGGCAGGAGAAAGGTGCAGCCATCTTTCCGGACGAGCCGGCTTCCCAGTCTGAAATCAGCGGTTAAATCGCGCGCTCCGGGAATTTCCAGAGCCTTGTCGATCATTTGTGAAATCCGCTCTGCAAGCTTTGGATTCACGAATGCGGCGATTTGGGCATTCGGATCATCCATCGGCAAAGCGTCGATACGGGACAGCCGTTTTGCGAGATCCATTGCAATTGCTGTTCCGCTGGAGGGGACCCAAACAGCAGACGCGTTGATGCAAGAGCGGCCGCCATTTTCCAGAACGGACGTAAGAATTACTTCGGCATACTTTTCCCAGTCGGCAATCTTGTCGATTCCAAATAGGATTTTGCTGCGGCCGGGGCCGTGAACCTGAACGCGGCGATCTTTCGCCCACTTTGCGACCGTTGCTTCATCGCCAAACAGCATCAATCGCTCGCATCGCAACATCAGTTCTGTTGCGCCGGAATGATCCGTCGGATAAAAACTAAAGGCCTCCGGCGGGCATCCTGCCTGAATAAATGCCCGTGCGATGCGATAGGGTGTCCATGGTTCCTCGCGTCCCGGCTTCAGTGCGAGTGGTACTTTCAAAGGAATAGCGGGTAGCCAGAGTGTATGCACTCCGGGGGAATTATTTGGGAGTATTGCTCCTAATAGATTCGAAAGGCAGAGATAGCTGATTTCGTGACCATTTTGTACGCCGTAACCGTGATCCAGAATCGATAGATCCAATCCGCGTGTGAGTCCGTACAGCACCGATTCCATATTGTCCAGCACAAGATGGACCTTTGCCATGTTCTTGCGGCAAAGGCCCTCCGGCATACCTGTGGTAGCGGATGTATGCCGGATGTAGTCTTCGGGCGATTGCTGCTGATTCTCGTCCAGAGGCAGATCCGATCCGCTGAACACATGCGCCGCGCGTTTGCAAATGATGAGAAGTTCCGAGACCGTCAATGACTCCAGTATGTTTCGCGCCTTTTCTACCGCCGCGAGGTCTTTTGAAATTAGACCTGTGTTTGCCTGGCTCACTTCAACAAATGGCTCCCCCGTCCGGAAGTGAGGAACCTGAATTGTCGTAAGGCTTTTATACGGTTGGCCTGCCCTCAGCAGGGGAATGTGCAGCATCAATATACTCCCACCACGACGCTTTCCTGAAGTTTGGACAAAAGTCGGACATTGCGCGCGCCATCCCATGGATACAATTCGATCGGTTCGGCGCGTTCTGCTTCGTCGCGTTCTAGAAAACGGGGCATGAAGAATTCCTTCGTCAAAGTTGTGAGCATCACGCGGCCTGTTTGTCCGTAAGCGACTGTTTTTTCAGCGTCGTTTGGATCGACAAGCTCAAACACAGCCCGGGGGTGCGGCGGATAATAAATGATTGCGTAATTATCCGCAGGATCAAAAGGTTTGTGGCACGCCAACCCCATCAATGTATTTCCGTAAGTGGGGACAAAATCGATTCCCGGCACCAGTTCTTCACGCGCAAAACGGTGAAACTGAGCATTCATTTCCGTTCCACCGCAAAAAATTCCCGCGATGCCGTATTTTACAAGGGATATTTTTTCGCACAGCGATTCCAGCAGCTTCGGCGTTGTAAAAATGCACCGAATGTTTTCGTGCGCTTTGAGAATAATCAGTGCCTGATCGATGACGTGCTTTTTGTACTCATCAAGATCCTGCCACTTGCCCGCTTTGATCAGCTTGTTGACCCATCGCGGATCCAGATCTACAAAAAAGCAGATTCCACCGCGATGCTGTGCAAGATGTTCGATTGCCAGGCGAAGCCGGCGCGGGCCGGTGGGACCCAGCATCAGCCAATCGCTTCCGCGTGGAAATCCTTGATCGGAGAGCGTGTCGCTGAACATTTCATAATCGGTTTGAAAATCGCGAACATTGATACGGCCCTTCGGGACGCCGGTTGAACCACCTGTTTCAAAAACGTAGACAGGTCTGTTTGCAAGTGCTTTTGGAATCCACCGTCGCACCGGTCCACCCCGCAACCATTCGTCTTCAAAATGGCCAAGTAATCGAAGGTCATCATAGCTCTGAATCTTTTCGCGCGGATCAAAATCAAGTTTGGTTGCGTGCTCGAGCCAGAAGGGACAGCCCGTTTCCGAACTGAAGTGCCACTGAACGATCTCGCGGACATGGGCATCGAGTTTCTCTTTTGCTTTCTGGATTCGTTTTGAAAGATTAGTCAGTTTTTTATTCTCCTCATCCTCATAATCTCCCTATCTCCTTTTGGTTTTTGCGATGCCGTATAAATGACCTGCCGATCGCACAATGAGCATTCCTTCAGAAATAGCAGGAGTTGCAAGGATTACATCATTCATTTGATTGATTGCGAGAACATCAAATACGGGGCCTGCTTTCACTACGAAAATTTCACCGTCTTCGCTTGTGAAGTAAAGTTTGCCGTCGCTTGCCACGGGCGAAGCAGTAAAAGCGTATGCGCTTCCTTTCCCGCCCAATCGTTGCTGATAAATTTTTTCGCCTGTCAGAGCATTGTATACGGTTAATACACCATTGTTGGCGCAGGTGTACAGATAGGCGCCGTAAACAATCGGTGTGGGCAAGTATGGCCCACCTCGTTGTTTGCTCCATGCTACGTAGTCATTCGATTCCTGATCCTTCTTTAGAGAAATGTCGCCCGTTGCGCTGACCCTGATTGCGTAAATCGGTTGAATTGGTGAGTACCCGCTGGTCACATAGATCAGGTCTTGCGCCACAAACGGAGTCGGCACGGTGATCTCTGAATTGCCGGCGAGTTTCCACAGTTCTTTGCCGGTTAACGCATCATAACCGCGCACATAGCCTGTGCCATTCGTGATCACCTGGGTTCGCTGTGGGCCCACATGGATCGTCGGCGAACCCCAGGAAGGGATTTCTTCACGAGGAGTCAACCATATCTGTTTGCCGTTTCTTACGTCAAAAGCCGCAAGGAAGGAATTTTTTTGAATATCGCACTGAACAATTACCAGATTTTTGTACAGCACCGGAGAACTGCCGTAGGCCCATTCATAATCAGGATCATAAAACCAGCCGGAATTGAGCACACCCAGATCTTTTTTCCACAGCAGTTTTCCTTCCAGGTCATACAAAAGCAGATCGCCGGTCGCAATCAATACCGCAAGATGATTCCCGTCCGTTGCAGGAGTTGAGTTGGCCTGAGTGGATTTTGGATGACGTTTCACTTCCGGAATCCCTTCTGCGGCGATCTTTTCCCACAGAATTTTTCCCGTATGTTTGTCCAGACAGTAAACTTTCCAGGTGTGTTTTGAAAGATCTTTGGATGGTTCTACGTCGCCATACAAACCGTGGCGTAATTTCGATTCCGGATCGCTGCTGATAGCTGTAGTAATGAAGACGCGGTTGCCCCATATCACGGGACTTGAATGAGCAAGCCCTGGAATTGGCGTTTTCCAGCGAATGTTCAAGGATTTTTCTGCATCCCACTCTACGGGAGGATCCTCACCATCTGCGACCCCGCTCGCATACAATCCGCGAAAGGATGGCCAGTTCCCACCTGTTCTTACTGTGTAGGTAGACGGGATTATCACAGGAGCCGGTTTTTCCACAGCAGACGATGGGGTTGCGGCCTCTATTCGATTGTATGTGCTGGTAGATCCATCCGGCCGTTTCACGTTAAATCCCGCAAGCTTATCTTCCTTGGAAAAAAACGTTATCGAGAAGCCGCCGGATTTGAAGGTCGTGGCATCCTCCGCGACTAAAGGAAAGGGATCCTGCCCCGCGCTTTGTAAAGCCAGCGTCTTTTCGTTGATGTTGACCGTGGTTTCGTTTCCTGATTCGCTTCGATAGGCGCCCGCGTAGCTTTGCAAAAGATCTTGCGGAACTTCGTATTGGATTGGCTTGAACGCGCCCGCTTTTTTCAGTGCCTCGATGATTTTCTGATCCTTACTTTCGGTTGCTGTCTGCAGGGCATCATTCAGTTGTTCCTGTTTCAGACTGGCATTTTGAAGAACAGCATTCAGTAATTCGATGTTCTTGTTGTCGATTGCCACTTCGAGGACTTCTTCCGCATTGTTCGCCCCTTTTTGCAGCAGCAACTGTACCGTCTCTATGTGACCATTGAATGCGGCAAAAGTTACAGGTGTTGCACCATAATAAGTATCCTTAACGTTGACTTCTGCGCCATTCTGCAGAAGCAGGTTGAGCATTTCTACGTTTCCTTTGCCCGCGGCAAAAAGCAGGGCAGTCGCGCCATATCGGTTTTTTGCATTGACATCGATTCCAGTTGCCAGGTCCTGTTTTACATTCTCAATTTCACCTTGTTTGACGTGACGCCAAAATTCCTCGACTCTGTCATCGGCGCGGATAGAAACAGTGAACAGAAATGTGAGGAGTGTAAAAAGGGGGATAAGGTGATGGAGGGGATGAGGGGATAAATTGATTTTTCTTCTCAACTTCTCATCTCCTCATCTCCGTTTACTTCGCCTGAATCGCGTACAGATTTTCTCGCGTCGAAATGAAGAGCACACCGTCATGCGCGCGGGGAGTAGTGTACACGGCCGTGCCCATGTTGATTTCGGCGATGACCTGTTTTGTTTTACCTTGTTTGAGGATGGCAACGTCTCCATCGTCATCGCCAATATAGATTTTCCCATCTACTGCATACGGAGAACCCCAGATTGCCGCGTAGGCTTCATAGATCCAGTAGATCTGGCCGGTTTTTTCATCGATGCAATAGACGTTGCCGCCCAGGTCCGCTGCGTAAACAAGGCCGTCCAGAACGGCCACCGAAGACATAGTGCGGTTAAACTTATCAACACCCAGATGCCATGTTGCGGCTTTTCCGGTAATGTCGCCTTCGCCGGCCGCTGCGTCGATCGAATAGAGGTGTCCGGGCGCTTCGCCATGTTCCGGATCCTGCCCGACTCCGATGTATACATGATTGTCATACACTACTGGTGTCGCGATAATGTTGTTGCGAGTGCCGCCTCCACCGAGTTCCCACACAGCATCTTTGGGATTCAAATCAAATTTCCAAACGAGTTTACCTGTCAGAGGCTCGAATGCATAAATCCAACCATCACCACCGGGGAAAATGACTTCCGGTTTTCCACCGATCACGCCATAAGACGGGTTGGACCACTGGCCATGAAGCAGGTTTTCTGATGAGCTTGAGTCTTCCCAGACGACCTTTCCTGTTTTCTTATCGACGGCGATGAAACTGGGGGCCTTGGGTGAGGGAATGTTAATATGCCCTTCATCAACGCCGTTTCCGGTAACAATGTAAACGAGATCTCCTACAATCAGCGGCGAACTCGCGGCAAGATTGTGCGGGAATACATCCAGTTCCTCGATCAAATCCAGCTTCCAGATGAAATCGGCATCCGTGTCACTTTTATCTACTTCTTCAGTAAAAGGTCCATCGTTCTCCTTGTCCAGGAATCCCTCCGTATCAGCAGCGATCAGTTCCGCACGGTTGGAGACGTAATAGATCCTGTCACCTTCAACTGCCGGCGTGGAACAGATTCCCTGCAGAGGCCAATCATTCACACGCCCGGCGGAGAGTTTCGGATGCGCGGCCTGCCATAAGAATTTTCCGTCCGCTTCATTAAATGCCATGATCACGCCGCGGTCACCCGCTTCCTTCGGATTACGCAATCCTTCGTTATTTGTGCCGACGAATACTTTTCCGCCTGCAACCACGGGCCCGGCGTAACTCTGCGAGCCCAGCTTCGCGACCCACTTGATGTTTTTACCGGTTTTGACATCCCACGATTCGGGAATTCCCGTTTCAGAAGAAACCATGTTGCGGGAAGGGGAACCGCCAAACATTGTTATTTCATCCTGCGCAGAAAATACCGCAAGCGAAGTGAGAAGGAAAACAAAGAAGAGAATTCTTGATTTCATAATTTACTCTTTCGTTACTCGAATATTGTCGTAGTAGATCTCAGCATTGGAGTATCCGTAGATTCCAGGGCTTCCATTTTTTATGGGCAGCGGATCTTCCGTTTCTATTGTCCAGGCATCCGGTTCTTTATCACCTGTGGACCAGACTTTCGCTTTGAGTATCCCTTTTTCACCGGAAGTATCAACTTTGAGTTTCAACGTGTACCATACATCGGGTTTCCATTCATAAGGAACGCTCTGGTTTATCCGGAGCATGGAATCCCAGGAAACGAGCTGAAGTCTTTGATGACTGCCCATCAGGCTGACCTTGTAGCCGGAATTAATGATTCCAACGTCCGGGGTTCTACGCTTGTTCATTGTGCCCATGACGTCGGCCTGAATCGTGTAATTGCTCCAGGATGGATGTCCAATGAAAACCTCGGATGTTTGCAGGCCTCTTTCAAGGACTTTCTTGAGAAGAACTTTTTGGCCGTCTTTTTCATGAACAAAGAACTTTCCACTGGCTCCCATCCATGACGGCGGGCTCTTTTCCAGTTCGTAGGATTCAAAATCTTCTTGCAGCGGAAGATCAGGAATGATTCGGATCCGCGCAACACCTTTAGCTCCGGACGCTTCCGCAGCCAACATTCCGACATGTGTGCCGGCGGCAGCGACGAATTTTCCGGATGCATCGATCGTGCCTAGATTCCCGGGCGTCCATGCGCCGGGGACCTCACGCAGGTATCGGCCTTTATCGTCAAACGCGCGTATATGAAACTGAGCGGTCTCACCCGGATTTAATAAAACGTCTGGCGGCACGACCTGGATTGATGCAGGCGCCGATCCTTTGTCGGCAGGCTGTTCTCCCGGAAATGCGACCACGTGGGATGGTTCTGCTTTGAATTTCGCTTTTTTGTTTCCCAGACAGTAAACACCTTCTTCTGTCGTAAAATAGATTCTTCCGTACGCAATTGCGGGCGAACCATAGATTTCTGCCGGTCGCGTTCCGTCTACCAGGATCTGCTCGGAGTCGAGTACTTTTGCGGAATTTGCGCCAGGCTGTAGAATTTTGAAAGTTCCATTCACTTCAGTGACATAAATTTTCCCATCCGCAAAAACGGGAGAGCCCTTTCCCACGGTTCCGAGATTTTGTTTCCACTGTATCGCTCCAGTCTGCGCATTGATGCTGTAAAGATTTGCGCCGTTATCAACAATATAAAGAGCGCCGTTCTGAATTGCGGGAGAGGAGTAGCCGACTTCGAGCTTATCGATTCGCCATTTTTCGCCTGTCTTTGTGATGTCGCCTTTTCCTGTTGCATCAATCGCGACCACTCGTCCCATGGTTGCTTCATCAAGATTTTCTTCACTATGAGCCGCAAAAACGGTTGTTCCATCCACGACCACGGACGGGTTGATTCCCCGTTTGCTGAACAGGAAGCCCCAGACCTTTTCACCGGTTCTTACCCGGATGGCGTAGACCCCGCCGTCCGCATTTCCTCCGATCAGAAGGCGCTCACCGTTGATTACGGTGACCACCGGTGTGGAGTAGACATTGAAATCAAATGGAGCGCCTCCCGGTGTGGCGATGTAACGAAGTTCTCCTGTGCGCTTATCCCATGCGTAGAAGCGATGCCGCGGCGGGGCTTGATCGCCCCAGCCCGAGTTGACGAATCCCTGGATTACGAGATCTTCATC
>Ga0210139_1000277_pt1 | contig 10527 bp, 8 predicted proteins | sample Browns_TuleB_D2_FD_184855 | JGI IMG/M metagenome (GOLD analysis project Ga0210139, IMG submission 184855) | Wetland microbial communities from San Francisco Bay, California, USA, that impact long-term carbon sequestration - Browns_TuleB_D2 (SPAdes) | ecosystem: Environmental > Aquatic > Marine >... | reverse complement strand
CTCAAATTGTTGTTTTTTCCAACAGGATTGTAAGCTTGTAGGGGCGTCATTTATGGCGCCGGCGCTCATTTCGACTGTGCGGTTAGATGAGCGCCGCCGTCCCGGCGGCATAAACGTCCGCCGGCCTCTGGCCGGCACGCGGACATCCCGTCCGCCGAAAAATGCAAAAAATGTAGAAACTCCAGGGCGCCATTTATGGCGCCCTGCGTGCCCCGTTGTACATGCCGTGAAGGGCGCGATGAATCGCGCCCCTACAAGATCTGTTGGGTTGCGGGCCTAGTCCGTGCTTCTCTGTGAACTCTGTGTCTCTGTGGTGAACCTACAAGTGCATGGCTGCAAGATGTTTTCCCAGCTCTTCCTGAAAAGGAAAGCTACACGGCTGATAGTTGCAGAACGGTTCTTCGGCTAGCGGGTCACCGTACACCGCGTAAGCACGCGATCGTGAGCCTCCACAAATCTGAACAAATTCGCAAAGCCCACAACGGCCCTCGTACTTGGATGGATCGCGAAGCTCGCAAAACAGTGAAGAATTCCTGTAAACATCGACCAACGATTCTTTGCGGACGTTTCCACCACTGATCGGCAGAAATCCGCTTGGAAAAACTTCTCCCCGAACGGAAACGAAGACAAAACCGTTTCCCGCATTGATATGCATGGGGGTCCGTTTCATGGTTTCTTTCGCGGTTAGTCCAGCTTCCTGAACAATTCGTTTCATGTCGTTTTTCAATACAAGGTACGCGGGATGAAAATCGATGTGTTCATCGGGGTTTAGCCCCTTCTCTTCAAGAATCGTCCGTTGCAAAACAATTCTTTTGAAATGATGCCCTTCCGTAGGTTTGGCGCTGATGTACTTGGAGACATCATACAGGAAATGCATGACTGCTTCATATTCACCGGGAGTAATTTCGTCTTCCTGCTGCGCCCTTCCCATCGGAACAAGGAAGAATAAGCTCCAGGTTAAAGCTCCCATTTCAGCGACCAGCCGGAAAATATTCGGCAGATCGTGAAGATTGTGACGACTCACAGTCGTATTGATTTGAACTTTTAGTCCCAGTTCCCGAGCCGCCTTCCATCCGGCTGTAGTCCATTGAAATGATCCCGGGACGCGCCGAAAATCGTCGTGGTGCTCAGGTGTCGATCCATCAATGCTTAATGAGATGGCCTTAGCGCCTGCCTGCTGCAGTTTTTGTAAGTTTTCCCGGGTTAGTAGCGGAGTTCCTGAAGGCGAGACTCCCGCGGGAATGCCAAGATCCGAACAATAGCGTACCAGCTCAAAGATGTCCGGACGTTTGAACGGGTCGCCACCGGTAAAAATGAAAAGCGGCCGGGGCTTTCCAAAAGTCTCAACCTGATCCAGCAACCTTTTTGCCTCCTCGGTATTCAGCGCCAGTGGATCATGAAGCGGTTGAGCCTCGGCCCGGCAATGTTTGCACGCAAGATCGCAGGCCTGGGTAGTTTCCCAGATGATCATAAAGGGCCGGTCGTTTGTATCGTATCCTGGTTGTCGTATTATATCCATAGTAGCGTTCCCTTAATCGCGCTTTTTCCCCATCACCTTCTGAGGCGAGGAGGAAGAATAGACGCAGAGTTCTGTTTTTCCACACAGAGGATTCGAGTACAGGTATTCTCCTAAGATCGTGCGGAAAGTTGTTTTCAGTAAGGAAAATACTTCATTCTTTCTGTCCTCCTTGAGGATCGGAGTAATCGTTTCACATCCGGCTTTCGAAACCTGGTTCAGGAAGTCTTCCAGGTCTCTACCAGGAAAGAGGTGGTAAACCAGGTCCTGCGGGCTTGCCTGCAAGTAATGTTGTGAATCGGACCATGGCGCGTCCCCGGTTGCATCCAAACAGATGTTCGAAAGCCCGCACAGTTTGTAGGAACGCACAAACGGTATGATGTGGCCATACAAAGCTTTGCTGAAGGTTTCAAAGGTCTTAGCATCCGGATCGACCGCAAATACCTTCCATGCTTTCAGGATCTCCCAGCTTTTTTCCGCAAGGGTTCGAAGAATATCCTCGATCACGATGTTTTCTGGCGTCCGAATCTGGTATCTGGCCATACGGGCATACTTGAGCAATATCGGTGCCATAAAAGAAACGAGACGAGGCAATAAGTGTACTTCCTTCGACTATGAAACCTTGTCATCGAAAATGACACATTGTCGCGTTAATTCTGACGATTCCTAGTCGGCACTCAGCACTCAGTACTCAGCACTTCCTCTATGGCATCGACTTTGCTCTAATTTCAACTCATGAATACAACGCAGGTAACACTTGATGCAAACGAGGCTGCAGCATACGTGGCCTACCATACGAACGAAGTCATAGCAATTTATCCCATAACTCCTTCCTCCCCAATGGGCGAATGGGCGGACCAATGGGCGTCAGAATCAAAGCCGAATGCGTGGGGCGCCATACCACGAGTGATTGAAATGCAAAGCGAAGGAGGAGCTGCCGGCGCTTTGCACGGCGCGCTGCAAGCCGGCGCGCTCGCAACCACGTTTACAGCCTCGCAGGGCCTTTTGCTGATGATTCCGAACATGTACAAGATTGCAGGAGAACTGACTCCAGCTGTTTTGCATGTGGCCGCCCGTTCGCTTGCTGCGCAGGCACTATCCATTTTTGGAGATCATAGCGATGTGATGGCCGCGCGTGCCACGGGATTTGCAATGCTCGCCTCAAACTCCGTTCAAGAGGCAATGGATTTTGCACTGATTGCTCAGGCTGCAACACTGGAATCCAGAATTCCGTTCATTCATTTTTTTGATGGCTTTCGCACTTCGCACGAAATCCAAAAGATTGAACAGATTCCGATTGAGGCAATCCGTGCGCTCATCAATCCTGTGCTGGTTCAAGAGCATCGGGAAAGAGCCCTTTCCCCTGATCACCCGTTCATTCGCGGAACAGCGCAAAATCCGGACGTGTATTTTCAGGCTCGGGAAACAGTAAATCCTTTCTACCTTGCCTGTCCTACGATCGTTCAAAACGTGATGGACTCCTTTGCCAAACGTACCGGACGTTCTTACCACCTGTACGATTATTTCGGTGCACCCGACGCAGAGCGTGTACTGGTGTTGATGGGATCCGGATGCGAAGCTGCCCAGGAACTCGTCGCACACTTGAATGAACGCGGCGAGCGAATCGGCCTATTAAAAGTCCGGCTGTTTCGTCCGTTCTCTGTTCGGGATTTTGTGAAGTCTCTTCCGCCAACCGTGCGGAAAATTGCTGTACTGGATCGCACAAAGGAGCCTGGTGGCGTAGGCGAACCGCTTTACCAGGACGTGGTAACGGCCGTCAGCGAAAGTATGAGCAACGGAAATGCGCCGTTCCCGAATCTGCCTCGCATCGTCGGTGGCCGTTACGGATTATCTTCAAAAGAATTCACGCCCGCAATGATCCGCGCGATCTTTGAAGAACTGCAAAAGCCGGATCCGAAAAATCATTTCACGATCGGCATTCACGATGATGTTACCCACACGAGCATTGATTTCGATAGCAGTTTTCGAACGGAAGATCCCGACACCACACGCGCTTTGTTTTACGGATTAGGCGCCGATGGAACCGTAGGCGCCAACAAAAACTCGATCAAAATCATCGGAGAAGAAACCGACTATCACGTTCAGGGTTATTTTGTATACGACTCCAAAAAATCCGGCTCCATCACAATTTCGCATTTGCGTTTTGGTCCAAAACCGATTCATTCTTCCTACCTCGTACAGCAAGCCAATTTTATTGCCTGCCATCAGTTTTCATTCATGGAAAGAATGGACGTATTAAAAAGCGCGGAAGAAGGCGCAACGTTTCTACTGAACAGCCCGTATGGAGCGGAAGAAGTCTGGGATCATCTGCCTGCTTCAGTACAGGAAGAGATTCTAAGAAAGAAACTTCGTTTTTTTGTCATTGATGCGTACAAAGTTGCACGAGAAGCGGGACTTGGCGGCAGAATGAATACAATCCTGCAAACGTGTTTTTTTGCGATTACGCGACTGCTTCCACCGGAAAAAGCGATAGCGGCCATCAAGCACTCCATAGAAAAAACCTATGGCTCGCGCGGTTCCACTGTGATTCAGAAAAATTTTCAAGGCGTGGACTCGGCGCTTCAATACCTGCAAGAGGTAGCTGTGCCTCGTACCGTCAGCTCACTGGTGAAAATCCGCGCTGCCGTATCGGAGCGGGCTCCCGAATTCGTTCAGCGAGTGACAGCCCGAATGATTTCTTCGGAGGGAGACGACCTCCCGGTTAGCGCCCTTCCAATGGATGGCACGTATCCAACAGGAACTGCGCGATGGGAAAAACGAAACATTGCACTGGAAATTCCGGTGTGGGATGAAGATCTTTGCATTCAATGCGGCAAATGCGTACTCGTGTGTCCGCATTCCGTCATCCGTGCAAAACTGGCAGAACCTGCAGCGCTTGAGGGCGCGCCATCCTCTTTCAAAAGTGCTACTGCGCGATGGCGAGACTACGGAACGTGGAAATATTCGCTTCAGGTGGCGCCCGAAGATTGCACAGGATGCAGGCTTTGTGTTGAGATTTGCCCGGCGAAAAGCAAGACGGAAACCAAACATAAAGCAATCAACATGGAGGCACAGCCGCCGATTCGCGATCGCGAACGCGAAAACTGGGATTTCTTCCTGACCATTCCGGAAATGGAGCGCAAGGTGCTCAGCATGACACAGGTGAAAGATGTACAGCTCCTGGAACCCCTGTTTGAATTTTCCGGTGCATGCTCAGGTTGTGGCGAAACGCCATACGTTAAACTGGCAAGCCAGTTGTTCGGTGATCGTGCAATCATTGCAAACGCCACGGGATGCTCCTCAATCTACGGCGGAAATCTCCCAACAACTCCATGGACATTGAATGCGGAAGGCCGCGGTCCGGCCTGGTCAAACTCGTTATTTGAAGACAATGCCGAGTTCGGACTTGGAATGAGACTCGCGCTCAATAAGCAGGCAGACTACGCCCGCGAACTTGTCCAAAACTTCGCAAGTATTATCGGCGATCAACTTGTAAGCGACCTGCTCAATGCCGATCAGGCCACAGAAGCAGGGATTTCCGCTCAACGGTCCCGAGTCGCCATTCTTAAAGAAACATTGCAAAAGGTTTGTTCCGTGGAAGCGCGAAATCTGATTGCCGTAGCGGATGCCCTGGTAAGCAAGAGCGTCTGGATCATCGGCGGCGATGGATGGGCGTACGACATCGGATACGGCGGTCTGGATCATGTTATTGCATCCGGTGAAAACGTAAACCTGCTGGTGCTTGATACGGAAGTTTATTCAAATACAGGCGGACAGAGTTCCAAGGCAACACCACGCGGAGCCGTTGCGAAATTCGCTTCCGCAGGCAAAAAATCGCCCAAAAAGGACCTCGCGTTGATGGCCATGAATTACGGAACAGCTTACGTAGCAAGAATTGCAATGGGCGGTAGCGACATGCAAACAGTAAAAGCCTTAACAGAAGCCGAAGCGTTCAACGGGCCTTCGTTAATCATCGCGTACAGTCATTGCATCGCTCATGGATACGATATGGCACACGGACTTGACCAGCAAAAGGCAGCTGTCCTTTCTGGCTACTGGCCGCTATTCCGGTTTAATCCCGACCTTTTAAAAGACGGGAAAAATCCGTTACAACTGGATTCCAAACCGCCTTCTTTGCCGCTTGAAAAATACATCTACAACGAAACACGGTATTCCATGCTGATGCACAGCAATCCCGATGAAGCCAAAGAACTGCTGAAGATGGCCCGTGAAGACGTGCAACAAAGATGGAAGCTGTATGAGTATCTGGCTTCCATGTCCATGAACGGACAGAACTCGAAGGAGCATTGATGATCGACCTAAACACAAAATATCTGGGCCTCACCTTGAAAAACCCGCTCGTTGTCTCGGCGAATCCGCTCTGTGAAAAAATTGCAAACATTCGCAAAATGGAAGACTCGGGAGCTTCTGCCGTCGTCTTGCATTCGCTATTTGAAGAGCAGCTCACTTTGGAAACCGAACATCTCCACAGATACATTACGGGAAGCGACAACTCTTACCCGGAAGCACTGGACTATTTTCCGGACATGAACAAGTACAATTCCGGTCCGGACCGTTACCTGGAACACATCCGGAAAGCAAAAGAGAGCGTGGATATCCCAATCATCGCCAGTCTAAACGGCGTTTCAGATTCGGGATGGATCGATTTTGCCAAGAACATCGAGGACGCCGGAGCAGATGGACTAGAACTAAACATTTACGATATTCCGGTCAATCCTATGATTTCCTCACTAGGACTCGAGCATGGGTACCGAGAAATGGTAAGCCACGTTTGCCGGACGATCACGATTCCGGTTGCCGTTAAATTGCACCCGTATTTCACCGCGCTTGCAAATCTCGCCTCCAATTTGGATCTCGCTGGAGCGAAAGCACTCGTCCTTTTTAATCGCTTTTATCAACCGGATTTTGATATTGTGACCCGGAATGTTGTTCCTCATCTGGAGTTGAGCACTTCCCAGGAACTGCTCCTGCGCCTGCATTGGGCCGCGATTCTATTCGGAAATGTACGCGCTGACATCGCCATCACGGGCGGGGTTCACTCCGCAACAGACGTCATCAAAGCGATGATGGCCGGCGCAAGAACGGTGCTTCTCGCATCCGCTCTCTTGAAGCACGGAATCGGATATCTCAGCAACATGCACACGGAAATCCTCGTGTGGATGGAAGAAAACGAGTATGAATCGATTGTTCAAATGCAGGGCAGCTTAAGCCGGATCTCCTGCGGCGAACCACGTGCATTTGAAAGAGTGAATTACATGAGGGTGCTGAGTGAATATATGTAGGCTTTAAGGGTTGAAGAAATGTATAAACGAATTTTGATTCCGGTGGATTTTACCGACAAGAATCTGGCCGCTCTGGACCAGGTTTATCAGCTCGCAAAGTGGGGACACGGAAGCGTAACCCTGCTTCATATCATTGAAAAAGTGCAAAATATTCCTCGTAAAGAACTCAAGCAGTTCTATCAAACACTGGAAAGGAATGCGCGAATGAAAATGAATCAGTACGCAAAAACCTTCGCGAAACATTCCGTTCCTGTCACAGAAAAGATTTTGTATGGCAAACGCGCGGAAGAAATCGTGAGGTGCGCAGTCGAAGAGGATACAGACCTGATCGTCGTCAGTTCCCATAAAGTGGACGTGACCCAGGGTTGGGGTACCTTGAGCTACAAAGTGGCAATCCTTTCGCCGTGTCCGGTGCTGCTGGTGAAATAACATGAAAATGCCCGTCCCCCGGGAGCATGGAGCCTGGGCCATGCTTTATACCCCCTTCCTGGTTGCGCTGTTTGTCATCGGAGAGTGGGACTGGAAAGCCACTCTTCTTCTGTTGACCCTAACTGCGATTTTCTTTGCACACGAACCGCTGGTGCTTCTCTCCCGCGCTCCGGCAAAAAGCGAACGGCGCCGTAATGCGATTCTGTGGCTCGGAATCTACTGCGCTGCAGCCGTAATGTTCTCATTTCCACTCCTCTGGTTTTCTCACCTGTGGCTCCTCACGCCGCTCGGACTCCTGACAGCGTTGATGATGTTCGTTCATTTCCGGATCGTTTCTCAAAAAAAATACCGGAACTTCGCAGCCGAGCTGCTCGCAATCCTGAGCCTTACGTCCAGTGCTCCGGCCTTGTATTACACGATTCGCGGCAACCTTGACCGTACGGCCTTACTCCTATGGGTACTGAACTCTCTCTACTTTATTAGCAGTATTTTCTACGTAAAAATGTTGGTGGGCCGAAGTTCGGAAAAACGAGAGGATCACATTCTGGAATGCGCGGCCTACCATCTCCTGCTGCTTGCTTTCATTGCTGCGATGGCCTACGTCGGATGGATCCACTGGACTGTTTGCGTTGCATTTCTGCCCGCCACTTTTCGCGCCTTCTGGGGCATGACCACGAAAATTCGACTAAATCTCAGAAGAATTGGACTTGCTGAGATCGGCGTAACCATCCTGTATCTGCTGCTCATGATCGTTGCCTTCCGCTGAGTCAACGCTGTCATCCTGTCGACGCTTTGACAATTTGTCGGTAAAAGCGTTAGTCTTTAATGACATAACGTCCTATTATTCAATAATTTAGAAAATGGCATCCGAGTTGCAAGAATGAGTTCAAGGAGTATATCGGCATGAAGAAGAAACGGGTTTTGTTTGTTGATGATGATCCAGAAATGCGGAACCTGATCATTGATTTCTTTCAATCCGAAGGGTACGAAATAACGGAAGCTGTAAATGGAAAAGACGCGCTGGAGCACCTGGCGAACAATGACTTTGACGTAATCATTACAGATCTCCGGATGCAGGAAATGGATGGGCTCTCCCTGCTGAGAGAAATCCGCCTTCATAATCCACAAATGCCTGTCATCCTGATCACCGCATTCGGAAGCATTGAAACCGCTGTAGAAGCGATTAAAGAAGGAGCTTCGAATTTTATTCCGAAACCTCTCAAAATGCAGACGTTGAAAGCCATTGTCGATAAGGCAGTCGAACAGAAATGGTTGGCTGAAGAAAATGAAATGCTGAAAGGAGAGCTACAAGAAAAGTATTCCTTCCACAACATCATCGGCAAAAGCAAAGCCATGCAGCAACTTTATGAATTGATCCGGCAGGTAGCAGCGAGTCATTCCAACCTGTTGATTGAAGGCGAAAGTGGAACGGGCAAAGAACTGGTGGCGCGCGCGCTTCACTTTAACAGTCCGCGGTCCGCGCATCCGTTTGTTACGATCAATTGTTCGGCCCTTCCGGAAACGCTTCTGGAAAGTGAATTATTTGGATACGTCAAAGGCGCGTTTACCGATGCAAAAGGCACCAAAAAAGGGTTGTTTGAAGTGGCTGATGGCGGTACGTTGTTCTTGGACGAAATTTCGAGCATGCCATTAGGACTTCAGGCAAAAATTTTGAGGACACTGCAGGACGGTGAAATCCGCCCGCTCGGCCACACACAGAGCAAAAAAGTCGATGTTCGAATTATTGCGGCGACCAACAAAGATCTGGAAAAATCCATTGATGATGGAACTTTCCGAGAGGATCTCTTTTATCGATTGAATGTCATCCGGATTGTTCTGCCCCCGCTTCGCGAACGGAGAGAGGATATCCCGCTGCTTGTACAACATTTCCTGAAACACTACACACGTCTGAACAACAAAAAGATTTCCGGATTTGATTCATCGGGGATGTCCTATCTGATGAATGCTCCCTGGCGCGGCAACGTGCGGGAACTGGAAAATTCCATTGAACGCGCGGTTGTTCTTTCCAAAGGCGATACAATCACCACGGCCGACCTGGTTCCGATGAGCCGTAGCGCACGAAAAGGCAAATTCGATTTTGGCGGCGCTTTCCTGCCATTAAAAGAAATGGAACGTATCTACATCGATAAGGTTCTGGAATCCGTTGGCGGAAACAAAGAGCGAGCGGCACAAGTGCTGGGAGTCAGTTCCAGAACGCTTTACAGACGCGACCAGCGAAAAGTTACCGAAGCGACAGCGGAGTGAAGGAAAGTCCTGAGTGCGGGGTGCGGGTTGCTGACTGCTGGGTGCTGAGTGGCTGAGCCGTCGCGTTCAAAGAGCAACCGCCAGAATCCGAAACTTGAAATTGAATCCCATAGAAGTTGAAACGACTTGTTGTCGCTTTATTGACAAATGGTCGAAGGAATTTCCGGTACTGAAATCGGGATTTCCGAGGAAGGAAGGTCTGGCACGAAGCTTGATCTTACTTCTTTACAAGGAGGCTGACCATGAAGTTATTTCAACGAATCTTATGCCCCATTGATTTTTCACAGGATTCCGTAAAGGCATTGCAGTGGACGCAATACCTGGCCAGAAAATATCAAGCTGAGGTTTCGATTCTGCATGTGATGGAACCTTATCCGGCCACGGTAGACATCGGAATCGATTACGACAAGTACCATTCGGCCGTTGTACGTGATATGGAGAATTTCCTCGCGCCGCTACAAGTGCCACATCAGAGACTTCAAAGCAGCGGCATCCCCTCGCATAAAATCGTCAGCTTCGCAACAACACTTGAGACGTCTTTGATTGTTATGAGCACACGGGGATTGCGCGGTGCAGCGCACAAATTTATCGGATCCACAACAGAAAGTGTGATTCGCAATTCTATGGTGCCGGTTATGACTCTATCCCCTGACTGTTGCGCGCCCGGAACTGTCGAATCGAATCGAATACTTGTGCCAATCTCGAAGTTAACATGGCCGATTCCCGGTTACATTCGCCGCAGAAGAATCATCCGCGATCTGGAAGCGCCTCTGACCATGATGCACGTTGTGGACATGAAAGACACAATGTTCGGGCCCAGTTTTGATGCAAATCCCACTCTCGTTACTACGTATGAGCTTACTGAGAGAAAAGAAGATCTAAAGCGACTGGCGGTACAAATCGAACGCGAACACGAAAATACCGAAGCGGTGTTGCAATTCGGAGATGCTTCTTCCGAAATTCTAAAGGAAGTGGAAACGGAGAAATACAGTTACATTCTGATGGGAGCCAAGC
>Ga0210139_1000276_pt1 | contig 10560 bp, 12 predicted proteins | sample Browns_TuleB_D2_FD_184855 | JGI IMG/M metagenome (GOLD analysis project Ga0210139, IMG submission 184855) | Wetland microbial communities from San Francisco Bay, California, USA, that impact long-term carbon sequestration - Browns_TuleB_D2 (SPAdes) | ecosystem: Environmental > Aquatic > Marine >... | reverse complement strand
TTTATCAAGTGGTACTTTTGCCTTCGATGCAGCGACTTGAATTGAACTAACTCCAGGAATTATCTCTACATCACCAAAAATTTCAATTAATCTATCAACAACCTCAGACTCTGAAAAATTTACATCTCCTGTAAATGGAATAACTAAGGAACGATTCCCTAATTCTAAAAAAATTTTTTGATATGATTCTTCTTGATTATTCATATTAATCTCATAGATTTCCTTACCAACAAGCAAATCTTCTATTGTTTTTAATGTGTATTTATAACCAATTACAATATCACAAGCTAGAATCACATCCTTTACAATTTTGGTAAGGTATTTTGGAGATCCCGGTCCTACTCCTACAGCATAAATTTTCCCCAATTTTACTTTGTAATCTTTTGTCTGTCTTTAATATATTGCACAAAAGGCTCCCAATCCACCTTCATGTATTTAGTAGGCTCTTTAATTGGATACTTGACCCAGTCTTGGGCAATTGAATATTGGTATTTTTTTAATTTTCCATTTTTTTGATATTCTAATAATAAGACGCTACCCCATTCTTTTTCTTTATGAGATATATTCAAAATATCATCAAATGATAATTGAATATTTTTTTCGTTTTCCAGATCTTTTATCAAATTATTTTCGGTATAACCATCATGACGTATCATTGTATTTTTTGATTTTAAGAGGTCGATGACCTGTCTTTGTCTAATTGCTTGCCACCACTTCATCTTAGCTTCTGTTTTATGAACAAACATCAAATGTTTATCTGTTAAAATTAACATCCCCTCTAATCCACCAATCGATATGAAGTTTTTTGATTCCCTCCATACAGAAACTAAATGTGCTTGAATCTTTTCATCAGATTGCATAAAGATTCATTACTTTAACTTGTTAAAAACCAATACAATTAGCTTTTATGTAAGGTATTGAGGGAAAATTCATTGAAAAAAATTCTTATAATTTTGGCAACATCATTACTTTTAATTAATTTAGGAAATCAATCATTTTCTCAATCTGATGATAAATTAGTAATTCTACATACAAATCTTGGAAAAATTGTAATAGAATTTTTCCCTAATGATGCTCCAAATCATGTTGCTAATTTTATTAAATTAGTTGAGGATAAATTCTATGATAGCACTATCTTTCACCGAATAATCCCCGGGTTCATGATTCAAGGTGGAGATCCAAATACAAAAAATGGAGATAAAAGTACTTGGGGGATGGGAGGACCAGAAAAAACAATAAATGCTGAATTTAATACAATAAAACACAATCGTGGAATTGTTTCAATGGCCAGGGCTCAAGATCCCAATAGTGCTGGTTCACAATTTTTTATTGTTCATAAAGATTCAAACTTTCTTGATGGACAATATACTGTTTTTGGGCGAATCGTAACACAAGAAAGTTTTGATACACTTGACAAAATTGCATCTGTTGAAACTGAAGCTGGAAGTAATATTCCAATAAATACAGAGCAAGTAAAAATTACAAAGGCTGAAGTAGTAAATAGATCAGATATTCATGATTTGCTTCAATTACCCGATCCGGAAAGAACTACCGCCATAATGAACTCTACCAGTAGTGATCTTTATCAAAATAAAGCTCTTGATATTGAATTTAAGGCCCCAGAAGGATGGTTCTTACAACAACCAGAAAAAATAGATGAAAACACTCCTGACGTTGTTGCTGTAGGACCTAAAATCGGATCGATCAATCCAGTTATTTCTTTAACGATTATTAATGCAAATGGAAAAAACTTAGATGATATAATTAAAGAAAAGGCTGAATTTTTAAAAAACGCAACTGCCTCAGGTAATCTCGAAATTATTTCTCAAGAAAAATCAACAATTAATGAAAAACAGGCTTATGTTACCAATGCAAGAGGGAACTTCACAAGTAATGGAGAATCATATAATGTAAAATTCAGAGAAGTAATTGTGTCTACAAATAAAAAATTCTATATTTTTGCATATAGTAACGGAGTAGATAATTTTGATGACCAAGTTTCTAAATTTGAAGAATCTATCAATTCATTTAAAATAACATCTGAACCAATTAAAGAAACAAACACCACAACTACTAAAGCAACAGAACCAAACAAAAATTCTAATTCTACTAGTAAGGCAGGTGGAGGTTGTCTTATCGCTACCGCAACTTATGGAAGTGAACTATCTTCCCAAGTCCAACAATTACGTGAACTGCGAGATAATAAATTACTAGAAAGTGAATCAGGCAAATTATTTATCAATTCATTTAATACTTTTTACTATTCAATAAGCCCACCAATTGCAGATTACGAGCGAGAAAATCCAGTATTTAAAGAGGCTGTAAAGATTGCCATTACTCCTATGATTAGTTCGCTTTCAATTCTAAATTATGTCGATATGAATTCAGAAGAATCTGTTTTAGGATATGGTATTAGCCTAATTGTATTGAATTTGGCTATGTATTTTGTAGCTCCTGCAATAATTATTTACAAAATTAGGAAATAGCTACCAAACATCATCAACTTCATCAAGAACTTTGTATTCTTTTTCTGTCTCACGTTTAACAAGTTTCAATCGTGAGATATCTCTATCAAAAAACAAATCTATTGTCCAATCTAAAAAAACCCTAACTTTTTTATCTGTTAATGCTATTTTTGAAAGATACACATTTCTCCAAATAAGCCAAGCTAAGAATCCAGAGATATTCATTCCTAAAAATGTGGCAATACCTGTCCTCTTCCCTATTATTGCCATTTGTCCTTTGGATTTATATTGAAATTTTTTTTTCTCTAAATTTTTAATTAATGCATTTAAGTTATGAGCCGCTGTTTTTGCTTGTGCTTCTGCAAGTTGTGCAGTAGGAGCAAATGGTCTATTTGTTCGAGGATCCATAAATAATGCACAGTCTCCTATTGCAAAAACTCCTGAAAATTCTGGAACCTCTAGAAAATCATTTACAATAACTTTTCCCTTATCTGTTTTTAACATAGATCTTTTAATTGTGTTAACTGGCGTAACCCCTGCAGTCCAAATTAATGTTTTAGTTCTAATCACATCAGTTTTCGATTCATCTACTGGATCTTTTGTATATTCATCTAATGATTTTACTGTTACTTCTGTTCCATCAAAACTCGTAACTGCTGTCTTCAATTTTATATTGATTCCTCTCTCAAGCATCTTCTGTTTTGCAAATTTAGCTAATTTCTCATTAAATCCAGGAAGAATCATTGGAAGAGCCTCTAACACAATTACTTTGATTTCCTCTCTATGAATTGTAGAATAATTTTTTCTTGCATCCAACAAAAGATCCATTAATTCCCCAGCAGTTTCAATTCCAGCAAAACCTCCTCCAACGACGACAAATGTCAAAAAACTTTTTCGAAGAATTGGATCTGTCTCATTCTCTGCCTGTTCAAGCATATCTATTATTCTATTTCTTAACATTACAGCATCATTGAGTGTTTTCATGGTGTAAGCATTTTTTTCAACATCTGCCATTCCAAAAAAGTTAGTCTCGCTACCTAAAGCAACTACTAGATAATCATAATGAATTGATATACCTCTTTTATCACCAGTACCCCACAAAGTAACAAGTTTTCCAAATGGATCTACATTTTTTACCCTACCCTCATAAAATTTTGTTTTACGACAAATGGTTCTAATAGGCATAACAATATGCCTTGTTTCAATCATGCCTGAAGCTACTTGAGGCAACATTGGAGTGAATAATAGAAAATTATCTTCACTAACTAAAACTAATTCTATTTCAGAATCTTTTCCAAAATAAGATTCTAATTGCCTTGCACATTCAACTCCTGCAAATCCTCCACCCAAAATGACTATTTTTTTCTTATTTCGTACCATTTACAGAATTACCCATAAAATAACTGAATATATCCTATCAGATCAATTGTTTAACAAAATATAGAGGCTCAAAATTTATCCAATCCTTACTATATCCGAATGAAGTATTTCATACGCCTTAGAAGCATCCCTCTCATTTAGAATTATAGTTATATTTTCCTGGCTAAAGAAAGCATTAACCAGCTCAATTCCATTTTCGTGCAAAATCTCTGCAACATAAGATACCACATCTGATTGATTCTGATTAGTTGGAATTAAAATTCTGATTTTTGCAAGCCCTGAACTAAACATATTTTCTCGATTTGGCATATTTTCGAAAATTTGTCTAATTCCCTCTATATCCTCAGTAAGAAATCTGAAGGAATCGGATAATCTAAAAAAATCATAATTACTGGTTATTTTTGAAAATTTATCTAAAATTGACATAGGATCCATTTCGGCAGAATCAGATTTTGAAAATTTTATATCTAAAATCCCATCAGTTAATGAAAGCCTGGCATTTTTCAAAACATATTCATCCTTGACGTTTTCTTTAATCTCAAAAGAATCTGCATACCGTTTTATTGCAACTACAATTGTGTTGAGATTTATAGGATTTCCTAAAATCTTTTCAATTTCTGGTTGTATCTTTACAGCTAATGCGGTATAGTTGATCAAATCCATCTTTATACAATCATAGATTGAGCGATTCCTTGTGATTATTTCTCTAACTATCTCTGGAATAGACATGTTTGAAATCCTCATTAATTAGAATTAAATAATGTCAGTTATAATAGTATTTTGTAATATTATATAAAAAAATACATAAACTTTATATAATGTAATAGATATTACATCTTTTAGATAAATATGACAATGTTCTTTGATGATGAATTTGATAGAATCTTCAAGAGAATGTCAAGCTCTTTTTTCAATATGGATGACATTTTTGAAGAATTCAAAGAAAATGGATCTGGGCCATTTTATTATGGCTATACAATGACCGTTGGTCCAGATGGAAAACCTGTTGTAAAGGAATATGGAAATGTAAGACCAGGATTACTTCCTTCAGCCAATCCGAGAGAACCAATTGTAGATACAATTGTAGATGAAAAAGAGAAAGTACTAAAACTTGTGGTAGAAATGCCAGGAGTTGAAAAGACAGATGTTAAAATTCTAGTACAGAACAAATCTGTGGATATTTCTGCCGAACATGGTGAAAAGAAATACAATGTAAAAGTTCCCATAAAGCAAAAAATCGATGAAAATTCTGCAAAAGCTTCCTACAAAAATGGAATTCTCGATCTCGTCTTCAAGTTGATTGAGGATGAAAAACCAAAAGGTAAAAGGGTGGAGGTTGAATAATCCCCCAATTTTTACTGTGAGATATGACTGAAATTATTTTAAAAATAGATGAAATTCCTCAACAACATGTTGGAAGGGGAAGAGCTATTGTTGATCCAAAAATTATTGAAGAAACAAACTGGAATACTGGCCAAATTTTAGAATTAACATATAATAAAAAAACTCATGTAAAACTTTGGCCTGGTTCTACTACAGAATATGGTTCAGGAATTATCAAAATTGACGGAATTACCAGACAAAACATAGGAGCTGGGATTGGAGACAAAATAACTATCAGATCTGTAGAGGCAGAAAATGCAGTTCAAATAATTCTTTCTCCAACTGAAAAAATTACAGCAGAAGGATTACAAGAATATATGATTTACAATTATCTGAACCATGTATTTACAACTGGAGATATGATTGCACTTAGTACACAAATGGGTGGAAGAGTACAATTTGTTATTACTAATACAAAACCAGCAAAACCTGTTATCGTTACTGAATATACCGTTTTCAAAATTGGTCCAATGACAAAAGCGGTTGATTCTAGTATCCCTAGAATTACATATGATGAATTAGGTGGTTTAAAAAATGAAGTTCAAAAAATCCGTGAGATGGTGGAGCTACCTATGAGACACCCAGAACTATTTGAAAAAATTGGGGTAGAAGCACCAAAAGGCGTTTTGTTATACGGTCCTCCTGGGACAGGAAAGACTTTGCTTGCAAAAGCTGTTGCAGGTGAAACCAATGCACACTTCATTTCTCTTAGTGGACCTGAAATTATGGGAAAATATTATGGAGAAAGTGAAGAAAAAATAAGAGAAATTTTCAAACAAGCAGAAGAGAATTCTCCTAGCATAATTTTCATTGATGAGATTGATTCAATTGCTCCAAAACGAGAAGAAGTAACTGGAGAAGTTGAAAAAAGAATTGTTTCACAACTTTTGACTTTAATGGACGGTATGAAAAGCAGAGGCAAGGTTGTAGTTATCGGAGCCACAAATAGACCAGATTCTATTGATTCTGCTCTTAGAAGACCTGGCAGATTTGATAGAGAAATTGAAATTGGAATTCCAGACGAGGGTGGAAGATATGATATCCTCTCAATTCACACACGTGGGATGCCAATTGACGAAAAAGTGGATTTAAAACAAATTTCAAAAATAACCCATGGATTTGTTGGAGCTGATCTAGAAGTATTATGCAAAGAAGCCGCGATGAGATCTTTACGGAAAATTCTTCCAGAAATTGATCTAGATGAAGAAAAAGTTTCTACCGAAATTCTACAAAAAATTAAAATAGCAAGTGAAGATTTCAGAGATGCTCTAAAAGATGTAAGACCAAGTGCATTAAGAGAAGTTCAAGTACAAATTCCAAATGTGAATTGGGATGATGTTGGTGGTCTTGATGAATTAAAAGAAGAACTTCGAGAAGCTATTGAATGGCCAATCAAACACAGAGAGGCTTTTGAGTTTGTTAATGTAGAAACACCAAAAGGAATCTTACTTCACGGTCCACCTGGAACAGGAAAAACTATGATTGCAAAAGCATTAGCAACAATGACCGAATCTAACTTTATTAGTATTAAAGGTCCAGAATTACTTTCAAAATGGGTAGGTGAATCAGAAAGAGGAGTAAGAGAAATTTTCAGAAAGGCACGTCAAGCAGCTCCATGTATAATTTTCCTTGATGAAATTGACGCACTTGTACCAAGAAGGGGAAGTGATTCTGGTTCACATGTAACAGAAAATGTGGTATCACAAATACTCACTGAAATTGATGGATTAGAAGAACTACATAATGTCTTGATAATTGGCGCTACGAACAGATTGGATATTGTAGATGAGGCATTACTTAGACCAGGTAGATTTGACAGAATTATTGAAGTTCCCAATCCAGATGCTAAAGGACGAGAACAAATATTTAAGATTCACACTAAAAAGAAACCGTTGGCAGATGATGTCAACATCTCGAAAGTTGTAGAATTGACAGATGGGTCTAGCGGTGCAGATATAATGGCTATAACAAATAGAGCAGCAATTTTGGCATTGAAAAGATATGTAGGAGGAAAACCAGGAAATATCAAGGATATCAAAATAAGCCAGAAAGATCTTCTAGATTCAATTGATAAGGTAAAACCCAGGAAAAAAGAAGCACAGATGACAATCGATAAAATGGTCTAAATACTAAGAAAGTTGATCACAAATAATGAAACTCTATCTTGATTTTGAGCCATGCAAGGAATGCAACACCATAATGAGCGAGCTTAGCAGTCCTGAAATGTTGTTTGCAGATCCAAAAAAGAGAGCCGATGAATCGGCAAAGTTTTTGCGACATCTTACATATAATCATAATGAGGTAGTACAGGCTATAATGGAGGATTTACCTAAACAAAAAAGAGATCAAGAATTTGATTTCTTCAAATAACTCTGTTTTTAAAATTTTCTTATTTATCATTCTTAGGAAACAATAATCATCTTCATATACAAAATCTGATTCAATTATGCAGTGTCATATAGTAAATTAAAAAAAATCATCGTTTTTAGTTTGTCCATGGGATTTGTATTTTTATTTTACAATCAGCCGATTTCGGCTCAATTAATTCTAGAAGAGCCACAACCTCCTCAATTACCTGAACCATCACCTGAACCTAAACCAATAAAATTACCAGAACCAAAACCTATTCCCACGCCACTAACTGGTGAAACTGAATCTGAAAAAATCCAGAGAATTACTGAAGAAAATAAAAAACTAAAAGAAGAAAATTCTAATCTTAAGGAACAAATAACAAACCTAAGATTTCAAAAAACTAATTTAGAAATAAAAATTGGTGAATTAAATAATTCAATAAAAAATCTTCATGAAATAATTATAGAACAAATTAAAGTGATTATGAATCTAATATCTAAACTTGAAACAGTATTTTTTGATAAATCTCTTTCTTCTATATTTAACATATGAGCTTTAGTTTAACCAGATCTAATATGAAAGTTAAAACAACAATGACATTCTTTTTTAATACATTCTAGATCTGATGTATGATTACATATTCCACATTCACAATGGATTAACTTTACGCTCATTGTAATTCTCCCTAAATATTGAGTGCTTTTTTTATTAACATCGTTCTATTCCTTATGGTCACATCACTAACTCCCGATTCTTTAGAAAATTTCTTCTGACTCATTTTTCCTCCATTAATTATACATGCAATATATAATGAAGCGACGGCTTGTGCGACTGGATGTTTACCTGCAGTTATTTCTTTAGATTCACAACGTTTTAAGATGATAAGTGCATCTCGTTTTGTTTTCTCACTTAAATTCATATTATTTGATATCTTGGAAATAAAAGATGAAATATCATATTGATTTAGATTTAATCCAAATTTTTTGATAATTGTCCTCAAATCTTTTGATAAAATTCTTCTTTCTATGTTTCCTGCTTTAGCGACATCATCTAAAGTTCTAGGTATGTTATTTTCTCTACAAGCAGCATATAAGGCTGCAGCAACTAGAGAAGCTAAGGTTCTTCCTCGTGTAAGTTTTTCGTTAACTATTTTTCTGTAAAGATATGCAGCATTTTCAACTACATTATCAGGAATTGCTAATTTGTTTTTCATGGTGTTCAATAACGTAAATGCCTTACTCAAGGTTGCAGTTGATCTTGACTTACTTCTTTGGTCCCATGTACGAAGTCTATTGAATTCATATTTTGTTTTATTTGATAAATTATTACCAGAAAAATCTTTGTTTGTACCAATAATGGTAGATAGTCCTTTATCATGCATAGTTAACGATGTTGCAGGACCAGTTCTAGTTAATTTCATAAAATCTTCAGAAGAGTAACCATTACCTTCATGTGAAGTATCGATAATATTTTGTACTAAAACAAGACCGCAACCTCCACAATACATTTCTCCTCTTTCCGAATCTGTTATTATGGGATAAGTTTTACATGCATCTAATTGACACTTTGTGTCATATTCATTTGAATAATTATCTATCATTTGAAACCTGTAGTATTATCATTAATAGAATAAAAATAGATTGAATTAGGTAATTTCATCACTAAAACACAAGTTTGGTTACAAAAAATTCCTTAAATGAATTTATAACTTATTTAGATCAACATATGAAAAACAATGTAATAAATTTTCACAATAAAGTTAATTATTAAAAAATACTATTCTTTTCGAATAGATTCTAAGGAATAACCTCGATTTAAAATCATCTGAGTAATTACTTCTGTTGTATAATCAATTCCATGTTCATCCTCAAAATGCTTTCTTAATTTTTCCAACAATCCTGTAGTTTTTGGTCCCTCTAAAATAAATTCACACTCAAAACCATAGTCTTGACATCGTAGTTTAAGCGTCATTCAACCTAAGATTACTACTAAACCCATAAAAACCTAAGTTTGATATCAATAAGAGCTAAACAATAACCCTAACGTTACCAAGATCGTATTGAGTACACCAAAATTTATCGATAATTAATAAAGTGAAAGATTAGAATAAAGGAAGCCTCCAAAATTATGGAACTTTTATTTTGAGTATTTTAACTACCCATAATAACAAAATTTTTAATTCCATTGATCCTTTAAAATCATTATTATAGCATTCTAGGCAGTAGACCCATTTTGCTGAATATGGTGTATACGCAATTCCTTTAAGGAAAATAATTGATAACTATTCCCAATGGTTATCAATTATAGGGACTATACTGCTTGTAAACCTTAATTACAGATTCATGATACATTTTTCTTATATCTTCATCAGTTGCTATAGCTAGCTGATTCACAAGATCAGTCGAAGTAATAATTCCTACCACTTTATTTTTTTCTATTACTGGTAATTTTCTAATACTTTTAGTGTACATTAAATCAGCAACTAACCATACTGATACATCTGGACTAGTGGCAATTAGAGGAGACGACATTATTTGCTTAACTGAAGTGGTAATATGATAAGCATGAGCTACAACTTTTATCGCAAAATCTCTATCTGTAATTATTCCAATTGGTATATTTTTTTCCATCACTATTACTGCACCAACTTTTGCATCTTCCATCATCTTAGCTGCTTCATTTACAGTCAATGATACATCTACTGCAATTACTGATTTCGTCATTATGTCTTTAGCTGTAATTTTAGATGCATCTATTGTCAATTTAAAATAAATTTGGTATTTTATCTATATTAGTAGTTTGTATAATTTCATGAATGAAAATCAAACCTAACAATGTTATAATATGTCTTAAATCAAATTCTATTGTAAGTTAATCATGCAAAACATAAAGAAAATCCTTGTTCCGTTGGATGGATCCAAAAATTCACTTCGAGGATTAGATGAAGCAATTTATCTCGCAAGACAATGTCATGCAACAA
>Ga0210139_1000274_pt1 | contig 10595 bp, 11 predicted proteins | sample Browns_TuleB_D2_FD_184855 | JGI IMG/M metagenome (GOLD analysis project Ga0210139, IMG submission 184855) | Wetland microbial communities from San Francisco Bay, California, USA, that impact long-term carbon sequestration - Browns_TuleB_D2 (SPAdes) | ecosystem: Environmental > Aquatic > Marine >... | reverse complement strand
ATTTTGCGAGCGTCCGCGGTTCCCAGCCCCGCTGGGTCAGTGAATATCTCGACCAGGGAAAACCCGAGGTCCTGATCGAGTACGGGCGGATGAATCGATTCAAACAGCATCTGCCCGGCGTTCTTCGGCCCGATCTCATCCTGACCGATGACGGGTGGATCGCGACCGAGCTCGATTCGGTTCCGGGCGGCATCGGTCTTACCGGCAGCCTTTCCCGCCATTATTCCGCACTCGGACACGCCGTCATCGGCGGTCCCGATGGCATGGTCGACGGCTTTGCGCGCATGATCCGGTCGGTTTCCGGCTCGGCCCATCCGAGATTGGCCATCGTCGTTTCCGAGGAGTCCGCCGATTATCGGCCGGAGATGCGGTGGCTGGGCAACCGGCTGAGCGCCCTGGGATTGAAGACCTCCGTGGTGCGGCCGGAGGAGGTTCAATTCACGGAGGATGCGCTGTCAATCCCGGTTGGAGATGCGTCCGGTGCGCTTGACGTGATCTACCGTTTTTTCGAACTCTTCGATCTGAAAAATATTCCGAAATCGGATCTCATCCTGTACAGCGTCAAGAAGGACAAGGTCCGGATGACTCCGCCGGCCAAGCCCGCTCTCGAGGAGAAGATGGCCTTCGCCCTGTTTCATCACCCGGCGCTCCGGGCGTACTGGCTGGAAAGCCTGGGAGACTCAACGGAGGGAGCGCTTCGGCGAATTTTCCCCAAGACCTGGATCGTGGATCCGCGGGAGGTCCCTCCCCATGCCGTGATTCCCGACCTCCGGGCCAACCACCGTGCCGTGAGTCATTGGCGGGAATTGTCATCGCTGACACAGAAGGAGCGGCACTACGTGCTCAAGCCGTCGGGATTTTCCGAAAAAGCGTGGGGGAGCCGGGGGGTGGTCGTGGGACACGATCTCTCCGAAAAGGATTGGGGGCAGGCGCTCGAGGATGCCCAGCTCCATTATGCCCGGAATCCGTCCATACTGCAGGAATTTCACGTGGGGAAACAGCATACGGTATGGTACGACGACCCCGCCGAGGCTCACCCGAACCGGATTGCCGGCCGCGTTCGCTTATCCCCCTACTACTTTGTTTCCGAGGGACGGACAGAGCTGGGTGGGATCCTGGCAACGATCTGCCCGTTGGATAAAAAATTGATCCACGGCATGACCGAGGCCGTCATGGCGCCCTGCGCCGTTAAGGATTGAACCGGCAGGGACGATCCGCGGGATCGGCCCTGTCTCGATGTCCCACTAACCAAGGAGACCGAATGGAAGACTGGCAAAAAGAACTTCAGTCCAGCATCACCAAACCCGAGGACCTCGCGCGCGAACTCGGAGTGGACCCGGAGAAAATCCGGAGCGTGATGAACGAGTACCGAGTCCGGATCACACCCCACGTCCTCAAACAGATCCGGGAAAAAGGCGACGCCATCTGGAGGCAGGTTGTTCCGGAATCGGAGGAGGGCGACGATCTTCTGGCCGCGGACGATCCGCTCAACGAGGATACCGACAGCCCCGTCCCGCACCTGGTCCATCGCTATCCCGACCGGGTCTTGCTCATGGTTACGAATCAATGTCCCATCTATTGCCGGTTCTGTACGAGGAAGCGGCTGGTCGGCAAGCCGGGGTTCATCTCCAAGGGCGATCTTGAAAGGGCGATCGAATATATCCGGCATCATCCGGAGATTCGGGATGTCATCCTGTCCGGAGGGGATCCCTTGCTGCTGACGGACGATCACCTGGAGCGCGTTCTCAAGGCGCTTCGAAAAATTCCCCATCTGGAGATCATCCGGATCGGAAGTCGCGTCCCGGGAAGTCTGCCTTCCCGGATCACCGATAAACTCTGCGCCATGGTCAAAAAGTATCATCCGATATATATGAACCTTCATTTCAACCATCCGGACGAAATCACCCCGGAGGTCAAGGCGGCCTGCGAGCGGCTGGCCGACGCCGGGATTCCGCTCGGGAGTCAAACGGTCCTGCTCAGAGGGGTGAACGACGACCCCGAGGTAATGAAGCGGCTGATGCAGAAATTGTTGACCTGCCGGGTCAAGCCCTATTATTTGTATCAGGCCGATTTGACCCGGGGCACAAATCATTTCCGGACAACGGTCGAAGAGGGGCTCCGGATCATCAGGGCCATCCAGGGCCACACCTCCGGCATGGCCGTGCCCCACTACGTGATCGACGCTCCCGGGGGCGGCGGCAAGATCCCGCTCCTCCCCGCCGACTACCTCGTCGAACTCAATTCCGAGGAGGCGATTCTCAAGAACTACGACGGCGGGGTGTTTCGCTATCCGCAGATCGACGCGGATCCCGTCTCGGTGACACCGCATATGAATGAATCGTTTATTATCCTGAACAACGGAAGCCAGGAATAGGTCGCGCCCTGGATGAATTCGAAGGAGGGGAAGGGCGGATCCTGCGGCCTCGTCGAGCGGAATTACGGTTCCAGGCCTCTGGGGGGCCCGTCCTTCTCAAGCCGGGGCCGGAAAACCCGGTCGTAGAGAAGATCGGCCAATAGACGATACCCCTCGGTCGTCAGATGCAACCCGTCGTTGGAATACGGCTCGGCCAGCCGCTGTGTCTCGGGCTCGGCGGTGGCGGTAAAAAGATCGACGCAAGGCTGCGACCGACTCCGGCAATAGTCGACGATGAGACGGTTGAGGAGCAGGCGCGGCGGAATCAATTGATCCAGGCCACGAATGGAGGGAACGGTCACGGCCACGGCCTGAACGCCCGCCCCCCGGGCGCGTTCGTACATCGCACCGATGTTCCTCATCACGTCGTGGGGCGAGGCACCCCATCCCAGGTCATTCGTTCCTCCCAGGATTACGACATAGTCCGGCTTCAGAGAAATGACGTCGCTGCCGAAACGCAGGACCATTTCCCCGGTCAGCTCACCGTTGACGGCCCGGATCAGGACCTCTGCGGTGTCCGCCAATAAACCCCGAAGGAATTCCCCGTAGGGGGTGGATGCGCCGAGAAAACCGCCCGGACCCGGCGATTGGTAACCCGTTGTCAGACTGTCGCCGAAGGTGACGATTCGGATGGATGGGGGCATGCTTGAAATTCCGTACCTCCGTGCGATAGACTGCCAGTATAATACAACCGTAACCGTATCCTCAAGGGAGCCGCCCAATGAAAATTGCCGCACCGGACCTGACACGCGAGTTTCCCCGGAGCCCGGGCGAAAAGCTCGGCGCGTATTTCCATCTCGCCCGCATGATCGACAAAGCCAGGGCCAAGGCCGCGGGCACCCACGGCGAATACATCTATCCCTGCCCGCTGGACGAGGCGCTCCTGGATTTTCTCGAGCTCCCGGCCGACCGGTTCTTTGACGCGGCCCGGAACCGGGATGATCAGGGTGTTGTCGAATGGATTCGCCAGAACGCGAAGGCCCGAAGCCCCGAAGAGATCGAGGCCTGGAACATTGCCTTTCAAAACCGGAAGCCGCGGAACGAGGAGAGCCAGCGCCGATTCGACGCCATCCGGATGCGCCTGGCGCCCGACCGGACCGACATCACCGCCTGGCCCGATCTTCTGGACCTGGAGGAAGGCCGCAAGGTGCCGGCCCGGGCCGCGCGGTAATCCCGCCCCCTTTTTCGCTTGACACCATTTCCCCGAAAATGGTAAATAGTAATTATTCCTAATTAGGAATTAATCCCGATGCTGCTGACCCCGGAACAGGTTCGGAAACATTTTCAGGATCGCAGGCTGAAATTCACCAGCCAGCGTTACGCCATCTACCGGGCACTCGCCGGATCAACGGCGCACCCGAGCGTGGAGGACCTCTACTCCTCGGTGAAACGGACCTATCCGACGCTCTCGATGAACACGGTCTACAACACCCTCGAAAACCTCAAGGCGATCGGCATCGCCTCGGAAATCAGTCTTTGGCACGACAAGGCCCGGTACGACGCAAACCAGGCCCCGCATCATCATCTCGTCTGCCTGCGCTGCAAGAAGATCGAGGATCTCTACGACGACACGCTGGACGGACTCGCCCTCTCGCCGAAGGTCAAGCACCGGTACCGGATCCTCGGTCATCGCGTCGAATTCCACGGGTATTGCAGCAATTGCAAATCCCGGATCCAAAACCCCAAGAAAAGGAGGAAGGAACCATGACCAAGAAAGCACTCAAGGACACGAAGACGTGGCAAAATCTTAAAGACGGTTTTGCGGGAGAATCCCAGGCGAATCGCCGTTATCTCTATTTCGCCCGCCGGGCCGATATCGAGGGCCAGCCGGATATCGCCGGCGTATTCCGGGATACGGCCGAGGGCGAGACGGGGCATGCCTTCGGACATTTTGATTTCCTGGCCGAGGTCGGCGACCCGGTCACGGGCGTCGCGGTCGGCGACACCGGGGCCAATCTGAAATCGGCGATCGAGGGCGAAACGTATGAATATACCCAGATGTACCCCGGATTCGCCAAGACCGCACGCGAAGAGGGATTCGAGGAGATCTCGGAATGGTTCGAGACCCTGGCCAAGGCCGAGAAATCCCACGCGGGGCGGTTCACCAAGGCACTCGATACGTTAAAGAAATAATATCAGGATCGAATCGATCCCCGGACCCGGGGAGCTTCGCTGCAAGCTCCCCGGGTCCGGATTCACCATTCGGAAAACGGTATGGTCCCCTTCGACTCGCCCCAATTCAAAGATCCGGAAGCCTTTCGGAATGAAACGTTGCGCGTGTATGAAATCTGCAACGGGTGTCGGAGATGCTTCAACCTCTGCCCGTCCTTTGACGTGCTGTTCAGGGGAATCGACGACAAGGACGGCGAGGTGAACGCCCTGGTCCAACCGGTATTGGATCAGGTCGTGGACCTCTGCTACTATTGCAAGCTCTGCTTCAATCACTGCCCCTATTGTCCACCGCACAACTACGATCTGGATTTTCCGCGTCTGATGCTCTGGGGAAAGAATCTGAAGGCCGGCCGGGCGACCGCCCGCTTCCGGGATCGCCTGTTGGTCAATGTCGAATTCATGGGACGGCTCGGCGGAATAGTCGCGCCGCTCGCCAATTGGGCCCTCCGGAACCCGACCCTTCGACGGATCCTGGAAGGAACGCTGGGCGTTCACCGGGATCGGCTATTCCCGACATTCCATAGCCGGTCTTTTCTTTCCTGGTTCCGGGGAAGCCGAGGGGCCGGGATGAAGGCAACGCCTGCCACCCCCGAACCCGAAAAGGTCGCGTTCTTCTATACGTGCTATGTCAATCGTCATGATCCCGAGATCGGAAAGGCCGCTCTCCAGGTCCTCGACAAGAACGGGGTCGAGGTGACCTGCCCCCAGCAGGAATGCTGCGGGATGCCGTACTTCGACATTGGAGACCTGGAGACCGCGCGCCGTAAGGCCGCCTCGAATTTGAAGAGCCTGAGCGCCGCGGTCGACGCCGGTTACAAAATCATCGCGCCGATGCCGACCTGCAGTCTGATGCTGAAGAAGGAATACCCGCACCTCGTTCCGACGGACGAGGCCCGCAAGGTGGCGGCCAATACGCTGGACCTCTGCGAGTACCTCATGAAACTCGAGGCCCGGGGGCGATTGGCGAAGGATTTTGTTTCCAGCCCGGGGAAAGTCGCCTACCAAGTGCCCTGTCATCTCCGGGACCAAAATATCGGACTGAAATCCCGCGACCTGATGAAGCTGATTCCCGGAACCGAGGTTGAGGTGATCGAGAAATGCTCCGGGCATGACGGCAGCTTCGGCGTGAAGCGGGAGTACTACGACCTCTCGATCAAGGTCGGGCGCAAGGCCTTCGCGGCGGCCGCGGATGCCGAGACCGACACGGTGGCGTCCGACTGTCCGCTCTCCGGCCTGGCGCTCACCCAGGGGACCGGGAAAAAATCGGTCCATCCGATCCAGGTGCTGCAGAAGGCCTACGGATTGAAATAGACGAGGGAAGCCCCGATGAACCCCCTACGACTGGAAGACATCAAACCGCTCTCGGATTACGAGTCCGTCAGAAAGGCTTTTCGGGAACGGATCATCGCCATGAAGAAGGGAAGGCGCGCATTGCTCGGCGACCGGATCTCGGTGGTTTTTGAGAACCGGGAAACGGTTCTCTTTCAAATTCAGGAAATGATGCGCGTCGAGCATATTTACGATCCGGTGAAGATCCAGGACGAGCTGGACACTTACAATCCGCTGATTCCCGGGCCCGGCGAATTGTCCGCCACGCTCTATATCGAGATCACCGAATCGGACCGGATCAAAGAGGGGCTGGATCAACTTTTCGGCATCGACAACGGCCGCAGCGTTTTCCTCGAGCTCGGTCCGGACCGGATTTATGGCCGATTTGAGTCCGGTCACAGCCGCGAGGACAAGCTTAGCGCGGTGCATTACGTCCGGTTTAATTTCTCTCCCCCGCAGCGGACCGACTTCCAAAAGGGAGGGATTCCGGCCGCGCTGGTGGTGGATCATCCTCATTACTCCGCACGAACGGTCTTTTCGCCGGAGGCACGCGATCAGCTGGCCAAGGATCTTTGACTTAAAAAGGAGGATCTCACGATGAAACGGAAACAATCCATTCGTTCCTTTCTTAAAAAGACGTCCCATCTTCTGACCTTGGCCGCGCTTGCGATGGGCCTGACGATCCCGCCGACCTCCTACGCGGCTTCATCCGCAATGCCGGAAATTCCGCTGGGGCTGGACGCCGATCAGTTCGTGGTCCCCAAGGATAACCCGCTGACGAAGGAGAAGATCGAGCTGGGCCGCCAGTTGTTTTTTGACAAGCGCCTTTCCCGGAACAACACGATCGCCTGCGCCGTCTGTCACATCCCGGCTCTGGCCTTCACCGACGGCCAGCCCGTCTCATCCGGGATTCATCATCAGCAAGGGGGTCGCAGCGCCCCGTTGGCGATCAACCGGGCCTTCAGCACACTCCAGTTCTGGGACGGACGGGCCGCCACCCTCGAAGCCCAAGCCGTCGGACCCCTTGTGAATCCGATCGAGCACGGGTTCGTCGATTACGATGAAATGCTCTTGAAGATGAATAAGATTCCCGGATATCAGCATGAATTCAAAGAGGTCTTCGGAGGCGAGATCACTGTGGATCGAGTCGGCAAGGCGATTGCGGCCTTTGAACGGACGATCCTGTCCGGAAACAGCCCGTTTGATCGCTTCGACGTCGGAGGTGATGAGAACGCCCTTTCGGCCTCGGCCAAGCGCGGATTGGAACTCTTCCGCGGAAAGGCCCGGTGCACGAAATGCCACTCGGGATTCAATTTCACGGATGAGAAGTTCCACAATCTGGGAATCGGTTTCGACAAGGACACGGTCGACACCGGACGGTTTAACGTCACGAAGGATCCCAAGGATATGGGGGCCTTTAAGACACCCAGCCTGCGTGAAATCCCCCGAACCGCGCCATATATGCACGACGGGCGGTTCGCTAACCTGATGGATGTCGTAAACTTTTACAACCAGGGGGGGATCAAGAACCCCTTCCAGGATTCGCTGATCATCCCGCTCGAGCTCACGGAAGCGGAAAAGCGGGATCTCGTTGATTTCCTGGGAAATCTGTCCGGCGAAGGCTGGCAAAACGTGACACCCCCGTCCGAATTCCCGATGTAGCGCTAAATACCCATTGACGAACAATTCCGACGGCCCGTAGAATAGACCAAGGAAGCCTTACATCGCAAAGGAGAATGTTGATGGCCGTTACCGAAAAAGAGATTCTGGATGCCTTGAGCAAGATTCAGGATCCGGATCTCCACAAAGATATCGTGGCGCTCGGGTTTGTCCAAAACATCAAGATCCAGGATTCCCAGGTCGGGTTTGACATCGTCCTCACCACGCCGGCCTGCCCGGTTCGAGATCAAATGCGGGACGAGGCCCAAAAACTGATCGGCAATCTGCCGGGAGTTTCCAAGGTGAATATCAACATGACCTCCAATGTCACCAAGGGGATCAGCGGCGTCAAGGAGGATTACATTCCGCTCGTGAAAAATGCCATCGCGATCAGCAGCGGCAAGGGCGGGGTGGGAAAATCCACCGTCAGCGCGACCCTCGCGGTCGCCCTGGCCGAGACGGGAGCCCGGGTCGGGCTGATGGACGCCGACGTGTACGGACCCAACATCCCCATGATGATGGGGGCCGATAAACCGCCCAGCCAATCCGGCAACAAGCTGATTCCGGCTGAAAGTCACGGGGTCAAGCTCATGTCCATGGGATACCTTGTGCCCGAGGACCAGCCGATCGTCTGGCGCGGCCCGATGATTCACGGGGCGATCCAGCAGTTCCTCCGGGACGTCGAATGGGGTGAGCTGGACTATCTCCTCGTGGATCTCCCGCCGGGAACAGGCGATGCGCAGCTTTCGATTTCCCAATTGGTTCCGCTCACCGGTGCCGTCATCGTCACCACGCCCCAGAACGTCGCACTGCACGATTCCAAGAAGGGGCTGGGCATGTTTCAAAAGGTCAACGTCCCCGTCCTCGGCATCATTGAGAACATGAGCTATTTTGTCTGCTCCCATTGCCACGAGCGAACCGAGATCTTCAGCCACGGCGGGGGGAAACTCGCCGCAGAAAAACTGGGAGTGCCGTTCCTGGGCGAAATCCCGATCGATCCGGAGGTCCGGGTCGGGGGAGACAGCGGACAGCCGGTCATTGTCTCGCATCCTCATTCCCCCACGGCCGAGGCGTTTCGAGCCATCTCGAAGGCGATCGCGGCCCAGATCAGCATCCACAACGCGAACCGTCCGTCCCTCAAAATCATCGGCTGATCCGGCCTCCGGCCGGTGCGGCCCGGCTCCGGCGCCACGTTGACACTCCGTCGGAATCTGTGCTAGGCTCGAGCGGATTCAGGAGGATACGCCATGGACAAAAAACTGTTGTCTGTCGAACGGCTGATCGGCCTCACCATGATCATCATGGGGTTTCTGAACATCCTGCTTTCGCTGCAGGATGATCTTGGCATGGCGCCCGTCCTGATGTTCCTCTTCGGCATCATCCTGTTCGTCCACAGCAGCGTCGAAACCTGGCACAAGTGGGGCGTGATCTGTCTCGCGGTGGCCGCGGGGATCCTGTTCAAGGCCTACGAGGTTGATCCAGTAATTACGTACTTGTACAAGCAAATCCTGTTTAATGGAACGATTCTGGCCGTGATCATCTTCATGCTCACCCACCCGATCAAATCCAGATCATGACGACCGAACATCTCAAAGGGCTGGAGCTCGAGATCGACCAGTACCGCATCGCGCAGGAGCCCTTTTACATGCCGGTCGGCCATGAGGTCGACCTGTTTCGTACCGCCCATGCCAACCGGATTCCGGTCATGCTCAAGGGCCCGACGGGCTGCGGCAAGACCCGGTTTGTCCAGCACATGGCCTATCAGCTCAAGCGCCCGCTGGTCACGATCGCCTGTCACGAAGATCTGACCGCCTCCGACATCGTCGGGCGTTATCTTCTCCGGGGGGACGAGACGGTCTGGGCGGACGGGCCGCTGACGCTCGCGGTCAAACACGGCGCCATCTGCTACCTGGACGAGGTGGTCGAGGCCCGAAAAGACACGACGGTCGTTATCCATCCCCTGACGGACGACCGGCGGATCCTTCCCATCGAAAAAAAAGGCCAGGTGATCGAGGCCGTCGATGAATTCATGCTGGTGATTTCGTACAACCCCGGATACCAGAGCGTAATCAAGGATCTCAAACAAAGCACAAAGCAGCGGTTTCTCGCGATCGAGTTCGGCTACCCACCCCGGGATACGGAGGTCCGGATCCTGCAGCGCGAGGCCGGGTTGGGCGAGGAGGACGCCCGGCGGCTCGTCCGGCTGGGAGAGAAGGTCCGGAATCTGAAAAATCACGGGCTGGAGGAAGGGGTGAGCACGCGACTGCTGGTCTATGCCGGTGAATTGATCCAAAAGGGCGTCGAACCGCGGATCGCGTGCGAAGCGGCCGTGGCACAGCCCATCACGGACGATCCCGACATGCACCGGAGCATCGCGGAGATCGTCAACAGTATTTTCCCCTGATCCGTCATGCCGGCCTTCGTCCCACCGATGTCGCTTCCCCCGCTTTTGACCGAATTCTGTGCACGCGAAATGGCGCCCGCCCCCCGGGAAGCCTTGATGGACGCGCTGTCCGCCCTGATCCCCTCCGATCGCACCACCCTTCTCGAGTTGCTGGAAGAATTAATCCGTGTCTCTCCCCGTTCGGCGGCCGTCGGCATTCCGAGACTCGCCGCCGTCTTGCAATCCCTCGACCCGAATTCGGCCATATCCTGGCTGGATCTTGGAATTTCCACGGCCTCCCAGTCTTCGACCGCGGCGCAAAGATATTTTTCCGAGAGCCCGGATTTGTTGGGGGTGATTCCTCCCGTAAGACGGCCTCCCCTCCTCTCCCTCGGGATCGAGTTGAGCGAGGGGCATCACGGCGTAGTGATGGATTTTCTCCGGGCCGGAACTCAGCTTCCGGAGGAACTGGACACGGCTGCGCTTCTCTCCTGGATGGAGATTGGGCGGAGACTGGCGGAGGAAGACAGCGTCCTGGCCGTTGAATTCTTCCGGATCAGTCCCGAGGTCCTGCGACGCATCTCGATTGGTGATCTGCCGCTCTGGGTTCAACTCGGTCGTCACCTGGTCGAGCCGAAC
>Ga0210139_1000272_pt1 | contig 10634 bp, 8 predicted proteins | sample Browns_TuleB_D2_FD_184855 | JGI IMG/M metagenome (GOLD analysis project Ga0210139, IMG submission 184855) | Wetland microbial communities from San Francisco Bay, California, USA, that impact long-term carbon sequestration - Browns_TuleB_D2 (SPAdes) | ecosystem: Environmental > Aquatic > Marine >... | reverse complement strand
TTCAGCTCTACGGATTATCGCGATGTCATTAAGGAGCTGAAGAAAAAGCAGCTCGTCGGCGATGCGATCCTGGCGCACTATCAGGGTAGAATTAAAGACATTGAAAAAATCATCCGCGAACAGAAACTGGTGACTCTGCCGGAGCGGGAAATGGCGATCCGGATTGCATCCGAGGCGGAAAGCGCCAGCATTCCTGCGCCGAACATGCGCCCGCCACGCATGCTGGGAAACACGGGCGAGAAGGGCGAATTCGTCCTGCCTTTGAACATTCCGGCAGCCCCAGGCAGCAAAGAAGCGATGCAAAGTTTTGACGATTTTACGTTTGAGGCCGCATCGTGGACACTGACTGCCCACGAAGGGCGCCCGGGTCACGAATTGCAATTCGCATCCGTCGTAGAGAAAGGCGTATCGATTGCGCGTGCCATCTTTTCCTTCAATACCGTGAATATTGAGGGATGGGGTTTGTATGCGGAATATCTTATGCAGCCCTATGAACCGCCCGACGGACAGTTGATTTGCCTGCAGCATCGTTTACTCCGCTCAGCGCGCGCTTTTCTGGATCCGGAGCTGCAATTGGGGAAAATCAAACCCGAACAGGCTAGAGAAATTTTGTTAAACGATGTCGTATTGTCGACAGCCATGGCCAACCAGGAAATCGAACGTTATACGTTCTGGGCTCCCGGTCAGGCGCCTTCCTATTTTTATGGTTACACAAAACTTAAAGAGTTAAGAAACGATGTGCAAAAGCTTCAGGGCAAGAACTTTGACGCACAGAAGTATCATGATTTTATTCTGTCACAGGGAACGGTTTCTCCGGAGCTTCTGCGCAAAGCAGTGATGGAAGAATACGTGCAATAGCGCGGATATGCCGGCCCACAAAACTGCCAGGAGAGTTCCAATGAAAAAAGCTGCAATCCTTTTCCTCATTTTGTCGGTTACATGTGTTAACGCCGCCGAAATGAATACGGATCAGATTCTGGATCGCGCATTCCATGCTCTTGGCGGCAAACAGAAGTTGGAAGCGCTAAGCACACGTGTCTCAATTGGAAAAGTGGAAGTGGCGGGGTTGAATGGCACTTACGAGTTGCGAATGAAATCACCCAACCGTATGAGGCTCGACCTGGATCTTGGCGTTTTAAAACAATCGCGGGGATTTGACGGCAAGGTGGGGTGGACCAAACAGGCAGGCGTCACAGAACAGCAGGGCGCTGACCTGCAACGCACTCAGCGTTCCGCTATTTTTCTGCCCATTCTCCACTACGCAGATGCAAAAGTTCCTGTGCGGCTGAAAGGAAAAGAATCCTTGAACGGATCGGATGCGTACGTTCTGGAATTTTCACCAGGCGAAAAGAGCGTTGAACAGTTTTACATCGATACAAAAACGTTTCTTCTGGTTCGTGAAGTCCGAGAAGCTCCGAATCGTCAGGGCTCCAGCGATCAGATCACTACAGACTATTCGGATTACCGGGACGTAAACGGGGTAAAGTTTCCTTTTTCGATAACCCAGACCCAGCCGGGCCAGGTGCTTGCCGTCCTTTTCGATCAGATCCGCACGAATGTTCCGCTCGCAGAGGAGCTGTTTCAGAATCCGGTAGAAAAATTTTCCGGAGAACCTTTCGATGTGAATTTGGTGACGATTCCACACCACATCTATAAGGAGAATGATGGTGTGTGGGAGATTGGGCCTTTTGAGAGTTTCTACTTTAGCGTCCTGATCCGTGAAAAACACAGCCGTCCCCTAAACCCCGTTTTGGCAACCATGAAGTTTTATTCAGGCAAAACACTCGTCAAGTCCATCGAATATTCTGATTCCGCTTTGAATGCACTTCATGCAACTTCATTCGGAGGGTTTGCCAATCAGGAAGAAGTATTCGATTTGACATATTCTTTCTCCGAGCCGGTGAAATCAGCGATTGATCGTCTTGTGTACAGGCTGGAGGTTCAAGCGGAAGACGGAACGAAGATCTCCAAAGAAGTTGAGATCCCTGTTGAGGAATACAGCCAGAAAGTAAAACTGAATTTTCCCATCAAGGGGAAATTTATTGTTGCCGGCGCTCACGATTTCAATGAACCGCACAGCAGTGAATGGAGCCAGCACTACGCGTACGACATCGTTGGTCTTGGCGACAATTACGATTTTTCAAGGAATAACGGAAAGGCAAATGCCGATTTTTTCGGCTGGGGCATGGAAATTCTTGCTCCTGCAGACGGCATCGTAGTCTATGCCAGAAATGATGTGCCGGAAAACCAGAAGCCCGGAGTGATTGACAACAAGGTATTCATGAGCCGACCGGATCCGATGTGGGCCGTGGGCGGAAATGATGTCGTCATCGATCACGGAAACGGAGAATTCAGCTTACTGGCACACATGCAGCAGGGTTCGGTGAAAGTGAAAAAAGGAGATCAGGTCAAACAAGGTGACGTGATTGGATTGCTGGGGAACACGGGAAATTCGGACGCTCCGCATCTTCACTACCACCTCATGGCGTGCGAAACGATCTTTCGCTGTGATGGACTGCCTTCCCGTTTTGAAAATGTTTACGACGCGTTTACCGGCGAAAAGCTGAAAGCCCCGTTCACAAAGCGCGGCCTTTTCCTGGAAGCGAAGTAACAAGTATCGTAGCAACACGAAACGTCCTGACTTTTGGGACAGTCAAATTCATGCAGCCTGCGGTTGCGCCCCTGAAACAAATGAGAATTTCGCCCTATCTCCTCTATCTCCTCGATCCCGTCTATCTCCTAACTTCTCGAGCTTCGGGGCATTATTGTTGTCTATTTTCAAGGAAGTCTCCCGGAGGATTCTCACCCAGGAAACAAAATTCTGCCGTTTTCCGTTTACTTATATAGAGAGTATTTCTCTCAGGAGGATAAAAAATGAGAAATCCAGGAGCTGCGGCCGTGCTCAGCTTTTTACTTCCAGGTGTAGGGCAAATCTACAATGGGAAGATTTTGCGCGGCATTTTCTGGTTGATTGTAACGCCTGGATTGTGGATCGGATCAGGCGGCACACTCGGTTGGATCTGCCATCTTATTTCGGCGTACACAGCGTTTTCTTATGCCGAAGATCATCCCCTGAGAGCCCTCACACGTAGTTCCGCATCGCGATGAGCGACGCTCGCGCGGCGAAAAATCTCTACGCTATGACTCCGTGGTTCCGGCTTACGTCGAAGGTCATCAGGACAAACAGGGTGAGGTAGAAATAAACCCAGATCACGGGGTTCAACAAAACGAAAAAGAGTAGAGCGTAGGTCATGAATTCGTAAGTACGGTGAGGAAGAAGGGCATTTCTTCCCGCTATCCAGCAAATTGCGGCGATCAGTACAATCTGAAAATATTTCAACGACTGCGGGGTGAAAATGGACGCTGTGAAATAGGAGAAATTCAGTGTCGTAGCATTGAACGTATCTTTCCAATGCCCAAATATCCCTTCGTAAAAGCCCTGCGGCGATTGAATAACAAAGGGCAAAACCATGCAGGAAAGTACCGCGCCACAGACGATAAGTCCCAGCATTGCAATTTTCCAACCGGACCGGCGATACATGGTTAAGAACAGCAGTGGAACAAGAACCCACGCTAATTGTGAAACCGAAGCAGCAAGGCCCAGACAGAACCCCGCCCAGATCGGGCTGTTCCGATTTTCAAAGAAATAGACAAGCGAGAGAGCAAACCACAAAATACCCAGATAAATTTCATGCCTGTACAACAGGTAAGGAATTAGCAGGAAAAGACCGCAAAATGAAGCGGCAATTTCCCTTCGATCCTGCGCAGTTCCGGCGTACAGGAGAAAGACCGTGCACAGGATTGCAAAAAGATGTACCAGTCTTAAATCGAAACCCAGGGTGACAGCCGGAAGATACGCGAACCACATTCCGGGCAAGTAAGTCAGGGGAACCGAGTGTGGCAGAGAATATACGGTATAAGGACTGGCTCCTGCCAGAAATCTTTTCCCGGCAGCCTCGATCAAAGGCAGCATGTCGGACCTTCCGGGATGAAGTGGAAACCACTGGATGCTCAGTAAATAAATACCCGCGAAGATTGCCGTTGCGCTGACAAGGAATTGCAAATGCCCCCTTCTTTGCAGAGCCATCCGGAGCAGTTGGATCACAGAGATGGCGTAAAAGACTATGAGAGCCGGACCATTTAAATGGTATCCGAATTGCGAATACTTCCTCGCTTGCCAGAAAAAAATAATAAGAACAAATGTCAGAAACAGAATGCAAACAGAAGATGCCAGCTGAATCAAAGAAATCGGATGTGTAGCGGCTATTTCTCGAAGTCTTACCGGTAAAGCTCTACTCAGAAACTCTTCTTTCCTGAAGAAAAGACCAATAACCAGGATGAAGAGAAGAGTATACGGAAGCAACAGAAATTGGAAGGTTGATTCAGAAAGTGTTTCCGGTAGTGGAAAACGTCCATCCGCTTTTACGCTTAGAAGAAACGCAGCGATCGCGAAAAGAATGAGTCTCTGATACAACTTTTCCTCGCAGGGAAACGAACAAACCGCTTTGCATTATAACGGATATCAACGAGCGGAACATTCTGCGTTGCGATTTACCAGGGCGCCACGGAGAAACACCGGATCCAGGAGGTAGAAAAACACGGCCCCCTGAAATCTGTGTTTCTGTGGTAAGTATTGGGTATGGAAATTACGAAGACCTTCCATGCAAAGGACCGCGAACGCTGGCGTTCCTGGCTGGGGAAGAATCACAAAAAAGCCACCGAAATCTGGCTTATTTTCTTTAAGAAACACACCGGCAAACCCGGTATTGACTATGCCGATGCCGTGGAAGAGGCACTTTGTTTTGGCTGGATCGACGGTATTGTGAAGAGAGTGGATGAAGAAAAATACGCCCAAAGATTTAGTCCCAGGAAGAAGAACAGTATGTGGTCGGAGCTCAATAGGCAGAGAGTCAAAAAGATGATTGCGCAGGGACGGATGACAGATGTTGGTTTGGCGAAATATCAAGAAGATTCGGGAAGTGAAAAAGGCTGGAGGGATCGACTTGCCGGCGCCTTTGAAATGCCGGCCGATATTCAGGCTGCTCTGTCTTCAAACTCAAGCGCTCGTAGAAATTTCGAACGTTTTCCCGCAGGCTACAGGCGGCTTTGTATTGGGTGGATCATCAGCGCCAAAAAACAGGAGACCCGCCGAAAGCGAATTCGCGAAGTCGTGGCCCTCACAGCGGAAAACAAAAGAATAGGTCTGAAATGACTTATGCGTTTGCCGGGGCGCTATTTGTGATCCTGGCTCGCAGGTCGAACTAAGCCGTTTTGCAAAGAGCCGCGTAGTTTTCACGACAGCTCAGGAGTTGCGGATTGTTTGGCTCCAGAATCTTTTCAAAAATCACCAGCGCGCGATGGCAGAGCAGTTGCGCGTCCTCATATCTTCGCTGCGTTTTATAAAGATCGGAAAGTTGCATTGCAGTTAACGCGCAATCTGTGTGATTCGTTCCCAGAGTTTTTTCTTTGATCGTGAGCGCTTGCCAGAAAAGCCACTCGGCCTGCTGGTATTCGCCGCGTGCCGCGTGAAGGGAAGCAAGGTGGAAAAGGTAGATTGCCACTTCGTAATGATCGAGCGAGTAATGCGATTGGGTCAGCGCTAATGCCCGCGTATAAAGTTTTTCGGCTTCCTGAAACTTACCCTGCGCCTGCAGAAGGTTGGCAAGCATTGCGAGATCGTGAGCAAGCTCCGGATGTTCCGGCCCGAGAGTTTTCATCCGGATTAGAACTGCGCGCCGCGCGAAAGGCTCACCTTTCTTATAACGCCCCCGCGCGTATTCGAGATCGCTTAGATTATGGTAAACAGACGCAACCTTGGGATGCTCCGTCCCGAGTCTCGCTTCCAGAATGCGGAGAGCCCGATAGTAAAACGCCTTTGCCTTCGAGCATTCCCCGGTATGTTTGTAAAACATTCCCAGCTGGTTCAAAGCCAGACCAGATTCCATATCGCCAGGCCCAAGCGTTTCTTCTGCTGTCTGGACTGCTTTCCTCAGAAGCGATTCGGATTCTGCAGAACAGCCCTGTATGCGACGGATCCTGCCCATGTGATACATTGCCCTGACGCTCAAACGATGAACCCTTTTATCTCCGCCTGCGGCCAGTAACTCGCAAGCCCGTTGAAAACAGCGACCGGCCTCACTGAATTCGCGATTGTTCTCCAGAATGCAACCAAGACGGATGTGGATTGCAGCGATCTCCGAATCGTTTTTCTTTTTGGATCGCTGCAGAACGCGCAACGCTCTTTTGTAAAGTGCTTTGGCGCTTTCGGAGTTTCCCGATTCATAGGATCTCCATGCAACGACTGAAAGATTGCACGCAAAGTCGATTTCATGAACCATGGCCGTACCCTCCATCATTTCGATCACATCAAGAGAATACGGGAACCGCCGGTTCCGGCACTCTATCTTTAGTTAGAGAACCGTATCCGTAGATGGTGCACTCAGCACCCGGAGCTTCCACTTACCTGAGCTGCTCGTGCCACTCTTGCTCTAAGTCTGGCAGGGGGCTGCCGAGGGCCTGGCGTGCTGCTTCCTCGGTAGACTCACCTCCGCCCAGTTTTCGCAGGAGTTCGTTCACTTCATAAAAACGGTAGCGGTCCATCAAGAATTGAACGAAAGACAGCGATGCGGCGTAATAGAGGGTTGCCTGTGAGGCGCCTTCGCTCATGAAGCTGGAGCTCATTTGATGGAGCGATGGAAAACTGTCGGAGGTTAGTAGCTTTGCGAAACTACTGTTTACGGAAGGCCCCAGGCGGGTGCCATCCATATATTCCGCTATACCTTCTTGAAGCCAGACGGGGCCATTTCCGTTCGTCTTTGCAAGGAAAAAAGAATGTGTCAGCTCATGCACGATCACTCTCGTCACTTCGCTGTTTACAGAATCAACGCCTCCAACCGGCAGATGAATTCTGCCATCGTTGAATCCTCCGGCCCAATCCGGAGCGCCTGTAATGGAAAGGAATTCCTTCTTTGGATAAAGAATCACTTCTAAGGTATTCGAAGGTTCAGCTTCAAATTCGAATCGGAGTTTGTCGTAATGATCCTCGAGAGTTCGCGTGATGTCTCGAAGAAGTTCGGGATTGACCGAACCTCCATCGTAGCGGATATGAAAATGACTTTCCGAATCTTCCTCGTAACCCGAAATGGTTTTCTCCATTTCCGTGCGATTGAGGGACATCCTTCCACCGCTTGAGGTTGCAATCTGTGGCTGACTGAGCTGCTGGAGGTAGCTGAGGATTACCGGGTCTGCCTTCAACGCGTAGGACTGCCGCCAGTAATTGTCGGCAGACGCAGCGTCTCCTTTGATTGCCGAAATGATTCCAAGCGCATTCAGCGCAAGCACGTCTTCGGGATGGATTGTCAAAAGTTCCTGGAAATAGCTTTGCGCGCTGTCGTATTTCGAATTGTAGTAGTAAGCGATGGCGAGATTTGTCACCGTATCTTTGTTTCTGTACGCGTCATATGCGTCCTGAAAGCTTTCGATGGCTGACTGAAATTGCTTCTGCTTCATCCGCGCCATGCCCGCCCGTGTGTAATTGAGCGCGGCGCCCATACGCTTCGCTTCATCCGCAGGATTGTGAACAGGTGGAGTCGCCCGGGGGGCCGGGGACAACTGCGGCTTCGGGACAGCAGAAGACTTCGAAACCTTTTCTACCTGCGTTTTGGGAAAAGCTATGGTGCTTCGTCCAATGATGCATTGGACTTGCGATGCCTCGTCCACAACGGATTCACATTGAATCTGCCTGCCGCTCTTCAGTTGGATGACATCGCAAAACAGCGGCACACCGAGCAGCAGCAGGGCAAACAGTAACGCCGATTGTTTCATTAATCGTAGTAACCCTCACGATGCCGCAGCTTGATCCCCGAAGGTTTTACTTTCACTTTGATCGAATGATGGCCTTGTTCTTTATGCTCGGGAGGCCTGTAACAGATCAGGTACTGGTGATTCAAATCAGCAAGAATTGCGTCGAACCCACGTTTGAAATTCAGCGAATTTCCGAAATAAACTCCTCCCGTCTCGTCTGCAACCAGAGCAAGGAAATCCTGATAATCCTTCAAGAAATCCAGATCGCTGATATTGTATCTCGCGTCTGCTTCACGAACTGTTTCCAGCATGTCGTTGATCGGTCCGCGCGAGCTTACCGTATAAAACGTTACGTTGTATCGATTCAACTGCCCTACCAGTTTCTTCAACTGTTTTTGAAGATCGAGACCGCCCTCGTCCTCACACGACGGAAACTCACGCCGGATGTCAAACTCATCGCGGATGTATTCCTTCATCACTTCTGATTCGCGCACCATATCGAAATAAGGCTTCCCGGGATTTGAAGAAATTCCGCCTGAAAAGAACAGAATAACTTTGTGTGTTTCGGGGGGTTGCTTTTGGATGTATTGATCCAGTTGCTTCAAAGAATTCATCCAATCGAAAGACAGCTCCTTTTCTTTCAAAGCGTAACCGCGCGCGAGTCCACAAAGTTGATCGACCACTTTCGGATCTTTGCGCGGCATCCTTCGGGCAACCGCCAGGGCCATTCCCAAATCACGCCGGTTATTGAGTGATGTCAAATCCCGCGTTGGATTGGCTGACATCTTCTCCAGTGCTGCCTGGATTACTGCTCCGTCCCGGCTGTTTTCCACATCGAAATGAATCATTCCCGGCAGCAAACTGGCCAGCGTGATGTCCCAGTTTTTCGATATCTGCTGAAGAAATTCATCCGCCTTCCCTTTCAGGTGTAAAAATTCAGTTTGGGATGTGTTCCAGACATCCATGAGAAAAACAATTTGTTTCCGGTTGGGATCGACAAATGGCTCTGATTGTAAAGGTTCGGAAAGGGCCGGCGGCTCTTCCGTGGAAAAGCTTGCCTCCTCAAAACAGGTTGAAGTTACTTTCTTGCCGTCTTCAAAAACCTGAAAATCCGTTTCTTGCAGTCCTGAAACAGGCTTGCCGGATTTATCTGTTGCCCGAATCCATACACTCACACTCGTAACGGTCACTTCGGTATCTTGAGCAGACGCTACGAGACAGAAAAGAAGAAGAAAAACGCACAGCAGGCGAGGCATGTTAAAAGAATACTATAACTGCCAGGATGCCAAAAACGGCATTATTCTCCGAGCTCGACGTCCCTGGCGCCCTGGCGGTAAAAAGCTCAGCTGGAATGGTCGTGAATGATGCGCCACCGGCCGTCACGTTTTTGCAGAATCAGAGTGAAGAAGCCGGATGAGTTTTTCCCTTTTTGTTCAACACTCCACTTGCCCCAGGCGCGGGCCAGCCCCGGCGCAAGTTCTTCAACCTGCAGATCGGAAAACGTGAGCTTTCCAAAATCCGCTTCGCCTGTTTTGTATCTCTTTTCGTACCGCTCTTTCAGTTCTTTCGGATTTCGAATGACGACCGATGACATAAACACAAGCTTACCGGTGTTATCATACGGCGCGACAAAACCATCCAGATCCCCGCGGTTCCACGCTTCATCCTGGTCTTTCAACATTTGCGTAATTTCTGTACTCGAATCCTCACCAAAAAGAAGTGTTGCGAAACACAGCATTACAAGAAGCAATAATCCTTTTCTCATTACGGTTTCTCCCTTAGTGCAGATTGTACGATAGCTTAACAAATATTCTTTGGATACTTCATTCTTGTGGAAAAGCTGATGCAACGGGATCAAAAATACGCGAACAACGTAGCGCGGACGTCTCGTCCGCGAGCTAATCTTTGCGGGCGGGACGCCCGCACTACGCTGCTTATCAGTTTCTTAGACGCAAATTGTACAATTTTATATTTGACATACGCCATGCATAAAAATAAAAAATGGAAAATTTGCTATCGTACAATCTGCAATAACTCTAAACCTTCTTCAATCCATCTACATTTACCGTAAACACACCGTGGTCTTCTTCCACCGTTCCTTCCACAAGATACGGGCCTTTGCTGGTGAACAGATGCCCAAAGCGGTTATAGGCACGCGGGAAGAAAGTTGTTTCGAATAAGCATTCCGTGTCTTCAAAACTTACAAACATCATCCGTTCTCCTTTTTTGGTAGACGCCGGTTTGGAAGTTACGTGCCATCCGATGATTTTCACTCGCTGCTCCTGATATTCGGGGAGTAGTTTTGCCGGCACGTAACCTTTCACTTTTTTCCACGGTTTAAACAGATGCAGCGGATGTTTGGTCACGGCAATATCCAGCAGCTCCATTTCCCATCGCAGCTTTTCATCTTCGGTGTAATTGCGAAGACGCGGAACGCGGGGCAAATGAAGGATGGCTGCGCCGATCAAATCGCTGTGTTTTCGCTGGGAGATAACAGAAGAAAGGCCGGCTTTCATCAGCCAGAGTAATTGCGGACGGCTCAGTTCGAAGGAATCGCAGGCTCCGCATTTGATCAACGCTTCCAGCTCGGCTCCGTTGAACTCGGAGCGGAGCAGGAAATCGACAAAGTTTTCAAACGGTCGCCGTTCGCGCTCCTCAAAAAAAGAATCCCAGTGTCTCGCGGTTATTTCTTTGATTTGCATGAGCCCCACGCGAATTCCTGATGGACCATCGGCCGTGTAATGCAATTGCCCTCGATTTACATCCGGCAAAAGCAAACGAAGCCGCATCCGGCGCGCTTCTTCGATATACGCCATCGTGGAATAAAAACC
>Ga0210139_1000270_pt1 | contig 10652 bp, 11 predicted proteins | sample Browns_TuleB_D2_FD_184855 | JGI IMG/M metagenome (GOLD analysis project Ga0210139, IMG submission 184855) | Wetland microbial communities from San Francisco Bay, California, USA, that impact long-term carbon sequestration - Browns_TuleB_D2 (SPAdes) | ecosystem: Environmental > Aquatic > Marine >... | reverse complement strand
ATTATTCCAACTGCTTTAATGCCCTCAATTACAACAAGCTTTCGAATTTTTTTTGATGACATTTTTGTGGCTGCGTCTAATATTGATTCATCTGTAGTAATTGTTTGCAAAGGCATTGAGGCAATATCGCCTACTTTTGTATCAAGTGGAAATCTGTTTGCTGCAATTTTAGTTGCAAAATCTCTATCTGTTATAATTCCAACTGGTTCGGAATCATTTTTTATCAAAACTGCTCCAATTCCATGTTCCATCATCTTTGCTATTTGATATACTGTGGTAGAAGAATTTGCTATTATCAATTGTTTTGACATTACATCTTTTACTAATGTTTTTGAAAAAGTTTTTTCTAAAGAATTATCATTTGAATCTGATTTTCCAAACAACCTTCCCATATTCATCAAAAACTATTGAGCCACATAACTTTAAAGTTTTAGTTTACAATGGAGCTAAAATATTAGAATATTAGATAACGAAACAAAATTTGTACTGCAAGTTTACTCCTAGTAATGACAGGAATTGATTTCAAGGATATAGTAGTGGTCAGATCTGCCAACAAAGGAACATCTACCATCGTGGGACCGGTAACACCATCTGAATTCATGGGATTGCAAGACAAAACAATAGAAGCAAAACGATTAAAGCTTGAGGGCGACCTTTGGATAATGAGTGCAAAGGGTACAACCAAAATAAAACTTGATGAAATGCAAAAACCAAAACAAACAGATCTCAAAGGTCATTACATATCGGTTGGACGAGGAACTGGAAGAATTCAATTATTATAATTCTTCCTTTTTTTTGTTTTCAAAAATTTTTCAAGTTTATCAATATTCAATTTTATTATGTATAAATGAGGAAAAAATCAATACTGTGCCCAGTAAATCCTAAAAATAGTCAAAAACTCAAATTGAATATCAAAGTTTTATCAATTTTTATTGTTTAAAATTAAATATTGACAATAAAATACTATAGTGATGCAAGTAATTCTTAGACAGATGGGTGATTGTAATCTCCGACGCGCAGAACCAAGCGATCTAATTCCCATCATGGAAATTAATTTGAAAACTCTTCCTGAACACTATTCTGATTATTTTTATGAAAGTTTGCTTGCCGAAATACCTGAAGCATTTATTGTTGCAGAAATTGGAGGCAAGCATGTTGGTTACATAATGTGTAAAACTGAATATGGTTTTTCCAATTTTAAAAAATTAGGATTTGTGAAAAAGGGACATGTTGTATCTATTGCTGTTCTTGAAGAATATAGAAAAAAAGGAATTGGTCAAGCTCTTGTTGAAGAATCTGTTAATGGCATTAAGCTTAAAAAATGTGATGAATTCTATCTTGAAGTTAGATGTAGCAATAACGAGGCAGTTAGATTATATGAAAAACTTGGTTTTACTATTAGACAAAAACTTAATGCCTATTATCGTGATGGAGAGGATGCGTATCTTATGGCAATTGAATTAAACTAGGTCAAACTAATAAATAACTCACCAAAAACTTGACCGCATTGAATAAACGCAAAGGAATGGGGGTTACAATTTTTGTATTATGTATTATTACATTCTTTGTTTATGCATATTTGCTAATGCTCTCTGAGTGGAGTCCAATAGTATTGCAATTATCCATTTTGATGATTGCAGGTGGAATACTTGGTGTAGTAGCTTGGATTGGTTATGTCATGGCAACAACAAAGCCCTCTTCCGCATCAATTTCCTCCGAAGATTAATTTATTTTGAAATTTTTACATCTACAACTGTTTGGTAATATCTTGGACCAACTGGTCTAACTATTTTTGATCCTAATATTTCTGATTTGACTGGAGTAATTTGCATAAAATGTTCTTCAGACAATTTTCCTGCATCTGTTTTTCTATTGGCATGAATATGTGAATAATAGTGAATTGTCCCATTGTTTTTTGTTGCCTGAATTGCAGATTCTAAGAATTCATCAGATCGTTCTGGAAGGAGCATTAGTGTTCTATCTGATTTGTTTTCTAATTGGTTTTGAATAATTTGTGAGGCGTCTCCATTTATTGGTATGATATTACCTAGTAACTTGTTTGATTTGATATTTTTTTCACATAGTTTGGAAGCAATTGGATTGATGTCAATGCTGTAAACCGTACAATTTTTCTTTTTAGCAATCATAATTGAAAACATTCCAACCCCTGCAAACATATTGACTATAGTTTCCCCATCTTGAACCAAATTGGCGATTCTTTCTCTCTCAGTAGATAATCGAGGTGAAAAAAATGCATTTTCAACATCAACAGTAAATTTACACCCAAATTCTTTGTATTCTGTTTCTGTTTTGTCCTCACCAGCTAGAATTTCCAAATTTCTTGTACGAAAATCACCTTCTACAGGTGATGCTTGATAAAAAACACTCTTAGCAATTTTTACTTCTTTTAGTAAAGTTTCACCAATGAGTTTTTTCTTTGATAATAACGAATCAGGAATCCTAACTATGATTATATCTCCTATCTGATCAAAAGATGAAATTAATTCCTCATTTTCTTGTAATGTCAGTATGTTCTCTAGTGACTTTTTTAACATCCGAGTCAATTCTTGTAATAGAAATTTCCCGCGCTTTTTTGTTCCTTGTCGAGTCTACTTTCCAATTTGTTTACCCTTGGTCTTGAACTTTTCTCATCTCTTCTAAATGACATGTCAAGTGATTTTAGAAATCGGTTCATTGCATCTGCCTTTGGCATAGGAGAGGTAGCATGTCCAAATAATCCTGATTCTCCTTCAAAGATTATCATGGAGTCAGATACAAGATCCATTAATTGAATATCATGATCTATAATTATTGCTGATTTTCCAAATGAACGAACAAATTTCTGAAAAAATTTTGCAATAGTAATTCTATCTTCTACATCTAAAAATGCTGATGGTTCATCTAATGCATAAAGATCTACCTTTTGTAATAAACAAGAGGCAACTGAAATTTTTTGCAACTCTCCGCCAGATAAATTAATTACTGATTTATTGTACAATTTTTTAATTTTTAAGGGATCCAGTATTTGTTCTTCCTCTTGACTTCCCTCAATTGGACTTCCATTTGCTTTATCTAATAATGCAATCACCTCAACATCAATATCGTTTTGAAGGTATTGTGGTTTGTATGCAATTTTAATTTTCTTGTTAATTTCCCCTGAATCTGGTTTTTCAACACCAGCAATCATTTTCATCAGTGTTGTTTTTCCAAGTGCATTTGCACCCATTATGCCTAAAATTTCTCCTTTTCTTACTCGTCCAGGTTCAACAGTAACTGAAAATTTTGGATATTTTTTTTCTAGTTTTGGGTAAGACATAATGTCACTTCCCTCTTGAAACTCATCAGTGGATGTTGAAGATGTATCAAAAGAAAATTTCTTGTCTCTAAAACGAACGTTTTCAGTTGGAAGATAACCATCAAGAAACACATTGATTCCAATTTTTGTTGATAACACACTTGAGACAATTCCATAGGCAGCTGGTTCTCCATAAAGTACTTCGATATAATCACTAAGAAAATCAAGAAGAGTCAAATCATGCTCAACCACCATTACACTTTTTCCAATTTTGGCTAAGCTTTGAATTACTCTTGCTACACTTTTTCTTTGAAAAACATCATTATACGAGGATGGCTCATCAAAAAAATAAAATTCAGTATCTTTGGATGCCACAGCTGCTATGGCTAATCTTTGAAGCTCTCCTCCACTAAGCTCCTTCAGATTTTGCTCCATTGAATTTTCTAGTCCTAATTCTTTGATTAAATCTCTTGAGATGCCACGTTCATCATACTTTTCAATCAATTCCTTTCCAGTTCCGTCAAATGCTTGTGCAACATGATGTACTTGTTGTGGTTTAATTGATGCTCGAATTTGTTTATTTTTAATTTTTTCAAAATGTGCTTTTAATTCAGTGCCACTATAATATTTTAAAACCTCGTCCCAATCAGGGGGATTTTCATATCTACCTAAATTTGGTTTTAAATTTCCGGAGAGAATGTTAACTACGGTACTTTTTCCCATTCCATTTCTACCTAGTAATCCTACGACTTCTCCTTTCCTTGGTGTAGGTAATTTGTACAGTCTAAATGAGTTTGGACCATATTGATGAATTTTCTCATCAGCTAACTCGGCTGCTAAATTTACAATAGTTATCGCATCAAAGGGACAGACTTTAACACATATGCCACAGCCATTACAAACATCCTCATCTATCTGAGCTTTTTTTGTTTCTTCATTGAGAATTATACAGTCTGCCCCGGATTTATTTACCGGGCAGTATTTGATGCATTCTAAACCACATTTTTTTGGCTGGCAAAGATCTTTGTCTAATACTGCCACTCTATGAGTCATGTTGTAATTCAATAATTCCTGGCTTTATACCTCTTGAAATATCTAAAATTCGGCGTTACCTTAATAGATAAGATTATGCAAACGTTACTCAAGCCGGTCATAGCGTTAGGGTGCGACCCAATCCCATTCCGAACTTGGAAGTCAAACCTAATGTCGCTGTTGTGCTACTAAGATGCGAGAGCTCTTGGGAAGCAACAGTGCTGGCATTTTCAATTATTTGACAATCAATCTTTTAATATTGAATTCATAATTTATAATCTGATCCAATGACCAGCTGCACTGTTTGTGGGCAACAATTCTCAGACGATATAAGATTTTTAAACCATATGATGGAAAAGCATGGGTTTAGAAATCCAAATGTTGACAAACCAGATCGTAATAGTCGCGGCTACTAATTAATCTAAATCCTTTAGAATTTCTTTTAGTGTAGCTATTTCGTCACTTAGAAAGTCAACTGTAGCAATGACGCTTGTTTTGGCACTTTCTGAAATATTGTATTTCAATTCTTTTTGAATTAGTTCTCTAAGCTGCTCACGTTCCATAATGAGATCGCTTAATCGCATTACAGCATTTTCAACATTCATTATTTTTCACCAATTTTGTGAACATGACCATCTGGATGTATGCATTGATCTCCTACATGTTTGTAGTGTATGTAGTCATGACCCGTATGATGTAAATCATTGCAATCACAAACACTCTCTTTTACCATAACTCCAAAAAGTTTTTTTTATATAATAATATGTAAATTAATTTTCAATAGTGATAATTGCCATGATTTGTTTTTTGATTTATATATTTTGAAGGTAATCTAAAATCAATCTTACCCCAAAACCAGAAGCACCTTTTGGATTGTAAGGCTTTTCTTTAGTTGCTACCTGGGTCCATGCAACACCTGCAATGTCCAAATGAATCCAGGGTGTGTTTTCTATTGCATTTCTTAAAAATGCTGCAGCAGTTATTGTACCTGCTGCTCTTCCAACACCAGTGTTTTTTATATCTGCTACATCAGATTTTACCAAGTCCATAAAATCATCATTTAGCGGAAGTGGCCAAACATCCTCTGATGTTCTTTTGGATGATTCTATAATTTTTTGTGCCAAATTGTCATTGTTTGAAACCATGCCAGCTATGTTAGTTCCTAATGCAATTATACAAGCCCCTGTTAATGTAGCCAAGTCAATAATGACCTTTGGCGAATATTGTTTTTCACCATAGGATAATGCATCTGCTAAAATCAGTCTTCCCTCTGCATCTGTATTTAGAATTTCTGCAGTTTTTTTGTTGTATAATTTTATGATGTCCCCTGGTCTGTAAGATTCTCCCCCTGGCATGTTTTCAACTGAGGGAATAATTCCAACTATGTTTAATGGAAGTTTTAATTCTGACGCAGCTTTCATTATTCCAATTACATTACATCCTCCGCATTTGTCAAATTTCATCTCATCCATTTTTTCACCGGGTTTTAAGGAAATTCCACCTGTGTCAAAAGTTACAGCTTTTCCAACTAATACAATTGGTTTTTCGTTATGTTTACCTCCAGCATGTTCAAGAATTATCATCTTTGGTTCATTTTTGCTTCCTTGTCCTACTGCTGTAATTCCACCAAAACCTTTCTTTCTGAGTTCATTTTTTGAAATTATACTGCATTTCATTTTGTTCTTTTTTGCAATGATTCTTGCAAAATTTGCCAAGGTTGTTGGTGTACATTCGTTTGGTGGCAAATTTGCGATACTTTTTGCATATACTACTCCATCTGAGACAATCTCGGCAATTTTGCTTGCTTTTGAAATCTTGTCTGATTTGGAAACTAATATTGTAAGGTTCGGTGTGATATTTTCTTTTTTTGATTTAAAATTTTCAAATTTGTAAACAGACATTTTACAACCTTCCACTATTTGTGATACTGAAAGAATAGGCTCGATGACAAAGCTTGGTGGAACAATTATGGTGAATTCCTTTAGATTTAGTTCCCTGGCATTTTGAGCAATCTTTCCTGAAACAAATCGTATGGTGTCATTATTGAATTTCTCTCTTTTCCCTAAACCCGCTACAAGCATTCTCTGAGTATTTTTATGTAGAGTTGGGATCACAGTTATTTTGCCAAATTTTCCTCCCATGTCATTAATAGATTGTTTTATTGCTGGGGTTAATTTGAAATCAATTTTTTCTAAACCTAATATTTTATCAGAATCTTCTAAAACAAATCCACACAGCATCGCTGTTTTCTTTTTGAAAAGATTTGCACTTTCAACCTTTACCTTCATTATGAAAATCTAGGTTTTGATGTATTATTTAGATTTATTAGATATGTGATTTTGTTATTCAATAATTTGGTTCAAACTAAAAGATTTTAGTTTCCAATTCAAATCTATATTTTTCATTCATCTTGTTTTTAATAGTTGTCTTTCGATATTATGATTTAACATTTCTTGGTTTCATTTTTTACATCGATCAAATTAACTACTAAAAGTAGATATTTATTAAATTCACAGATGTAATCAAGAAATGGGACTTAATTATTATCAAATAAAGAAAAATGTTCTACGAGCGCGTAAATTAGTAATTAAGTCAACAAACATAGCTGGCTCTGGACATCCTGGAGGATCATTTTCGATGTCAGAAATTTTAGGTTGTCTATTTTTCAAATATTTACGATATGATCCTAAACAACCACTTTGGGAAAATAGAGATCGACTAGTTTTATCCAAGGGACATGCTGCTCCTGGCTTGTTTTCAAGTTTGGCTGTTGCAGGATATATTCCAGAATCAGAGCTAGAAACTTTGAGAAAATTTGGAAGTAAATTACAAGGACATCCTGATCTAAAATGCCCCGGTGTTGAATTTTGTGGAGGTTCTCTAGGGACAGGATTGTCCTATTCAATTGGTATTGCACTTGCTGCAAAAATGGATGGCAAAAATTATCATGTCTATACTATAATGGGTGACGGTGAATCAGACGAGGGGCAAGTATGGGAAGCGGCAATGACTGCAGCTAAATACAAAACAGATAACCTCACAGTTTTTTTGGATAGAAATTTTATTCAACAAGATTCTTACACTGAAAGAATCATGCCATTGGATGAAAAATTGGAAGGTAATGATATCACTGAAATGTGGAACGATGCATCAAGATGGAAAACCGGTGATAAATGGAGATCTTTTGGTTGGAATGTAATTGAAATTGAAGGTCACAAAATTGAACAAATTGATACGGCAATTTCCAAAGCAAAGTCTGCAAAAGGAGTTCCTTCGATAATTATTGCTAGAACCATTAAAGGAAAATCTATAGAACACATGGAAAGCAATCCACAATGGCATGGAAAAGCTCCAGATTCTGATATACTACCAATAATTAATTTGGAGCTGGATTCACAATTTATGATTGCACCATCAATTATTGCAGGCGATATGACACACCTGGAAAATGAGATAAAACGCTGTGTAACTGGAAGGGCTGATTACATTCATCTTGATGTGATGGATGGAAAATTTGTTCCAAACAAAACTTTTGATCATAATAAAATAAAAGAGTTGAGATCATTAACTGTACTTCCATTTGATTCTCATTTAATGATTGATCAACCTGTGAAACATGTTAAAGAATATGTTGAAGCAGGAAGCGACATTATTACAGTTCATGCTGAAGTATGTGATGAGTCAAGCTTTGGCGAAATACATGATGTATTAAAGCACAATCAAGTTGGTGTGGGTCTGGCAATCAATCCTGATACTGAACTCCCAGTTTGGTCTTACAAATTTCTTCCAACTCTTGATCAACTCATTGTAATGTCTGTTGTACCAGGTAAATCAGGTCAAAAATACATTGAAGAAACTCACGGAAAAATGAAAAGATTGAATGTAATTTTAAATGAACACCACTTTTCAGGCTACATTGAAGCAGATGGCGGGGTGACTCTAGAAAATGCTGATTCTTGTTTTATTGACGGAGCTAGAGTCTTTGTAGGGGGTAGTGCCATTATTGGTCAAAAAGATGTGCGTGGCATTATAAATGAATTTAGAGTTCACATTCTCAAAGCAAGAAGAAAAATTTTGCTAGATAAGGCATATCAATTAGGAGGTTCTGCTCTTGTGAAAAAATGGATTGATTTGCATATCATTGGTGAAAAAAAAGAGCAGATAAGAAAAATTGCCGCAGAGGAAGGTTATCTTTGAATTCGTCTCCTATGACTGACATGCGTTCAGAATATTCGAAAACTCTGGTTGAACTTGGGCGAGAAAATCCACACATTGTGGTTTTAGGTGCAGATACAACTGACTCACTTAAAATTTCTAGCTTTGGGAAGGAATTTCCAACTAGATTTTTTAATGTGGGAATTGCAGAAGCCAATTTGGTTTCTCTGGCTGCTGGTCTGGCATACTCGGGAAAAATTTCCTTTGCAAGTACTTATGCAATATTTCTCCCCGGACGTGCAGTGGATCAAATAAGAAATGGAATTGCGTATCCATCTCTTGGAAACAAAAAAGGTCTAAATGTGAAACTGGTTGTTTCTCACGGAGGATTGACAGTTGGACCTGATGGTGGATCCCATCAACAAATTGAAGACATTGCCATAATGAGAGTAATTCCTAATTTTTCGGTATTCATACCTGCTGACACCGTTGCGGTCTCAAAATTAACAAGATTGATGGCAAGTGAATATGGTCCGTTTTACATGAGAATGGCAAGATCAAATACTCCTGTTGTTTATTCTGAATCGCAAGAATTTCAAACTGGAAAGGCAATCACGGTTCGTGATGGTTCTGATTGTACTTTGGCTGCTTGTGGAATAACAGTCAAGATGGCACTTGATGCTGCTGATTCTTTACAGCAGGAAGGAATTTCTTGTAGAGTATTAGACATGTTTTCTGTAAAGCCAATTGACTCTAGAATTTTGGAAAAAGCAGCAAGAGAAACGGGCGGTATAGTTACTTGTGAGGAACATAATATTTTAGGCGGAATGGGTTCGGCCGTTGCAGAATCTGTTTCAGAGACATATCCAGTTCCAATAAAGAGAATAGGGGCACAAGACATGTTTGGTGAATCTGCCAGAGATAACGAAATTCCACTTCTTTTAGAAAAGCACGGAATAACATCTTTTAATATAGCAAAAAAAGTCAGAGAAATAAGGAATAGAAAGTTATGAAGATTTTTCTTGATACTGCAAATTTAGAGGCAATAAGAAAATTCAATGACATGGGGTTACTTGATGGAATTACCACAAATCCCTCTCTTTTATCAAAAGAGGGTGGTAATCCAAAAAATGGAATGGAGGAAATTTGCAAAATTATCAAGGGTGATGTTAGCCTGGAGGTCATAAGTACCAATTATTCTGGAATGATTGAGGAAGGAAAACGTCTGCGCTTGTACGGTAAAAATGTTGTAGTCAAGGTTCCAATGACTCCTGATGGCTTGAAGGCTTGCAAGTCACTTTCATCCGAAGGCATACCAGTTAATGTTACATTGATTTTCTCTCCAAATCAGGCTCTGCTTGCAGCCAAATCTGGAGCAAAATATGTCAGTCCATTTATCGGTAGGTTGGATGATATTGGTCAGGATGGGATGAATTTGATTAAAGAGATAAAGCAAATATTTTCTAATTATGAATTTAAAACAGAGATTCTTGTCGCAAGTATTCGTCATCCAATACATGTTATTGATGCTGCCAAAATTGGGGCCGATGTTGTAACTTTACCTCCTGCAGTGCTTGACAAAATGTTGCAACATCCCCTGACTGATATTGGTCTGAAAAACTTTCTATCTGATTGGGAAAAATTAAAATCAGGAAACACTGACATAAAAATTTAGAATTTCCTAAATAATATCTTAGGTTTTATTTGAAGAATATCAAAAATCCCAATTCTGTGATTCATTGAATGATTTAGAAATTATTTTCATTGAACTCTCTTTTTTAGTATTTCAACATTACTCAAAAGTTATCACCAAGGTTCAAGTACTAATTTTCAAATTATTCATTAATGAATAAGTTGAGGGGAATTTTACTAGGTCTAGTATTGATTTCTGGGGCAGTTTTTGTTCCTGCTCAATCTTTTGCTCAACCTTCTAATCATTTTGGTCCATATTCATCATTTTTTGAATTAATGAAATATCTCTTTTCTGAAAATGCCACAGTCGTGACGCATTCAGGCTCGATTTTGGATTTTAACAGAGCAACTGTAGTTCTTACCAGCAGTACAACCACTACTGACTCTGGAGACAATGACTCTGGAGACAATGACTCTGGAGACAATGACTCTGGAGACAATGACTCTGGAGACAATGACTCTGGAGACAATGACTCTG